>Ga0180434_10003438_pt1 | contig 20182 bp, 10 predicted proteins | sample SS_ome_7_FD_132453 | JGI IMG/M metagenome (GOLD analysis project Ga0180434, IMG submission 132453) | Hypersaline lake sediment archaeal communities from the Salton Sea, California, USA - SS_1_D_2 metaG | ecosystem: Environmental > Aquatic > Non-marine Saline and Alkaline > Hypersaline >...
GACGCCGCCAGCGCACTGATAAAATCGATGCGCGGAAGCGATCCGGACGCCGCGGTGTACTGGCTGGCCAGGATGCTCACCGCCGGCGAAGATCCACGCTTCATCGCCAGACGGGTGGCGATACTGGCCTCGGAGGACATCGGTAATGCCGATCCGCGCGCGATCCAGGTGGCCGCTGCGGCATACAGCATCACCGAGCGAATCGGAATGCCCGAATGCCAACTCACCCTTGCCCAGGCGGTGATCTACATGGCCTGCTCGCCGAAATCAAACGCATCGGCAAGGGCGATATGGACGGCGACCGCGGACGTGAAAACGCGCCGCACCGTTCCGGTGCCCACAAGCATCAAAGACGCACACTACACCGGTGCGGGGAAACTCGGACGCGGAGAGGGATATCAATACTCCCACGATCACCCCGGAGGCGTCAGCCCCGACCAGGAATACCTCGGGGTCGAAACCACATACTACCAGCCCACCAACCGCGGATACGAGAAACACATATCCGCCTACCTCGACTGGGCCAGGAAGCTCAGAACCACCGGTAGCGGGAAATGAAAGACAAGAAGCAGATTCGCGCCGAAATGAAGACCGCCATGGCGGCGATGGGGTCCGCCGAAGCCGCGCGGGCCGGAAGCGCCGCGGCGGCCCGACTGATCGCCGAGCGGGAATTCACCGACGCCGGGAGCGTAATGATATTCATACCCATGCCCGGGGAGATTAACGCCCTCGATATCGCCCGCGCGGCGTGGTCGGCGGGCAAGCGGGTGGCGGCGCCGAAAATCCGAGCACCGGGGGTGATGGACGCCGTCGAAATCCATTCGCTGGACAAGGACCTCGCCCCCGGCGCGATGGAGATCCTCGAACCGATCGGAAATGAGGTGTTGGCGGCGAGCGAGCTGGACCTTATTGTAGCACCGGCGATGGCCTGCGATCGGCGGGGCAACCGCCTGGGCAGAGGCGGCGGGTATTACGACAGATTTATCAGCCAGGCCGATGGATGCCTCGTATGCGGTCTGGTGTTCGACGAGCAGTTACTCGATGTAATTCCCGCAAAACCGCATGACCAACCGGTGAATATGCTGGCGACAAATGTCGAATTCATCCGCTTCGCCGGAAACCGCAACGGATAGTTTTTTTCCACAGGAGAAAGGCGCATGGCAAGGAAGCATTACGATCGCAGAAACCGCAACTGGATGATATATATCGTCATAGCCGCCATAGCCGCCCTGGCGACGTGGCGATTCTGGCCTGACGAGCGGGCAGGCGGGCCCGAACCGGCGCCCATGGTCCGGCTGGACGGTAATCCGACCACAAAACCGAGCAAGAACAATGTGATCCGGACCGACCGGATCGTTCGAACCAACAACACCACCACGACGCGCCCCGACGCCAAATCGAGCCCGAAAGCGCTCAAGAAATTCAACGCCGGAAACACCGCATTCGAAGCACAGAAACACCTCGAAGCGCGGCGATTGCTGTCTGAGGCGGTCTTCACGGGCGAACTGGCCGAAAAATTGGCTGACGAAGCGCGCGCCAAATTGAGTTACCTTGCCGAGGTCACACTCTTTGCGCGGACCATCGATCCTCGCGACCCGTACACGATGAGATACAAGTTCAAGACCGGCGACCTGCCCACGATTGTCGAGCGACAGCAGCGTCTCCACGTGCCCAGCCAACTGCTGGTGAAGGTAAACCGCCTGCCCGGCGCCGGGAAGTTTCTTGCCGGTGTGGACTACAAGCTGATCAAAGGCCCCTTCCACGCGGTGGTCTACAAGAGCACATTCAAGATGGACCTGTACCTTTATCGAAGCGAGGACAATCTCCCCCCGGTGTTCGTCAAGCGATATGACGTTGGCCTGGGGCGAAACAACTCCACGCCGGTGGGCCTGTGGCGCCTTGGCTGCGGGGCGCTGACCGATGCAAGCGGAAAACGCGAACGGGGCAAGCTTCTCAAGGCGGCGTGGAACCCACCGCCCAACAGCCCCCAGAAGCTGCGCATCGAATACAACATGCCCGGATATCCCTTCGGGCGAAAGGGCATGTGGATTTCCCTGGTCGGACTCGACGAGAACACGAAAAAACTGACCGACTACGGTATCCACAGCACCAACGACCAGTCGAGCATCGGAAGGCAGGCGTCACTGGGCTGCATCCGAATGCGGGACGCCGACATCCAGGAAATATACGACCGCCTGTACGAAAAATGGTCCACCGTCCGGATCTTACCGTAGTGTTCTGTCCACGCAATCATCGCGACACAGAGGCTCAGAGGCTTAGAGGCTCAGAGAACGGCAACGACAAAGGCTTTGCTAACGACAACGGCTTAAAACAACGGAGAGAGAAACAGAGAACGGCGAAAAACAGAGATTTCGTTTTGTCGTTCTCTGTTTCTCTCGCCGTTTCTGTTGCCGTAACAAAAAGAGGTTTTGCCGTTCTCTGAGCCTCTGAGTCTCTGTGTTGCAACCATAGCATCCGCCAGCTAACCGGCGATGTCGCCTGGACAGAGTACTCGTCGCGGGAAAGTGGGAAACAACTTAGTTCCTGTCGCTGGAGCTCAGGGGACTCAAGCGACCGGTGGCGACGCGGAACTCCGGAACACCCTCAGGCCAGAGCGTCAGATACATCCCGATGTCGTCGCGGGTCTGATCGAAGATGAACGCAAGCCCGGCGTACCATCGCGGGAATTTGCGAGTCAGCCTTATCGAAGTTGAAACGGCCTTGTGACCGTCGAAATCAAAGTCGTACTGCTCGAAAACGCTGAAGCTGTACTTGCGATTGATCTGGTAGGTAAAACCCACGGTACCGACCGAACTGTCAAGCGCCGGTACAGTGAAGAGCCCGAGATAGTACTTGAACCGCGGGTCGCGTGTGACGTCCAGGCCCATCCCGAGATGACCGAGCTTACCGCTGTCCAGGTCGTAGTTACCGTAGGCCTCGAACGTGGTGCCCTCTGCAATATCCCACTCGTAATCGGCGTTGAGGAAATTCCGCCCGAGGCTGTATTCGGGCGCATAACCAAAAACCCGCCCGTCCGCCGGAAGGGTGTTTTCGCTGTTGGAAAAGGCGCCGGCTTCGACCTTGAAACGCATCCAGTCGACAATTCTCCGCCGGCCCGGACGCCCTCGCATGGTCTGGAGCCTTTGAGTCAGGCCCACGCTGAAACCGCTGAGACTGGAGACATTCGGTTCGATACCCTCATCGAGAGGCCACAAGTCCGCGGGATCCACACCATGTGCGTCGGCCAGGAATATAGTAGCCTCCGGTGTCATAACGTGGCGCAGTGCGTGGAGGTCCCACAAGCGACTTTTCACGTTCTCGTAGAGTCGCCATATCCGCGTACTGGCCCGCACGCCAACCTGTCCGTAAGGCCGGGTCTTGTCGCCGTCGGGCGCCCTGGACTCGGTCCAGTGCGTCAGGCGTCCGGTGGCGTAGGGCAGGAAGTTCACCGGTCCGAGGTGAACGGGCAGATTAACTTCCTGGCGCGTATCGACTCGCCCCAGGGACGTGCTTCCCTGGGTCACGTCGGCGATGGCGGTATCCGGCCTCCACCGCTTGACGCCGGCATGCTGTTCGGAAAACCAGACCAGCGGCATATCACCGAGTTTCTGTCCGATCACGAAGAAGCCCAGATCGGGCAGCGATTCGGTGCGGGTGTAGAACGAATTGACCCTTCCCTGCAACAAGGCATCGAACACCCAGTTGTCCCGCTGCTTCTTGGCGTAGACAAGCGTCTCCTGATCCTTACCGCTGAAGAACTCGCTCGGGAAAAACTTCTCGAGGTACGTCCGGTCACTGATATAACTGAACTCCGCCTGCACCTGCCAGTCATTGCTTAGGAACTGCTTGTGACGCCAGGTCAGGCGGCTTCTGTTTTGCGGGGCCTCGACATTCTTCCGCACGTCGCCAAAGTCGTCTTTGCCTTCCTGGTTAGTCACACCGTGCGCGTCGATATACCCGCTGAAACTCTCCCTGAGGTACTCGATGTCGGCGCCGCCTGTGATACCCTTGTCGTAGACGCCCAGGTTCGCCTGCCCGTCAAAGCCCTCGGGTCGGACCAGTCCCAACAGGCGAAACAGGTGCCACTTCGTATTGACGCCGCCCCCAAGGTCAGGGTCGGAGCCCACCTGAACGGTTCGCAGCGCACTATTTCCGTCCGTGACCGTTTTTCGTGTCCACGGCCAGTACATCACCGGCAGCGACCTGACGTTAAAGGTCGAATGCTGCATAGTGGCAAGAAAACTCTGCTCGCTCAACCTGTCGCCGCGGACCCTTCGACCGGTCTTGGGGTCGATCTTTTCCTCGTATATCGTCACGTCCTTGACGTAGGCGCGGCTGGCGCCGATATGGTAAGTCGGTGAGTGGAAGTCGCTGCTGGAGACCCTGGCGTTCTTGAACCACATCTCGCGGTCCGAGAGTGTTCTGGCCTCCGCGGCCCGGATGTAGATCGGGATATTTCGCTGCTTTTGAATGGTGCGGAACACGGCGTTGGTCATGATCGACCGGTTGGTGACGAAGTCGTAGTACGCCTTCGGTCCGCGAAAGAACCGCTCTCCGCGGGAGATAACCACGTCGCCTTCGAGGTAGACGCCCCTGATCGCTTCCTTCGAACCGGCGGCGCCGAGGGAGCCTTCCGAACCCTGCTTGCCCGGCGTGCTGAATACGACGGCAGACTGGCTGCGAAGTTCCAGGAACTCGTCGCTGTCGGGGTGTCCCTGGCTGAGATACACATTTCCGCGTGCTATAGTCACTCGCCGGTGCTGGGGCGTGTCCTTGCCCATCTCGTGTGATGTGAATCCGTCCGCGCGCATCGACACGGGCTGGAAGATTGTCGGGGTCTTGTCCCTGGGGGGCGGAGGGGCGGTTTTACCCTTGTCACCGCGAATCAGCGGAGGACCGGCAGAGTCGCTCGGGCGGGTAGTGGCCTTGGCGCGAATATTATCCGCACGACGATAGGCCAGCGCCGTCTGGTAGAGCGGGAAATCCTTAGGGAGGTGCCTGGACATCCTGCCCGAAGCGGTGAGGCGCCCCTGGTGATGCAGTTTGATCAGCGTGGTCCTGTCGGTGGTTACCGAACCATCCGGTTCTTTTATGGTCGCATCGCCCTGAACGAAGATGGTAATGGCGTTTCGCCCGATCCGCCCTATCTTTGTGCTCTTGACCCAGATCACCGCGTCACGTCCGGAAATAATCCTTCCACCGAGCTTCAACCTGAAGTTCCCCACGACAACCGTAACATTATCCTCGCCATCAACGAAAGTGTGTATTTCCTGGCCACTTACCCGGGCATCTTCGTAGACATAGGCAACAGGGGCCGCAACGACCGCACCCGCCGCCAGAACAACCAGCAAAATCACCACCGGCGGTAAGCTCAGATGTTTACTATGACGTCTCAGATCCATGTCTGTCTCACAAGCCGCGACAAATACCCGCAGAAGCGTCGATTATAGAAAGCAACACAAACAAGTCAAACACCTTTTCCCACAGATCCCCGTTCAGAGTAACGCAGGAGTCTGTTTTCGAGATCTCCGGAGAACGGGGATGGTCTTTCTTTGAGATGGATTATCCTACCGAAACAAGAACTCGATCACAACGTAGTTCTCGTATATGTTTCGCGACTTTGCTCCCATACCGTCAAGTCGCGGGCCTTGCCGACCGCCGGGATTTGCAGCGACATAGCACTACCATACCGCCCAGTGCCAGAAGCGACAACGTGGCGGGTTCGGGTATACCCGACGCTCCGTAGGTGGAGGCGTGATTGACGTTGGCCCAGAGAAAATGCTCATCGGTGTCAATACCGCAATAACCGATCCCGTAGTCGGCGGCATGTACGTCGACCCCGGCGAACAGGCCCTCGCCGATCAGTCCGGCGGTGGTCGTCCCGCAAAGAACCCACTCCCCTGCCGACTCATTCCACCAGTAGGGGCGCAACGAGTTCTCGTCGAGTTCGAGAATCGCCAGTTCGAGCGGATCGTAATGGATGTTAACGGTAACAAAGGCGTCGCCTCCGCCCAGCGCGGCAATTGCCTCGGCGACGTCCGTTTCATCCAACCGGACCGTGAAGGACAGGGTACGGGCCTCTCCGGCGCCGGTCATACCGGTCGTTCCCATACCGCCGCTGCCGCCTGGCTCCACCGTCATGGCCACGTCACTCCCCTCGGGCAAACCCTCGATCGAAATGGAGGTTGTCGGCCCGTAGATTTGAATGACCGCCCCCCCCATGATGGTTGCACCGGGATCGATGCTCCCCTCCTCGTAGTAAAGATTCAACCCGTTCAGATCGAGCGAACTGCCCGCCGCCAGGTCGAGTCGATGCAGATACAGGGACTCGGCGCCTTCCCGGACCGGATGGTTATCGATCAGGTCCACCAGTTGCACCTGCCCCATATCGGTTCCGCCGAGCGTCAGCGCGCCGAGGGCGAAGTTGTTCCTCAGCCCGCAGGGAAGTTGCCGTCGATCCTCCCCTGCAACTTCAAACGGATCGATATCGACCGCCCCGCCCTCGAAGATCATTTCCACGTGGGCCAAATCGGCCATATCCGCGGGGGTTTGGCTCTGGTTTTCAAAGTTCGAACCGGTCATGTGGATCACCGTACCGGGCACCGCCTCGATCGTTGCGGCCGGACTGAGAACCATCCGCTCGGAAACATATACCTCGACCGAGGCGTCGGTAACCGCCAGCGTTCCGGGGATGTCCGGACCACCCAACTCGGGGAAGAACGGATCGACCCATCCCTGCTCGCCGACGTACACGCTGCCAACCTCCAGTCGCCCGCCGGAAATCGTGTACTCGCCCGGATGGAGATATCCCCAGTAGTCGCCGCCGATACGCACAACATCTACCGTGTGGACAGCGTCCAGATGCGTGAAGTCGCCCAAGGCCTTGACTTCACCGGCCGTAAGATTACCGGGACCGGCCAGTTCGTAGCTTCCTCCCACAATCGTCAGGTCGCCGGCGTCCACCTCTCCGGCACCTTGATAGACTTCTCCGTGCTGTACCTCGGTGGAGGCGGACCGAACGCCCGCCGCCACGTGCAGTGTTCCGTAAACCGTGATTCCCGAGGCCTCGACGGGCTGATTGGCATGGAGGGTCCCGTTGTCGACGGCCAGGGCTCCGTCGGGATCGTCACCGCCGTTGAGCGGCGCGTTCAAGTGAAACGTACCCGAGGAAATACGCAATTGGCCCCGGTTGATCCATGCGCCGCCCAGCGTCCCTCCGCCGCCGAGAGTCAGTTCGGCGCCTTCTGCGATCGACGTTTCGCCGCCGGCCTCTTGCGAAAAACCGCCGTCGCAACTGAGATAGTTCCACGCCGGCAGGTCGATCGTTCCGCGATTTTCCAGTGGTATTTCCACGACCCCGCGCCCGCGGAGCGTACCGTTACCGGCGGTAATTGTCATGTTTCCGGCGCCCATGATCTTACCGCCGTCCAGTTCGATTGCGCCCGGATCGGTGAGGCTTCCGACGATGACCGCGCCGTCGGCGATGAGTTTACCGGCTGCGCGGACCTCGAGGCGTCCGGAACCGGCGGCGCCGACGTGAACTGTCCCCGCGACGGTCAGTTCACCGGCGTGGGTCCATCCCGATCCGACGTGGTAAATTTTTTCCTCCACGATGTAGGTCCCGTCGGAATCCTCGCCGTAACCGAGATACAGATCGCCGTCCACCTGCTGGGTGATTCCCTCCAGCGGTCCGCCGCCGAGCGTGTAGTCACCGGTGCTGTCGGCGCCGTAGGCGACGTAGGCGTCGCCGCGAACGGTGCAGTCGCCACCGGTCTGCGTGTAAATCCCCTCACCGGTGGAGGTATACCCCAACTGCAACAGACCGTTGATTATGTGGTTTCCACCGGTCTGCTCGAAAACGCCCACACCGTGGAAACCGACGACCGTATTTTCCGCATGGATCGTTCCGCCCGAGAACGTGTAGATACCGTGCGAATCGGCATACAATCCCAGGCGAAGCTCGGTATCGACATCGTGCCAACCGTCCTGCTGATCGAACGTGCCGGCGCCCCGGCCACCGACGGTGCTGAGGTTGGTGTAGATCCCGGCGGCGGGACCGGTCAACGAGAACTTGCCCGCGCCGAAAGCGTATTCGCCCAGGACCAGGCAGTCGGCGTCCAGCCGTCCCTTCTCCAGACGGTACTCGTTTTCCACCGAGTCGCTGAACCGCCCCACGATCACCTTGTCCGCCGAGACCGTCGTGACCTCGATGCTTTCCGGTGAGGGAAAAGCAGGGGCGCCCCCGACCGGAAAATCGGCGTGAATCACTCGCCCGACACCTCCGTCGCCGACGCGGATTTCTCCGGTCACGTCCAGTTCCGCACCGTGACCGATCTTGTACGTCCCGTCACCGGTGGTATTCAGACCGATTTTGACGACATCGGCCGTCAGTTGACCACCGGTCTGCTCGACGCTTCCCCGACCGGTGTGCCCGACGGTCAGCGCCGCGGTCACCTCGATCAGGTTCTCGTTCTGCGCGAGCGTTCCCGTACCATTGATTCCGATGTTGAGCGTTTCCACCGTCAGATGGACGTCACCGGGATCGAACCATCCGACACTGGCGATCCCACCCCCGATATCGAGCGTCTGGATACCGGCGGTCGCGCCGGTCAACCAAAGGGCGCCCCCGTCGATGCGGATTCGCCCCGTACCCGAGGCGATTTCGAGATCGTCGACGTTCAAGGTTCCTCCCTCCAGGACGACCAGCCCGTCGCCTGTTGCGTTATTGCCCACGCGCATCTCGCCCATAACCAACAGCGTACCACCGCGCTGGCGGAAGATTCCCTCTCCGACGTGACCGACTGTGAAGTCCTGCACCACGCCCGAACCGTCGTTCAATTCGTAGGTCCCGGTGGTTCCGGCGCTGTGGCCCAACCAGAGATTCGGACGGGCCTGGTCGGTGTCGACTCGCTCCAGGACACCGGCGTCCTGAATCAACTCACCGTCCCCGTGCCAGCCCACGTAGAGATTAATGACGTCGCCATGGACCAGCAGGCTCGGGGCGCCCGTGTCGCGATGCAGGTGAAGCCGACCCGTGCGACCCGCCCCAAAGCCCAGGAACATATAACCGATGTCCATCTCTCCGCCGCGCACGTCGAGCGTGGCGTCACCTTCGTTTGCAATATACAGGGTATGATCGACGAATGTGTCGCAACCGGTCAGCGTGGTGGTTCCACGGCGGACTTCCATGGAACCGTTGACCTCCACGCGAGTACTGCGGATATTCGCGGTGGTGGGACCCTCATTGCCCAGGATGAAGTCGCCTCCAACATCTATTTGGGCGTTCGTGTGCGTTTCCAGCGACCCGTTGAAACTAAAACCACCGTCGGTCAACACAATACCGCCGTTGGCGTGGATGGTCAGATCGCTCCCGCCAGAAAGATCGAGACTACCGGAAACCTCAAACGTGCTGTGATCGTTCAACTCGATGGAAGCCTGCCCCGCCGTATCACCGGGCGGAAAGAACCACGACATGGTCATTTCCATGTCGGGCAGACCGACCATCGCATGGGGATCGAGCGTGCTGTGGTCCAGCTCGACCCTCCCACCGCGGTCCTCCAGGCAATCGGGGGCAATTCGAGCGCCGCTCAGGGCGGTCAGCGTGTTGCCCGGATAGATCATGATCAACGGATCGTAACGAAAGTCGCCGTCAAAAATGACCTGTTTGGCGCCGGGCCAGGTATCTTCCGGAGCGCCGTTAATCCGTATCGGGCGCTGCTGGTTGGGCATCAGTCCTCCGCGCCAGTTGTCCGGATTGTCCGGATCGTGGTCCCCCTCACCGCCAAGCCAGTGGGCCACCGACATGTCGAAGTTGTCTCCCACGCTCCAGGGATGCTGCCAGTCCGCATTATACGTCCCACCGTTCTGTCCGCCGTCGCGACAATGGTAGGCGTGGGCGAACGCCCAGTCGTGTATTTCCCGGGTCTCCAGCAGACCGTGATCCAGGATGGCCTCGGAAACCCCCTTGAGATATCCGTTGGTCTTGTCGCCAATGTCTCCAGTCCACCATTTCGAGGTTTCATAGTGATTGCACGCCGCAGCCCCGAACATGCCCGATCCACCTGCAATCCCCAGATCGTCGAGCATTCCTCCGGAGAAGCACTGCCCGAAAAAGTAGACCTGGCGAGCGGCGCTGACGGGCGCCAACCATGCGGCCAGTTCGTCATCCCGGATGTTGCTGCCCCACCCGGTAAGCCACTCCTCGCCGAACGTGGCCGGCGCGTTGCTGGTTCCGCCTCCGTGATCGAACGTCCACAGGTAAAACGTATCGTGCGGTTGAATAACACCCGCCAGATTGTTGATCGTGTCCCGCAAATGATTGTGGGTGGCTGAATCGACCGTGCTACCGCCCGCGACAAACAGGCTCCAGTCGCTGTTCCCGTCGCCATTGATGTCGTCGGCGGGATCCAGGCCGTCCGCGGCAAGGATAAACACGTTCTGAGGCAGGTAGTTCATCGTACCGGTCAGCGCGTTGTACATATCGACCGTACCGTTGTAGTAACGGATGTGATTGTCCGCCTGATTTCCACCGCCGGCGAAAAGAATGGCGTAGTTTTCGGCGCGCGCCGAGGGCGCAAGGACCGCCGCCAATACACAAATTGTCAAAAACTTCATCTTCATGATTTCCATTCCCGTTCGATCACAATTAAGGGTTTTCATTTCCAAGATCTGCATTAGGCCAACGTCTTGTCTTCATGCCGCCGAAACACCCCGCCCCGGGGACATGAAACGTTACGTCGTTGTCACGGTCTGACGCGCGGTTTCGGCGTTTCAGCAGGCACAACGCGCCCAACGCCGCCAGTGGCGGACGATGCGGCTTGGTGCAGGAAAAGAAACGTATGAAAGGAACACTTCCTGCCTCATTTCAGATTCGACCCTTTCGACTGGCTCAAGACGATGCGGTTCAGGTCGAATGCAACCCGTCGCTCCATTATCCAACGGGCTTCACTTGAGAATATTGTAGCACGACACCCCCATATCACCAAGGATAAACCGTAATCCGTAACCGGAAAGTGTTCCGGACATCGCCCCCCTTCCGGTCAAGATCGCACGGTGGTCGGGGGCGGTCCGGTCCCGACGCTGGCGACAGTCAAATACCCTCACGGGCGACGAAAAGGCGACCCTGCAATGCCAAGGGCAATGTCTCAGATGGTGCATACCAAACAGGTTGCGAACAGGCTGAATTCGGCAGAGGACAGATCGTGGATGAGCCGAGCGTCTCTTGATGAGACGATTCGGTATTGATAAAACTGTCTGACAAGTTCAAGGAAGGACTTGTTAACAGCTTTCAACAGGACACTTGGGATGAAATTGCCGCTTTTCTATAATACTAGCAGACTGTCCGCTGCACCCTATGGAATCGACAGAGGTCTCCCTCCACCTGTGTCTCCGGGTAGCAGCATTGCGGGGTACCGCCGGGGTCTCCCTCCACCTCGGCGTACCCTTTTTTTATGTCGATTACAAGGGTTCAAAGCCCTGCCCCGGGCAAATCGAAAAGGGAGTTCAAGATATCTAATTAAGCTCCTCGCCGGACCTTATCAACTTGTCAGCTTGTCAACTTGTCAGAAACCTCTCGCAGGCGTCGTCGAATATTATGGGATCGCGGGGCAGTCGTGACAGATCGAATGTCTCGATCAACTCGGGCATATTCATTTCCCGCGGTTCGTCGCCCAGCCCGCACCAGAAACCCAACAGGCCAAGCATCCGAGGCACCGATACACCCATTTGCCGGTAGTGGGACAGCCTCGTGTCACCGTGACGCTTTGCCAGGCGCCGCCCGTCGGTCCCGATCACCAGTGGAACGTGCCAGTACTCCGGATGGGGCCTGAGTCCCAGGAGACGGCGCAGGTGTATCTGCCGGGCGGCCGATTCGAGCAGATCGTCCCCGCGAACGATCGCGTCAACGCCCTGGTGTGCGTCGTCAACCACAACCGCCAACTGGTAGCCAGCCAAACCCTCATTGCGAAAAATCACGAAATCCCCACAGGTTTCAGCCAGGTTGATTTCCTGGTGCCCGGCGATACGATCGTCAAAGACAATGAGTTCGGAATCGACCCGCACCCTCCACGCGGCCGGTCTTCCGGTGAGTTGCTCGGCCTGCCCGGCCGAGATGAATTTGCCCCTGCACGAACCGGGATAGACCGTGATGTGGTCGTCGCGGTGAGGCGCCGCGCCGGCCTGCCGGATATCCTTGCGGCTGCAGACACACGGGTAGGCGTGTGAGATTTCGATCAGTTCTTCAAGGGCGTGCCGGTAGGCCTCTCCGCGATCGGACTGTTTCGCCACCGTCGAATCCCATTCAATTGACAACCACTGCAGATCGTCGATCGCCTGCTGCGCCGCCCATGGTTTGACTCGAGGCGAGTCGAGATCTTCCATCCGCATCAGGATCCGCCAACGGCGCTGGCGGGCAAGGATGTAGTTGACCAGGAACGTCCGGGCATTTCCCAGGTGCAGTGCGCCGGTGGGAGACGGCGCCAGGCGGGTAATGCGTGTTGATGGTTCGCTGTCGGTCATGGCGTTCCTCGTGTCGCGCCAATCATACAATGATGGATTCCGCAACGACAGGATCAACCAACGCCCCGAAAACGATGACTTGCGCAAATGTAGGATATAAGCTACAATACGATGATGGACGCAATACCACAGACCCTGCAGGAGGGTCTGAGAGTCAATGGCGAAAACCCGTTTCGGGAGTGGTTGCGTGGGCTGCGTAATGTCAACGCACGGGCAACACAGTTGTTCTCCTGCTGTGCGGCGGAGATAAGTCATCACAAAAACGTGATATAAGCAGGGCGAAAGATTACTGGCTGGACTACCAGCGGAGATCATCATGAAAACGAAAAGGAAAACGGCAGACTATGATCTTGGCCTCAAAGAAGACTTGACTGATCCCGACGAAGCCGCGGCGTACCTGAATGCTGCTTTGGAAGATGGCGCCCAGGGCGTCTTTCTGTTAGCCCTCAGGGATGTTGCCAATGCACGCGGACTGACGCGGCTTGCACGTGATACCTCGCTCAACCGGGAAAACCTGTATCGCATTCTCTCGGATGAGGGTAATCCACGGCTTTCGAGTTTGAAAGCCTTGTTGGATTCAATGGGGCTCAAACTCTCTGTCGAGTCTAAGCAAGATGTCGCGTGACAAGGAACTTTCGTACAAAACATCCGAATCCGACAGGGATTCTGTGAAGCTAATGAAGCAACTGCTTTCCCGCGACCTCACGCCGAAGAAACCCGGCCCGAAATGCCCACGGGAAAAGGGTAAGAGCAATAATCAAACAGCAGCGCCATGCTCCACCTGATCCTCTGCGGATTCACCGCCGGAATTCTGTGCTCTCGTTATGCTTGCGCCACGCACCCGCCAAGGCTTCACATACCCTCCATGCGACAAGCTTCTTGTAGCGGTGGTACTTGGCAACAGACTTCTGCTTGGACCTGGCCGTTCCCCACCAGGGATATTCCGCGGCATCAGGCTTGTCATCATCGTCCATCTCCTCCATGACCTTACGCAATTCCTTCGGCAAGGGCGGAGGCTTACCAAGAAGTTCCTTGAGATTGTCGGGTAAGTCTCCATTCCGGATTTGCACTGTTGCCTTACGCGCCCACCTGTCATCACTGTAATGGTAGCACCTCCCCAATTGACACGCTCGCCATGGCGCCGGGGCTATCAATGTACCGGTCCACCCGCGTTTGGCGAACTCGCCATGTTCCCAGCCATACCCCTCAGACCATTTGCCGTCTCGTTTCAGTGCATTAGACAAATGGGCGTACATTGGATGGCCGAGACAAAGAATGATGTCTGGTTTCAGAATCTCGACGATGGCCCTGTTGATGCCATAGAACACCGGCCAGACTCCTTCAGGCGGTTTACTGTTTTTCCGATCAAAAGGCCATTTGACGAAATTGTCATATGCGATCAGGTCATGGACCGCAGGTGGGGTAAGCCTATCCTTCTCAATGCCGCATTTCATTAGAATCCAGCGACCCAGGTTCAGCGCTAAGGCACGAGGCCCGAAACCATTCGGCCGTATGGAAGCCTCTTCAAACGGCTGTTCATATAGAGAATCGCGAACCTTGTTCGGATCAAACTCATCTGTGCCTTTCTTCTCGTTGCCCCGCCTGCTCTGATTGATGGAGATCATGAATATCTTGGGCAGAAGCTTGCCATCGAGAGCCTCGACACCATACCGGTTCCCGACATAGGTGCGAGGCATTACGCTGCCGTGCATTGAGTTGAACCTGGGCGCAACCCCGGTAAGGACACGTTCAGCCTGACCGTAGACCGCTTCCAATTTGGCCCGCAATTCCATTGGACGCATGATTCGTTCCTTGATCCAAGTTCTTGGATTTATGGTCCAGTGTAACCTTTGGAGCAGACGACCAGTTGCTCCATATCCTCGTCGGACACGTCGGCATTTACAAGAAGGTGTTCGACAAAAAAAACGAAACGGGCCAGAACTGTTCTATCTTCTTGCTATACGTGATTTAGCTGCGTCTTTCGCTTCTTTTGACTCGCTTGGTTGTTCGGCTTGCCGTGCTGCTTGCACGGGGGGAGGAAAGCGTGAGTTGACGCCTCCTGCATCATGTTGTACACTGAAGTATGCACTTCAAGATTGTCGGCAAGATTGAAAAGGTCGAGACGATTGCAGTCGGCGGGCATATTCGGGACATTATGCGTTTGCGACGGCAGTTTGGGCTCGGACGCTGGCGAAAGCTGAAGGGTATCGCACTCGTTCGCGTATCCGGCGACAAGACGCGAAAGGCCGAAGTGCATTGGTACGAAGCCCATGGCCTCGGACGCAAGAAGATGAAGATAAAGCGTTTCCTGGATTGAAATCATGATTAGAGCGACTACGGAATCAAGGTTTGCGGTGTGTGTGCGGAATGAAGATTGCGAAGACCTGGAACTGCGCAAGGTCTATCAGGTCCTGCCCGACAAGCGGGCCGAACGGGATGGATACATTCGGGTCGTAGATGAATCCGGAGAGGACTACCTCTATCCAGAATCATATTTCGTCTTCGTCAGACTTCCCCGCAGAGCACAAGACGCGGTGGCCGCAACGTCATAACAAAATGGTCTCGCCAATGAACTGGTGAGCTGTCCGCGATACGTTCTCGCGTCAAAAAGGATCAGCCAGGGAGTTAGCTGCATTTTCCGTACATGCAAATGACAGACACCGCGACAGACTGCTCCAGTCACGCCATACGCCCGGAAGATCGGGCGCGCTTCGGCGACGTTGCGATAGTGCTGGCGGTGGCGGCAATTGTTATCTCGATAGGCGTCCACGCGCCGGGGCATTCTTACTCGTACGCTCAAATGCGCCAGATGGGCGCTACGGTGGGCATGCTCGAGAGCGGTAACTGGATACTCCCGCGCAACCACGAGGGGCGCCTCGCCCGCAAACCGCAGTTGTACTCGTGGTTGACCGCCCCGGTTCTTCTGGCTACGGGCGTCTACAACGACTTCACGTTCCGCTGGCCTTCGGTGGCTGCGGCGTTGGGGTGTGCGGTGCTGGTCTACCTGCTTGGCATGAGGTGGTACGATCGCCGCACGGGACTCCTGGCGGCGCTGCTCTGGGCGACCTCGCTGCACATGGGCAAGCTGATGTACCTGGGCACGACCGACATGCTCAATACGTTCTGGTTGATGCTGGCGATTCTGTGCGCGGATCGAATATTGTTTGGTGGAGCGGATAGAGGCGAACAGAAACGCTGGATCGTCGGCCTGTGGGCATCGATAATCCTGGGCGCCATGACAAAGGGATGGGGAGTGGCAAATCTCCCGCTTATCGCCGGATGGATTGCATTTACCACCGGTCTGGGCCCCAGGTTCAAAACCGTTGGTGAGTCCCGAGGCGTTGTGCGGCGGATTCTGAGAGGAATCGCCTTGGTGTGGCGCCGGTGGTGTACAACAGCCGGGCAGATAAAACTGCTATGGGGGATATTGGCGTTTGCGGTGGTTCTCGGACCAATCTGGGGAGCGATGTTCCTTGTGGGCGGTGAAGACTTCGCCCAGGTCGTCCAAACGGAGATATGGAAACGTATATTCGGCGGTCAGAACGCCCCGAAACCATCGTCGGCGCCCACATTGGCCTGGCTGCTGTTCTATACCCTCCCGGGCTCGGCTTTGGCGATCGGGGCGCTGACGCTTAGTCGACCGAGGAAGTGGTTGGTTATTAACTCCTCGACGTCCCGGCCACTGTGGTGGATCATCGCGGTGGCCTTGCCTTTCTCGCTGGCGCACGGATTCCGACCCGATTATCTCCTTCCGTGCTACGTGTCAGTGGCAATTCTGGGCGCTTCGGGTGTTAATCGCCTGAGCGACATGGGGCCCGGGGACGGTAGATGGATCTCATGCCTAAGGCATCTCCTTGCCTTTGTGGTGATCTCGGTTTGCGTTTTCACAGTAGGCGCACCGGTATTGTATCTGTGTTACGAGTATTGGCCCGAATATATGCAAAGGGTAATTCGCATGCCTCTCAGCATTGCACCGGAGACATGGTGGATTCTCACGGTTATAGCGGCCGCGGGACTGGGATTGGTTCCAGTAGCGATCCGGGCGAGCCTTCGATGGCGCATCGGAACGTTGGCGATGATCCTGGTAGTGGGCATGCCGGGCGTGCTGTTCATCGACCGCCACATGATAAGCCGCCACGCGCAGAGCGGAGACGGTGAGACAATGATAGAATTCGCCCGCGCCGCGGGCAAAGTAGTTGGCGACGACGCCTTCGCGGTCTGCGGGATGGAAAAAGGCGGCGCTGAATTATACTGGGGACGATTCGGAAGGCGGATAAATAGCCTCTCTGAACTAAAATCGCTCGATGCGGATGTCCGATGGTTCGTCACGTGCGATCGCGCCCTGATCCAACTGGGCGCCTGCAAGCCCGACCCAACAAACCTAGATATGAAAAAAACACGTGACGAACACACAAGCGTGCGACCCGACACCGAGCGCCTGGGCGCCGAGATAGAGTTAAACGTCAACCGCGCCATCGACGAAGACAACCTGGGCCAACTACACCTGTTTCGCCTGCAGCCGTAAACGCGTCGAACGAGTCGTCGCCCAGGGGGCCACCTTTTGGGTTCGGGATGTTTTTTAGCCTGTTTCGAGCACTTTTTCCCATATTTGCGCGTGTATTCGCGTACCTCCGACGTTATCATATTGCTCTTGGAGACCGGGCGGGATAACCGCCGCAGGCCACCAGCCGGGAAAGGAGCCCCGGCCCGCGAAAATACGCAAGTGCGAACCTATTGGATATGGATATAAGTAACCATCCCGCCCAAGCGCAGCAGGTATATTGCAGCGTTGTCGTACCGTTCTACAACGAGGAAGAACTCGTGGAACGGTTCTACAATCGCCTCGCCAAGGTGATGCGAACACTGGACAAAAGCTACGAGATTATCCTGGTCAACGACGGTAGCACGGACCGGACCGGCGAAATTCTCGAGCGGATCGCGCTGCGCGATCCGAAGGTCCTGATGGTCGATTTCAATCGCAATTTCGGGCAGACGGCGGCCCTCCAGGCGGGATTCGACCACGCGTGCGGAGAGATAATCGTCGCACTTGACGGTGACATGGAGAACGACTCGTTCGAGATCCCGATGTTCCTGGATAAGATCGCCGAAGGCTACGACATCGTCAGCGGTTGGCGCAAACGCCGTCGGCACGGGTGGCTGCTGCGCCGCGTTCCCAGCATGGCCGCCAACTGGCTGCTGAAAAGGATCTCTGGAGTCGCCCTGCACGATTTCGGAGTGACGTTCAAGGCCTATCGCCGCGAGTCGCTTCAGGACATCTGCCTCTACGGTGACATGCACCGGTTCGTTCCGGCGGTATGCAGTCGTCTCGGCGCCCGGACGTGCGAGATAGTCACCAAACACATAAACCGCCCCGCGGGCAAGAGCAAGTACGGGCTGGGACGAACATTTCGCGTCGCGCTGGATCTGATCACGCTGCGGTTTACGACGGCGTATCTGACCCGCCCGCTCCACTTTTTCGGAAAGTGGGGCCTATTGCTCTTTGCACTCGGTTCAATCATCCTGATCTACGGTCTGATCCGCAAGATAATCGGTTGGTTCGGTGACGGATTCGACCTTTTCACGGTGCATGGACCGCTGATGGCGCTTGGGTTCATGAGTGTAATTACGGCATTGCTGCTGCTGGCGACGGGACTGATCGGGGAAATGCTGATGCGGATATACTTCGAATCCACAGGCGCCCGCACCTACCGCATCCGACGGCTCGTGGGACTGGGGAAAAGCCCCGGTATTCCACCGGATGCGCCGCCCCGATCGGATCGAAAATCCGATGACGCCGGAGACACGCCGAACGACACGGTCTGGCCTCCGAGGACCATAATGACCTGAAGGCATTGGCCCGCGGACATTGGGGCAGTCCCCGGAAGTCCGCATGTTTTTGTATTCTGAGTTTGTAAATTTTGCATGGTAATTTTGCTGATGGAGTAAGCAGGTGGCAAAGAAGGATCAAGGCGACGAGAGTCAGGCCGACGAGCAATCAAACGAGGTCCCGCAGGACGAGGTCCCGCAGGATGAGGTCCCGCAGGACGAGGTCCCGCAGGATGAGGTCCCGCAGGAGGACGAGGTCCCGCAGAAAGAGGCCTTACCGACACTTCCGGAAATACTGTTCGGTAACGAGCGGATCGAGGACCTGCCCGTACAGCAGGAGATGCGCGAGTCATATCTGACCTATGCCATGAGTACTATCATGGACCGCGCCCTTCCGGATGTACGCGACGGGCTCAAGCCCAGCCAGAGGCGCATCCTGGTGGCGATGAACGATCTCAACCTCGGGCCCCGCTCCAAGCACCGCAAATGCGCCAAGATAGCCGGCGACACGTCGGGCAACTACCACCCGCACGGTGAGGGCGTGGTCTATCCGACCCTGGTGAGAATGGGGCAGCACTGGTCGCTGCGGTATCCGCTGATCGACCCGCAGGGCAACTTCGGCTCGATAGACGGCGACCCGCCGGCGGCAATGCGATATACAGAAGCCAGAATGACCGCACCGGCCACCGAAATGCTGCACGACCTCAATCTCGATACCGTGGACATGCAGCGAAACTACGACGACACTCGCGACGAACCGAAGGTCCTGCCCGCCAAATTCCCCACGCTCCTGGTAAACGGTTCCCAGGGCATCGCGGTAGGAATGGCCACCAGCATCCCGCCACACAACCTCAATGAGATATGTGATGCGCTGCTGGCGCTGATCGACAAACCGGAGACCACCATCGAGCAACTGATGGAGATTGTTCAGGGTCCGGACTTCCCCACCGGCGGGCTTATCTGCGGACGCGGCGGGATACTCAACGGATACACGACGGGACGGGGCAAAATCCTCGTGCGGGGCAAAGTCCATACCGAGCAAAGCCGAGGGGGCAAGAACCTGATAATCATCACCGAGATCCCCTACCAGGTCCTCAAGAGCACGATTATCGAGCGAATCGCCGAGACGGTAAAATCGAACAAGATACCGGATATCGCCGACATCCAGGACCACAGCGACCGCACGGGAATGCGGATAGTTGTAGATCTCAAGCGCGGTGTCGAACCGGAAGTGGTCCTGAACCAACTCTACCAGTACACACCCCTGCAAAGCACGTTCAGCATCATCAATATCGCGCTGGTAAACCGCGAACCGAGAACACTGACTCTCAAGGAAATACTGATTAGTTTCCTGGACCACAGGAAGGAAGTCGTCCGGAGGCGGTCAATGTTCCTCCTGAGACGCGCCAGGCAGCGGGCACACATACTCGAGGGGTTGATTCTCGCGGTCGCGGACATCGACGCGATTATCGAACTGATCAAAACGTCACCCGACGTGCCCACCGCCAAAGAACGCCTGATGGACCACAAACTCAGCCTGACCGAACAGGCCACCGTCCAAAAACTGCTGCCCAGGAAATTCGTCGACCGGGTCAGCAAGGAACCGCAGACCCTCACGGGAGTACAGGCCGACGCCATCCTCGCCATGCAGCTTCAACGGCTCACCGGGCTGGAAATCGAAAAACTGGCGAAAAACTACTCCGACATCGTCGAGGAAATCGAAGGCTACGAAGCCATTCTCAACAACGAAAACCTGCTGCTGGACGTGATCCGCGAAGACATCTATGAAATCAAGGATCGCTACGGCGACCCGCGAAGAACCATGATCGTGGGCGACGTC
>Ga0180434_10003439_pt1 | contig 20180 bp, 21 predicted proteins | sample SS_ome_7_FD_132453 | JGI IMG/M metagenome (GOLD analysis project Ga0180434, IMG submission 132453) | Hypersaline lake sediment archaeal communities from the Salton Sea, California, USA - SS_1_D_2 metaG | ecosystem: Environmental > Aquatic > Non-marine Saline and Alkaline > Hypersaline >...
CCATCTCCTCGCGCATCAGCCGGCTCTGGGCATTATAGTAGCGCGGCCGGTTCAGCCTTATCCGCGCCACCTCGCCCGGCTCGTACACTATGTGCCTGTATTCCATCGCGGTACCACCTCCTTATCCCGCAGCACCCATGAACGAACACCCGCTCCGAGGCAGGTGCGGTGGCTCTGATGTTGCGGCCATCTTACGGCCCTGCCCGGCGGGTGTCAAGGCGCGCGGGGGCGTACCCGGGAGACGAGCACCTGGTGTCCTGTTTCTAAAGTTCGCTGAGCAATTCCGGTGGTTCTAACCGTGGGTCTTTTGCAAATCACCATTCCGGCGCAAGCCGGAATCAACTTTCCCCACCCCATCTGGCTTCCGAATCAGGTTCGGAATGGTTATCCAATAATGGTCTCGCCTGGAACAATCCTTCCACTTATTTCAGTTACAGGACACTAGCGCGTCCGATCCAGGGAACGGAGGAAGGCGCGGAACCGCCGCAGATTCTCCCTGGGCCCGGTCAGCTTTCCCGACGCGGTGACGGACAGCCCCCAGTAACGCTTCAGGCCCTCAAGACACTCCTTCTTGTGAAGTCCGGCCTGCCAGTCGCGACACGCCTGCGGTCGTAGCGGATGAATCTTGCAGGACGCTGGCTTGCCCTCCGAGGCCGGCTCGAGGAAGACGCAGGCACCGGTGTCAGTGTCAAGCAGGAAGCGCCCGGGCTCATACCAGGAGTCATCAACGTACCGGTCCAGGAAAGCGTCCAGGGTCATCCTCAGGGCGCGGGCAATCGCCTCGGCCTCCTGGGTTGTCAGCGGCGGCTGGTAGCGGGTGCAGCATAGCCCGCAACGGAAGCATGGGACCGCCATGCCCGCGGGCACGGGCCCGTCTGGCAAATCCTGCGATGTTCGGCTGGCTCTACGCCTGATGCTCATGGCTGACTACCGGGGACAATTATAGCGCCTGGGAGGGGTCATGTAGAAGCACCGTGCTTTGCCTTTGGCGTCTGGCAGCTTCTATAATCAGGTACTACCCGTACTGGCAGAAAAGGAGAGACTCTGTGGACGACGGCGTTGACGGCACCGTTAGCTACTTCGTCCTCAGGGCGCGCGAGCAAGGAGGCGGATGATGGCGGAACTCAGCCACGTGGACTCAGGCGGGCAGGCCCGCATGGTGGATGTGTCCGGTAAGGGTGACACCCTGCGCGAAGCAGTGGCCAGGGGCAAAGTGATGATGAGCACCGCCACCCTGGAGCAGGTGCGAGCGAACACGCTCAAGAAAGGCGATGTCCTGGCAGTAGCGCGTGTCGCCGGCATCATGACCGCCAAGAGAACCCCTGACCTCATTCCGCTCTGTCACACGATACCGCTGGACGAGGTGGAGGTAGAGCTTGACACCTCCGGAGAGGACGGCATCGGCATCAGGGCACGCGCCAAGAGCACCGGCAAGACCGGAGTGGAGATGGAGGCGCTGGTGGCGGTGTCGGTCAGCGCCCTCACCATCTACGATATGTGCAAGGCAGTGGACAAGGATATGGTCATCACCGGGATATACCTGGAGAGCAAGACCGGCGGCAGGAGCGGGAGCTACCGGCGCAAGCCGCGATAGGAGGCAGCCGGTGGAGATAGTGACCGCCGGCGAGGGAATGCTGACCGAGATACCGTGCTGGTTCCGGTCACGGGGCATCGGCAAGATAGAGCTCAGCGTAGCCGCCCACAACTCTATCGGGAATGCCTTCTGGAGGCTATTACCGTGTCGCCTCCCGCGCCAGGTGCCCTATCTCGGGCAGTATGATCCGGTCCATTGCCAGGGTAGCCGCACCCGGTGAGCCGGGGAAGCACAGGATGACCTTGCCGGCAATCACCCCGGCGGTGGCGCGGCTCATGATACTGCCTGCCCCGATTTCCTGGTAGCTCAGGGACCGGAACAGCTCTCCGAAGCCGTCCAGACGCTTGTCCAGCATCGGTTCCACCGTGTCCACGGTAACGTCCCGGTGGCTCAGGCCGGTACCGCCGCTGGTGATGATGACCTGGACGTCCACGCGCTCCGCCAGCTCACGTATCTTCGCACGGATGGAGGCCGGTTCATTCCTGAGGAGGGCATAGTGGCACACCGAGTGCCCGGCTTCGCCCAGGCGCTGCCGGATGAGCTTGCCGGACTCGTCGTCCTGCTCGGTGCGGCTGTCCGAGATGGTCAGGACCGCACAGCTGACGCTCCGGGGGGCAAGATGCCTGTGCTCCTGGTATCCCATTCCCCCGCCCTTACAGATGGGACTTGCACAGGATTTCCCGTACCTTCATGTCAAAGAAATCGCTGGTGTTCACCGGTCTGAGCACCACCGCAGTGTCCGCCCCCCGGCCGGTGCCGGCGATGGCGATGACGTCCTCACCAACGCGCACCAGCCCGGCGTCCGCCGCCATCAGGGTGATCTCGCAGACCACCTTCATGCCCTGCCCGAAGATACGCAGCGTGCTGGCGATGACGTCACCGAGGAGGTGCATCTGGAACTTCTTGCGCATGGCACCGCCGATGCCGGTAAATGAGTGGGCGGCGGTCAGGACAACGCCGCCCCGGGCCTCCACCTTCCGGCGGTTCTCCTCGGTGAACTCCTGGACGTTGGGTTCCCGCATTCCGGTGACGTGGGTCACGGCAATAACCTTCATGCCCTCGAAGGCCTCCACCGCACGCACTGCTGTGCCCCCGACGGTGGTGGCCACCACGACGGTAGTGATGCCTAGCTCCTGGGCGCGCTGCCTGGCAATTCGTAGCGTTTCCTCGGTGTTGCCCTCACCGGGGCTGTCAAAGTAGACTGTCTTCCCTTCCACTTCAGGTGCTGTGCCTCCCTTCCTGCCGGACGAACCGGTGTTCCTGTTAGATTACCAGTCAGGGCCTACTTGAGTCAAAGGCGGTCCTCTGGTACCAGCCTGCATGGAACCGTGCTTGTTGTCCAGGCAGGCATGGGCTATAATTGGCCGTTGTCGCTGCCCCGGTACGGGCAGAATCCCTTTCACAGCATGAGGACGGGGTGGTGCACTGGCTCTACCGTGTCTGCTATCCTATTGTCAGACTGGGTTTCGCTCTGTTCAGCCGGCGCCAGGTCATCGGGAGGGAGAACGTTCCCCGTGAAGGGCCTTTGCTGGTTGCCTGTAATCACATGACCAATTTCGATCCGCCCCTGCTGAGCATCAGCCTTGGGCGGTACCTGACCTTCATGGCCAAAGAGGAGCTCTTCCGGTCGCCCCTGGCCGCGTTCTTCCTGTCCCGTCTCGGCTCTTTCTCGGTGCGCCGAGGAAGAATTGACCGCCAGGCCATGCGTCTGGCCGAGAAGGTGCTTGCCAATGGGGGGGCACTGGTGGTCTTCCCCGAAGGACAGAGAAGCCGCAGCAGCCAGCTCCGGCAGGCCTTCTCCGGGGCCGCCGCGATCGCCCAGCGCTATGGAGTGCCGATTCTACCGGTGGGCATCACCGGCACCGAGCAGGTTGGCAGCGTACGGCACTTGCTGCGCAGACCGCGCGTGACCGTGACCATCGGTCCCACTTTCCGGCTTCCCGCGGTCAGGGGAAGGTCCCAGCGCGCAGAGTCCACCGAGCAGATAATGCGGCGGATTGCCGGGGTGCTCCCGCGGGAGTACCGGGGAGTATACAGCGAAGAGAAGAGCGGATGAAGCCCGAGATCGAGAAGGCAGAGGGGATAGGATTCTGTTTCGGCGTGCGACGAGCGCTGGGCATCCTGGAGAGAGCCGCCCGTGAGCACGGGGGTATCGAGGCCCTGGGAGCGGTTGTGCACAACCGGCAGGTGCTGCAGCGACTGGCTGTCATCGGGGTGAGGATAGCCGCGGGCGTCAACGACATTCACGGCTCGGTGGTGGCAATCGGCGCCCACGGAGCGGGACCGCAGCTGGAGAAGGACCTGCGCGCACGGGGGCTAACCGTCGTCAATACCACCTGTCCCTTCGTTCTGCGAGCCCAGAAGGTGGCCCAGCGCCTGTCCCGCACAGGATTCCTGGTGCTCATATATGGGGATGCCGGTCACCCCGAGGTCAGGGGTATCCTGGGGTGGGCTGACGACGAGGGGCTAGCCACCCTGGACGCATCCACTCTGTCCGGGTTCAGGCCCCTTCCGCGTCGCATCGGCGTGCTCGCCCAGACCACCCAGATACCCGCCCACTTCGTCCACTTCACCCGCGAGGTGGTCGGTACTGTCCTCGGCAAGGACTCGGATCTTCGCATCATCGATACCATCTGCCACGACATCCGTCGCCGCCAGGCGGCGGCCATGGAGGTAGCCGGCAGGGTGGACCTGATGCTGGTGGTGGGTGACCATACCAGCGCCAACACCAACCGTCTGGCCGAGCTGTGCGCGGCGGTGACATCCACCCGCCTGATCGAGACCGCCGACGAAATCTACCCTGGCCTGGTTGAAGGCTACCGGCGGATAGGCGTCACCGGGGGCGCCTCCACCGCGGAACGGACCATCAACGAGGTGCTGGCGAAGCTGGAGGCGGTTACCGGGCAATCATAGCCCCATCTGCTGGGCGACCATCTCCCGGTAGTAGTCGCTTCCACCGAAGCTGAGCTGGGCTGCTTTGCCTCGCCGCGTGTAGAACTGTAGGTCGTGGTCTATGGTGCAGCCGATGGCGCCGTGAATCTGGTGAGCCAGGGTAATCACGCGCTCGTAGGCGTCGTTTGCCCAGGCCTTGGCGATGGCAGCCTCCCGGGTACAGGGAAGGCCTTCACTCAGCATCCAGGCAGCCTGGTAAGTACTGAACCTGGTGCCGTCCACGTCCGTGGCCATATCCGCGCAGTAATGCTGGATGACCTGGAAGCTCCCAATCGCGCGGTCGAACTGGCGCCTCTCGGTGGCATACTCCAGAGTCATCTCCAGCACGCGCTGGAGGGCGCCCACCAGGTCACAGCACCTGGCCACGGCAGCGCGCTGGATTGCCCGGGCTGCCACATCCCAACCCTTCCCCACTTCCCCGACTACGGCCTCGGTGGGTACCTTCACACGGTCGAACCCCACCTCAAATAGCCTGTCCCCGGAGAGCGTTCTGAGAGGGTCCCGGCTGATGCCCGAGCTCGCCCCGTCCACCATGAAGACGGTTAGGCCCTCACCCGTCCCGCCTGGCGCACCGGTGCGGGCCAGGCACAGGAGGTAATCGGCAAGGTGGGCGTCGGGCACGAACAGCTTGACGCCATTGAGCACATAGCCATCGTCCTGGGCGGTGGCGGTCATGCTTACCGCGTCAGGGTCATAGCGTGCTTCGGCCTCGGTCAGGGCAAAGCTGAGGATGGATTCGCCGCTGGCCACCTTGGGGAGATGGCGCTGCTTCTGCTCCTGGCTGCCGGCATCGAGCAGGGTGAGGCCACCCAGGACGACGCTGGAGAAGAAGGGACCGGGTAGACAGGCGCGTCCCATTTCCTCGAGGAGCACGGCCAGGTCCAGGAATCCCATCTCGCTGCCGCCGAACTGCTCCGGAAAGACCAGCCCCATCCAGCCCAGCTGCGCCATCTCACGCCAGAGCTCAGGGGAGTGGCCCGTTTCGTCGGTCTCCATTGCTCTTACGTAGGTCCTGGGGCATTTATCCTCCAGGAAGTCCCGGGCCGTCTTCCTGAGCATTTCCTGTTCTTCGGTCAGCGCGAAATCCATCGGCAAAGCCCTCTATTCTCTTTCCTTTATGCCTGCCAGCCGCCGGGCCAGTTTCTTCTTCGGTTCCAGGTCGGTATCACGAAGCAGGGTCATCCGGTGCGCCTCGGGAGAACCGCCGCCGTGGATGTTGGAGACAATGTCTCTGGTCTCGAAGGCAAGCTTCTCAATCAGGCGGAACATGCGCATCCGGTCCTCGACTGGTACGCCGTCCGCGCCCTTGAGGTACTTCTCCACCAGCGGCCCGATATCGGGGTTGCGCAGGTCCTTCTCCGAAGGCAGGTCAGCTACCAGCCCCCCGGCGATATCCACCAGCAGACGGATCACCTCGTGGTACTCCTTGCCCTCGAACAGCTTGGAGGTGTTGGCAAGGACACTGTCCACCACGTATATGCCGGAGTCGCTCTGCTTGGCCTCCACAGATGCCGCCAGGCAGCAGCCGTACATTGCCTGGACGATCTTGATCATCTCGGTCAGCTTGGCATTGATGTGCGAGGCGCCAAAGGCGCCATTGTACTCGGCAACGGCGGCAGCGGCCCCGATGAGGACGTCGCCGACCCCGCACTTGCAGCCGCCGTGGGAGTGGCGATGGTAGCTGCCGAATAGCCTTACCATCGGACCGGCAAACTCGTGCTCACCACACATGAATACCCTTTCCCAGGGCACGAAAACGTCATCGAAGATGACCATAGGGCAGAACTTGCCAAAGTCCGCGTTGCCGCAGTCAATACCCTCCAGCGACCGTGCCTCCAGGGTGCCCCGACCGTAGACGTGGACCATGCCCCTGGCGTCGACGGGTATTGCGAAGGCCACGGCGTAGTCACTGTCGCTTTCGCGCATCTCCCGTGAAGGCATGATCAGCCCTTCGTTGGCACAGAGCGAGCCGCTCTGGTGTGCCTTGGCGCCCCGCACGACAATACCCTCCGCAGTGCGGTCAACCACACGGAGGTACATGTCCGGGTCGGGCTGTGCCGAGGGTCTCAGAGACCTGTCTCCCTTGACGTCGGTGACCCCGCTCCAGACCACCAGGTCGTTGCGCTGCACATGCTTCAGGTACTCCAGGAACCTCTGACGGTAGCTCGTGCCATGCCGGGCGTCGATGTCACGGGTAACCACCCCGACGGCGTTGAGAGCATCCATGCCGGTACAGCGCATGTAGCAGGTACCGGTCCTCTGGGAGAGGAACTTGAGCATCTTCACCTTGGTGAGGAGGTCGTCTTTGCTTTGATAGAGCGCGGTGAAGCGGCTGACTTCCTCGTTCACGAGATCGGAGCGGGTGACGAGCAGGTCTCTCCCCTGCGAGTCTTCCGCCAGGCTGAAGGTCTGCGCCACCGCGGCCACCTGACCCCTGGTGAGCGGGTGGGTGGTGATGTCGGCGGTCTTCTCTCCCAGGACATAGGCGGCGGGGCTAATCTCCCGTAGGCTTTCAAGGTACTGCTGCGCCGTTCTCAGAGCCATGGACTCCTTTCCTCCTCAACCCTGGCCGCCTGAGATGCGTTCCCGGAGCGCCTGGTAGAACTCCTCCGGAGTCTTCCCCAGGGAAAGCTCCTCCATGGGGCACATTCCGTCACGGCGGTTGTTCTGGATGAAGGGCACCGTCCGGCCGAACCGGTAGCTGATGTCCAGGCCCTCAAGTGTATGGGCGGCAAGCTCACTGCCCAGCTCTCCGAAGGCCTCGGTGCAGGATACCCTTGCCAGCAGCAAGGCGGCGGCATTGCCTATCACCCGGTCGAGCACGGTAATGCCATGTTCGTGGGGCGTGCAGGTATCGGTATACTCCAGCAGGGGTAGGAGCCGCTCCCGGGACGAGGCAAACAGCAGCCTGTCGCCCTTGTACACCCGTAGCTTGTCCCGGCTGCCCAGGAACTCCCGGACGGTGCTATCTCTCACGCTGTCCCCCGTCGGTGTACTGGATCTCGGCGTTTGGATAGACCACCATCCGGCTGGCGGCTCCGTGCGCCTCCTGAAGCATCTCCAGTACCGCATTCCAGTCATGCACGAAGCGCACCCTGTCTGACTCGCCGAACCAGCTCCGGCTGGACAGGTCCGGGTACGCGGTGAAGACGATCAGCCGGTTGACGTGGGAAGGCACACGGCCTGCCTGCCGCAACGGGGCGAAGCTGGTATTGCCGAACGGGCCGAGCAGGTAGTGGGTGACCTGCCCGTCGGGGGCGTTGGCCACCAGCACCACGTCACCGCCCTTGCGTACCGAACGGTAGCCGATACCTGCCCCGATGAAAGCCTCGTTGGCCTTGGCGAAGGTGTTGGCGATGGCGATATCCGCATCCTGGGCCTGCGGAGTGAGGTAGTGGGCGCTGGCGGCCTCCACCGCAGCGGCGTAGGAGGGTTTGAGGGCCCCGGCAAAGACAGCGGTGGTCTCGCCCCAGGTATTCATCAGGCAGTTGATCATGATATCCAGGCCGCTGAGGGCGGCCGCTTCCTCCACGTCCATCCGCATCAGGTTATCATGGAAGATGCCCATACCGGCGATACGGTGCTCGCGCGGCTGGGCCATCATCTGGTAGAAGGAGAGGTGGTTGTCGCGGGTGGTCTCAAACGAGGTGACCCCGGGGAGGATGATCTTGCCGCCTCCCCCGAATCCGTTCATCGGGTGCGGCACCACCGAGCCAATGGCGATCTTGAGGTCGCACTTCATCACCTCTTCGTTGACATAGACCTCGGTGCCGTAGGTCTCCGTCCTGCCCACATGAATACAGTTCCCGAAGGCGTTATGGTTGTACACGGGAAAGCGGCGCATGACCTCTTCGCCGAGCTTCTTGGCGAAGAGGTCACGAGTGTACGAGCCGTGGCAGCCGAGGGCGCAGATGAAGCGAACGCTGGAATCGGGTATTCCCGCCGCGGCAAGCTCATCAAGGACGTGAGGGAGCACGTCATAGGTACGCGTAGCCCGCGTCATGTCATCGAAGATGATGACTACTTCCCTCTTCCCCTGCGCCAGCTCCCGTATGGCGGGGCACCCGCTGGGGTTGCCCAGGGCGGTTCTGACCTGCTCCGGAGTGAGAGCGGGCTGGTCATGCCCGGTCATGTTGAGCGTTTCCACCTGCCAGGTATCCGGCAGGCCGACCTCCAGCTCCCTCATGCCGTACCAGGCCAGCGTGGGCAGTCTGAGAGTGGTCATCCCCTCACCTCCTCCTATTCTGTGGGGAGACGGAGTCCGCGGGTAGCCACGATGTTCTTCAGCACCTCGGTAGTCCCCGCCTGGAGGCTGTAGCCCTTGGAGCCGAGGAAAGAGTGGGGCGCCATGCCCAGGATGGGCGCCGATCTGGACCCGGCTACCAGCTGGCCATAGAGACCCAGGATATCGGTGGCGGCACTGGCGAGGCGTTGCTCGAAGCTGGTGCAGTAGGCCTTGGCCATGGCCGCCTCCACGTTGGGAGCGCGCCCCTCCTCCATGACCAGGACCACCCGGTAGGTCAGCAGTCGCCCGATCTCGAACTCCGTCTGGAGCTGAGCCAGGCGGTGACGGATGAAGGGGTCCTTGCAGAGAGGGACACCATTCTGGGTGGTCTCCTTGGTAAACCGGATGATGGCTTCGAAGAGCGGGTAGTTGCCCATGAGGCGCTCGAGCCCTGCCCTCTCGTAGTCGAGCTGGTTGAGTATCTGGTAGAAACCCCGGTTCTTCTCACCGATGAGGTATCTCTTGGGGACGCGCACGCCGTCGTAGAAGACCTCCCCCCAGGCCTCACTGCCGGTGATGTCAATGGTAGGCCGGATGGTTATCCCCGGCAGGCTGGCATCGATAACGAACTCGCTGATACCGCGGTGCTTGGGGGCATCGGGGTCGGTGCGCGCCACCAGGTAGACGTGGGTCATAAAGCGCGCGCAGCTGGTCCACATCTTCTGACCGGTAATGACGTAGCTGTCTCCGTCCTCGACTGCCCGGGTCTGCAACGAGGCCAGGTCGGAACCGGCCTCGGGCTCGCTCATCCCCAGGCCGATATACGCCTCGCCTTTGAGGATGAGGGGGAGAAGCTCCTGTTTCTGCTCGTCGGTACCGTAGGCTATTACCGACCGCCCGATCTGCCTGTCCGCGAACCAGTGGCAGGCCGCAGGCGCTCCGTAGCGCAGCATCTCCTCGGTAAGGATGAGCCGGTCAATCTGGCTGCGTCCCTGGCCACCGTACTCCTGGGGCCAGGCCAGACCGATCCATCCCCGCCCGGCAACCTTCCGGGTAAACTCGGGCGAGTAGCCCTGTATCCAGCCGTCGCACATCGGCTGGAAGCTACCGGCGGCTGTCTCTCCTTCGAGGAAACCACGTACCTCCTGGCGGAACGCCTCCTGCTCCGGGCTGAACCTGAAATCCATACGAACTGACTCCTGGACCGGGACTATGGCATATAGAGATACGCGAGGACTGGCGTGCTCCCGGTCAGACCGCCAGGCAGGTTACCGTGCGGGAGATGCCCGCAATGGGATGAATCACCTGGGTGACGATGTCGCCGATCTCGTTGAGGGTATCAGCCTCGATGATGGTGATAACGTCATAAGGGCCGGTCACCGCGTCGACTGATTTCACTCCCTTCATGTCCTTGAGGGTAGTAGCAACCTCTTTGGTCCTGCCTACCATTGTCTCAATCAGGACGAACGCTTTGGCCATGACGATTCACCTCCGGTACCGGCAGTGCCCGCCGCTTGCGCACCACGCTGGCCACGGTCAGGCTCCGTCCCCATTATAGCGCAAAGGGAAAGCTGTTTCACCTGCTTCGGCCCACACGTTACCGCATCCTTACGCCTGTATACGGTAAAGCTACAGGCACAGTCCTGCCACCACGAACGTTGCCCAAAACCGTACTGGGGCTAGAAACTGGTCTCGCCGGGGGGCATGACGGCGATGTGGGTGAAAGCCGAGTCCCTGGTAGCGCCGTGCCAGGGGTTCTCTCCCGCGGGGATGAAGATGATGCTCCCCGGGGTGACCGTCACCTCTTCGTTCTCGGTGGCCACTATGCCCGTACCCTCGGTCACATAGAGAACCTGGTCAAAGCTATGGGTGTGGAATACGTTCACCGCCCCCGGGCTGAAGTGCACCACGATTACGCGGAAATCGTCAGTGCTCTCACCGATGATATTCCCCACGCTGACCTCTCCGCGGAAGATGGGATTGTCACGCGCGTCTTCGGGGGTCACCCTGCTGACATCCACTACCTTCATGTCTCTCCCTCCAGGGCTATGGAGCTGATCCTGCTGTAGACGGCACCCTGCCGGGTAAGCTGGCTGCGCATCAGGCTGATGGCGCCTACCTCTATGCCCTGCCTCGATTCGAAGCTCGCTCCCAGTATCAGCCGCCCGAATGCCTCGCGCTCCCCCGGCGGTACCTGGTCCCGGACCCGCGCCAGGGTCAGGTGCGGGGTGAAGCCCCTGGCCTCGGCTTCAAAGCCAAGCGACGCCAGAGCCGCCTCCACCTGCTTCTGCAGTCGCCCCAGCACGTCCAGGTCTCCGGACAGGCCCACCCAGGCAACCCGGACCCGTCTTGGATTGGGAAACACGCCCAGCCCGCTGACTCCCAGCCGGAAAGGCGCCACGCCCCGCACGGCTCCCTCCAGTACCGAGGCTATCTCCTCCAGGCGCCCGGTGGCAACGTTACCCAGGAACTTGAGCGTAAGGTGTATCCCCTGTGGGTCGGTCCACCTCACCCCTGACTGACCGCCCTCCAGCCTGAGTCGGCCGACCAGCTCAACCAGTTCCTGCTTCAGTCCGGCAGGTAGCTCGACGGCTACAAACAAACGTACCGTTTCCATTCTCAACCACCGCATCCAGCCGGCTGCGGGCCTGTATGCTCAGCCAGTGCCCATGCCCAGCAGCCGGCTGGCATTCCCCGAAAGCACAAGCTCTTTCTCCTCCCGACTCAGACCCGCGGACGCAATCTCAGTGAGCAGCCGCTTCTGGGGTAGCAGGGGGCAGTCACTCCCGAAGAGAACCTTCTCCGCACCCACCAGGTCTGCGACCGCCCGGTATACCTGGGGGGTATACAGAAATGGCGAAGCGGCGGTGTCAAAATACGTGTTGGTAAGACCCTCCTTGACCTCGGGCATGAGGGCGTAGAACGGCAGGCCACCACCCCAGTGGGCACAGACCACCCTGACGTCAGGGTATGCCGTTATCAGGGAGTAGACCACGTCCGGTGTGGCCTTTCCTTTGCCCGCGTAGACGTGGCCCACCGGCTCCGAAGTATGAACAAGCAGGACAAGCCGGTGCTTACGGATCACTTCGACGAGTGCCCGGATGTCCGGCGCTTCCGGGCCCTGGAGCATCTGGGTATCCGGGCGCAGCTCACCAACTCCCCGCGCTCCCCCGGCAACGCACCGCTCCACCTCGCGCACGGCCGCCTCCCGTGCCTGAGGCGAAGTAACGTCGCCGGTTGCCAGCGGGGGCGCGCAGAAACCTACCAGCCGCCTGGGGTAGCGTGCCACCGACTCAAGGATATAGTCATTGACCTCCGCGCAGAAGTCGGCGGTGGCCCAACCGCCGTTCAGGATCACAGAGACATCCACGCCGTCCCTGTCCATGCGGCTGACCAGCTCATCGGCAGTGGCCATGCGAGCCCTGGGGGAGGAGTAAAGGCGGGCAAAACCGGCATCAGCCTGGGCGTATCGGTGGCGGTCCTCCTTCATCCTGGGCGGGAAGACGTGGGTATGGAAGTCCACGATCATCGCCTCATTATAGCAAGCACCCGTATCCCTTTCCAGCGTGTACGTGGTCTGCTGGAGCAATCCGGTGGAATGTCTGCGAACCGGTTCACGGTAGAAAATGGTCTTCTGGTGGAGATATGCATATCTCCGGGGACGCTCAGCGCTCATAAACTGGCGCAAATCAATTTGCGGGCCGGAAGCATGTACGCTAGTATATGAGTTAGCAGTCGGCGTGCTAGACTGCTAACAGTCTAATTCTAGCTGGAAGGAGAGGAGAAATGGCAATTGACCTTCAACCGCTGTCTGACCGCCTGGTGGTCAGACCAATAGAACGGGAGGAGAAGACCAAGGGGGGTATTTTCCTGCCAGACACCGCCAAGGAGAAGCCGCAGGAAGGAGAGGTTCTGGCGGTTGGCCCCGGAAGGTTGAACGATGATGGCAACCGGATGGCCATGGACGTCAAGGTAGGCGACATCGTGATCTATGCCAGGTACGGCGGCACCGAGATCAAGATCGACGAGGAAGACCTGGTCATCCTGCGCGAGAGTGACATACTCGCCAAGAAGACCAAGTAGCGTACCCCAACCGACAACGCTGACACGGACAATAGGGTAACGATAGGAGGAGAGCAGAATGGCAAAGCAAATAGTGTTTGATGAGGAAGTCAGGCACGCCCTGAAGAGAGGGATCGACACACTGGCTGATGCTGTCAGGGTGACCCTGGGCCCGAGAGGCCACTGTGTAGCCCTGGACAAGAAGTGGGGAGCGCCCTCGGTGATCGATGACGGGGTTACCATCGCCAAGGACATCGAGCTTCCGGACCCGTTCGAGAACATGGGCGTCCAGCTCGTCAAAGAGGCTGCTACCAAGACCAATGACGCCTGTGGCGATGGAACGACCACTTCCACCATACTGGCGCATGCCATCATCACCACCGGCTTCAAGAACATCGCCGCCGGGGCCGAGCCGATGTCGCTGAAGAAGGGTATCGAGATGGCCACCGAGGCCATCGTCGAGGAGCTTAAGAACAAGTCCACCGAGGTGAAGGGCAAGGAGCAGATTGCCCAGGTGGCAACGATAACCGCCGTCGACCGGAAGATAGGCGACCTCATCGCCGAGGTCATGGAGAAGGTCGGCAAGGACGGCGTCATCACAGTTGAGGAGTCCAAGGGACTGGAGTACGAGACCGAGTACGTCGAGGGCATGCAGTTCGACCGGGGCTATATCAGCCCCTACTTCGTCACCAACGCGGAGAAGATGGAGACCGAGATCGAGGACCCCTACATCCTGATCACCGACAAGAAGATCTCGGCTGTGTCCGATTTTCTTCCCGCGCTGGAGAAGATACTCCAGGTCTCCAAGAACCTCCTGATCATTGCCGAGGACGTGGATGGCGAGGCCCTGGCTACCCTGGTGGTCAACAAGCTGCGCGGCACGCTCAATGTTTTGGCAGTCAAGGCCCCCGGCTTCGGTGACCGGCGAAAGGCCATGCTGGAGGACATCGCCATACTAACCGGCGGCACGGTCATCTCCGAGGAGGTCGGGCGCAAGTTGGACTCGGTGACGGTGGAGGACCTGGGCCGCGCCCGCCGGGTGACGGCGGACAAGGACAAGACCACAGTCGTCGAAGGCAGGGGTGCGGAGGATGCTATCACCGCCCGCATCAAGCAGATCAAGGCACAGATCGAGGAGACCACTTCCGACTTCGACCGTGAGAAGCTCCAGGAGCGCCAGGCCAAGCTGGTCGGCGGTGTGGCGGTAATCAAGGTCGGTGCCGCCACCGAGGTGGAGCTCAAGGAGCGTAAGCACCGCGTTGAGGATGCCCTTTCTGCTACCCGCGCCGCGGTGGAGGAAGGTATTCTCCCTGGCGGTGGGGTCGCTCTGCTCAACGCCCTCCCCGTGCTGGACAAGCTGGATGCAAGCGGGGACGTTGCCACCGGCGTTTCCATTGTCCGCAAGGCGGTCGAGGAGCCCATCAGGGCCATCGCTGACAATGCTGGCCAGGACGGCTCGGTTATCGTGGACCTGGTCAAGAAGAGCAAGGTGGGAGTCGGGTACGATGCCGAGGCGAACGACTTCGGTGACATGGTGGAGAAGGGTATCATTGACCCAACCAAGGTCGTCCGTTCCGCCCTTCAGAACGCGGCTAGCATCGCCTCCATGGTGCTCATCACTGAGTCCCTGGTTACCGACATCCCCGAGAAAGAGAAAGCACCAGCCATGCCCCCGGACATGGGCGGCATGATGTAGTGCCAACATCCTGACTGGTAGTAGAAGACAAGCAGGAGAGCCGTGGCGCTTAGCGCCACGGCTCTCCTGCTTCCACTCATTAATGCCAGGTCACATCCTGAGCAGCCCCTCCAGGGTATCGCCTGCGTCAGCCGGACCCACCACTGCCAGCCGGAGCCGGCTATCCACCAGTAGCTCGCGGGCAAGTTCGCTGATCTCCTCCGCGGTCACCGCATCGATTATCCCGACCACCTCGTCAACGCTGCGAATCCTGCCGGTGAGAACCTCCTGCCCCCCGGTCCAGCCGGCGACACTACGGCTGTCTTCCATTCGCAGGAGAAGTCGGCCTTTGGCTAGCTCCTTTGCCTTGACCAGCTCCTCCTCCGAAATGGGGTTCTTGAGCAGCGATAGCTGCTCGACGATTGCCGGGACGGCTACCTCAAGGTTGCGGTGCTCCACTCCAGCATAGACAGTAAGAGCACCGGAGTCATGAAAATGCTCCACGTAGCTGTGGATGTTGTAGGCCAGCCCGCGGTTGTCCCGTATCTCGACAAAGAGCCGGCTGCTCATTCCCTCGCCCAGAATGACGTTGAGCAGCCCGAGGGTGTACCGCTTCGGGTGCAGGAGCGGCAGTCCCGGCACCGCCAGGCAGAGATGGGTCTGCTCCGTGTCCCGCTTCTCCGCTCTCAGCCGCGGATTGGTGCTCTCCCGGTAAGGCACATATCCCGCCTCCAGCTGGCTGCCGGCCCAGCTTCCCAGGATATCATCAACCTGACGAATGGTCTCGTCGCTGCGAATGTCACCGGCCACGGCAACCACCGTGTCCGAGGGGTGGTACCTGCTCACCTGGAAGTCCAGCATCATGTCCCTGGTCATGGCTGACACTGTCTCGGCGCTGCCCGCGATATCCCTTCCCAGGGGATGGTCGGGCCACAGAAGCTCATCTATGAGCATGCCCACCCTCTGATAGGGGGAGTCCTTAATCATGTGGATCTCGTCGATTATGACTTCACGCTCCCGCTCGATGTCCTCGGGGTCAAACCGGGAGTTGATCAACATGTCCGCAAGCACGTCTAGGGCTAGCGGGAAGTGGGGCGCCGCTACCTTGCTCCAGTAGACGGTCATCTCCTTGTCGGTACCACCATTGAGGATGCCGCCGACCGACTCAATCGCGGTGGCAACATCCTTTGCGGTGGCTCGCCGGGAGGTGCCCTTGAAACAGAGGTGCTCAATGAAGTGGCACACCCCGGCAACCGTATCATCCTCGTAGCGCGAGCCGACGCCGATGAACATGCAGACGGACACGGACCGGGTGTGTGGCATGGGACTGGTGATTACGCGGAGACCGTTGTCAAGGCTGGTTCTCTGATACAAGCTGCACGCTCCTGACACAATCAATTGTAGTCCCATCCCAGGCGACGCGTCAAAGCAGGTCCCATGAGGAAGCCGCCCACCGTACTGGTCTGGCTATGGTCTGCCCCGACCCTCGGGGTGCACTAACGCCACTTGTTTGCCCGGACCGGGTTCAAGGGGATATACTTGGATTCCGGGGATAGTCAGCGCATGCCAGAGGTGTGGAGAATGGATAAACAGGAAGCACTGGACGAACTGAGGAGGAGGCAGGAGATAGGCTGGCAGATGGGAGACCCGGCGAGAATAGCCCGACACCGGGAGCGTGGTCACATCACCGTCAGAGAGAGAATAGACCGGCTGCTGGACCCGGGCACGTTCTGGGAGGAGGGTCTTCTTCAGCAGCTACGCGCCCCGGACGGAAAGGAGATACCTACCAGCAAGGTATCGGGATATGGCAAGATAGACGGCCGGACGGTCATCGTTCGGGGCGATGACAGCACCATACTTGCCGGTACCGGCAGTGTGCGAGGCCGTCAGAGAGGACTCTACCCTGAGCTCACCCCGGAGCTGAACTTTCCGGTGATCAGGCTCGGCGAGAGCGGCGGCGTGCACATGCAGAGCGTCCAGGGCTCCATCGGCGTGCTCGCCGTGACCTATCCCGCCCGGACTCTCCTTCATCCCCGCCGGACGCCCCATATCACCGTTATCATGGGGTACTGCTTCGGCGATCCCACCTGGACGGCAAGCATCTCTGACCTGGTAGTGCAAGTGAAGGGTACCTGCATGGCGGTGTCCGGCCCCAGGGTACTGGAGGTGGCCCTGGAGGAGAAGACCACTCCCGAGGAGCTGGGTGGTTGGCAGGTACACGCCGAGATTACGGGGCTGGTGGACGCCTTTGCCGAAGATGATGCGCACGCCATGCAGATCGTTCGCGAGATGCTCAGCTATCTCCCCCAGACCTGTGACGAAGAGCCGCCGGTTGTATCCACCGATGACCCGCCCGACCGGAGGTCAGAACGACTCCTCGGTATGATCCCGGACAAGTCCAACCGCGTCTACGATATGCGCCAGGTGATAAAGGAGATAGTGGACGATGGCAGGTTCCTGGAGCTCAAACCCTTCTTCGCCAAAGCTCTCATCACGTGCTTCGCCCGCATGAACGGTCGGGTAGTGGGTATCATCGCCAGCCAGACTCTGCACAATGCCGGCGCCGCCGGCCCCGATGAGTGCGACAAGGCATCCAGCTTCATCGTCATGTGTGACACCTACAATATCCCCCTGGTGCACCTGTGCGACACACCCGGTTTCCTGGTGGGCAGACCTGCCGAGAGGCGCAAGATCCCCCTCAGGATAATGACCTGGATGCAGGCTTTGTCCCTGGCCAGCGTTCCCAAGATAACCGTCATCGTGCGCAAGGCGTACGGCATGGCCATCTCCAACATGTGCGGCCCCAACTGCGGGGCGGACTTCCTGGCGGCAATGACCACCGCCGAGATAAGCTTCATGTCCCCCGAGGCAGCGGCCAACGTGGCCTTCCGAGACCGGATAGAGCAGGCGGAAGACATCGAGGCGGAGAGGCAGAGATACATCCAGGAGATGGAGAAGGGCAGCCAGCCCTGGGACGCCGCCAGCGTGGGCCTGCTGGAGGACGTCATCGACCCGCGGGATACCCGCAAGTACATAATCGACTGCCTGGAACTGATGCACAGCCGCAGGAACGGCTTCATCAGCAAGAAACAGCTGCAGTCCTGGCCCTCCAAGTTCTGACGCAGGCGCTGGAAGGGTATGGCCGCGGAAGTTGACTAACCTGCTGAGATGCGCTAGATTATAGTGCGGACGTGCCGAAGTGGCGGAATGGCAGACGCGCTACGTTCAGGGCGTAGTGTCCTAAAAGGGCGTGTGAGTTCAAATCTCACCTTCGGCACCATCTTCATTTCCCGCAGGTTTTCAGAGCGCTTGTAGCTCAGTAGGATAGAGCGCAGCCCTGCGGAGGCTGAGGTCGTGGGTTCGAGACCCGCCAAGCGCGCCACCAGGGCGGTTAGCTCAGTTGGTTAGAGCACCTGCTTTACACCAAGCTGAGTAGTCAGGCAAGAATCTAGCCTCAAACGGCTAGTAACCGGCTCTCAACGAGTCACTGGGCGGACGGGCAAAATGAGCAAATGGCGACAACCCAACCGAGAACAGGCACCCTCAATCACCTCATCGGCCGGTTCGTCAGCCGGCCCAACCTGAGCGACAGGACCAGGCAATACTACGCCCTGATCCTGCGCAACCTGGAATGGTACGCCACCACCAACCACTGGCCCGAACCCGAGGACATCACCCGCGAGCACATCCGCGACTTCCTCACCTACGTGACAAACGAGACCTACCGCTGGCCCGAGGCACCCCGGTCCTGGTACAAGCCGGCCGCCCCGGCCACCATCCACCACTATGGCCAGGTGGTCAAGACCTTCTTCAACTGGGCGGAAGAGGAGGAGTACCTTCAGCACAATCCCAGCGTCAAGGTGAAGCTGGGCTCACCACGGTACCGGGAGGTCGAGCCCTATAGCGACGACGAGGTGAGGGCCATGCTCGACGTGTGCGACCAGGATGCCCGGCTTCGCTACCGCTACCTGGGCCTGCGCAACAAGGCCATAGTCTCCCTCTTCGTCGCTACCGGGCTGCGCCTCCTGGAGCTGTCCGATATACGCCTGCCGCAGCTCGATCCCAGGCTGCAGGAGGTCCACGTCATGGGCAAGGGAGCCAGGGTCAGGGCGGTACCGATCACCGGGGAGGCCAGAAAGGCGCTCAGGGCCTACCTCCAGGTCAGACCGGACGGGGACGACGCGCTGTGGATGACCGATGACGGCCAGCCGATGGCAGCCCGCGGCGTCAAGATAATGATCACCCGTTTGAAGCGGCGGGCGGGCGTTAACGGAGGCGGCGGCGCCCACCGCTTCCGCCACTACTTCGCCACGCGGTATCTTGAAGCCGGAGGCGACATCAACTCACTCAGGCTTCTCCTGGGTCACTCCAGCCTGGCCATGGTCCTGAAGTATTCCAAGTTTGTCGACGTCAGGAGAGCCATGGCCGCTCACGACCAATTCGATCCCCTGGACCGGTTGGTGCGAGGGAAGAGCGAGAGCAAACGGCGCTGGCGGTACTGACGGTGGTCGGGGGAATCCAAGGCCGCGTCTCGCTGTTGATACGAAAGTCACGATAGCATACAATCGTGTCACCGCAGACAGTAGGTCGGAAAGGCCTTCCTCGTAGCGCCCGCGTGACGTTGAGGTAGGGACCGATGGCGCAACCACTTAGAGCGATAGAGATCATGCAGGCCCATCATGCCAGGACTGGTGAGATCCGAATGGACCTCATCCACCTGGTCTCATTCGAGGCCAGGCTGCTGGAAGCAGATCAACTCGCGGAGGCACCAGACCTTGAGGACTGTGCCAGAGATCTCTTCTGGGAATTCTATTCACCCTCGCTTATCAGTGACGATAAGGAGGAGAGAGACAAGCCTCCGAGCGAGATGTCGGAAGAGGAGCTTGACACCATACTGGAGGTGATGGAGACGCTAGAGGCAGACACACGCGTCCCTTACGAACCAGATGTCGAAGATGACATTGAAAGGCTCTACATCTACGTTCACGTCGCTGCCTGCAGAGCACTGATTCTGAAGAAGAGGGACGGCTACTCCGATGACGTGCGTCAGGTGTTGGAAGCAGCCTGGCACGCTTCCCGCCGGGTCGCATACGGTGAAGCACTCATGTATCCTGACGGAGCGGAAGATGCCTGGAACCGTTCATTCGTGGGGGTGAATGGCCTCGTGTTGCTTGAGTTGTTCAGAGTGCGCCGCCTAGATGGACAGCACGAGGAGGCTCTTCATGCACTTGCCCTAGGTCTTGACTACTGCTCGGCAGCCATACTTGCCGCCTTTGGTGAGGATGCGGTGGAGAATTGGCGACTGAAGTACGAGAGGTACATCCCGATAGTTGACCTGGACGCTCAGGAAGCTGCCAATGTCCTTCTCAATCTCCGAGCAAGCGGGACCGCAGAGAACTGGCCACGGGTGGTGAGAGATTGTCGCACCGTCGTGGCAGGCTGGGGGGATTGCCTACGAGACTATGACGAAGTCATACGCGACTCTGAAGGCGTCGAATGGGACTGGTTGAGCTTCTGGCAGAACGCCAGAGGATGGGCTGAGGCCAAACTTCAGAGGTCTGGACATCGGGGCTTATACGACCGCCTCAGAATGGTGCATTGCGACCTCGTAGGTGACAGGCCGGTTGGTCCCCGGGAAGGTGACACCAATGTGGTTGAGATCGGCGCAGAGG
>Ga0180434_10003441_pt1 | contig 20178 bp, 13 predicted proteins | sample SS_ome_7_FD_132453 | JGI IMG/M metagenome (GOLD analysis project Ga0180434, IMG submission 132453) | Hypersaline lake sediment archaeal communities from the Salton Sea, California, USA - SS_1_D_2 metaG | ecosystem: Environmental > Aquatic > Non-marine Saline and Alkaline > Hypersaline >...
CTTTGCGAAAGGACTTTTCATCCACACCGATGTAACCGATCGGCTCAGCCTCGCGACGTGCAAGGCCCCGACGCACGGCACGGTCCATGGTCCCGTGAACCTCGTCCCACGACAGCCCCAGATGGTGAGCGACCGCCTTCTGGCTCGCCGCCGACAACCACTCGATCGCCAGCCGAGGTGGACGGCCGACTGCCGTCATTCCCGCGCAGTCTGTCATGCCGCGCAAGCGGCACCTGGAATGATGAGAATGCTCCCTCCGTCATTCCCGCGGCGGAAATCCAGTCGTTTGCGGAGGGGCTCTGGGTTCCCGCCTGCGCGGGAATGACGGTTGGAACGAGGGCACGGCGATCCTCGCTCATTTGCTATGCGAAGACCAGTAAACGCATGTCCACTTTTTGTTGGTGCAGCAGAAATTCTTGAAAAATCGGGGTTTGAGGATTCGGCGAGATGGGTTAAATTTTGCAAATCTTACAACTCTGCTGCTTGTCCTGGTTTTCTTGGGCGAGAAACGCCCGTGGCAATAAGGTCGCGTTGGGTTACGACTTAAGCAACTTCCGAAAGAGTCCTCCGAGATTTCCAGCCGATTGGCCTGTGGTTTGCCCTGTCGGGTGAATTCGATTGCCGGCCCTAGGATGAGGCCGAACTGACCCTTCTACCACAAGGAAGTGAGCGAGAGCATGGAGGCTCGATTCTTTCGCGCCGCACTCGTGGCGACGTTGGCCATCGTGTCGATGGGCGCCCAGTACCGGACGCCCAATTTCGTCATCGAGACCCAGGACCCGGCGTTTGCCCAGCAAATGGGCCAGGCCGCCGAGAAATTTCGCCGCGAGCTGGCGATCGAATGGCTTGGCGAGGCGATGCCCAACTGGTCGCGGCCCTGCCCGATCACGGTGCAGGCCGGGGCGAACCTGGGCGCGGGCGGGGCGACCACGTTCATGTTCGACGGCGGCGAGGTCTTCGGCTGGCGGATGACGATCCAGGGCTCGCGGCAACGGCTGTTGGATTCGGTCCTGCCGCACGAAATCACGCACATGATCTTCGCGAGCCATTTCCGTTGCCCCTTGCCGCGTTGGGCCGACGAAGGCGGCGCCACCAGTGTCGAGCATGTCGCTGAACGCACCAAGCACCGCCAGATGCTCCGCCAGTTCCTCAGCAGCGGTCGCGGGATTGCCTTCAACCGCATGTTCGCCATGAAGGAGTATCCCCGCGACGTCATGCCGCTGTACGCCCAGGGCTATTCGGTCGTCCAGTTCCTCATCCAGCAGGGTGGACGGCGGAAGTTTGTGACCTTCCTCGAAGACGGGCTGCGCGATGACCAATGGGCCGCGGCGATCCAGCGGCACTACGGCCTCAGCGGCCTCCGCGGATTGCAGCACGAGTGGCTCGCCTGGGTGAAGCAGGGCTCGCCGATCGAATCGCCGCAGCCGAGCCATCCGGCCGCGACGCCCGACGTGGAACAGTTTGTCTCCAACGATCGCTCGCGACGCACGGAACCAATCTATCCGACCCAGCCGGTCGCGGAGCAATTGGCGTCGCGCGGCACGCCTTCCCGGCCGGCGTCGAACCTGATCCACGGGGTCGACGACAAGCGCGAGAACCCGTCGTCCTACGCGCCGGGCAGTGTGTTGGCGTCGCCCGAGGGCAAGATTTCGTCGACTGGGTTTGTGCTAGTGGACCAGAATTCACGGCCGCAACCGAAGAGCCTGCCTTCCGACGGTTGGCGTCCGGTCGGGGCACGGCCGGCACCGGCAGCCGCGGTCGCCGCAACACCGGCAACGCAAGTCTATCCGGCCAGCAGCCATGTCACCCGGCCGCAACCCTTCGAGCCTTCGCGGCAAATCATTCTTGAATGGACCGGCGACCGGACGCGGTAGTCTGTCGTTCCGCCTTCAGGCGGCTACACAACGAATCGCCGCCTAATGACGTTTGATATTCAAAACCGATAGTGCCGATCTCCCGGCTCTCCAGAGGCGGGAAAAATGGGCAACATTCCCACATTGCCCGGTTTGGTTATCAAAAACTCGTAACACTTCAGCGGTCAGAAGTACGTCATTCCCGTGTAGTCTGTCATGCCGCTTGTGCGGCACCTGGAATCATGAAAATGCGCCCCCCGTCATTCCCGCGAAGGCGGGAATCCAGGGCCCCTCGCAAACGGCTGGATTCCCGCCTTCGCGGGAATGACGGAAAACGCCTGCTCCATTTGGCTGAAGTGTTACAAAAACTCAAAGGCGGGACTACAAACCGGGTGATGGCGAGATCGTCTACAGGTGCAGCCAGAAGCGGGTGAAGTGGAAGAAGATGGGCGCGGCGAAGCAGATCGAATCGATCCGGTCGAGCACGCCGCCGTGGCCTTCGACCAGGGTGCCGTAGTCCTTCACGCCGCGGTCGCGCTTGATGGCCGACATCGTCAGGCTGCCGGCGAAGGCCATCAGCGAAATCACCAGCGACATCACCGCGGCGATCCACCAATTGCCGCCGCGGAAGGGCGTCGCCCACCAGAGCACGGCGCCTAGAAGCGTCACACTGGCCGTGCCGCCGATGAGGCCTTCCCAGGTCCGGTTCGGGTTGATCGTCGGGGCGATGACGTGTTTGCGGGGAATCTGCGACCAGACAAATTGCAGCAGGTCGCTCAGCTGCACGATCAGCACGAAGAAGAACAGCAGCCGCGCCCGGGGTGCCCAGCCGTCGCGGGGCAGATCGAGCGTCAGCAGCGCCGGGGCGTGGCTGAGGCAGTAGACGCAGATCAGCAGCCCCGCCTGGATCTTGGCCGTCCGCTCGAGGAAACGCTTGTAGTCGCCGGCCATCGCGATCCGCGCGGGAATGAACAGGAAGGCATAGACCGGGATGAGGATGCTGTAGAGGCCGTATTGCCCCATGCCGACCAGGACGAACTGTAGCGGCGTCAGGAGGAAAAACACCCAAAAGAGCGTGCGGTGGTCGCCGGGGCGGGTGGGGGTCAGCGTGATAAACTCGCGCAGGGCCCAGAAGGCCAACAGCCCGAACAGCACGACGGTCGCCACATGCCCGATGAGGAACGTGGCGGCCAGGATCGTGAACAGCGCCCACCACGCCTGGACGCGCAGGCGGAAGTTCTGCAGCATGGCGGTGTCGAGACCCACATCGTTGCGCCGCGAGAGGAGGCGAACGACGGTCGTCGCGATGCCCAGGGCGACGAGCACGCCGCCGACCAAACCGAGCGTTCTGGCATCCAAGGCATCGAGCATGGGTTCTTCAGATTTCCTTCAGCCGTCGCACGGCTTCTCGGGCACGTGCGAGGAAGTGGGTCTTCGGCTCGCCGGCTTCCAGCCACATCGGGGCCCCGAAGGAGACGCACGTCAACATGGGAACCGGCAGAACCTCCCCGCGGGGAAGAATGCGATTCATGTTATCGATATGGACGGGGATCAGCTCCAGATCGGGCCGTTTCTTGCAGAGGTAGTACAGCCCACTTTTGAACTCTCCGATCTCATTGCCGCTGCTGCGTCCACCCTCGGGGAAGACGATCAGCGAATGGGTGTGGCCGATCTCGCGAATCATCAGGTCGACGGGACTTTGGTGGACCTTGATCTCGGTGCGATCGATCAGCAGGGCGTTGAAGACATGGCCAGACAGGTAGCGCCGGATGCCGCCGGCCGTCCAATAGTCCTTCGCCGCGACCGGCCGGGTCAATAGCCGAACCGCACGCGGCAGGGCCGACCAAATGACCAGCGCATCCATATGACTGGTATGGTTGGCAAAATAGACCCGCTGACAGGTGTCCGGCTGACAATCGATCCACCGCACGCTGGCTCCGCTAAGGAATCGAGCCAACAGGGCCAGAAAACTCCGGATCGCACTGATTTCGAGTCGTTGTTTTGCCGCGTCGCCGATGTCGGACGCCATATGCCAAACCGCCTCCCCAACCCAACGTGTACTCCTGGCGACAATGATAGCATTTCCCCGCTGTCGGGCCAATCCCCTTTGGAAAATGGAGCGGCAGGGCGGTTCAAACGCGTCGGGCAAGCTCGGCCGCTAAACACGGCCGGGAAACGGCTGGAGCGGATTTCGACATATAGATCCCCTCCAACAGATCGTGATAGCCGGCGACCATCCGGTCGACCGACCATCGGGCCACCACCTCACGCCGAGCGGCCTCGCCCATGGCAACGGCTCGGGCCGGATCGCCAAGCAGGCCCACCACGCGATCGGCCAAGGCCTCGACATCGCCTGCGGCGATCAGATGGCCCGTTTCGCCTTCGCCCACGGCCTCGGCAATGGAGCCCACGCGGGGGGCAACGACCGGCTTGCTCGTGGCCATCGCTTCCAGGATCGACACCGGATTGGCCTCCATTCGCGAACTCAGGACGAACACGTCCAACAGCGAGAGAATCTCCGGCACATCGGTTCGCGTGCCGAGGAACGAGACGGCGCCGTCGATGTCCAATTCCCGGGCAAGCCGCTCGAGTGCCGGGCGTTGCGGGCCGTCGCCGACGATCAGGAAACGCGTATCGGGCACTTGCCGGCGGATCCGCGACGCGGCTTCGAGAAACCCTTCGTGATTCTTCTCCGGCCGCAGCGCCGCCACAATGCCGACCACCGGCGCCCCCGGCGGCAACCCCAGCTCGGCCCGAAGCCGCGGATCGGCCGGCCGAGGGCGAAACCGCTCAGTGTCGATGCCGTTGGGGATGACGTGGACCTTTCGCCCCGGGCAGCCCTCCTCCTCGGCAAGGTAGCGGCCGTGCGGCTCGGCGACCGCGATAAAGGCGTCGGTGATCGGTTCCAACAGCCGGTTAAGCCGTTCGATCCGGTTCGGGTAGCCGGTCGTGTGCAACGCGGAGCAGATCACCGGCACGCCGCAAAGCCGGGCTGCCAACCGTCCCCAGAACATCTTGTCGCCCGTCTCCACGGTCACCACCGCGTCGATCCGGCGCCGGCGAATGATCCGTATTAGCCGCGCGAGCACCCGGACGTCGTGCTTGTTGGTCAAAAGATCGCTGTAGACGGGGATTTCCTTGGCCAGGAGTTCGCCCAGAGGTCCGCGCTCTTTCAGGCAGCAAAGCTCGGGCGTGATCCGCGTAGGGTCCATGCGGCGGACCAGCTCGACCAGTAGGGTTTCCGCCCCACCGACCGGCATGCTCGTGATGACAAACAGCGCGTTGAGCGGGTCGCGGTCAGCAAGCGGCCGATTCTTCCGATGCCAGAGCATGGGCTTGTCTCCTGAAACGTTGAAGATAGAAGGCGGTGCCCTCGGTAAGTTCGTGCCGCTCCTCGGCCGAGAGCAATTGAACGCCGCGAAACGCTCCCAACGCCACGGCCGCCAGGGCAAGCAGCGTCGCCGTGGCTCCCAAGGGCAGTGCCAGCGGCAGCGCCAGCACGACCCAAAGCCCCCGGTCGATCCGCATGCCCAAGCGATGATTGAACGCGCAGACGAGGCCCAGGGCCACCAGGTTGGCCAGCGTGGTGGCCAGCACCGCGCCGAGCAGACCCAGCGGGGGCAGCAGCAGCAGGTTCAGCCCGACGTTGGCAGCCAGCCCGACACCCAGGGCGATGCTTCCCAGCCGGGCCTTTTCGGCGCACCAGAGGAAGTTCTCCGAGACCATGATCAGCCCGAACCAGATGCAGTAGGTCAGCGTCCAGGGGAGGACTTCGCGTCCGCCCTCGAACTTGCCCTGGAAGGCGACGTCGAACAGCAGCGGCGCGGCCAATAGGACCATCGCGGCGGCGGCTGTCAGTCCGAAGGTCAGGAGCTTCAGAAACAGCCGCAGTCGCACGGCCACATGCCGGCGTCGGCCAGCCTCCCAGTCGTGGCTCAAATGGGGCGTGATCATGGTGCCCAGCATCAGGGCGATCGAGACCATCAGCATCGGCACGATGCGGGAGCTATGGTAGATGCCGACCTGGCTCAGTGCTTCGTCGACCGGCATGCCCGAGAAGTGGACGATCATATAGCGGTCGACAATCGTAAACAGGTTGGCCAGCACCGCGCCGGAGAGGACCCAACCGGCAAACGGAACGATCTTTGTCCAGAGGGCCCGCTGCGCAAGAGGCGTTCGTGGCACCGGCTGATGGATCCAGACCGGCACAAGCCACCAGACGGCCACGGCGGCGGTCAGCAGCCCGGCGGCACCGTAGGCCACAACGACGGAAGCGGCCGAGCATTGCCATCCGAACAGCAGGCTGGTTCCGAGAATAGCGAACAGCAGGCCGTTGGCCAGTTGCATGAAGGCCACCACCCGAACCAGCCGCAATGCGGTGAACAGCTCCGCCAGAAAGTTGAAGACCAGCAGTGCGGCCAATGCGGCGGCCAGCATGGCGACGACTTCTGCCTGATCGGGCATCCCGAAGATCAGCGTGGAGAACCACCGCCGGCCGAAGTAGATCGTCACCACTGCGATTGCCCCAAGACCCGAGCAGGCTAGTGCCGTGCCTCGCAGCAGCGTGCGGAGCTGACCGCGTTGGCGGTAATGTTCCACATAGCGTCCGAACACCCCCGGGACGGCCAGCACCGCCACCGCCGAAGCCAGCACCAGGAAGCTTTGGGCCATGTCCCACTGGCCGAGTTGCTCCGGTTCGAGCCACCGGCAGAACAGCACCGACCGGCCGAAGCCGACCAGCCGCTGGATCACCGTCAGCCCCAGCAGCATCAGCACACTGCCGGCCAGCGTATCGGTGCGCAGCGTCGGCGCGAGCGTCGGCGCGGCGGACTCGTCGGACGTGGGGCAGGGCAGGGCGGTCGCCAACGGAGGTTCCTTGGTTGTGGGTGGTCCTTGGGGTTGACGTTTAGCGGCCCGGCTTGCCCGATGCGTGGAGCAATGGCAAGCGCACGTCGCCGGTCTCGCCGTATGTGAATCGTGGTGTGTCGAGCTTTCGCGGGTCGATTGTCGCCCAGTTCTTCAAGCGGATCATGTCGTCGTCGACCGGGATGCGCTGGAGATGAAACGCGTCGTCGCCGGGGAAGTTGAATCCGCCGTAGGCCGAGCAGACCCCTTCGTAACCGCCCCAGGCGGCCATCTCGAACGCGCGGCTATTGAGATTCGCGTATTGGCCAAAGGGGAAGGCGAAGTAGCGGATCGGGCGGCCGGCCATCTGTTGCAGCTCCTCGCCGGCGGCAACCAGTTCGTAATGCAGTGTTCGTTCGTCGTCGACGGATCCCAGGTCGCGATGCGTGTAGGTATGCCCCCCGATCTCGACGCCCGCCTCGGCCATCGCGCGGATTTCCTCCGGCGTATTCGGCGGAAAGGCATGGCCGAGCGCCCGATCGTGGGCGAACGGCTCGCCGTCGAGCACATTGCGGAGCGTGACGAAATAGGTACACGGGATGCGCTCTTTGATCAGCAGCGGGATGGCTGCGTGGCAGTTCTCGGCGTAGCCGTCGTCGAAGGTGATGCTCACCGTCGGCCGTTGGTTGCGCCCGCGACGGACGATCCGCTGGGCCTCTTCGAGCGATACCAGGTCGAAGCGCCGGCGTAGCCAATCGACTTGCCGTGCGAACATCCGATTGGAAACTGTCCAGGGCGTTGCTCGATCGTCGGCGATCCGGTGGTAGAAGAGCACGACGACCGGCACACGCTGGTCGGCGAAGGCGCGGCGACCTCGATACCAGCGCACCGGCAAGGTCGCCTGGTAGTAGACGCTCAGCAGCAGTTGTTTCCACAAAGGCAGGCTCATCGTCGGGTTCGCGTTGGAGTGGGGTGTTGGAGTATTGGAGTACTGGGGTCTTGGGGTGGGGAAGAATTGGAGTGCCCCAATGGCGCAGTGATGATGTCGCAAGACATTTCCATTCCATCACTCCATCATTCCACCATCCCCCCTCGTCACTCACGATTTGTCACGACCTTGATCCATCGTTTCACTTGGCTGCCGGTCCGCCAGAGATTGTGGCGCCATCGTGCGTCGGTCCGGTCGGGGACGATTCGGGCTTCGAGGCTTTCTCGCGGCTTGGCCTGCCAGTAGGCTTTGTAGGGTTCGTCGCCGCGGAGAAAATCGAACACGCGGTAGCCACGTTCGATTGCCTGCCGAAGGGTGGCCGCGGTGATTAGCGTTCCTGGGGCCTGTTCGGCCAGCTCGGGATCGAGTCCGCCCTGATAGGCGTAGATGACACCCTGTCCGCCGAGCTGATACTCGGTCGCCGCCGGCCGGCCGTCAAGCTCAAGCCAGCTCAGACGCAACTGCCCGGCCGACAGGAGCCGGGGCATGACCCCGCGATGGAACCGGTCGAACTTCTTCGACGCGAAACAGCCCGGTTCACCGAGCGAGCGGCGCCGCTTTTGGTGCAAATCGACCAGGATGGATAACCCTTCGTTCAGGTCGCTTCGCTGCTGGACGTTGTGGAGCACGGCGCGGCCGGTGTCGAGCCAGTCGCGCTGGAGCCGCCGAATCTGCTTGCGGCGGTTCTTCGAGAGCATCGCGAGGTAGTCGTCCCAAGTCTCAGGCAGTGCGATGCGCCAGCAGTTCGGTCCCGGCCGGCAGTCGATCCAGTTCCCCCGTTCTTCCATTTCCCGAAGAAGACAATTCGTCGCGCGATCCTCGGCGTCGAAACCGGTCAGTTCCAACAGGTCCCAGCATTGCGGACTGCCATCACCATTGGCCATCTCGGTCAGTCGCTCGGCCAACGACTCGGCCACTTGGCCTTCCAGGCCGCGTTGGCAGAACACACTGAGATAGTCGGAGCAGACCTCGCCCGAGCCCAACGGCCGCACCACACGGCCTCGCGCGCGCGACTCCTTCACGTACCACGGAGTCAGCCCTACCAGTCGGCCGGTCGTGTCGAACACGCCGAAGACGAACAGTCGGTCTTGGGCGTGGGACGTCTCTTGCTCCGGTCCGTAGATGTTCCACCAGGTCGACACCCAGGCCCAACCGCGGAACGGCACCCCGGCCGCCAGCCGATCCCAATCGGCCGCATAGGGTCGCAGTTCGTCGAGGGTGGTAAAGAAGCGAATGTTCACGGTGTGATGTTTCCGTTGGTGAGTGTTGCGTGCGCGAATGTGTGGCGGCCGGGCTTGCCCAGCGCGTTGTTTGTTGCAACAGCGGGTCGTAATGGACCGAACGAGCGGCACGGAGCGAACGCGCCGGGTAAGCTCGGCCGCTAAACGGACGTGCGTACGTGGCGCGCCAGCTCTTCTCAAATGTCTCTTAGGATGCGCCAAAAGCAAATGATTCCGGCAGAATTGCGCGTCTGGCGGCGAGGGATGTGGTCTTTCCGCCATAGGCATGTTGCGTTCGGGCAACACGCGTTTGGCCGGTCGGTTGGGCCGACGACAGTATCCGGCCGAGCTCCCGCCTCCGTTGAGCGGGAAAAGGCCGTTGCCAAGCGGTTGCAACGCGTGAATTCGCGGCTTGGCATCGGCTTTGCTCTGCCAACGGTTCGAGAACCTGGCGACCGACGACCGATCGCGCTACGACCTATCCCGTCCGCACAACCCTTACGGCGAGAAGAACACACCATGAACGCAACGCAGCAGCCGATTCCGACCCCGACGGACGTCTTCCGCATTCTGGCCACCTACTGGCGGCATTGGGCAATTCCGGCCGGCGTCTTGGGGGCGATCGCCCTGGTGTATGCGGTCTTGGGTTCCGAATCGTGGGAGGCCTCGCAGGCCCTGATCGTCCGCAACGAAGCGACCAACAACGATCTGGGGCCCGGCAAGTTCAGCCAGACCGACGAGCGAAAGACCGTGCAGGAGACGATCCTCGAACTGGTGAAGAGCCGCGGCGTGCTGGAGGCGGCCTTGCGGCAGGTGGGCCGGCCCGCGGACGTCGCTTCGTCGACCGCCTGGCCTAGCCTGAAGACGATCGAGCGGTTTGGCGACAAGGTCGAGCTGATCCCGCCGAAAGGCTCGGAGTTCGGCAAGAGCGAAGTATTCTATTTGAAGGTTCGCGACGCCAATCGCGGTCGGGCGGCGGCCTTGGCCCGAGCGTTGTGCGACCAGTTGGGCAAACGCCTGCAAGAGGTCCGCAACGAGCAGACCGGCAGCATGATCGCCGAGTTGAACCATGCGGTGAAGCTGGCCCGGGCAGACCGCGCCGCGGCGGTGACGGCATTGACCGCCATTGAAAGCGAGGTCGGCAGTGATCTGGGCGAACTAAGGGCGCTGGAACAGTCGTTCGGCGACGACGGGGCCCTGCGGCGGATGGTCGTCGAGATTCGCAACGAGCTTCGCCAGTTGCACACCACGCGTCAGGCCAACGAAACGCTCCTCGCACTGCTCCGCGAGGCCCAAGGCGATCCGAGCCGTCTGGTCGCCACGCCCAACCCCCTGCTCGAGTCGCAGCCGGCATTGCGGCGGCTGAAGGACGGCCTGATCGACGCCCAACTCAGTGTGGCCAACTTGCAGGGGCGGATGATGGCCGAGCATCCGTTGGTCCAGGCCGCACGGCAGTCGGCGCAGGAGGTCCGCGACCGGCTGCACGGCGAGTTGGCCGTGGCGATCCGAGGGCTGGAAGTCGACCTGCGCATGAACGGCGATCGCCAGACCATGCTGCAAGAGCAGCTCGACACGGCCGATGCACGCCTCGGCCGGCTTGCGGCACTGCGGGCCGAGTATTCCACACGGCTGGCCGACATGCGGCATCGTGAGCAACTGGTCGAGCAGTCGGAGCGGAACTTGTCCGAAGCCCGAGCGGCCCACGCCAGTGCGAAGGCGACCAGCCTCGTCGCGCGGATCGACGGCCCGCAGACCGGCTCCGATCCGGCTGGCCCGGGGCGCGCGGCTATTGTCTTGCTCGGCGTGGTCGGCGGGCTGATCGCCGGCTTCGGCTGGCTCTTCCTGAGCGTGCCGTGGGGGCAGCCTGGGTCGGCAGAAGGCAATGGCCACGATTGGGTTCCGCAGCTCACTCCGTCCACACATTCCGTCGAGCGGCTGAGCCTGAACCAGGCGCTGCGGAAGGTCGCCGTCGGCACCGGCGCGTGAGCGGAGTGATCGCTGCGTTCAGCCGCGGTGCGGAAGCGGATGGGTGTCCAACGGCTGGGCTTGGAACTATTGAATCTATTGAATCTGGGAGGGCGAGGCTCCCGCCGAGCCGCCGAAAAGGACACGGCTCAGCAGGAGCTTCGCCCTCCCGGTCGTCACGGTGTTGGCCGGAAATGCTCACCCCTGCGGCGGGGCGGCCGCGCTGGGCAATTGCAGCGACGCGACCAACCCGCTGACGAAGAAGAGCAACAGGTGGCTCATCGGCACGAGCGACATGTCGTGGAACATGGCATTGGGCAGCAGCGCCGCCATCAGCGCCAGCCACAAGAGCCCGATCTGCCTCGCCCAAAGGGGACCGTCGCGTCGCTGCCATAGTCGCCACGCGTCGCGGAACCAAAGGGCCATCAGGGCGAGATACAGCGTCAAGCCGACCAGTCCGGTCTCGGTCAGAATCGACAGCAGCAGGTTGTGGGGTTCATAGCCGCGGCCTTTCTCGAGGATCAGCGAGGTCGACCGATCAGCCAGGTAGTTCTTGTGGACGTCCTTGTATTGGCTGAAACCGTGCCCCAGCAGCGGCTTGTCCTGGAACATGTTCCATGCGACCACGGCAAGGATCGGGCGCAAGCTGACCGACGAGGCGGTTTCCTGGGCCGTCAGATCGCGGTCGCGTTTGAAGGCGACCAGTTGCTGCCAGAAGACGGCGACCAGCACGATCGAGGCGATCAGGCCTCCGCCAAGAAGCGGCACGCGCCAGTAACCCGGCAGTGTCAGAGCGGTGACCACGGCAAGCGCCAATGCCCCGCCGATCCAGGCGCTGCGGGTCAGCGTGCATGCGATGGCGAAGGCCAGCAGGCCGGCATAGGCTGCCAGCCCAAGCCGCGCCGATCGCTTTACCCGGGGCCAAAACATCAAGCCCGCCGCCAGGCAAACGGCGATCTGAAATCCATTGACAATCGGGTTCAGCAGCGGCCCGCGACCGCGTCCGATGAATTCGAGCTTGGTGTTGCTTGTGCTGGTGTAGATGTACTTCGGCCAGACCAGCCACCACACCTCGAAGTTCTCGGCAATCGTAACCACGGCCAGGTACGCGCCAAAGACCCCGAGGCAACCGAACAACCAGAGCGCGTGGCGCTGGTCCAGACGCATATTTCGGGCGACCCAGTAGAGCCCTAGCGGCATCAGGTAACGAAGGATCAATCCGGCAACCGGCTCGTATCCATCCGTCTGCCAGTCATGGGTGAAGGTGCTTAGCGTCAGCACCCCGACCAGCGCGAGAAGCAGTAGTTCAGGTTTGCCCAGCCGTTTCGGCTCAGCCCAGCCGCGCCGTCGCCAGACGAAATATTGCCCAAGGAGCACAATCCACAGAACCCGATCGGCCGTCAACGGTGCCGGGCCCAACCGCAGGACGTAGAAGTCCCAACTGAAGCAGGTCGCGGCGAGCAGCACAAGCAGGCAACCGCCGAGCAAGCCGCCGCGCAAATAGATAACCATCCCCCACACGCAGGCGACCGCGACGGCGATGATGATCAGTCCAGTCATGGTTCGGGCGTCCCAACGAAGAAAGCCGGCTTCCCACAACCCTACATCACGGAATCGGGGTAATCCGAGTCCGGCACGCGAGAGACACGCGGTTGCCTCACGGCATCGCGGAGGCAAAAACGCAGCGCCGTGTTGCGTGGTGCCAACGCGAGGCGGCGATCTTGGGCATCGGCGACAGAAAGGCCGTCGCCGCAACGCTTGGTTGTGAAACGACTTGCGGTCGCACGGCCGATCGTGCCCGGACCCGGCACACGGCTTGCGATTGGAAAAGGGGACCGGCTCGTCCAACAGGCTTTTCCTGAGGTGGCATCTTATGGTGGTACGAATGAGCAACGCGCACCATAGCGCACAATCGGAGTTTTCACCCCAAGGGGCATCTGTCGACCGTCGCAACTTGCCGCCGCACGGCCTTCGGCACCCGTGCCGCCGGCGAGCCGCTCGTCCACCGCTGCGCAAGCTGGCTCATCCGCCCGTCTCGCTGGCCAATCAGCGGCTTGCCCAGGGGTTGGCGATTGTCCCGGCCGAGGGGAATCGTTCGCTCGGCTATCGGGCGGTCAAGCGGTTGCTCGACATCGTCGGCACACTGGCGGTGCTTAGCGTGTTGGGGCCGGTGATGGCGGTTGTCTTTCTGACTCTGCTGGTGACGACTCGCGGAAAGCCGCTCTACTGGCAGCGCCGGGCGGGCTATTGTGGGCGGCCGTTCTGGATGGCCAAGTTCCGCACCATGGCGATCGACGCCGACCAGCGGAAGCGTGAGGTGGTGAACGAGAAGGACGGACCGATCTTCAAGAACCGCCGCGATCCCCGCATTACCCGCATCGGCCGCATCCTCCGCAAAACCAGCCTCGACGAAACGCCGCAGTTGTTTCACGTGCTTTTCGGCCAAATGACATTGGTCGGGCCGCGGCCATTGCCGGTCAGCGAAGTGGCCCAGTTCGAGCCGTGGCACCGTCGGCGCCTGACGGTCGTGCCCGGGCTGACCTGCCTCTGGCAAGTGAGCGGGCGCAGCGAGATCGGCTTCGAGGACTGGATCCGGCTCGACATTTGGTACGTCCGCAATCAGAGCTTCCGGACCGATTGCGACCTATTATTGCGCACTCCCTGGGCCGTGCTCACCGGGCAAGGGGCCTACTGAGTGGCGAACCAACGCGAGCATCTTACGAAACGTCCATTTGCTAAACCGCCATGACAACCTTCACCGACCCAACCCACCCCCACGCCACCGATACCGTCGCCGCTGCCAATATTCCGGTCGTCACGTCGCCGACCCGCATCGAGCCGCAAAGCGAGTCCGACGATCGCCGCGTGACGATCCTCGGCGTGACTATCACCGACGTCACACAGCACTGGGCGGTCGAGATCATTGAACAGGCGATCCACCGCGACCCGCCCAAGCGGTGTACGATCTTCTTCGCGAACGCCCATACGCTGAACCTCGCGGCGGCCGACCCGAGCTATCGCCGGACGCTCGCCACGGCCGACCATGTCTTCGGCGACGGCACGGGCGTCCGCTGGGCGGCGAGGCTACAGAGCGTTCGCGTGAAAGACAACCTCGTGGGCACCGACCTGATGCCCGCGCTGTTCCACACCACGGCCGGCCGGGGCTATCGCTATTTCCTGCTGGGGTCCGACGCCTCGACCATCGACCGTGCGGCTTGTTACGCCGCCGAGCAGTTCCCCGGCTGGACGCAGGCCGGCTATCACCAAGGATTCCTGACGACCGAGGAGTTGAACTCCCAGGCGATCGACCAGATCAACCAAAGTCGAGCCGACGTGCTATTGGTCGGCATGGGCAATCCGTTGCAGGAACGATGGATCGCCGCGCATCGCGACCGGCTCGACGTGCCGGTCTGCCTGGGGATCGGCGGGCTGTTCGACTATTGGGCCGAGAACGTCAGTCGAGCGCCTGCCTGGATCCGCCGCCTGGGGCACGAGTGGGCCTGGCGGCTGTACCAGCAGCCGCGCGACAAGGCCCGACGCTATCTCGTGGGCAACCCGCTGTTTCTCGCTCGGGTGTTCGCCGAGCGGTTCGGTTCGTAGCCCCGCCTCAAGGCAGTCCGTCGTTCCCGCGCAGGCGGGAACCCAGGGTTCTCCCGGAAGCAACTGGGTTCCCGCCTTCGCGGGAATGACGGAGGGGCGCATTTTCATCCTTCCAGGTGCCGCGCAAGCGGTAGGACAGACTGCGAGGCAGTGACGGCGGGAAAAACCGCGCCGCGTCGCAGTCCTGGCGTCTCGCCGTCAACCGAGCCGGTTGCTACAATGGTGGCATGAACACCATTTGCCTTGTGATGGATCGCTTGCAGGCCGGCTACCTCGGGGCGTATGGCAATACCTGGATCGAGACGCCGGCCATCGACCGTCTGGCGAGCCAATCGATCGTGTTCGACCAGATGCTCGTCGACTCGCCGCGGCTGGAGGGTTTGTGCCGGTCCTACTGGCAGGGCTGGCATGCCATGCACCCTCAGCCGCCGGAAGGACACCGAAGCCTCTGCGAACTGCTCCGCGAAAAGGGCGTGAGCACCGCGCTATTGGCCGACGATCGGGCCGTCTTCTCGCACCCCTTGGCGGTCGAGTTCGACGAGGTGCTCGAGATCGATCCGCCCTGGCAGCCGCAAGAGGCCGAGCACATCGAAGACACGCACCTCGCGAAGTGCTTTGTCGAGGTGCTCGACTACCTGGAGACGGCACGGCAGCCGTTTCTGCTCTGGTGCCATCTCGGCAGCCTGGGCACGACCTGGGACGCGCCGCGGAAGTTCCGCGAGTTCTACTGCGAGCCGGGCGACCCGGAGCCGCCGCGAACCGTGCGGGTGCCCGACTTGCGGCTTTCGAAAGACCACGACCCGGACGAGCTGCTCGGGATGATCCAGGCCTACGCCGGACAGGTCTCGCTGCTGGATACCTGCGTCGAGGCGCTGCTGGAGATGCTCGACGCGGGGCCGTTGGGTGAGAACACGCAGTTGGCTTTGGTCGGCGCCCGGGGATTTCCGCTGGGGGAACACGGCCGATTGGGACCCGGCGACGAGCCGCTCTACGGCGAATTGGTCCATGTGCCGGCGCTGATACGCTTTCCCGACCGGCTGGCCGCCACCGTCCGCAGCCAGGCGCTGGTCGAGCCGGCCGATCTTTGGGCGACCCTGCTGGACTGCTACGGCTTGACCGATCCGCCGCCCACGCCGACCGCTCGAAGCCTGATGCCGCTGGTTCGAGGCCACGAGGTGACCCTCCGCGATCGGCTGGGGCTGGCCGGCCCGAGTGGCGATCGGGCCATCCGCACGCCTGCCTGGTACCTCCGCGCCGGCGATATGCCGGAGCTGTTCGTCAAACCGGACGACCGCTGGGAGGTCAACGACGTGGCCGATCGGGCCCACGACGTCGTCGAGAGGCTCCAGGCGGTCCTCGATGAGTTCGAGCAACACGTCCAAGCGGGGGGCGGGGAGCTGAAGCCGCTAGAGCCGCTGTTGGTCGACGGATTGGAGTAATCCTTAGTGACCCTCCTTTGTGGCCATTGGGCATACCCCGCCACATTCAATAGGCAATACGCTGCCCATCCCTCCTCGTTTTGCTAGAACCCGGCGAATCTAGGGAAAAATCTACAAAACTCGTGTAAATCTGACCTAGCTACGGCCATGCTAGTCCCGCTATAATCCGCCGCTTCTTCTCCAGGCTACCATTTCTCCTTTTCCTCCAACTTGCGGGAACGTCGATGATCGGACAAGGACGTCCGAAAGCATCGCTCACCCTGGGCACGTGCCCGACGGCGGCGCTGCGGCGCGGTCGGACGGTAAGTCTTGCGCTGATGGCCGTCGCCGTGTTGCTGTGTCCGGCGGCGGCTGCGGAGGAGATGCGCGTGCGGATTGCCTGGGGAGGTGGCAGCGAACGGCTCTGGGACGGCACGGTGACGCTTGCCCAGGGCGAGGTCGCCGAGCCCCGGCCGCTGGGGATCGAGGCCGACGAGCCGGGCTCGATGTGGGTCGAGGCGGGGCGGCTTATCGTCCGCCAGCGCACGGCCCGGGCGTATGATGGCGTCGACCTATTGCTTCGCCCGGGGGCCGACGATCGGCTGGTGGTCGAGCTGACGGCCGCCGACAGCCCGGAGGAGCCGATCCTGGCGGAGATCCCCCTTGCCCAACTGTTGGACCAGTTCCACGATCAGCCGCTCGACGAACAGGGCAATCGGCTTTTTGTCCGTCTGGCGCCGGGCAGCCAACTGCAAGTCGAGTTCTCGCGCGATTCGCTGGTTTTTTCGCCCGGCGAGACCTTCTCGCTGACCATCCGCCCGAACTTGGCATCGGTCGCCGCCGACAAGCAGATCGAGATCGACTTGGGCCTGGCGCCAGCCAACGGCGACAAGGCTCTTTGGGAGTCGCAGCACAAGGTGCAGCCTGGCGGGCCGGCCGACTTGACGTTGGACATCCCGCTGCCGAAGCAGGAGGGCGTGTACGATTTGAGCCTGAGGGCCACGCCGGCCGCTTCCTGGCAGGAGGCCGTGCGGCATCCGCTGAAGTTCAACCGGCCGATTGCCCAGCGGACGGTCCAGATGGTGGTCCTTGCCGCGGAGTCGCCTCGCGGGGAACAACCGTCGACCGAGTTGCAGCCGGTTGTCGAGATCGACCCGACCAATCCGCGGTGGTGGGAACTGTTGAGCAAGCTGCCGAAGCTGCCGAAGATATCGCGGCTTTGGAAGGGGCCGTTGGGCAACGGCCATAAGAAGGTCGTGCGGCACGCCCTGGGGGAGTTGGTCCGCTTGGACCCGAATGCGGAATCGCCGGATGTGAGTTGGGAGGCCTACACCTTGCCGATCCGCGAGCCGGGCCGCCCGCACATCGTCGAGGTTCGCTATCCCAGCGACCGGCCGCAGACCTTGGGCATTAGCATTCTGGAACCGAACGCGGCCGGCGCGTTGATGCCGATCGGGCTCGATTCGGGCGTGGACGTGCCCGACGAGACCGTCGGCAGCCCCGGTGCTGCGCGATGGCGGACCCACCGACTGATCTTCTGGCCGCGGACGACCAGCCCCTTGGTGCTGATGGCCAACCGGCGCGACGAGGTACCCGCCTATTACGGGAAGATTCGCGTATTGGCCGGGTGGGACCGCCTTCCGCCTGCCGCGTCAGTCACCGAAGCCCCCGAGCCGGGCGAACGCCGTATGCTGGCCGGCTACCTGGAGCGGCCGTTGTTTCCGGAAAACTTCTCGGCGCCCGAGGCGTTGGACCGGTGGAGTGGGCGGAGTTTGGACGACTGGTCGACCTTCTACGACGGCTCGACCCGGCTGGTCGACTACCTGCGGCACGTCGGCTACAACGGATTGATGCTCACCGTCCTGGCCGACGGCAGCACGATCTACCCGAGCCGGATATTGGAACCGACGCCGCGATACGACACGGGCGTGTTCTTCGCCACCGGGCAGGACCCGGTCCGCAAGGACGTGCTGGAGGCGTTGTTCCGGCTGTTCGACCGCGAAGGGATGCAACTGATCCCGACGCTCGATTTCGGCACGCCGCTGCCCGAGCTGGAGACGCTGCGACGGCAACAGGACCCGCAAAGCGTTGGGCTGGAGTGGATCGGTCCGGACGGAGCGACTTGGCTGCAATCGCACGCGACGCGGCGGGGGTTGGCGCCCTACTACAACACGTTGCATCCCCGGGTGCAAGAGGCCATGCGCCGCGTCGTCCGGGAGGTGATCGCGCGGTACGGCCACCATCCGTCATTCGGCGGTTTGGCGATCCAACTGTCCGCGCATGGCTATGCCCAACTGCCCGGGCCGCAGTGGGGAATGGACGACGCGACGATCGCCCGATTCCAGCGCGATACGCGGCAGGAGGTGCCTGGTAACGGTTCAACCCGGTTCACCCAACGGGCCGCCTTCCTGACGCGGCAGAAGCCTCAGCCGTGGTTGGCATGGCGGGCGGAACAACTCGTGGCGTTCTACCGCGAGATTCGCCGCGACGTGGCTGCCGCTCGGCCCGACGCCCGGCTCTACCTGGCCGGGGCTCACGCCCTTTCGGGCAAGGAGCTGCGAAACGACTTGCAGCCGGCGTTGCCTCGACGGATCACGCTGGCCGAGGCCCTGTTGCAGGTCGGCATCGACGCGCGGCAATACGAGAAGACCGAAGGCATCGTGCTGTTGCGGCCCGAGCCGATCGTCTCCGGCGGCACGCTGGGCGATCGGGCGCTGAGCCTGGAGATGGGCCAGATGGCCGACGCGGATAGCTGTTTTCGTGACCAGCAGACGCCCGGGTCGCTCTTCTTCCATCGGCCACGGGAGGTGCGGATCGCATCGTTCGACGGTAAGAGCCCGTTCCAGCCGGCCTATACGTGGCTGGTAACACAGCCGGTCCCCTCGGCTCGGCACAACCGATGTCGGTTTGTTCACAGCCTGGCCGGCCTTGACGCCCGGGCCATGTTCGACGGCGGGTGGTTGCTCACCCAGGGGCAAGAGCAGGCGGTGCGTCATCTGGTGGCCGCCTATTGCCGATTGCCGGCCGTACGGTTCCAGACAGCCGACGCAAGCCGTTCACAACCGGTCACCTTCCGCTACGCGACCCACGCGGGCAGGACGTATGTCTACGTGGTCAACGACGCGCCGTTCGCCACCACGTCCCAAGTGCGTTTGCAGGGCGCGCAGGGCGCACGGCTGGACGAACTGACCGGTCAGCGCAAAGTCGCGCCGCTGCAATTCGACGCCCAAGGCGCTTCGTGGTCGGTCGAACTCGAGCCGTACGACCTGGTGGCCGTGAGCCTGTCGGCGCCCGGGGTCAAGCTGGTGCAGCCGCAAGTGGCCTTGCCCGGCGCGGTCGAGAGCGGCCTGGTTGCGCGGATTCGGGACCTGGGCGTGCGTGCCGCGACGCTACGACGACCGCCGCAGCCGGTCGGCCTGCTGGCCAATCCGGGCTTCGAGCAAGAGCCCGAGAAGGGCCGCACCATGCCCGGCTGGGCAATCACACGACGAACGGGCGTCGCCATCGGGACCGAAAGGGGCCACGCCTATCGCGGCGACCGGGCGGCGAGGATCCAAAGCGAAGGGCCGATCGCCTGCCTGGTCAGCCATCCGTTCGACCCGCCGGAGACCGGGCGGCTTTCGATGTCGGTCTGGCTTCGCGTCGACGACACATCGCGGCAGCCGCCGCTGCGGCTGGCCATTGAGGGAAAGCTCCACGGCCAAGACTACTACCGCTTCGCCCCAATTGGTCGGGCCGATTCAGCCACGCCGGCCAATGTGCCGATCGACACCGATTGGGCGGAGTATGTTTTTCAGGTCGACGACCTGCCGCTTGAGGGCCTCAGCCAGATGCAGGTGCGATTCGATCTGATGGGCGCCGGCGACGTCTGGATCGACGAAGTGGCGCTCTATCACTTGCGTTTCAGCGACAACGAATTCAAGGAACTCTCGAAGCTGATCACCTTGGCCTACGTGACTCTGCAAAACGGCCAGATCGGCGAGTGCGTGCGGTTATTGGACGGCTATTGGCCGCGGTTCCTCCAGCAGCATGTGCCGCTGGTCGTCGGCCCGGTGGCCCAGCGTACCTCGCGGCCCGAGCCGGCTCCTCGTCGGTCGGCGTCGCAGCCCGGGATTCTCGACCGCGTGAAGGGCATCCTGCCGTTCTAACGGCTCGCGAGGTAGTATGCTAGTGTCCTGATTCGTTAATTCGTTCGCTTAACTATCCGTCATTCCCGCGCAGGCTGCAACCCAGGCGTTTCCTGCAGGACTCCGGGTTCCCGCCTGCCTCGAAAATAGGCGGTCGAAGAC
>Ga0180434_10003442_pt1 | contig 20174 bp, 17 predicted proteins | sample SS_ome_7_FD_132453 | JGI IMG/M metagenome (GOLD analysis project Ga0180434, IMG submission 132453) | Hypersaline lake sediment archaeal communities from the Salton Sea, California, USA - SS_1_D_2 metaG | ecosystem: Environmental > Aquatic > Non-marine Saline and Alkaline > Hypersaline >...
AGCAGAAGTTCCGTGCGCAGCTCCGCCAGGTCCCGGGCCGGGTCGATGCTGCCGCGGTAGGGCGGTGCCGCCGGGTTTTCGAACGCTCGGACCACCAGAGCGAGCATATCGACGGTTCTTATCTGGTTAATCAGCCTTCTGGCCGCTGCCCGGCCGTGTTCATCGGTGAAGTTAAAGCCCGGCATGTCGAGGCAGTCGATGGTGGCGTGTGTGACCTTTTTGGGCTTGTAATGCTCGGCGAGCCAGTCGAGTCTTTCATCCGGCACGTGAACGATAGCTTCCTCAATCGTCGTCGAGCCGACCGGCGTGACAGGTTTGCCGCTCAGGCTCGCGAAGATCGTGCTCTTGCCGGATTCCAAAAGGCCGAGTAGAGCAACTTTCATGCTATTGTTCTCTGTTCGTTGTTCATTGTTGCTTGTTCGCGGGTCGCTGTCTCTCGTACTAAGGACCGCTTCAAACCGCTTAACATTTTGGATATATCAGTTAATTTGTCTCGGAGATCAGTCAGCTTTTCGGGCGGAAGGTAACCTCGCCTGGCAGAGACCTGCAATATCGCTACGCACTCGAAGACGGATCCTCGGGCCATATCCACGAACCTATTAAAGTCCTTCTTGCTCCTTGCTGACCCCTCAGCGATATTCAGTGAGATGGAGACGGCAGCCCTTCTAAACTGACTTGTTAAGCCAAACGCTTCGCCGCTGGAATATTCATCCGTGACCAAATAGACTTCATCGATGAATTCAATAGCCTTATGATAGACATCGAGCTTCTCGAAATTAAACGGCATCTCTCTGATCTTCTGAGCAACGGCCTTGTGTTGCCCGTCCCACAACGACGGACTATGAACTACGAACCATGAACTCGTAAACGCTATTGCCATTCGCATCATAGGCTACAATAGCGGGGAAGTCAACAACCTCGAGTTTCCTGATGGCCTCGGTGCCCAAATCTTCGTAGGCGATTATCTCGGCGGCGGCGATGCGTTGCGCGAGCAGTGCGCCTGCTCCGCCGAGAGCCGAGAGGTGAACGGCGCCGTGCCTCTTCAGCGCCTCTCTGACTTCATCGCTTCGATATCCCTTGCCGATCATCGCTCGCAAGCCCTTAGCGATAAGTTTGGGGCTGAAAGCGTCCATTCGCGAAGACGTGGTAGGCCCGGCAGCGCCGATGACTTTGCCCGGCCGGGCAGGCGTCGGGCCGACGAAGTAAATGATCGCCCCTTCCAGTGGAAAAGGAAGTTCGGTGCCCGCGTCAATCGCCTCGCAAATCCGTTTGTGGGCCATATCCCGAGCGCTGTATATCGTGCCGGTAATGACGACCTCATCGCCGGCTTTTAACGAGCGTGCAATCGCTTCGCTCAAAGGTGGCTGTATTTTTTTTGTGTGGTCCATTCTCTTTTGTATCGTGCACAATGAATGTATGTGCAGAGTTTACACGATGTCGGTGCCCTTGCGAATTTAAAAATGCATGATTTTCTCTGCGATATGGGGCAAGAAGCTGCTTTGGGTTGCGGGCAGTACCGGCAGCTTTCTGCGTTCAATGGCGGTTGGCTGCAAATCCGACTTTGTTTCGAGCCCAGTCCGCAGTATAATAATATCGGTATGGCCAAACATCCCAATATTTGTGGAATGGCTCGGTCGTCAGGTACTTGTAGCGGTGGAGGAAAGGAGATATAGAGATGGCTTATTTTAGGCCGTATTGCAGCGGTGTCTTTCGGGTTGTGTCTGTTGGTTTCTTGTTGACGTCCCTTTGTTCAGGCGTCCTTGCCGGCGGTGCGGTCCAGATCCCGAATTTCATTTGTGAAAAAGTATCGTTCTCGTTTTCGTTTTGGAATGTAACGTTCCTTGATGATGAGACGACTCCACGAAATGGGCAGCTCCGGGGAGGCTTTACCGTAAAGGGGTCGCTGCGGGGCAGCGAATTCCACGGCAAGATCGACGAGAAGTTCAGTTCCGGTGACCGTGTAGCGGGCACGTTGAGGGTGGAAATTGAGCCGGACGGGTCACGAATAATCGAGCTGGAGGCGAAATGGCGTGCGTCTGGCGAAGGGTATCAGATCGATCATTACTTCAAGGCGGTAGATATGCGTCGCACCCTAAATGGGGATAGTCACCTGGGTGACTATCTGGGATATGGTCTTTCCGGTGCAGACATAGCCACGAGTGTCAAGATTGTCACGGCGAAGGGTTACTATGTGGCGCCGCTTCGTGACGACAAGGGCAAGGTGACAGGGACGAAAAAGGTCCAGACGAAGGTTGTAAAGCCTAATTTTGGGGTTGCCCCTGTCGGGCGCCCAGCGCAGAGGCCGGACGAATTCGGCGTAAGCCTCTGGATTGCCAGGCCGGCCTTTTGGGTCCAGGCTTTTCCTGTCTTTCCGGAGCTGGGCGGACCTCGTGACGGCCAGGAGGGTGCGGCCGTGGTGAAGTATCTTGGTCCCGACCGCAAGCCGGTGGCCGACGCCGATGTGGTCTTCTTCTTCCAGTCGTTTCCTTATCCTGAGAGCATCGTGCTGTCACTTGGTGAGCAGCACGGTGAGGAGCCGGAAACTTGGTCTGATTTTGGTGAGGCACTCAAGGTGAAGGGAAAACTCATCATCGGTTTTGAGACAACCGATGAGAAGGGAGAGGCGAGGATGAACTATCTAAACAATGCAATCCAACCCTCAGAGTTGATAGGGCACTTGGAGAACACTCCGCGACCGCTCGAGAATATTTACATCGGAGCGGCTGTCTGCCGACTGATAAATGGCAAGATCCAGATAATGGAAAAGAGTGCTACGAAGATTGAGATTCCGGGGATTGCGCGAATCCGAAAAGTGTCTGTGTACGGCTTATACGGGGAAATGAAGGATGCCGAACGCAAAGTACGTGTAAGTCGCAAGGGCCAAGGGACAAGAGCGGTCTATGATGCCGATTTTTACCCGGGTCACAAGGCGGCTGCCTGCACGCCTTATTATTTGTTTCCGGATGATGAAATACTGATGGATAAGGATGATGCGGTCGAACTGGAGTGGATCAGCGGAACGAGATTCGCCATTAAGACCAGAGCGGAGGTTGTTGGTGATCAAGTGGCTGTTTTTGGCATTGGAGGAAATGTAGAGCGCGACGAAACTCGTCGTAAGTTGTATGAGGGCACACAGAGTGGATATTTTGCGACCGTCTTCCTCGGTAGTGCAGCTATGATTGCATACGCGCATCCCGTGAGTGCGGGAATACTCGGCGGCGCTCAGATTATCATTTGGGGGGTGGGTAAATGGAAGGGGGAAGTCCCGTATGTCATCAGCGAGCTGCGGTCCACGGTTATAGCGGATTTTCGAGAGGATAGCGCGACGTTCTATACGCTTGAGGGAACCAACGTACTGAGGGACCGAAGCGGCGGCGGAACGGAGATCAAGGCCGGCTTGAAGGGCTCTGTCACGCCGGACGGCACCTTTGCCGAGCCGGCCAGGTTCAGCAGGGACGAGATCACCGATGAAATGCAGTTTGTGCTACAAAGGCTGCGAACCGACGAGCCAGAACCTTCCAGCGTGCAAGTTGCCGTGGCCGAATCGGATTCGCAGCAGCCCGCAGGTGATAAAGTGCCGGTAGCCCGTGAAAGAGGCGTCGAGAAGGCTGGGACGACTGCCGAAGCCGATACGGCGAGCGAGCCGGCAAAGCAGGACAAAGAGGCGAACAAGAAAAAGCAGCAGGAGGTTCCAAAGCAGGATTCAAGGGTAGAGGCTGTGCCGGTGGACGACAAACAGATCGCTTCGCCCGCAGGCAAGCTTGTATTTGAAGACAGCTTTGACAAAGACAATTCAGGTCGAGGCAGTTTTCACCACAGGCCTTTCAGCCGGTGGTATGTGCCGCTGGGTGAGGTTGATCTTTTGGGTAACGGTTTTCACGATGTGTGTCCGGGGCACGGATTGTACGTTGATCTTGCAGGGACAAAGATGGATGGAACGGGAAAGACTCCGGGCATGCTCCAGTCAAAACAGACGCTTGAATTAGTTGCGGGCAGGTACAGGCTTAGTTTTGACCTGGCGGGGGATGGGCGAGGTGAAAGTGAAAAAGTCTTGGTTTGGCTGGGTCGTTTAGGTGGTGTTTACAAGCGCAGCTTTGTCGGCGGTCCGAAGGCACGGTTTGAAAGAAAAACGGCTGGATTTGAGCTTGGCGCGGATAGCCGGTGTAGGTTAAGCTTTGTTAGCGAAAGTGCCCTGGGGTCGGTCCTGATCGATAACATCAGACTTGAGAAACTCGCTGATTGAAGATATGAGCCCGGCAAAGGGCTGGATGAGTATGGCATTATAGTTATGGCCAAGTATCCGATATTTCTGGAATTGGCAGGGCGGCGCGTTGTATTAGTGGGTGCGGGGGCTGTCGCTGTGCGCAAGGCCCGCTCGCTGCTGGAAGCGAAAGCCCGGCTCGTAGTTGTCGCTGAGCGGATCGATGATATGCTCACCGATCTATGCACCGGCAGCGGAGCTGAGCTGATCAGGTCCAAGTATTCCAAGGATTATCTCGCCGGAGCGGTACTCGCGATAGCGGCGACAAATAACCAGAAGCTGAACAGGCGAATCTATAAAGATTGTCAAGAGCTGGAGATTCTGTGCAACGTGGTTGACCAGCCGGACTTGTGTGATTTCTATGTCCCCGCGGTGGTTAAGCGCGGAGACCTGCAGATAGCCGTCGGCACGGAAGGGGACTGTCCGGCCTTTTCCGGTCATGTTAGGAAGAAGCTGGAGCAAATCTTCACCGAAAAGCACGGACAGTTCCTCGCGGAACTGGAGACGCTTCGACGGCACATCATTCAACAAGTACCTGATGCTGCCGCCCGCAAGGCTCTGTTGGGGCAATTAGTTGATGATAAGTCCTTCGAGTATTTCATGCAAAGCGGCCCGGCGCAATGGCGCAGTTATGCGGGAAAGATCATCTCAGGGCAAAGTGAGACTGACGTGACGGAAAGCGGTGCACATCGCTAAAGAACCGCCTGCCTATGTCAATACTGACTCGCAGCATGAACCAATAAGACGCCATACAGAATCCGCGTATCGTCGCGGATACATCAGTTGAGAACGAAACGGTCAAATTGGAAGCCGCCCAAATGAGCATTTGGGACCTGTTGGAAAACATTTACCTGGATAAAGGCTGGAAATTAGCCGAGCAGGGTGAAAAAACACTCCTGCTTCACTCCGGTGGAAGGGCGCACAGCGAGGCTACATCTGAACCGTAAGACACAAGAACCGCTTTCAGGCAGGTGCAGCTTCGGTTTCTATCTTGTCAATCACGACTTGCAGGTACTTCTGGCGGTGCCCCATTTTCCTTTTGCTGTTTTTGCGCCGGCGAAAATGTGTGGGGTAGAGTTTCTTACCTTTGACGATAGCGTCCTCGGCTGTGGTTCCGAAGGAGGCCACCACCTTTGCCCCCTCCAAATACGGCGTGCCGATTTTGACATCCTCTCCATCACTTATGAAAAGGACTTTGTCCAGTTCTATCGTCTCGGCGTCGGGTGCGACGTCGGTCAAGTCGATGTTGATACGGTCGCCTTCGGCTACCTTATACTGTTTTCCACCTTGTTCAATAACCGCATACATTTCCAAGGTCTCCCGTTTTATCCTCAAAAAAATCGAACAGGGCGGATATACTACGGGCTATGCCCGTTTGTGTAAAGCAAATTGTTCGGTATTTTTGTGTCGTCCGATGCGGTGTGGCCCTTGTGAAAACTGCAAGACCATAGGAGCCGATTCATGCAACTGGCAATGATACAGGATAAGCTCATTCCCATGGAGGAACTCGATCCGGTCTATCTGGACCGTGGCATCTTTTTCGGCGACGGTGTTTACGAAGTCGTGCGAAGCTATGACGGCAAGGTTTTTGCCCTGCAGGAGCACCTGGAGAGATTCGCCAATAGCCTGGCTGCAATCAGAATCACAAATGTGGACATCGGCAGAATCCGGGCGCAAGTGGAAAAGGCTTTTGCGACTGCTGCCATCGCCGACGCCAAGATATACTTTCATATTACACGAGGCTCGGGCCCGCGCGACCATGCCTTCAGTGCCGATTTGCAGCCCAACTTCTTTCTGACGGTTACCGAACTGCCGGATGACACGGAAGATAAGACGAAGGGCGTCGCACTATCCACCCATCCCGATTTGAGATGGAAAAGGTGTGATATTAAGTCGCTCAACCTCCTGCCGAACGTTCTTGCTCGACAGGATGCCGCGGATAAAGGCTGTGCCGAGGCGATCCTCGTGAATGAGTCGGGCTTCATAACGGAAGGTTCTCATTCGGCGTTTTTCGCCGTTTTCGGCCACCCGCCTGATAAGGAAAAAGGTGTTTGGGGCCCTCTTAAGCAAGCGCTGCAGACGGCTCCTCTCAACGCCAATGTTCTGCCCTCGATAACGCGCAAATACGTCATCAAAGCAGGTGAGGAGATCGGCCTGGATATCGTCGAGGAGTCGCTTACGCCGCAGCAGGTGCGTCACGCGGATGAGCTTTTTATTGCAGTTACCACGAGGGACATCGTGCCCGTGGTGAAGTTCGATGATGCGGTTATCGGCGACGGCACACCGGGTGCGCAGACAAAACTGCTAGCGCGGCGATTCCACGAATTCACGAAGTGAATTTCTTTACAGCCCAGCTACCGGGCTGCACGCTGCAAGAACGTGCAGCCGCACCGCTTTAGCAGGACGGCCTAACTGCATTATTGCAGGGTGATGTTTTCTCTGAAGAACAGCACCAGAGCCACGGCACAGCCCAGCATGATCAGGCACGGTACCAAGAAGATCGGACGCCATTGAAATTTCTGCTCTTTTCTGAATTTGTCCATGACCGCGCCGGCGAAATGGGTGCCGAGGAACAGCCCCACGCCGGTTGTCGCCGCGAAGATCAGTGCTTGCATAGAGCCGCGGATATCCTCCGGTGCGACGCTGTTGGCGAAGACCTGTCCCACGATGATAAAGAACACGTACGCCAGGCCGTGCAGGGATTGGGACGCCACGATGAGCCAGCGAGGCTTCTCGTTGATGTAGATTATGTACAGCGCGAACCAGCAGCTTGCGCCGATGGCGAGCGTCCATCTAAAGCCGATGCTGTCAAGGAACTGAGCCATAAGGAACAAAGTTGCCAGCGCCTGGACCACCTGAGCGATGGCCATCGAGCCCGGCACGTTCTTCGGAGGGATCCCCATATCCTGCATGAACGGCGCGGTGCCGAGGAAATAGAACTGCATGAGACCGGCGGTGACCAGAGAGATGATGATGAAGACCAGGAAGCTCATGTTGCCCAGTGCTCCCATTGCCTTGACGATTGGTACTCCGCCCAGGCCGGCCGGGGGCGTGGAAGGCATGAACAAACAGGTCGCAGCCATGATAATGGATAAGGCGCCGGCAAGGTACAGGCAGTCTCGGCCTTCTTCTCCCGTCTTAAAGATCCATCGCCAGCCGGTCAGAAAGTATCCCGCCAGTGCCCATGCTACGGGAGCCCAGATAAATATTCCGGGCGAATATGTCCCCACATCGAGGTTGTTGGCAGCGAGCTGGTGGAACATCAAGGAATTTACCAGCGGCAGCGTGGCCGCATAGCACAGCGCGAAAAAGAGCATGGACAAAAACAGAGGCTTGAATCTCGTCTGGCGAGCCGCGACAAGCAGCAGGATACCTCCGGCCAACTGACCCACGCCGATTATCCACTCACAGTTGAGCCACCTGTCGGCCAGTTGCCCCGCCACCAGCGGCGAAACGATGCACGCCAGCGGGAGAGTGGCGTACACCCAGCCGGCCTGCTTGCCGCTCAACTTTAGTGGTCCTACCAGCCGGGCAGCTAATACCGGTGCCCATGCACCCCAGATGGCGTACTCCATGAACATCAAGATGCTCAGACTGAGATACAACTGCCAACTCATTTTGTTCTCCTTAACTTCGGGTACAGCAGTTCAGACGTATTCTTCGGATTTGGCGTTTGCAGATCTTCTGTTCTATCCCTCAAAGGCGGACAGCCTTTCCACTGCTACTTTGATGTCGCCGAAGCGATCGTCGCCGGCTTCTCGCTCAATCGCCAGTGCTCCTTCGTAGCCGATTTCCTTAAGTGTATTCAGAAATGTCTCGGGGCCGACTTGGCCGTCACCCCAGGGCACTTCCTCACCCCAGGTTCCCGGTTCCTTGGTCCGGATTGCGTCTTTGATGTGGATGTGTTTGATCCACGGCGCCAGAGTTCGCACTGCTTCGATAGGGTCGCCCTTGTCGTAAAGAATCACGTTGGCCGGGTCAAAGTTGACGCCTATGGCGGGGTGGTCCAATTTTTCGATGAAGGCCCGCAGCTCTTCAGCCGTCTCCTGACCTGTCTCCAGAAGCAGCAGTATATTGTTATCCTTTGCCACATCCGCCAGAAGTCTGATCCGGTCGTAGAATTTCTTGGCGTAGGAAGGATTGCTCTCATCGATAAACCCGGCGTGCATGGATAGGTATTTAACGCCCAACTTCACTGTGACCTCAGCCGCACCGGTAAATAGCTCGCGGCTCTGCTCCCAGTATTCGTCCGGACCGATCCCACCGGTTGCCTTGATGCTTTCCAATGTCGAGTAGTCTTCTTGCGGAAAATCTATCATTGTGCTGGTGATGGTCCAGTTCTGCTGCTGCACCGCTTCGAGGTACTCTTTGCCGTTTTCTTGCAGCGCGGGCCTGACCGCCAAGTGCACGTGCTCAAGGCCCAGCTTCTTTAGCGCTTCTGCCGTCCCAGCTACATCCGTCTGGAGCGACCAATTACAGATTCCGACCGGCCAATTTCCACATTTCATTGTGCCATTCTCCCACTCAATCTGTTTTTGACTTAGCTAATGGATATGTCTTTGCCTGTTCTTGCCGATTCTTTCTCGGCGAGGACGATTTTAACCGAATTCAGCGATTCGGCCAGCGTTGTCACCGGCTCTACTTTTTGACCGCTTACCGCTTTTGCGAAATGCTCTATTTCCAGGAACCAACCATCCTGTTTCTGCACTTCCGGCGTAAATACCTCGCCCTGTTCGGGGCATACCCTGAACATCGGCTCCCGCGTCAAATCATAGACGAGCGTTGCTTTTTCCAGCACGATATTAAAGCTCATCTCAAATCCAAAGCCCGGCATCATTGCCCAGCCGCCCTCAGCGGTGATGACCTTGTTCTTATCATAGAGGTATTGTGTGACGATGTGCGCCAGATTCCTGGCCCGGTCCTCAGCGCCGAAGCTGTGAACCGCACGCGGCAAACCGAAAAGATACTGCACGAAGTCGGTGTCGTGGATATGCAGGTCCAGCGCCACGCCTCCGCTGCGTTTCTCGTCTGAGAACCAGTTGTCTAAGCTCCACGTCGGTGGTGCACCTAACCGTTGAAACGTCGCTGCAATTACTTTCCCGTATTTGCCGCTATCGACAATCTCTTTGGCTTTGGCGTATTCCGGCCAAAACCGTACGCAGTGCCCAATCTGCAAGACTTTGTTGCTGCCCTCTGCCTCCGCAATCATCCGCTCGCAGTCCTGGATATTCAGTGCCATCGGCTTTTCACAGAGTACGTGAACTCCTGCCTGCAGAGCTTTGATGGAACAATCTGTGTGCAAGTACGTTGGCAACGTAAGTGACAGGGCATCCAGTTTTGCTTCTTTGAGCATCTTCTCGAAATCGGCATATAAGTCCAGGCTGCCAAAATCAATCGGCTCTTCCGCATCGCCGACGTTTCCCACGGCTCTTTCGGTGTCCTTGACGATATTGGGATTTGCATCGCAGATTCCCACAATCTCAGCGTTTTGCACTTGCTTCCAGCACTTGTAGTGCATCCGGCCCATAAAGCCAAGACCTGCGATTCCTATTCTCAACATTTCCATGCCCCCGTTTTTGTCTGTGAATTAACTCGGCTTGTGTTGTTTTGCATGTTGCTGGCCCCGCGCCCGTATGATGAACATGGCCCTTACAATTTGGCAACATTCTATCAGGGCCTGCTCTGATCTCAAACCATTTCTGCGAATTTGACGAGATAAATTTCATGAGCTGCCCTTCATCAATTCGTAGGACTGGATGACCTTTTGTCCGAATGCCGTGCCGGCTTTGATGTGAGATATCTGCTCAAAAGTCTTTTCGACGCCGTTTGCCCGGATCATTTGTTGCAGCCTTATCGCTTCGGGGTCGCCCTTGAAGTCATAGCGCAATGCTGCGCCGCAGACACGGCTGATTTCCGCCGGGAATACTCCCTCCTCCAGACAGAGTCGTGCGCTGCCGATAAGTCGATCATCCGGGCCGAGCTTGCGAATGGGGTCTTTGGCCACTCGTACAATGGTGTCACGGACCATCGGATTGCCAAAGCGTGTTCGAACGTCCCGTCGCACCTCGTAATGTTCGTCGGCGTCAAGCGCATCGGGATAGCGCTTTAGCAAGGCCCGGCTCGTCTCGTCCAGAGCCTTTTCAAACACCGCGTTTACAAACTCGTCGGCGAACGGCTCGTGTATATACGTGTAGCCTCTCAGGTATCCCAGGTAAGCCAGCGCAGCGTGGCCAAGGTTATGCGTGAACAGTTTGCGCTGCACTTCTGCCTCGAAATTGTCCACCAGGTAGAACCCGTCAATACCGGGATCACCGGCCTTCGAAGCCTTGCCGTCGTATGGCAGCTTGCGGTATGAGTCAGCGACAATCAGCAGCGGCTCATCGCGCTGCTGCCGGCTACTGGCAACCATCCGCGCGACGCTTGTACCCACGAAGCCGATGTTCTTCTCGGCCCAGCGCTTTGCGGGTTCCGAAAGCAAGCGTGTGACGTAATCCTTGAGCAAAGAGGCAGCGCCGAACATATTCTCACAGAGAAACACATCAAGCGGGGCGGGATTCTGCTCGAAGCGCTGAGCGATGCCGTGTGCCAATAAGCTGGACACCGCTTCGAGGTTTTTTACGCCAACGGCCGTGCCTACGAGCGTGGCATGTGCTATAGCGGTGGCGACTTTGTCGCGTTGGTCTGCTGCGCTCACTGTGAAGCGGTCGATAAGCACGGTGTGCTGCTCTCTGCTATAGGCGTCCAAAAGTTGCAGTGGGTATCTTCCGCGTTCATTAAGCAGCGTGACGAGCTGTTTGTCCGTGTCCACGAAGGTGATTTCAAAGCCTGCTTCCCACAGGAGCTGGCCCATGAATCCACGACCGATATTGCCGGCTCCGAACTGGACAGCTCTTTTCATTTTTGTTCCATCCGCAGAATTCCGAAAGCTCGACCGCAGGCAAGCTGCACGCTTATCGTGCATCGGCGCTTTTGTTTAATGTTGGCAAGGCGGTTTCGATTCCGCCTCGGCTCCTTTAGGAACAATACAGACGAAGCCGAACGGCTCCACGCTGCTCGCGTTGATCCACTGATGCTCTTCATCTGGCGCCACGAATACAGCCAGGCCCGGTCGCAACTTCTTTTCGCTGTCCGCAAGTCGTATTGTGCCCTCACCGGCGACCACAAATACTTCATGCTCGTGTGGATGGTGGCCGTAGCTGCTTTTGCCGCCGGGCGGGATTTCGACGTAGCGAAGCTCGAAGTTCTCGGCGCCGGTCTCGCTGGTCAGCATCCAGTAAATCTTGTTGCCGGATTCGGTAACGCACATGATATCGTCATTTATGTCGGTCAAATACATGTACATTATCTCCAACCGAGGCTTCCCAAGCGGTTGGATAGCCCCAGGATCAAGAAAAAAGCTGTGAATCTTCACGGTCAATTCGGTACAATTGCGGGCCGTCAGGCGAATTGTACTGTAGGAATTGTTCTGGAGCAATAGGTCTGACGATTAGGATTGCTGAGAATTCGTGGCAGCAGATTCAGGTGCTTTATGACCCCAAAAGAAAGAGTATATGCGATCCTGAATGGACAATCTCACGACCGTCCCGCGGTAACTCCGATTTTCATGGCCTGGTCGGCGAATTTCATCGGGCACACGTATCGAGACTTCTATCTCGACGGGGATGTCCTGGCACGGGCCCAGCTTGCAGTCACCAAGGCATTCAATGTGGATCAGATAAGCGCGATCAGCGATCCCTGGCGGGAAGCTTCAGCCTACGGCATGGAATTCGATTACCCCGACGATAGGATCGGGAAGCCCAAAGATGTGTTGCTGAAAAGCAAAGCGGATGTGAACCGTGTGAAACGGTTTGATATCGAAAATGCCGAACGGACCAAACAGCGAATCGAAAGCGTAAGAAAGATGGCCGCCGAGGTGGGACAAACCCACAGCGTGCTGGGCTGGATCGAGGGTCCGCTGGCCGAATATGCAGACCTGCGCGGCGTGGAACAGACCTTCTTGGACCTCGTGGACGATCCGCAGATGTTCATGGAGGCGGGAGAAATCATCGTACAGAACGCCGTGTCTTTTGCCGTTGCTCAAATCAAAGCCGGCGCCGATATGATGGGTGTCGGTGATTCCGCGGCAAGTCTGATCGGGCCGGATATGTACGAGACGTATGTTTTGCCTCTTGAGCAGAAGCTTTTTTCTGCCATCCATGAAGCCGGCGCTGCTGTGAAGCTGCATATATGTGGTGACATAGGCAGCAATATCGTGTACATAGCCCGTAGCGGCACGGACATCATAGATGTGGACTGGATGGTTCCGCTGGATCGGGCGCGACAGCTTGCCGGGCCGGATGTCACACTATGCGGCAACTTCGACCCGTTGGCTGTCTTGCTGCGAAGCACGCCGCAAGAAGTTGCCGAGGCGGCAAGGCAGTGCATCGGAGCCAGCGGGCGGAAGTTCATTTTGATGCCGGGCTGCGAAGTGCCACCTGCCACGCCGGAAGAGAATATCCGTGCGTTTTGTCCCTGTGATGGCTGCCTAATCCGAGAAGAGCTGAAAGTGTAAAGGCGGCAAGGCGGGGCAGCGGGGCAGAAATGGAGGTCACGATGAGCAAAGTTCTCTACGTCAAAGCCTCACCGATGGGTGAGCTTTCATTCTCGCTTGGGGTGGCGGATGCTTTCGTGGATGCCTACACTCGGAACCACCCCGAAGACGAGGTTGATGTTCTTGACCTTTTTAAGCAACAGATTCCCACGTTTGATTCTCAAGCCGCCTCCGCCAAGTACAAGATTATGCATGGAAAAGGGCATTCGCACAAAGATCGCGAGATTTGGGATGAGATCGTTTCGATTATTGATCGCTTCAAGTCGGCCGACAAATACGTTATGGCCGTTCCGATGTGGAATTTCTCCATTCCGTATCGCCTGAAGCAATACATAGACATCATAGTCCAGCCAGGTTACACCTTCGCCGTTCGTGAGGATGGAAGCTATGAGGGGCTGGTAAAAGGTAAGCCGGTGTTCATCGCCTACGCCCGGGGCGGTCAGTACGTGCCCGGCACCCAGGCAGAAGGATTCGATTTACAGAAAAGATATCTTGAGTTGATACTGGGTTTTATAGGCTTGACGGATATCCGCTCCGTGACCATTGAGCCCACATTGGCCGGCGGTCCGGAACTGGCGAAACAAAGGCGAACGGAGGCCATCAAGAAAGCAACACAATTGGCCGGCGACTTCTAAGAGCGTGTGACGGCGGCGCCGGCGCTATTTGTTGTTTCCGCGGTCGTGCTGGGGTATATACAAATAGGGCTGGTAGCGAAAATGGTACCTGGGATACCTATATCCCCCAAAGGGATCGAGCCGTCTCCTGTTTGCTTCCGTACGGCTAATCAGCATGTTCATTCTTTGCTCCATGGCGAACATGTTTGCTTCGATCTTCGCGTGGCTTTCGTGGATATCAGCGATAGCCTTGCTTAGCTGCTCCAATCTATCCTCAATTAGTTGCCTGTAATCGGCGAGATTGTTTTCAAGCTGGGCCAGTCTCTTTGCGGCTTCAGCCTCGAACTCGAGCTTCTTTAGCTTGGCTCGCGACTCGACTTCTCGAATCCAAACCTCCCTGTCAGCCTGCAGTTGCTGAATTCTCTGGTCAATTTCCTCAACCCTTGAGCTGTCCTGCACATGAGTTTGCAGGGCCGACTGCTTGGCTTTCTCGCAGGAGCGGATTGCCTGTATGAAATCATCGGGGTCATCGCGGAAGTCCCATGTCCTGCCGGAGAAATAGTCGGCAAGCTCCAGGTAATATTTGTACTCCGGTACGGTCTTGATCTGCATCGTTCGGGAATCAATTTCTCTCTTACTATAGATGGAGAGGACGATTCTGCTACCCTCAATGCGTTCGACCGCAACTTTGTTCTTGTCCTCGGAGGCAAGCTTTCCAAACACCAGTTCGCCGTTTCGTAAGTAGAAGTCTATCGTTTTGACAGGATTCATCCTCGGCCTTAAGGCGCCGACTGCCGAATCGGAGTGGGAGGCAGCCTGGACGTCTACATTCAGCCAAAGGCTCGCGAGGCAGGCAAGGACAACCATGTACCAGTCCGTAGTCACTACTTTCATTTTCGGGTCCCCCAACACAACGTGTTTGCCAAAGTATCGCCGAGACAATTGTACCGAATCCTCGGGGGCCGGACAAGATGTGAAGGATTGCAATCCATCAAAAACCGCAAGAGCGTGATATGAAGACTCCAGGCAGCGCTGTGAGCCTGCCACGGAGCAGTTCCAGAGCTAACCGGTTACCAACCGGTATGCTCTGAGAAGTTCGGCGACGCTCCACGCTTGTGCGATGCAGCCTCTCGGCCGATGGGGTGGGTCCCCATCGAATATTTCAGAGACGTTTCCCAGACAGCCCTGGTCGGTGAGGTGCTCCAGCAGGGGCTCAATAAGCTCTGCCGCCTGTCTTTTGCTTTTTCGGTCGAACTGGTTTACTTTCAAATAGGCTTGCACAAACGGCCCTATCAAGTATGGCCAAACCGTGCCCTGGTGATAGGCTTCGTCTCTGTCTCGCTGCGAGCCTGTGTATGTGCCTTTGTAGTCGGGATGCCGGGCGTTCAACGTTCTGAGGCCGTAGGGCGTTAGCAACTCCCTCTTTACGGAATCGACGATGGACCTTTGCTGCTGCAGCGTAAGTGGGGGCGCGAAGGCAAGCGAGACAGAGAATATCTGGTTCGGCCGCAAGCTGGAATCGACTGAGCCGTCCGGTAGGATACAATCGTTCAAATAACCTGCCGTCTCGCTCCAGAAGAGCCTACAGAAGCTGTCGGCAGCCATGTCGGCCATCGACTGGTAGTAATGTTGATTGTTTCTGTTCCGGTCGGCATAGAACTGAGCGAGGCGGCGCAAGTCATGATGCCACAACGCATTTACCTCGACCGCTTTGCCGCATCGCGGCGTAAACGCAACTCCGTCGCACTTGGCGTCCATCCAGGTTAGCTGTGTTTCTGTGTTTCCTGCGGTTACGAGCCCATCCGAATCGACGCGAATGCCGAATTCAGTGCCCTTTCTGTAGCAGTCTATGATCCAGCGAATTATGGGTAGGAGCTGTTGCGTGAATGTCTGTAAATCGTGCGTGAAGGCAAGATACTCCAAGGCTGCGTGACTGAACCAGAGAGATGCATCAACGCTGTTAAAATACGCTGTGCTGCTCTGGTCGTCAAACCGATTGGGGACCATACCGTCGTCCGCTGCCTGGGCGAAGGCTGTCAAAACCGACTTTGCCTCGTCAAATCTGCCGGTCTCAAGCAGTAGCCCCGGTAGGGCAACGAAGGCATCCCTGCCCCAATCGGCAAACCAGGGGAATCCCGCTAGGACGGTCGTTCTGTAGTCTTGGCCCGTTTGCCGCTTTGTTATGAAGTGGTCAGCAGCCAAACAGAGTTGCTGAAGTCCGGCTTCTTTAGCTCTTGCAGCCGCTAAGACCGACCTTTGATGCCTGCGCAGTTTGTCTTTGACGGCGTCGATCCGGAGCTCTTCAAGCTGATCCGGCTCGCACCGTTGGCTCAGGTCGGCCCAGAGCACGATCTTGGTTGGTTTTTGGATGCTGCATTTGAAAAAGCCGGGCGTCCAAAGGTCTTCGGTAAAGTTCAAGCCCCTCTCTCTGTCGTTGCGATATAGGAAGTTGAACCACCATTGCGGGTCGTTTGCAAACTTCATGTTTGGACAACGCAGATACAATTGACAACTGTCGGGTGTGCGATGATGCACCAGTAGACCGTCGCCGAGCGCACGGCAAACCAATTCGGCATAGGACCTCTGCAGGCGGTGAAAATCGCGTAGACCCACAAAGGGACGTAGAACGAATTCCACAGGTTTACGAATTCTGATCACATCGTACTCGATGGCCGCGGTGTCTGTATCCCGCAGCAGATAGACAGATTTGGCGAGCGCGAGTCCATCCAGTTCATACTCAAAGTGGACACCGATGTCCTGAGAGAATCTCGTCATGTACGCGAAGCCGGCGGGGTTAAACTTGTCGTGGAATTCGAAGGTTGAGAGCTTGCATATCTTGCCGCCCGAGATAAGCATCTCCAGACAGTTGGCAAGCGCCATGATTCTGTTCACTGGTGGGTTAAGCGAGCCGATCAGAAGACCGTGATACCCGCGCGTATTGCAGCCTACGACGGTAGAAGATGCATAGCCGCCGCGGCTATTCGTCAGCAGCCACTCTTTGGTGAGCAAGTCATCCAGCGCATCGCCCCGAATAGGGGTCGAGACGATCTGTACATTGTTAGCCTTTTGCAGCATTAACACCGTCACTGCCGGAAAGTTATCCTGGTGGGCGTCGGACTTTCGATCGTGCCGAATACGCGAGTCCGTTCAGCGTATTTGCTGGAAGCGTATTTCGTAGTTCGTGAAGCGTATCTCGTATCTCGCTTCACGCTTCACGCACGACGCACGAGGGGCGAGTCACGAATTGGCCCGTCGCCCCGCTTCGCGTGATACGCGGGGGCAGGCCTCCCTGTGTACGTTTTGAACATCGGTCATGCAGATGGCCCAGAACATTCATGAAGTTGATATACGAGTCATACGGCGAGTCATAGGGATTGAAGGACTTGGGGACATCTGGATCCGAGAGGAATTTTGTGCACATGGTGTAGAAGTGGTCGGACGCCTGCAACCTTCTCCAGTCCGAGATGATCTCTTCGTCGGCCGTTTGCTTGATTTGCTTCTCCAGTCTATACAGTTCATAAATGGCGTTTGACTGCATAGGGTTTCCCAACCATGCTGATAGGTCCCTCTCGGTGTCTGCCCCGCTGCCCCGCCTTGCGTCGGGCGACGCAGGGGCATGCCAACTGATCAGATGCGGCGCATCAACGGTGCCAATGGGCAAAGAGCTTCGAATCACTTCGCTTGGGGTCCTGAAGGTGTTATTGGGACGCCTAAGGACCTCGTACGGCAACTGCTGCATGAAACGCAAGATTCCTGGTTCTTGCCCGGCCTTCTTGCTTTCGCAAGAAAGCACGGGGAGGTGCTCGCCGAGTGTCTCGTAGTCCAGAAAGAGATTGGCCACGTTTGGGTTCCCGCCCGGCGGGGTCCCTTCCGTTGCGTTCATGTTGTTGATCCAGCCCGCGAACTTCTCAGCCGTTAGAGGCCACTGCGACCAGGTGCGGTCGAAAAAGCGAAAGGCTATATCGTCGCTGAGCGAGTAGTTTTTCAGCAGCAGTTTCAGCTTGCTGCAGCCTTGAGGGCGATAGATGAAATCAGGACTTCGTGTACCCAAGATATGGTTGGCTCCCTCAGAGACGATAGCATCGAAACTGCCTGTTGATTCCACGAGAGCCGCCAGATCGTTGTTGTAGACCAGTTCTGTGTTTCTGAAGATCCGCGGTTTCTGACCGAAAAGGTATTCGATGGTCTCGACGTGCTTATTGACCTGTTCAATGAATTCCTCTGGGGAGTAGAGAAAGCTCAGGCTGTGATAATAGGTCTCGGCTAAAAACTCCACACAGCCGGTCTCCGCCAGCGCATCAAAAGTGCTCAACACTTCCGGCGAGTAGCGCTGAAGCTGCTCCAACAGAATACCCGTTAGACTGTACGCGACTTTGAACTCGCCGGCGAACTGCCGGATCAGTTTGAGAATCAGCCGATTAGCCGGAAGGTAGCATTTGTTGGCAACCTTTCTGCAGACCGAAGCATTTCTATGTTCGTCGAAGTATTGACGGCTCTTGTCAAAAACAGTGTAGTGCCTCAGCCACAGGGGCTGGTGAACCTGGAAATACAAGCATATATCCGGCATGTTTTCTGAATTCCGAACTTCAATACCCTGGACTCAAATTCCCAAGCTCCCTCTGACGTTTTTCATCCTATTTCAGCCAACACCTCCTCATAGATGTCCGCGCATTTGGCCGCCGTGTCTGTCCAGCGCAGTTTCCGCACCTCGAAATTGCCGTGACTGCGCAGAGTCATCCCCAAAGGCGGATACTTCAGCACGGCGATGATCTTGTTTGCCATCTCGTTGACGTCCCAGAAATCGACTTTCAGAGCGTGATTCAGGACTTCCGAGACACCGCTTTGCTTACTTATTATCACAGGCACATCGTGGCCCAGAGCCTCCAGAGGCGCGAGCCCGAATGGCTCTGAGACCGAAGGCATGACATACAGATCGGCCATCCGATATATCTTTTGCACGTCCTCGCCGCGGAGAAAGCCTGTAAACAGTACCTTGTGCCCAATCCCCAATTCCGCCGCCATCTGCACGGATCGGTGCAACAAGTCACCGGCACCGGCCATTACGAATTTCACATTGTCCATCACGTCGAGGACCTTCTTGGCCGCAGATAGGAAATACTCCGGGCCTTTCTGCATAGTAATGCGACCCAGAAATAGCACGATTTTCTCGTCTTTCGCTATCGTCGTATCCGGCATGGCCCAGCTATCGCGTTCGACGCCGTTGTATACAACGGCGACTCTACCGGCGGGGATGCTGTAGCGGTTGACGATAATGTTGCGGGTAAAGGAGCTGACCGCAATGACCTTGCTCGCTGCCTCCATTCCGTTGCGTTCGATGTCGTAGATCATCTGGTTGACGTGCTCGCCGCTACGGTCGAACTCGGTAGAATGCATGTGGACGACGAGAGGTCTTCCGCTCGTTGCCGCCACCGCCACTCCTGCCGGAAACGTCATCCAGTCGTGGGCGTGGACGACGTCGAACTGTTCGTTCTGGGCCAGTTCGACGGCCATCGTTGCGTAGCGATGGACTTCCGCATACATGTCGGCCCCGTAGTTGGCCTCGGCGAAGGGTTCGGTGACCGCCACCGCTTCACCGGCCCGCTGTTTCTGTCGCTGCACTTGTTCCATCTTCTCTCGGTAAGAGCGGGGCGTGGTGTACGGTTGCAGGGCCGAGGCAATCGTGCGGAACTGGACATTTTTCAATTCGGCGATTTTGAACGCTGGCTCAGGTTTTTCTGCTGTGGGACCAAGTAATCGCACGTGCGTTGCGTACTTGCTTTCAGCCGTTCGCGGTAATACGAAGGTTATCTTTATGCCAAGCTCATCCATAGCCTTCGTTAGGCCGTAGCAGGCTGTGCCGAGTCCACCACTGATAAATGGCGGAAATTCCCAGCCTAACATGAAAACCTGCGTCTCCCCCCGTGGCTTCTGTCTCATGGCCTTCCCTTCCCTATGCGCTTATGGTGAATCCTTTAGTTTATTCATGAAAGGCATTTGGCTCAAAGCCTCTTTGTGGCCCAGTAAAAGCTATGAATTGTGTCACGCCCCTTATCGGCCAGAAACTATGCCGCCTTAATTATGATGGGGCAAAAATGGTGCAATTAGCCTAATCCTTAAATGTATAATCGGACACTTGACTCTATTAGGTTGAACAATTCTCTTCAAAAACACAGCTTCTGACACCAAAAAGCGCGATTTTATAGGCCCAGCCGTCCGGATAGATGTGCCCAACGGGTGACTGTGACAACCCTCGACTTGGCCAACGCGCGTTGCTCAAACCATGTATCCTGCCTGGCGAAGAAAGGTTGCTGGAAAGTAAACCCTGCCCAAAACACATACACATTCCATGCCTGGGGCTGGTTCCCCGCCGACTGTATCATCTCATCGTTTGGGTGACGAGTGGTTTGCCTTAGAAGGCGTTGCAGTGTCCGCTCTGTCCCCGCCCAAGAAGTCCAGGTCTACCTGCCTATAAATCCTGAGCCTTGACCGTGCTGCGACGGTTCGCTTTGGCTCTGGCGATAGCAGCGTCGAGCATATGATAGACATTGTCGGTGATTACCCCAAGCGCATCCGATGATGTCATCATCTTCTTGCTCTTGATGTAGCTCTTGACTTTGCTGGCAACGATCAGGGCTTCTCTCTTTTTTGCCATACTCCAAACCTCCCTGTAGAAACGTTACATTCCCATATGCCTCACGATTGTCCAACT
>Ga0180434_10003443_pt1 | contig 20170 bp, 27 predicted proteins | sample SS_ome_7_FD_132453 | JGI IMG/M metagenome (GOLD analysis project Ga0180434, IMG submission 132453) | Hypersaline lake sediment archaeal communities from the Salton Sea, California, USA - SS_1_D_2 metaG | ecosystem: Environmental > Aquatic > Non-marine Saline and Alkaline > Hypersaline >...
GTTTCCCACCGCCCCCTTGCGTGGCGACAATATAGTCCGTCCGTCCAGAAGGTCAAAGGAGAGTCAAGACTTACGGTAGAGCAACCCCCAACAATGGAGAGCAACGAGAATGGAAATCAAGGACCGAATCAAGAGTATGCGTCGGGTGAAAGCAAAAGACATCCGGCCAAACCCGCGGAATTGGCGGACACACCCCGAGGCGCAGCAGAACGCCCTTCGCGGGCTCCTGGCCGAGATCGGGATAGTGGACGTCCTCATTTGCCGGGAAGTCGAAGACGGCGGCCTGGAGCTGATTGACGGGCACTTGCGGGCGGACACGGCGCCGGATACGAAATGGCCGGTGCTAGTGTTGGACGTCACGGCCGAGGAGGCGGACAAGATCCTGGCAACGCTCGATCCCGTCGCCGGTATGGCCGAGGCGGACCCGGAAAAGGTGGCGGAGCTGTTGGCAGAGATCGAGACGGAGAGTGAAGCGGTCCAGGCACTCCTTGACAGTTTGCCGGCGGATCTCGAATCGGCGCCCTCGGCGGAAGAGGAGCCAGGCGAAGGGCCGGGGCTCGGCAACCCGGTAGTGAGCTTCACCCTAGTCTTCGAGGACGATTCGGAGCAAGCCACCTGGTACCGTTTCCTCCGCCACCTCCGCGACAAGTACCCCGAGCAAGAGACGCACAGCGGCCGGCTCGTGGCGTTCATTGAGGAGCTGAAAGTCTGAGGAGGATGGATGTCCAGATATAAAAGCTACATAGACACGGATGTCGTGACCGAGGCTTGCAAGCGGATCCGGCATATTTTCGACGTCTTTGACTCGGTGGCGGTGTGCTTCTCTGGCGGCAAGGACAGTCTGGTCACGTTGCGGCTCGTGTGGGAGGTGGCGCAGGAGTCGGGGCGGTCACACATTGACGTCATTTTCCGCGACGAGGAGCTGATACCGGATTCCGTCATAGCCTTCGTCGACGAGTATCGCCAGAAGCCATGGGTGAAAATGCGGTGGTTCGCGGTACCGTTGAAGGGCGACAAGTTCATTCTCGGCCGGCGGTGGTCCTATGTTCAATGGGACCGCGACCGGAAGTGGATCCGCGAAAAGCCACCATGGGCAATTGTCCAACCGGAAGGGGAGTATCGGGTTCTCGACCAGTACACGGCCGATGAGGTCTGTGCGGAGGGGTTCCCCGGTTCGGTCGCCTTTGTGACGGGGATCCGAGCCGATGAGTCATTTGTCCGGTACCGCTCCGTCGTCAACAAGCTTCACGAGAACTACATCACTACCCCGATGGGGGCACCGGCCAACAGTCGCGTGAAGACTTGCAAGCCAATCTACGACTGGACCGAGAACGACATTTTCAAGTGGCTCGGGGAAAACGAGATCCGCTATTGTTCACAATACGACGCTCAACACCTGGCCGGCATGGGGCTACGAGTCTCTACCCCGTTACACGCGGAGTACGCAAAGCGACTCGGCTACTTGCGGGCGGTGGATCCGGTGTTCTATCAGCGGGTTTTGGACGTGTTTCCTGAGATGCGCAACCAGGACCGCTATTGGTCGGAGTACGACTCGGCCGGTGTGCGGGCTCAATACTCGGATGGATTCGCCGGATGTAAGCGGTACATCGACGAGATGATTACGGAGCCGGGGCAACAGAAGGTCGCTCGGAAGCGGTACAAGGAAATGGTCACGCTGAATAGGCGAAACCCCGCCGCATACCCGCCTGAGATCCTCCTCAACGCACTCATATCAGGATCCATCAAGCGGACGCTAGTCCCATTGAATAGGGCGGAGCAAGCGGCCAGGGCCCGGAAAGGGAGGGACAAGCCATGAGATTCAACTCGGTCGAATACTTGGAAGCGTACCAACGGGGGCGGTTTCCGCGGATCCACAAGCCAATGTTCGAGGCGGTGCTGGAACAAGCAAGGGGCAACAGGATCCTCGACGTCTGTTGTTCGACGGGGCTCCTGGGGGAGCACCTGAGCACCGTAGGGTTTGACGTCATTGGCATCGAGCGAGATCTGGAGGCGATAGCGGCAGCCAAGGACCACGGAGTCGGTCTGGACATAACCCCCCTGTCAATCGACCGTAGTACCGCGGCGGAGGTCTACAAGCTCATCGAGGCGGCTGGCGTGACAATCATCGTTGCCCGCCGGTGCTTCTCGGAGCTGTTTCGTGAGGAGCGTGATTTCGGCGTCGACTTCTGCCGGGGGATCCAGGCCGCCGGCGTCAACGAATTGTTTTTGCAGGGACGGGCACCGACGAAGCGGGCAACCCACCCGATCCCAAACCTAGACGCCGAGATCGAGGTGTGCGGCGGAGCGTTCGTTGAACGTCGTCGCTGGCCTGTCGGTCCGGTGGCCTATTTGACACCAAAGGAGGGACAACCGTGAAGCCAATGGAAGACGATCCGGTTTTACATATTCGGTGGTATCCGGCCGCGGATCTCAACGCGAATGCGTGGAACCCCAACGCGGTATTGAAATCGGAGCTCCGATTGTTGGAGACGTCTATCGTTCGAACCGGGTGGATCCAGCCTATATTGATCTCGCCGGCCAGGACCATTATCGACGGGTATCATCGCTGGCGACTCTCACAAGAAAGCAAGGCACTCCTCAAACGGTACCGCGGCCAGGTACCTTGCGCGGTGCTCGACTGTTCGGAAGCCGAGGCCAAGATGCTCACGGTGAGGATCAATCGGGCGAAGGGGACTCACGTCGCGGTCCGCCTGGCGGAGCTGGTGCAACAGCTCATTGACGATCACGGCCTCTTGCCGGAAGAGGTGGCGGCCGGCATCGGAGCCGACCTCGGGGAAGTGGATCTCCTCTACCAAAATTCAATCTTCAAGGCTCGCAACCTGGCCGAAGCTCCCTACTCGCGGGCATGGTATCCAGCGGAGGGAACGCCGCCAGGTCGGCCAGACAGGAACCCCAAATGATTCCAACCAACTTCGAAGAATCCAACCACGTTCTAGGGAAACCAACGGCCATGACCCATGAGGATTGTAGTTGTCTCTCTGTCTTCGTCGGTCCGTCGCCAACCGGAATACCTCTTGTCATTTCATGCTGGAAACTCACGGCAGAAGAACTTGAAGAAGTAAGCCGGACGGGCAGGGTTTGGCTCGGGATCGTGGGCCAAACCATGCCGCCGGCCTGGGTGCTCGGGACGAACCCGTTTTAGAACAAGGAGGGTTGCTTCGGTGGTCTCGGCGGATCCTCAACCCCGTTCAGTTCTCGCATCCTGGCGCCGTGAGCCAGGATGTCCGCAAACCCCGGCAAGGGGCCGTCGGACACTTGAACCTTCTCGGGGCGGCCGGAAGCGCGGAGGTGGTCAGCGGAGAATCGCGGGAAGTTTCGGGTCGTCAGGGGGGCAAACCGGAAGCCGGCGGCGAGTGCCGCCTCGTACCTGGCAAAGGCGTCGGGGCACTTCGGCCGGCAATGGAGGATGATGTGACAACGGTAACAAAGCGCGTACTGGTCAATATTGTCGCCAAATGGCTCGGAGTAGTCTTCGGCGTGCGCCTCGATCACCCCCTCCGTTTGCCCACAAACTTGACACTTGACCGGACGGGTCCGGCGGCCGGCGTCGTACTCCTTCCGCAACCAAACGCCGGACTTCGCTCGCAAGCTCGGGGAGAATCCGTTGTACGGGTTCACGGTTACTTTCCCTTCTTCGGCGGGCGTCCTACCGCCCTGGGTTTCTTGGCAAACCTCTTGAGGTCCGCCTCGGAGATTGCCCAATTGCGGCCAATCTTCACGCCTAGCCGGCCGGCTTCGCAGAACTGGCGGACGCGGCGCTCATCGAGACCTAGCTTTTCAGCGGCCTCGGCGGTCGTAAAGTATTTTGCTCTTGTCATGTTCATAATACTACCGCTATCGGCCGGCAAAGTCAAGGGGGCTCAGGCGTCCTCTGTGGGCTCCTGGCCGTCGGTGGGGAATAGGTCCAATTGTCCAGCGCAGCAATCCAGGCCGGCAAAGAGGGGCGTCTGGACTAGCTTCTCGGGCGGCTCGGGCTCCTGGGGCGCCAGCGGCTCGGGGTGGTTGTCCAGGCGGAAGGGCGTCGGTACCTCTTCCGCGAACGGGCAAGCGGACTCGTGGCACTCGGGCGTCAGTTGTCCAGGGTGCTCGCAACAGCCGTCGGTGCCCTGGTGGGGACAATCGTGTCGCCAGGTGGGGAGAATGTTCAACTCCTTCATTGGTCTACTTTCCGCTCTTGAGTGTGTTGAGAACCTCGGTCCAGGTGTCGCCGGATGCCAGCTCAAGGGAGCAAAACCCTCCCAAGTGCTCTACCGACACGGAGCACCGTCGCCCATAGCTTTTGCGTTTCAACGCCTTCTCCAGTTCACGGGCCTCCGCCAGGGCGTCACGGCACTCAACAAAAGCCTCGTACTCGGTGGCGGCCTTTTCCAACGCGGCCAGGGAGGTCGGATCCGCGTCAACGTCAAGGACAAAACGGGCGGCCTTTCCCAGCGAGTCGGCTACCCCCTTCAGGACGTGCAAACTACACAGCTTCACCAGTCTCGTCGTCGTGGGCTCCAACGCCTTGAGCTCCTGTCGAGCCTCGGCCTGTTCGGGGGCCTTCGCGTCGTTCGGTCGGAACGTGGTCCACACCTGGCGGCCGGGGTTCTGTTTCTTCGCCAGGCGTTCAACTCGTTGTCGGATAGTCGCCATCGCACTCCTCCAGGGTTAAAGGTCAAGGGCCAATCCCGTCGGGCTCCACTCCGTTGGAGCCGTCAGGGGCGGGCCGTCAACCTAGCTAACCGTCGCAACGCCGGCAATCCGGCAAGCCGCGTCAAAGGCTCGGGCCTTCATGTCGCGGCCAGGGCCGGCCAGGGTCACGTTGAATCGCGTCTCGGCCTTTTGCCGGGGCGTGGCGCCTCGCCGGGGGAGGTGGTCAATATGCTCGGTGACCGCGTTGAACGCCGCCCATGCGGATCCTGCAATGCCGGGGAGTCGCTGGCGGTCGTTGTGGTAGCAATCCGTTATGGCGGAGCGGGTCTCGGAGATCCTCTTCGCTCGCATTTCGGTGTAGTCTGGATCCTCCTTCGGGATCCGCGGGCACATCACGTCCAAGTACGTCGCCCACTCGTCGGTGGTCATTTTCTTCGCGGCCAGGTCACGGGCCGTGCTGGAGTGCTCATCGAACCGGGTGTTCGCCATGGAAAGGATCCCGCGGGCCTCTTCGAGCTTGCCGTCGATCCGGCCGGTGTGGCGGATAGTCAGGTCGCGGACGGTCCCCTCCTGCAAGGCAATCGCGTAGGTGTTCGCACAAACAACCCTCACGTTGCACGGTCCGAACTTTATGGCGCCCGTCCCGTCGTGGGTCAGGCTCATCAGAATATACCGTTTCAGGGCGTCGTCGTCGGTAACGTAGTCCACTTCGGGCAATCTCGCCAGGAGCACCACCCGCCGGCCGCCGGCCAGGGAGAAGGCGGATTCGTATTCCATTTGTCCCTCTTCGACCAGGGCGTCAACAAACTGGAACGCCTCGGTATTCTGGACCACGGTGTACCGCTCGGACACCAGGCCGAGGAACAGGTTATTGTCACCGCGGACGTTCACCTTCACGGTCGGGTACTCTTCCCACAACAGGGTTTCGGTGGGGCCGTCGGGCGTTTCAATCGTCCGCGGGGTGCCGATTGCCATGGGGCGTTGCACCACCTCCCAATTCAACTGAGCGGCCGTCAGGGCTTCCTGACTGGACATCGCGTGGTCAAGGACGGTTCCAAGGCCATGCCAGGCGGGAGTCAAGGCAAAGGCGGCTTCGGCGGTTCCGTCGGCTCGTTCTGTAATCTCGTGGCTCATAGCAATTCTCCTCAAATAAAAGTGGTTAGGAAATTCGTCGCATTCGTTGTCGGTAGGGGGAAGGGTTCGCCCGCAAATAGCCGGCGGCCTCTTCGCGGGAAGGGAATCGGTGGTCAAGATCCAGCCACCCGAAATAGTCGTGTCGGAACTCCACTAGCCAGACTTGCGGCTCGCGGGGCGGATCGGCAAAAAGGGTCAACTGGATCATGGGTATCACTCCGCAACAGCGGTCAGGTCCTCAAGGGAAACGGTCAGCAGCTCGGCCGCCTGCCAATCCAGGGCGCCGTAGTAGCACGGGCGGTCAACGCGGGTCAGGGCAACGTGGCGGCCGTCGGGGGCGTACACCTTGACCAGGCCGGTCTTGTGACCGCGGTCGCAGAACTCCAGGCAGGCCAGCCAAACGGAATCATTCAGGGAGCGGCCTTCGCGGGGCTCACCGTCGCCAAACATTTCAAGGGAGGCTCCTCCGTCGGGTCTCGGGGTAAAGGGGACGCCGGCGTCGGGGGCAACTACCGCCAGGTAGTCAGAGGCAAAATGCCCACCGTACAAGCAAATCTCGCCAACAATGGTTTTCGCGGGGGTGGTCACGGGGAGGCTCCTTTACTGTTGCATTTCCCAAGTTCGGTAGGCACGGAAACCAGCGGGGCGCCGGCTGGCCGGGTAGCGGCGGACGCCGGGAAGCGGTTTCCAAACATTGCCGGCGGTATCCAGGCGGATTACGGTACCGCCATCGTCGGCATATTCGCGGTAAGGGTGCCCACCGTGCGGACCGTGGAAGCGGCCTTCCTTGCCGGTGGTCCAGTAGTGAACCCCGTTCACCTTCACGCAATCGTCGGTAGTAGTTCCAAGTACGGTCATGGTCGCGGCCTTTCGTGTTGTGGTGTTTGTTTCCCTCATGCCCTTATTGTACCGCTATCGGAACAGTTTGCAAGCGGCATTCGCCTTGACCCTGGAATTATTTTTAGGGTGGCGTCCGAACTCGGGAGTCGGTCTCGACTTCGGACAGAAAAAAAACTTTTCCGGCATCGGTATGATTTCGGGGTGGACACTTGCGAAAATAATAACGCCGGCCGAACTCGTTTGTCGGTACCGAGTTCGGAGCCACATCGCGGACAAGCCCCTGACGGGTGGTGTCGTTCGGTTCACGGCTTACACCTTAGCGAGAGTGGGATCGTGGATAATCAAGGCCAGTTTGTCACGCAAGTCATCTCTGAGGATCTCAATGTGGAGGGTGCCCTTCTTGTACCATTTCAACCGGAAGTAAGGCGTCTCGGCCGTCCACTCTTTTCGGCTGATTGCCTCGCGGATTTTGGTTGCGGAGTCGCTGGGGTACTGGACCACGCCGCGGCCATCCAACAGGGAGAACAGGTTGTCCAGGTCGCGGAGACGGTCAGCGGTCGCGTACCCAAGGAATACGCCAAACTGAGTGTCAATTGCAAAGTCACGGATAATCTTCTTTGGCACTCCGAGTTGTTTGTTATGCTCGTTCGTGCGATAAGACCTGTTGTAGTAGGAGTGGGGTCGGAGCCAATCGTAAACATCGCGTGCGGCCTCTTGAACAATCGTCGCGGCGGAGTTCCTTACGTTCTCCAGTACCGCGACGGCGTTCTCGACGGTGAGAGGCGGGGCCTTGCCGGCCTCAATCATCTCTTCCGTTTCCTCCCGACGTTTTCGAGAGGCAAACTGATTCAGGCCGGTCTGTTGAAGGAGGTACCGCCACCCCTTCTTCTCGACCTCAGCGGCCTCGTGGTCACCGCTCCAACCGTGGGGCGTCACGGTGTTGTAGCCACCGAGGGCGGCCTCAAGGATCTCCTCGGCCTCGCCCAACAGGCGGCCGGCCTCGGCGGTCCTCTCCTTTGCGTCAGTGACCGCTCGGACAATTGCCTCAATGGTCTGGTGGGGGATCATATCTGCCATAACTCAATCCTCCTCGGGGAGCATTACGGTCAAAACGGGCTCGGCGTCGTCGCCAGGGCCGCAAACGATCTTCAACTCGTGGTATCGCCGGCGGCCGGTACCGGTGATGATCACCTTGAACCACCTGGTCGTTTCGGTGGATCGGTGGGCACACGTTTTCGACATCCACAGAATGTCATGCCAAACGCCGGCAAAGTCGTTCAAGTATTTCTCATTGTCAACGGCCTTCTCGATCAGAGCGAACACCGCGGCCGTCATGGCTATCGGGTAACGGAAGTGCTGGCGGGACACGTCGGCCAGGGGGCCTTGCATCGCGTCAACCAGAAACCCGTCCTCAATGGCATCCTGGCGAGTGTAGGCATATATCACTTCGCCAAAAATGTCGTCAACGGGCTCCGCGTCGGCAGGGAACAATTCAAGCTGGGTCATGGGTCAAACTCCTCAAAAGGGGCAACGGTCCGCGGCGGAGGGCCGGGGACGCCGGGAAAGTATCTCTATCGCCTGGCGGTAGGTTTCACTCGCTGGGGGCAACAGGTCTTGAGGCTCACAGAGAACCTCGTAAAGGGCGGCGGCCGGATCCCCATAGGCGTTCAACTCGGGGAACTCGTAAGTCATGCTCGCGGCCAGGCCGTCAAAACAAGGTATTTCGGAATGGTCGCCGGTGGTAAAGGCTTTGCGGTAAACCGCCTTGAAGTGCATACCATAGCCGGACCGCTCAAACGCCTCAGCGCGGAGGGTCCATTTTCGCTCACGGGCATACAGCTCATTCTCGCGGAGCTCGCAGTACAAGCATCGGACGTCGGTCCAATCCAGGCCGGCCTCGCGTGCTTCGTGTTTCAGCTCGTTTGTATTCATGTTGTTTCCTTTACTGTCTATATTCTACCGCTATCGGTATATTTTGCAATAGGGAATCGGGTAAAATTCCAAAAGTATTTTCAGGTCGCAACCGAACTCGGTACCGACCCCCGACTTCGGACGAAAAAAAACTTTTTGAAATTCAGCGAATTGCATGGTTGACCAGGCTCAATTAAAGGCCGCCGAAAAAAAACTCGACCAACAGCTTCGGAAGATCCGCAAGCTGACGGGTTCGGACTCCGAACGTGATCGAGACGCGGCACGCAAGCGACGGCTCCGAGCGGCCGGCCGAGAGGTCATTATCCCTCCGGTCGCGGATCCAGAGCGACGGGCTCGCCTCGAAGCAAACGATGAGGAGTGGCTCGCATACTACTGCGGCGACTTGTTCTGGTATGACTTCACCGGCCAGCAACGAGCAATGATCGAGGCAATTCGCCACGCTATTCGATACGGCGGTGACCAGTCACTCGCGGCCAGCCGCGGGGAGGGCAAGACCAAACTCTTCGAGCGCATGCTCCTCAAACATTCGTTGTCCGGCGAAGTGACGTTCGCGGTGCTGTTCGCGGCGACCGGATCCGCGGCTCAGGATTCTCTTCAATCTATCCGCGACACAATTGAAACCAATGACAAACTGTACGACGATTACCCCGAGGTGTGCGTCCCCGTGCGAGCTCTGGAGAACACTCCGAACCGCGCTCACTACCAGACCGTCACCGGCAAGCGGATCGACAACGGCAAGCCGTATGAGCAAGTGCCGAGCCGATTCGCGTGGTGCGGCCATGAGATCGTTTTCCCGCGGGTCCCCGGTTCACCGTCCAAGGGGGCGATCATCGCAACGAGGGGCCTAGACGCGGCGGTAAGGGGTCTGAACAAGAACTCGCGGCGGGTCCAGGTGGCCGGCATTGACGACCCCGACACGGAGGAGACGGTCCGGTCCGAGGATCAGGCTCACAAGCTGGAGGAGCGGATCGACCGCGCTATCGCTGGCCTCGGCGGACAACAGCGGTCGGTGGCTCGCGTGATGCTCTCGACTATCCAGCGGCGGGAGTGCGTCTCCGCCTGGTATACCGACCCGAGCAAGAAACCCTCGTGGAAGGGCAAGCGGTTTCGGTTCCTACTAAAGAAGCCGGACCGTGAGGATCTATGGGATGAGTACGTACAACTCCGCCAACTCAACCACCAGACAACAGACGAAGAGGGGAACTTCACGGACCCGAACGCTCGCGGCGCTCACAATTTCTACTTGGAAAACCGGGAGGCGATGGACGCCGGGGCGGAGGTGGCGAATCCGCATAGGTTTGACGCTCAAGAATTGCCGGACGGATCTCAGCTCGAAGTCTCTGCCCTGCAACGGTATTACAACGAAGTGGCTAGGATCGGACCGGAAGCCGTGGAGTCCGAGTACGACAATGATCCGCCGGAAGAGACGGGGCCGATTGAGTCTGGTATCACGGCTCACCGGATCCAGCGGCAAGTCAACGGCTACCCGAGGCGAGTTGTGCCTCCTGGTTGCACGGTGGTCACCCAAGGGATCGACGTCCGAAAGATCGCGCTCCACTACGTCGTGAGGGCGTGGCGGCCGGGAGCCACCGGGTTCACCATTCATTACGACGTCCAAGAGGTACGCGGAACAATACGCGGATCCGACGAAGGCGTCGAGCACGCGATTATCAGGGCGTTAGAGGAGCGAAAGAGCGACCTGGAGAGTAACCCCTACACCACCGAGGACGGCGAGATCGTTCCAGTGGTCTCCACCCTCGTTGACGCCGGATGGAAAACGCCGGCGATATACCACTTCTGCAAGCTGGCCGGCAAGGGCTGGTGGCCGGCGATGGGGTTCGGCAAAAGCAACGGATGCGTTAAGGCGGCGTTCAATATGCCGAGCAAGGATAGCGCGACGCGGCGGAGCGGCCAGGACTGGTTTCTCACGTACCAACGGGAGCCGAAAGTCTGGTTAGTCGCGTGCAATGCGGACGGGTGGAAATCGTGGGAGCACGCTAGATGGTTGACGGATCCGTCGCAACCTGGATCCATGACGCTCTGGGGAAAGACGTCCGGCGGCAAGCGATTGTCGGATGATGAACAAAAACACTTCGCCTACTCCAAACACCTCACGGCGGAGGTGGAGGTCGAGGAGGTGGTGAAGGGTATCCTTCAACGCTCGTGGAAGAGCAAGAGCGACAACAACCATTACCTCGATGCGTCGTATCTCTGCGACGTGGCGGCAAACATGGCGGGGATCCGGTTACTCGGGGGAACGGGGCGGACAGCGGTCAAGGCAGACTCTAGGCCGAGTTTGGCGGACCTAGCAAAGGGTAGGACGTGAGCATGAGCAAAAGTCACTTCACAGAACGCCCGTCTCTCGCGGAGATTGCCGGGGAGGCCAGCAAGCGGCGTCGGTGTCCGAAATGTAAGAAACGAGCGTGGGGAGTCACCTCGGTTTGGACGAACGCGGACGGCAGCCGGCGACGGTCCTTTCATTGCCGGGCGTGTGGGTACACCGACAACTCGACCGAGCGGTACGACTCCGACATTGCCAGTGGTGGCAAAAATGAACCGGATCCGCCACTTTCGCTTGACCCTCCCGTACTGGAAATGGACACTACTGAATAGACTTCTACTAGGTCAACGGGGAGTAGCTACCCCACACAAGAGGCCGTTCGGGGCCGAACACCCGAGCGGTCTTTTTTTATGGCTGAGACGATTCAAGAGAAGATCGACGAAATCGCCAGGAGCGGCGTCAAGGAAGCTACCGTCGACGGCGCCACGACCAAGCGATTCACGCCGGCCGAGCTAGCGGAGGCGGACCAAGCCACCGCGACGAATACCGCGATGGGCAAGAACCACCTCGGTCTACGGTTCCGCAAACTGAAACCACCGGGGGGCGGGCTGTGAATTGGCTACAGAAATTCGCCTCTCGTGTTTTCCGGTTGCCACCTCCTCAGCGGAGTGTCACAACCGCTCAAGGCCCCGTGAGGGTGAGGGCACGATACGACGCCGCTCAAGATGGGACCGGCAACGAAGCTCACTGGGCGGCGGCTGACGCCCTGGACGCTGACGCGGCGAACTCGCTGACCGTCCGCAAAAACCTACGGGAGCGGTCGCGGTACGAGCGAGAGAACAACGGTTACTCGAAAGGATCCTACCGCACTCACGCAAACTACGTTGTCGGATCCGGCCCGAAGCTCCGAATGGAGACGAAATCGGAAGGCTTCAACAAAATGGTTGAAGCGGCCTGGTCGCGGTGGTGCAAGGCGGTGTCGTTCCGCCGAAAACTCCGCGTGATGCACCTGGCGAAGTGCGGCGACGGCGAATCCTTTGCAAGGCTAGTGAACAACCCACACCTACGCGACCCCGTTCAACTCGACATTTCCACTTTTGAGTGTGACCAGTGTTCATCGCCTTCCTTGTCCTACGGTGTCGAGAACCACATCGACGGGATTAAGTTCGATAATTTCGGCAATCCGGTTTCCTACGACGTATTGAAGCGTCACCCTGGCGGATTGTGGGGCTGGGGGTCCGGTTCTGAGGTCGATGAAGTTTCGGCCGGGAGTATTCTTCACTGGTTTCTCTTGGAGCGGGCGCAGCAACACCGCGGCGTACCCGACAACTCCTCGACTCTCAGCTTGACGGCGACGTCCAGACGGTTCCGCGAAGCAACGGTATCGGCGGCCGAGACAGCGGCGTCGTTTGGTATGGCACTTGAAACCACAGCAGCGTCATGCGTGGAAGCGGACGAGATTCGGCCGCTCACCGAATTGGAGGTGGATCACAACATGGCGGTGGCGATGCCTATGGGATGGCACGCGAATCAGCTCAAATCGGAGCATCCTTCCACTACTTACGGCGACTTCACACGGCAAACCGTCAACGAACAATCGCGGCCGTTGTCGATGCCTCGCAATGTGGCGATGTGCGACAGCTCTGACTACAACTTCTCTTCCGGCCAGCTCGATCACCACACCTATTTCGCAGCTTGCGACAACGAACGCCTCGACGCCGATGAGCTAGTTGTTGAGCCCACCTTTGAAGCCTGGTGGAAGGAGGCACGCGACGTCTACGGGTGGGTCTACGATGCGGCGGAGGTGCCTCCTCATTCATTCGGCTGGCCGGCCTACCCAAAGATTGATCCAGAGAAGACGGCGAAGGGTCGATCCGTCTCCCTCTCCGATGGAGAGACCACCCTCAGCCGATTGCACGCCGAGGACGGCAAGGACTTCGAGGAGGAGCTGGTTGTCATGGCTCGTGACTACGGCGTCGAGCCGGATGAGATGCGGAAGATACTCCGCGAAAAGATATTCGCCAACGCTAAGCCGGCGGAAGTCGAAGAGGAAGCGGAAGTCGAAGAGGAACCGGACGGTGACGGAAGGAAGCTCCAAAACAGGTTTCGGAGAAACGGTCATGCAAAAGTATAGCTCGATCAAAGCCAGCTTGAAGGATCTCCCCGACAGTATCGTCATTGCAGCCGAGGAGTTGACGATTGCCGCGGCGGCGGGCGAGAGCGAAGGGGACCGGGCTCGCCGGATGGATATTCGGGCCTATAACGGCGGGTTTCTCCGCGTCGAGAAATATCCATACCCCGTCGTCTGCGACATCAAGGGGATGCGCGTCCGCCGCACCAAACTCCCCGTTGACCGTGAACACGATCCCGACCGCCTGGTAGGTCACATTCACACAATCGACAAGAGCTCGGGCGAATACATAAACGCGGTTGCATTTGCCTCCGTACCGGGGGCGGACCGGGAGCAAATGCTCGCAGCCTATGACAACGACTATCCATGGGAGGCATCCATCGAGGTTCGCCCGACGTCCCCTCCCAAGCTAATCCCCGAGGGGAAAACGATTCAAGTCAACGGCCGGGAACACACCGGCCCGTTCATCCTAGCCAAGACCAGCGAGCTTTATCGCATTTCAATTGTCGGACAAGGCGGCGACGACGAAGGCGCGACCGTGCGAATCGCGGCGTCTGCCCAAACCCAAAACCACGATTCAGGAGGTTTACCCATGGACTTCACGGAATGGCTCAAGAAGATGCACCTCGACCCCGAGACGCTGACCGACCAGCAAACGGCCGCTCTCAAGGCGAAGTTCGACGCCGAGGTCAAGGATGGCCCGCCGCCGATCAAAGGCAAGGCCGGCAACGGCGACAGCGATCCGCCGATAGTCAAGGAGATCCCCGAATTTGACCCGGTGGAGATCCAGGCGGCCTACACTCACCACGTCGCGGTGATCGAAGCGGAGGCAGCCGGCTACGACTCCAGCAAGGTCGAGAAGCTGGCGGAGATCAAGGCGAAGGCGTTGGAGGGCAGCCTCGCAACCTACCGCCAGGCCGTCTCAGAGAAATGGCCGACGATCAAGCTCGAAGCCGAGACGATCAAGGCGCAAGCGGACTTCCGCGTCGAGTTGGTTCGCGCCGAGCGTCCGACCGCTCCGCCGATCCACTCCAGCAGCAAAGACCTCAAGGCCGACGTGCTTGAAGCGGCCCTGTCAATCTCGGCCGGTCTGCCGGATTACGAGAAGGCGTATTCCGACAAGACCCTGGAGGAAGCCGACAAGCATTACCGAAGCCTCGGGCTCCAAGAGGCAATGCTCATTTGCGCCCGAGCCAACGGCTACAGCGGTCGCGGGAGTTTCCGGTCGGGATTGCGTGAGATCTTCGAGTACGCCTTCCCGATTCGCGGTGCGTTCACCGCGGTCAGTCTGCCGGGAGTGTTGGGCGCCGCGGCCAATAAATTCATCCTCGCCGGGTTCAACCACGTCGACGACACATGGCGGCAGATCTCCGCGGTGAAGCCGGCGACGGACTTCAAAGCCATGACCCGCTACCGCCTCACCGATGGGCTCGAATACGAGGAGGTCGGTGCATCGGGCGAAATCAAGCACGGTTCCCTGGGGGAAGAGAACTACACGAACCAGGCCAAAACCTACGCAAAGATGCTCGGTCTGACTCGCGTGAACATCATCAACGACGACCTGGGGGCGTTCGACACGATTCGCCAGCGGTTAGGCCGCGGGGCCGCGTTGAAGCTGAATACGGTCTTTTGGACCGCGTTCCTCGACAATGCCTCGTTCTTCACCGATGCGCGTGGCAACTACATGGAAGGCGCCGGAACGACGCTCCAAAGTTCGCAGCTCACGGCGGCCGTGTTGCTGTTCCGCAAACTCAAAACGCCGGCGGTTCAAGGGCAAGAGGGACACGTCCTCGGAGTCAAGCCAAAGAACCTCCTGGTACCGCCCGAGTTGGAGGTGACGGCCGACGAGTTGTACGAATCGACCAATATGGTAGGCGGATCTACCAAGTCGACCGCGAAGAACACTCACGCCGGCAAATACAAGCCGATTGTGACGCCCTACTTGTCGGACGATTCAATCACGAACTACTCGACGACGGGCTGGTACCTGTTGGGTGACAAGGATGATCTACCGGTGATGGAGGTGGTGTTCCTCAACAACCAACAGACCCCCATCGTGGAATCGGCGGAGGCGAACTTCAACGTTCTCGGCGTTGAGTTCCGCGGGTACCACGACTTTGGGGCAGCCAAGGCCGAATACAACGGCGGTGTGAAATCTAAAGGAGCTGCGTAGCTCTGGCTCGACCCGGCGGGTGGCCTGCCCCTGCCCGCCGGGTTCCTTTCAGCAGGGCAGAACCTAGTAGAACCAACGAACCAAACAGTTTGACAAACCAAACAGGAGGCCAGTCATGGCTCAAACACAAACACCCTCGCAACTGGCCGAAGACGAAGGCCGGTACATTCCGCACACCCCGTCAAGTGCCGTCTATGGCGGCGACGTGGTTGTCGTGGGCACGATGCCTCTCATCGCTCCCGTTGACATCGCGGCCAATGCCCTCGGGGCTCTCGACTCCGGCGGTATTTGGAAGGTTCCGAACACCGACGGCGAGAGCGGTTCCGAAGGGGACGCAATCTATTGGGACGAAAACGGCTCGCCCGAAGTGGGCACGGCGTCAACCGGATCCGCCACCGCGACGGCCAGCGGCAACAACCTCATGGGGTTTGCCGTCGCGGACTGGTCTGCGACCGATCGGTTCATCCACGTCAAAATGACGTGTGCCGAGCGGACCGCGACCATTGCCGGCAGCGTGACAGCCGACGACATCACCGGTTCGGACTCCAGCCTCGGCATCGCCGGTAAGGCGGGTGCGACCGGTAACGGTGGCGCCATCGCGGTCACCGGTGGTGCTGGCGACACTGGCAACGGCGGGGCCGTGTCGGTCACGGGTGGTGCCGGATCGACTGGTCTCGGCGGGGCCGTGAGCATGGTCGGTGGTGCTGGCAACGGTGCCAACGCCGGCGGAGCGGCGAGCGTGACCGGTGGAGCCGGTGGAGCCGCGGGGGCTGGCGGGGCCGTGTCAGTGGCCGGTGGTGTGCCGGCGAGCGGCAACGCGGCCGGCGGAGCGGCGAGCGTAGCCGGCGGAGCGGGCTCGGGTACCGGGGCCGGTGGTGCGACCACCCTGGTCGGCGGTGCATCGGGATCCGGTGCGACCGGTAACGGTGGAGCAATCTCCGCGACGGGCGGGGCGGCTTCCTCGACCAACGGGGCCGGCGGTGCGGCATCAATGGTCGGTGGTGCTGGTGCTGGTACCGGGGCCGGCGGTGCGGTGGCTATCACCGGTGGAGCGTCAGGCGCAGGAGCCACCGGAAACGGTGGAGCCGTCAATATCACAGGTGGAGCGGCCAGCTCGACCAACGGCAACGGCGGTGACATCAAGCTGACGCCGGGTGCCCTGGCCGGTACCGGGCGAGCCGGAAAGGTTCACCTCGACGGGTTCTGTGCTCTCATGACCGCACAGACCATCGACATGAGCGACGCGCAGGTCGCGTTGACCGCGGTGACTCTCACCGGCAACTGGCTCCTGGTGGATCCGAACTCCTCGGGCGCCTCGGAGAATCTGTTGTTGCCACCGGAAGCTGACATGGCTGACGTCATGCTCATTATCAAAAACACGGGAGGCGAGCACATCGCCTTACAAAACGACGCCGGCGGTGCAATCGGCACAATCGAGGATGCCGAGGCGGCCCTGGTGCATTGCGACGGTACCACCTGGACAATCATCCAGTTTACCGAAACGACGTAAGTCTGTTCTCCTTCCTCCGCCCCCGGTCTGATACTCGCCGGGGGCGGAGGGGCCTCGGGGCTCAGGGTGCGAGATGGGAAACATTTTCCAAGACGGCGCCAACGCCTTGCTCGACGACTTCGCGGAGTCGGCAAGCGTTCGCGTGAAGTACACGCAAGGCACGGCCGTATGTCAGTGGTCCGCCACCCTCGGCCGGCATGAGTATCAGACCGAGGATGAAATGGGCATTATGGTCACGCGCTGGACCGACCTGGACTTCCACGGTCGAGCGAGCGACCTGATTATCGGAGGCGACCCGGTTATCCCCGAGCCGGGCGACACGATCGAGGTGTTTCGGGGACGCGACACCGAGACCTATGAAGTTCTGCCGGTGGATCGACAGTGTTACAAGCTGGACCCCACTCAACAGAAAATTGTGATTTACACGAAGCGGATCAATAAGGCATGACCAACGCGGTAATCGTAGACGTCGCTGACGCTCTGGTGAGCTTCCTGAATGAGGACCACTCCTGGTCGCAATCATTCACGGCAGCCAGGGCGGCTATCGACTTCCATGATGAGCTGGCTGACGACGGCCTTCACGTCGACGTGGCGATAGGCCGGTCCGCTCAGGGCGAACCTCTCTCGGGAGACGTCCAAGAGGATTCTCACCTCGTCGACGTGGGGCTCAGAAAAAAGTGCGACGTGAGCGATACGTCCGTCACCGACCCGTTGTGGTTGCTGGTGCAAGAGATCCGCGACGTGTGCCTACTCTCGCGGTTGACAGACTATGAGCCGGCGGTCTGCGTGGGGTGGCAACAGAAGCCAACCTACTACCGTTCGCACGCCCGAAACTTCCGCCAGTTCACGTCGGTTATCACGTTGGAATTTTCCATATCCAGGGACTTGTAGAGGTGTGAGCCATGACACTCCCGACCGTTTTCCACCAGGAAGTACACTTCGCGGAGGCGGTGACGTTTGCACAGGACACCACCCTCCCCGACGGCACGATCACGGACGATATGGTCTCGGCCGGGGCAAAGGTCGCGGCGAGCAAGCTCCAACACCAGTACGAAAAGACCGTTGCCGACGACAGCAACGTCACACCGCAATCTTTCTCGCGGGTTATTCACCACGTCGTCGGTGCAACGGGCGTGCTGGTCGGGTTCAAGGCGGGGGCGGTGGTTGCGGCGACGGCCGGCTCGGTCGAACTCGACGTTTTGAAAAATGGAACCACCGTATTGACTGGCGTGGTCACGGTGGATAGCTCCGTCGCGGCCTACGGATCCGTCTCGGGAACGCTCTCGGTGACGGCTCTGGCCGTTGGGGACGTGCTGGAAATCGTCCAACAGGTCAAGGGCTACGACACCGGTGACTTCGAGTATGATGAGGAGTTCTCGAAGGACGCCGGTGACACCTTGCCGGACTATTGGGCGGTCGACGCCGAAACGGCGAACTCTACCGAAGATTACGTCACCGACGAAGTAGGCGGCGGCTATTCGCTTATCAACTCCAGCGATTCGGAGGCGCAATCGACGCAACTATTTGGCGGCGACAATCTCCAGATCGACCTCAACGAAAAGCCAATTGTCGAGTTCTGGATCCGTATGGATCTCACCGGGACGAACGCTCTCGGATCCGCCGACCAGCGGCTCGTGATTGGCGTATGCAGCAACCACACGAACGCCGAAGACTCGCTAGATGCCGTGACTACGAGTGCGTGGTTCCGCATGGAAGGCACCTCCGCGAACATCCTGGTCGAAGCCGACGACAACAACACGAACACGGACGATCAAGACTCGGGCGTCGACCTGGTAGACAACGCGGAAAACCATTTTCTTATCGACTTCTCGGACCTCTCGGCCGTGAAGTTTGAGATCAACGGCGTCGAGCAAAGCGGGGCGGCGGTGGTCATGAGCGACATAAGCTCCGAGACGAAGGTCCAGCCTGTCGTATGTCTCCAGCGGGACGCCGGGGCTGAGGAGGAAAAAATCTACATTGACCGGTTTCGTGTTCGTGGCGGCCGGTCCGGCGGCGGCCTTCCGAAGGGCGTCTATTCATCCCTGGTGTGGAGAGAAGATGCGGCATAGGGAACATCATGTTCGGCATGAAAAGCAAAGTTATCGACGAGCACCACAAGGTCGCGGCGGCGGCCAGGCGGGCGACGTATCGAAACCTCTTTCATGCGGCGGCCTCGATCCGCAAGACAGCCATCGAGTCTATCGAACGATCGCCGGACCCGAGCGAAGAAGGGGAGCCACCGCACACCCGCGGATTCCGCCGGGGTGGTCTCCGTGAGGCGATTGCGTTTGAAGTAGAGCTCCGAGACGAGCAGGCGGTCGTTGGAGTGGACGCCGACAAGCTAGGCCGGGCAGGGGAGCCACACGAGCACGGGCGTAAGTACAAGGGCCAGGAGTACGAAGAACGGCCTTTTATGGGGCCTGCACTAGAAAAGAACCGCGATAGGTTCGCCCGAGGGTGGGCTGGATCTATCGGCTAACACTGAAAACGGAGGTTTAGGACCATGGCCGCAACTGGCGTCAAAATGGGGTTTGAGGGAAAGATCTACTACGGTGCTATCGGCTCGACGGCCAGCACCGAGATCACCAACAGCCGGGACATCAACTATTCGATTGACCCCGAGAAGGGCGACACAACCGTCCGCGGGTCCGGCAGCTCTCCGCCGATCAATACGGAGCGGGTAACGGCCCTTGGAATCTCGATTGAGTGGACGATGCTCCGCCGGACGGACGCGACTCTCGAATCGCTCCTGGCGGCCGCTATCGCCGGTACCGGCGTTGCGATCCGCACAAAGGACTTCTCCAGCGGCAAGGGGTTCGACGGGGATTGCACTCTCGCCGTGAAGCTCGGCAAGCCGTTGAAGGGTGAGCAGACCTACCAATTCACGGCCACCCCCACCGACGAACAGCGGACGCCGAGCCTGTATATCTAGGATCGGGGACCTGTTCTACAAACAGCACGGAATCAAATAAGGAATTGAATCATGGCTACGGGAAAATTGCTCATCTCGGCCGAGATCGGCGGGAAGCAAATCAGCGAATCCTTCGACAAGACCGGGGACGCGGCCGAAGCTCTACCGGACATCGTTCTCGCCGGCGGCCAGGCGGTAGGGAGCTGGGTCAAGACCGACGCCGACACCGCGGCCGGTACTCTCACTAACGGACACGGTTATTCGACTGGCAAGATGGACGTCTACTGGACGTCGGGCACCACGGGGCTCGAAATGCGGTACGACGTAGACGTCACCGTAACCGACGACAACGTTGCCCTAGACGGTGGCTCGGGAGACGACTTCCCCGCAACGGCCGACGCGACGGTTGTGCTTTGTACTCACCAGCAGATCAATATGGCAATCGACGGCGACAATCTCGATGCGTTCGCGGCCCTGGCCGGTGTGCGGGCTCACATTCACGCCGAAGACGCCGACGCCGACGTCATTGGCGACATCGACCTGTACGCCGATGAGGTGTACCTCTGGCATGACTCGTGCGACCACGCAAACCCGTTGACCGGGGA
>Ga0180434_10003446_pt1 | contig 20163 bp, 16 predicted proteins | sample SS_ome_7_FD_132453 | JGI IMG/M metagenome (GOLD analysis project Ga0180434, IMG submission 132453) | Hypersaline lake sediment archaeal communities from the Salton Sea, California, USA - SS_1_D_2 metaG | ecosystem: Environmental > Aquatic > Non-marine Saline and Alkaline > Hypersaline >...
GTGTCATCTGTGGCCCCATCTTCAGCGGCTTTGATCCGTGTCATCTTTGGCCCCATCTTCAGCGGCTTTGATCCGTGTCATCTGTGGCCCCACCTTCAGCGGCTTTGATCCGTGTCATCTTTGGCCCCATCTTCTGCGGCTTTGATCCGTGTCATCTGTGGCCCCATCTTCAGCGACTTTGATCCGTGTCATCCGTGGCCCCATCTTCAGCGGCTTTGATCCGTGTCATCTGTGGCCCCATCTTCTGCGGCTTTGATCCGTGTCATCTGTGGCCCCATCTTCAGCGGCTTTGATCCGTGTCATCTGTGGCCCCATCTTCAGCGGCTTTGATCCGTGTCATCTGTGGCTCCATCTTCAGCGGCTTTGATCCGTGTCATCTGTGGCCCCATCTTCTGCGGCTTTGATCCGTGTCATCCGTGGCCTTCTCGAGCCTTGCCAGGCGATACGATCCATGGTATCCGTGGCGCGTCCATCTTGCGAATCCGTGTATGAATGTAGTGTTGATCGGCCCCAGAGGCTCCGGGAAGTCCACGGTCGGCGAGATCCTCGCCCGCCGGATGGGGCGGAGCTTCGTGGACACGGACGAAGCCATCCGCATCCGTGCCGGCAAGACGATCCAGGCGATCTTCGAGGACGAGGGGGAGGCCGGCTTTCGCAAGCGCGAGGCGGAGGCGGTGGCGCGGGCGGCGCAGGAGACGGAGGCGGTCGTCGCCGTGGGGGGCGGCGCGGTGGAGGATCCGGACAACGTCCGCCGGCTGGAGCGAACGGGCGTCCTGGTCTTCCTCACGGCACGGCCCGTGGTCCTCTACAAGCGCGTCGTGTCCGATTCGCGAAGCGGGGCGTCCCGCCCCGCGCTCACGGGGCTGGATCCTTTCCAGGAGATGGAGACGGTGGTGAGGAAGCGGGCGGATGCGTACGCCTCGGCCGCGAGGGCGACCGTGGACACGGAGGGGAAAACGGAGGCGGAAGTGGCGGCCGAGGTCGAGAAGACCTTCCGGCGGCTGGCCGCCGAGGGCCAAGACGGATAGGATGGGCGTGACCGTTTCGGGGATCACCATGGCCGCGAAGAAGAAGACGAACAAGAAGGGCGAGAAACGGGCGGAGAAGAAGGAAGAGAAAAAGGGGGAGAAGAAGCCCGAGGAGCCGCTCGTCCCGGACCGGACGACGTCCGTCTTTCTCGACACGGCGCTTCAGATCGCCCGGGAGATGGAGGTCCGGGCCATTGTCCTGTACGCCGACGTGTTTCCCACGCGGGAGGCCTTGTCGGATTTCCTGGCGCGCAAGGGCGATCTCAAGACGGTGTTCGTGACGCGGGAAGGGGAGGACATGAGCACCTGCCAGGAGAAGGGGGCCACGGTGCTCGTCGCTCCGGAGGTCCGGCTGACGCGGATGGGCCAGATCAAGATGGCGGTGCTGATCGGATTCTCCCGGAACCTCTTCCACATCGGGGACCGGCTTCTCTGCCTGTCCGGGGTGGCCCGTTCCGGCGTCCTCGACACCCTCTACATCATGGAGGTGGGCAAGGAGTTCGAGCTCTTCGCCACGGAGGAGGGGGAGGCTTTGCCCGCGTTCAACCCGGACGTCTTCGAGCGCGTGCTCACGATCGCCACGACCCTGGCCCAGGAGGGACGCGAGGGGCGCGCGGTCGGCACCACCTTCGTGATCGGCGATGTGGACGAGCTGGAGCCGTACACGCAGCAGATGATCTTCAATCCCTTTCGGGGGTACCCCGAGGAGGACCGGAACATCCTCGACGCCCAGATGGAGGAGACCCTCCGGGAATTCTCGGCCATCGACGGGGCGTTCATCATCCGCCTCGACGGCGTGGTGATGTCGGCGGGGACGTTTCTCAAGCCCAGCATGCTGAGCGAGGAGCTGCCCCGGGGCCTGGGGGCCCGCCACCAGTCCGCGGCGGCTCTCACCGCCACGACGAACGCGCTGGCGATCACGATCAGCGAGTCCACGGGAACGGTGACGGTCTTTCGGAGCGGCAAGATCCTGATCGAGGTGGAGCGGCCCCGCGCGTTCGGCGCTTTGAAACCGCGGAGGCCCAGCGAGGGTGTGGCCATGCACCCGCTGATCGACGGCGGGACCGGCTGAGGGGCCCTGGATGCTCCGTCAAGGCGGCGCCGGACCGAATCAAAAAAACCGGGGCGGACCTTCCGGCCCGCCCCGGCTCGTCCACATACGCCAGGCGCCCCTACAGGAGCTTCACGATCTGCAGCAGGGCGCCGAACTTCTTCAGGTGGTAGTTGTAGTGCGTCGCCAGCTTCTTGAGGATCGGCTTCTCGGCCTCCTCGAGGATGTAGCCCAGCGCCGTCAGGATGATGGCGCGGACCTCGTCGTTCATCCCCTTGTCGGTCTTGAACAGGTCGATCAGGGGCTTCACCGTCCGCATGTCGCGGAAGTACCCCACGGCCATGATGATCGACATCCGGATGTAGGTGTTCCCCTCCTCCACCGCCTTGATCAGCGTGTCCACGGCGTTGGCCTCGCCCAGCAGCGTCAGGGCCATGGCCGCGGCCGCCCGCAGCTGCGGCACGTTGCCCTCCTTCAGGATGGTCCGAAGGGTGGGCAGAGCCTCCTGGTTGTCACGGCTCCCCATCAGCCCGATGGCGATGCAGCAGTACCCCTTCACCTCCGGGGACCCCTTGCCGCTGATCTCCTCCACGAACATCTGCGTCGATTCCAGATCCTTCAGGATTCCCAGCCCCACCGCGGCCGCGGACCGGAGGCTCGGGTTCGACGTCTTCTTGAAGATGTTCCGGATGTGCTGGATCGACTCCCGGTCCTGGGAAAGACCCGCGGCGATGCACGCGAACGCCAGGAGCGACTGGTTCGATTCCCCCCGGAGCACGTTCCTGAACAGGCTCCGCGCCTTCTCCTGGGCCTTCCCCTCGCGGGCCAGCTCCGCGATCCCCATCATGATGAAGCTCTTCACGTCCGCGTTCCGCTCCTGCGTGAAGATGCGGCCCAGGACGTCCACCAGCTTCTTCTCCGTGATCTTCTCGGAGGGACCCAGCGCCGACACCGCCATGATCGCCGACATCTGGATCTTGCGCTTCTTCTTCTCCGTGGCCAGGATCTTCACCAGCTCCTGCACCACGTCCAACTTCCCCCGCCCCTTGCGAAGCTCCGTCTTGCCCAGCTTCCCCAGCGCCGTCGCGGCCATCGCGCGCAGCTCTTCCTTCTCCTGGCGGTTCGTCATGATGTTGACGAACGTCAATCCCGCCCGCTCGTCCTTCATCAGCGCCAGACCCATCATGCAGGCCGCCCGGACTTCCTCCTCCTCGGACCGCTTCACCAGAAGATCCATCATCGCCCGCGAAGAAGAACTGTCCCCGATCAGACCCAGGGACACGCAGGCATACGTCCGAAGGTAGGTGTCGGCCTTCCGGTCCTTGAGGATCTCCGTGATCAGCGGAACCGAGGCCTTCGATCCCAGCATGCCCAGCGAAAGGACCGCCGCGCCCGACGGCACCGGATGGTCGTCCTCCGTCAGCTTCTCCAGGTGCGGAATGGCCGTCGGAAGCGACTTGCTGCCCGCCCGGCCCAGCGCGAGCGAGGCCGATCCGCGAACGTCGAAATTCTTGTGCTCCAGGCACTCGACCAGGAAGTCCACGATGTACTTGTGGGCGTCCCCGCCCTCGCCGGTCGTGACCGCCGTCCGCTGGGGCGTCCAGGTGAATCGCCACTTGTTGATCTCCCACCACGTTTTCCATTTCACCTCGATGTTCATCGACGGCGCCCGGGGCGTGCTCGCCGGCGTGCTGGTCGGCGTGTTGCCTCCGCCGGAAGGCCTGGGCGTGGGCGTCGGCGTCGGCGTCGGGGTGGGCGTCGGCGTCGGCGTGGGTGTCGGCGTCGGGGTGGGCGTCGGAGTGGGATTCGGCGTGTCGGGAGGAGGCGCCGGCCACGGCGTGGGATGAGACCCGCCGTGCGCGAAGGCCTCCACCTGGTAGGCCAAGAGCAGGCCCAGGAAAGCGAACATGGAATTCTTCAACAACCTCAGCATTCCCTTTTCCTCCAAAACGTCTCAGAAGATCTGAGTGTCGTGAAAAGGTGCAATCCGGATACCAATGCTACCAAAAAAGACGAAGGAAGAAAGAAACTCTAAGTTTTTTCCTTCCAATGAGTTGTGCCACGCCTTCCCCGAAGGCCGTTTTCCACATGTTCAAGAAACGTCTCTTCGGGTCCGGATCCGGACGATCGTCCATATCTGGACGGTTTCTTCCTTCTGCTTTTCAGAGTCCCGGTGGAAGCGGACATCGTCTTGACGGGGGGTCAGCGCTCGAGCCGGGAGGCTTCCCATTCGACGAGTTTGAGGATCTTGTGTTCCCGGTCGTTGAGTTCTCTCGAAGAGCAGCGGAAGTCCTGGGCGGCGGCCCGGTAGAGGTCGAGGACCTCTCGGAGGTTGTCGAGGTGTTCCGCGATCCGTATTTTGTCGTCGGGATCGTCGGGATCGAGCCCGGCGCCCTTTTCCAGCAGGCGGAAGAGTTTCCGGTCGATCTCGCGTGTCCTTCCGGCGGCGTTGGCGAAGGCCACCTTGAGTTCGAGGAGGGCGGCCTCCCTTTCTTCTTCGAGGATGCGCTGGACGACCTCGAAGCCCCGGAATTCCTTCCAGGCTTCCCGTAGGAGGACGAGGGCCTTTCTCTCCTTTTTCCGCCGGAGGGCCGAGCGGGCCTTTTCGAGGTCCCGTTCCGCTCTTTCGGCCGCCTCGTTCTCGAGGGCGCCGCGCTCGTCGGACAGGAGGGTTTCCACGGCCGGAAGATCTTGTCCGTAGGCTTCGGGCAGGGTCTGGAAGGCCTGGAGGGCTTCGCGGAGGTCGCCGCGGGTTCGGGCCTCCTTCGCGGTCTCGATCGCTTTTTCCACCTCTTTCATGGCTTCTTGCTGGTAGGCTTCCCGGGTCGATGCGAGGAGTTGGTCGACGGCGTTCTTGATGAAGCCCTGGGGTGCGTTGAAGGCCATGGTGACGATCTTCTCGAAGAGGGGGTGCATCTTCGAGGGGACCTTCTTCCGTTTCGCCACCTCCTGTCGGGCGCGATCGATCTTTCGTTTCCATTCGCGGATTTCGCGCACCTTTTTACCCAGCGAGGCGACTTTTTTTCGCGCGGTTTGGGCCTTTTCGCTGTCGGGGTAGTGGTCGCGGATCTGCTGGTAGGCTCGAATGGCCTCGTCGAGTCCGAAGACGGCGCTGAAGCTCTTGGCTCCGTGTCCGATCTTCTCGGCTTGCTGCGCGTTTCTCCAGAGGTCGTCGAGTGGGGGTGGGGGAGGGGGCTTGTACTTGTAGAGGGGTTTTGGTTTTTTCTCGGGTTCGGGGGAGGAGACGCATCCGAAGGCGTTGAGCAGGGCGAGGACCGCGAGGAGGGTGGCGAGTGCACGAGAGAGGCGTTTGCAAGGGTGCATGGCGATGGAATCCACATGTTTTTTGAAAGGTCATTGTATCATTTGTGCTGTGGGGATCCAGGGAGAAAAAAGGAGAAACCGCTTGACTTTTACTTTTACATAATGTAAATTATAAAATGTAAATTCCACGAGGGAAGGTGGAAGGGGCTTGGATTGTCTCTTTGGAACGGGAGAAGGAAGCTGGAACCGCCCAAGAAGCTGTACAAGATCGGCGAGATCATGAAGGCGACGGAGCTTTCGCGTCAGACGATCCACAACTACACGATGCTGGGGTTGATCTTTCCGGAGGAGAGGACGGAATCGGGTCACCGTCTTTACGGTGAGGATGTGTTCGAACGTCTGGAGAAGATCCAGCGTTACAAGCGCCACCATACGCTGGAAGAGGTGAAGACCATGCTCGACCGGCAGGATCGCGAGCGCGAGAAGGCGGGCGAAGCGATCGAGGAGGGTAAGGGCCCGAGGCTTGAGGGGAAATAAAAAAATTTTTTCTCCTTGCCTGGATACTTTATAAAATGTAAAATATAACGTGGAGGGACCGCGGGAGGCGAAGAACGGAGACGAAGATGAGGATCATGCCCTGAGCGAAGCCAGGATTCTCGGGATGGGTGGGAGCATAAGGAGGTGTTGGATGGCGGAATCCGCTTGCCCGGAAGTCAACGAAGCGATCGAGGCCGGAGTCGATCTCAAGACCACAAGGTTCCTCTGGCTCAAATACAGGGAAAAGAACTCCGAGGAAGTCCGCAACAAACTCATCGAAAAATACCTGCCTCTCGTGCGAGCCATCGCCGAGAAGATCTCGGCCAAACTTCCCCGGTCCGTCGACACCCTCGACCTGCAGAGCGCCGGGACCTTTGGACTCATGCACGCCATCCGGGGATTCGACCTCGACCGCGGCGTCCGCTTCGAAACCTACTGCGCAAACCGCATCCGCGGCGCCATCCTCGACGAACTGCGGCAACTCGACTGGGTCCCCCGCGTCGTGCGAAGCCGCGTCAACAAGCTCGACGCCGCCGAAAGGGAACTCAAGAGGCAGCTCGGGCGAAAGCCACTCCCCCAGGAGGTGGCCTCGCATCTCGATCTCCCCGTGGCGGACGTGGAAGCCATGTACTGCCAGCCGCACCCCCAGAACATGGTCTCCCTCAACAGCGAACTCCCCGATAACGACGACAACAAGGCCTACCGAAAGCTCGATTTCCTCGAGGACAAGCGTTCCGACGACCCCCTCGACAACCTCAACCGGCAGGAACTCATCGACCTGGTGAGCAAGGGCCTCTCGCGAGAGGAACGCCTCGTCCTCCTGCTCTACTACTACGAGCAACTCACCATGAAGGAGATCGGATACGCCCTCGACGTCACCGAATCGAGGGTCTGCCAGATCCACGCCCAGATCCTGGAAAGGCTCCGGCGCCGCCTCGCGAGACGCAAGGAGGAATTCTTCGCCTGAGAGGCTGTGAAAAAATCCCTGTATCCATGCGCGAGGGGATTTTTTCACATCCTCTAAATCTGGGGGGGACGCTGTCCCCCCCAGCCCCCCCTGAAGGGTTTCGAAAAAAAGGACGGCACTGAACCAACAATTCACCAATGACCAATGACCCCCTTGATCCCCTCCCCCCCCCTTTGCTACAGTCCCGCGCACCCCGATCGAGGAGTTTCCATGCGTGAAGTGTTCGCCCACGGCGCCGGAAAGGCCTTTGTCGCCTTCTTCGCCATCGCCCTCGCTGGACTTCTCGGGGCCGCCTGGACCTTCGAGAAGGGCATCGTGGTCTTCGGATGGATGCCGCTTCCCTTCGCGCTGGGCATCGGGTTCGTCCTGCTCGCGCTCGCGGTGTGCGGCGTCTACCTGTTCCGCTTCTGGCCCTACAGGTAAGCCATGGAAATCGCCGTCCTCGTCATCTTCGGCCTGGCGCTCCTCCTTCTGGCCGTCTACGGCTACAAGATCTCGGCCAAGACGGCCGAGGACTACATGCTCGCCGGCCGCGGCATCGGCATCGTGGTCATGTTCTTCTTCTCCCTCTTCACCATCTCGAGCGTGTGGACCTTCTACGGCTATCCCGGCTTCCTCTACCGGAACGGCCCCGGCTTCGTCTACTTCATCTGGGGATGCCTGATCGGCTTCATCGCCCTCTACATGTTCATCGGGCCCCGCTTCTGGGCCGTCAGCCGCCTCAACCGCTACCTCTCCCCCGTCGAGGCCGTGGCCGCGCGCTACGAGTCCAAGGGGTTGCGCCTCCTCCTCGCGCTGGTCCTGCTCGGCGCCGTCATCCCCTACGTCGCCGACCAGTCGCTGGGCGTGGGGCTCGGCTTCACCGCCCTCACCGGCCTTCCCCGCGAGATCGGCATCCTCTACACGGGGGGGCTGCTCGTGCTCATCGTCCTCCTCGGCGGGATGCGCCTCACCGCGTGGGTGAACATCCTCCTCGGCTCCCTCTTCACCGTCGCCTTCCTCGGCTCCCTGCTCTGGGTCACCTTCAAGTTCTTTCCCGGGGGCTTCGTCGAGGCGGTGGACGTGTTGAAGGAGAACCGGCCCGATCTCTTGAGAACGCCCGGTCCCGAGGGGCGCTTCACCCCCGATTTCACCGCGGGCGTGCTGGTCGTGGGCCTGCTCTCCATCACCTGGCCCCACGTGGCCGTGAGCACCATGACCGCCCAGGACAAGCGCATCTTCAAGTGGATGCCCATCCTCGGCCTCTTCGTCGCGGGCCTCTTCTTCTATTCCATCCCCTTCTTCTTCGGGCTGATCGTGGCCCCCGCCATCGGTTTCCACCCCGACGGCGAGAAGACGCCCTACCAGAGCGTGGAAGGCCGGACCCGGGAGATCCTCGTCGCGGCGGAACAGGAGGGCGCTTCCCTCACGGAGGCGGAGGCCGAGGCCCAGGCGAAGGAGGACGTCCGGGAATACGCCGACACGATCGTCCAGACCACCGTGACCACCTACCTGCCGCGGTGGTTCTCCATCTTCGTGATGATCGGGGTGATCGGCGCGGCCGTGTCCACGGCCTCGGTGCAGCTGATGACCTCGAGCATCATCATCGCCCGGGACGTGGTCCACGGTTTCTTCAAGCCGGACGCGAGCGAGCGATTTCTCGTGACCTCCACGAAGCTGTCCGTGATCGGGGTGCTGGGGCTCAGCATCCTCATCGCCTGGTGGTACCCGGTGGAGCTGGCGCTGTACCTGGTGAACATCGCCGTGCCGGGGTTCGCCCAGTGGGGGCCCGCCCTGATCGGAGGGATGCTGTGGAAGCGGGGGACCCGGGCCGGGGCGCTGGTCGGGGCCGGCGTGGGCAGCGCCTACCTGATCATCGGCGTGGTCCTGTCGGTTCTCCTCTTCGGGGCCGGGGAGCTGGAGGCCCCCCGGATCTTCTTCGGAAAGAATCCCGCCCTCCCCACGCTCGCCGTGAACCTGATACTCTATGTCGTGGTGAGCCTTGTCACCCGCCCGCCGGCGGAACCCGTCAAGCGGAGATTCTTCGATGAAGTGGAAGCTTTTCTCTCGAAAAAGGGCTAGCAAGGCCCCCCGCTGGCGCCTCATGGAACGGCCCGGGGCGGACGCCGCCGACCTGCTGGCCTTTCCCGGCGCCCTCGTGGAAGGCCGCGTGGCCAGCCGGTACCTCCTCTCCGGGGGCGGGGGGTGCCCATCCACCGTCGTCGTCCAGCGGGTGGACAAGCCCGGCGTGCTGGTGGGCCCGGACGTGGTGGTGGACGAGGCGGGCGCGAAGGAGGCGGGGATCGACGTGGCCCGCATGCCGCGGTCGGGCCGGGGCGGGGTTCTGCCCGCCGGCGCCCACTCGCTGGAGCAGATGATCCTGGATGAGCCGGATGCGTTCGAGCCCCACCCCTCCGCGGACGACGACCTCTCGGTGCTCCTCTACACCTCGGGCACGGTGGGCAAGCCCAAGGGGGTGATCCTGACCCACGGGAACTTCCTGGCCGACTGCCGTCTGATGGACCAGCTGTGCCCGATCCGCGCCGACGACCGGGTGGTGGCGGTGCTTCCCCTCTTCCACGTCTTCGGGCTGACCAACGTGATGCTCGGGGCGCTGGTGCACGGCGCGGCCGCGGCGCTGGTGCCCCAGTACTCGCCGGCGAACCTCCTGCAGACCATGGTGGAGACGAAGGCCACGTGCCTTCTGGCCACCCCCACCATGGTGGTGCACCTCATCCGGCTCCAGAAGCGGCGCCGGCTTCCCCTGCCCGGGACGCTCCGGTTCTGCATCACGGGCGCGGCCCCCCTGCCGAAGGAGACGATCCGGGAGTTCGAGGAGGTCTTCAGCGCCCCCCTGATGGAGGGCTACGGCCTGACGGAATCGACCTCGGCGGCCTGCCTGAACGTCAACCCGCAGGCGAAGCCCGGGTCGGTGGGCGCCCCGCCGGCGGGCATCGAGGTGCGCATCCTCGACGAGGCGGGGAACGCGCTGCCTCCGGGGACGGTGGGCGAGATCGCCCTGAAGGGCGCGACGGTGACGCAGGGATACTACAACCTTCCCGAGGAGACCGAGGGTTCGTTCCGGAACGGGTGGTTCCTCACGGGCGACGTGGGCTACCTGGACGAGGAGAACCATCTCTACGTCACGGACCGCAAGAAGGAGCTGATCATCAAGGGCGGGTTCAACATTTCGCCCCGGGAGATCGAGGAGATCCTGCTGGAGAACCCCGGTGTGCGCGAGGCGGCGGTCATCGGGGTGCGGCGGGAGGAGCGCGAGGCCATCAAGGCGTTCGTGGTGGCGCGCAAGGGGACCACGGAGAACGAGATCCTGGGCCACTGCAAGGAGCACCTCGCGGCGTACAAGATTCCCAACGTGGTCGAGTTCCGCGACGTCCTTCCCAAGGGGCTGACGGGGAAGGTGCTCAAGAAGGAGCTCCGGGAGGACTACGTGGACCGGCGACTGATCGGGAGGATCGATGGGCCTGGAATCGGTGCTGAGAACCTGGGCGGAGTCGTCTGAGGAGAAGCCGGCTCTGCTCTTCGAGGGCGGGGAGATCGCCTACGCGGACGTGGATCGGCTTTCGAACCGCGTGGCGTCGGGGCTGAAGAAGCTGGGCGTGCGCCCCGGCGACCGGGTGGCCCTCATGCTGCCCAACGTGCCGGAGTTCATCTACGTGTTCTTCGGCGTGCAGAAGCTGGGCGCCGTCGCGGTCCCCTTCAACACGATGTACAAGGGCGGGGAGGTGGCCCACATCCTCAAGGATTCCGGGGCCCGCGCGCTCGTGGCGCTTTCCAGCTTCGCCCCGCTCGTCAACGAGGTCCTGCCCATGTGCGAGGCCCTCGAGCACGTGATCTACACGGGCGAGAGGAACATCACCTTCGCCGATCCCGACTCCACGGCCTTCGTCCAGCTCGTCCTGGCCCCCCCGGCCGACGGCGACCTGGACGGCCTGTACCGCCGGACGGGGGAGGCGCTGATCCAGGCCCTCCACGCCTTGGGGGCCGAAAAGGCCTGGTACGTCCACCGCGGGGCGCTGCGCCAGGCGGAGGGGAAGAAGATGGGCGGCTTCCTGATCTCGGAGACCGAGGGCGTGTACGTGGTGAACGCGCAGGTCTTCCTGGGCCGCTTCGAGGTGGACCGGTTCATGGACGTCATCTGGGTCCCGGCGGAGGTGAAGGACAAGGTGGTGGAGCCTCTTTCGTCGGTGGAGGAGGAGACGGGAAGCCGGCCCTCGTTCGAGGCCTTCCGGGACGCGGTGTCCGGCGCCGTCGCGGAGGTCTTCCAGGCGGCCTGCGAGGCGGGCAAGATGAGCCGGGACGAGCTCTTCGGCTACGAGAAGCTCCGCTCCCAGGCTTTCCGGACTTGAAACGGATGCCCCGATCGCCGACACTGGTCGAAGAGGCGTACAGGCGTTGTAAGCGGAGACGTCATGGAAAACCGGCAAGCCATCTCCCTGTTCGGCAAGGTGGCGATGCAGATGGATCTGCTGACACGGGAACAGATCAACCTGTGCCTCAAGATCCAGGCGGAACGGAACGAGCAGGGGGAACGCAAGCCCCTGGGCCGCATCGCCGTGGAAAAGGCCTTCCTCTCCGAGGAGCAGGCCGACCGGCTCGCCATCGTCCAGGCCTTTCTGGAAGCCCGGACCGACGACCGGCGCTTCGGGGAGATCGCCGTGGCCAACGGCTTCGTGACCCGGGAGCAGGTGGCGGACGCCTTGGCCCTGCAGAAGAAGGAGTTCAAGGCCGGCAAGGGCATCCGCCGCATCGGGCAGGTCCTCATGGATCTCCGGTACGTGACCCAGCAGCAGCGCGACGCCGTCCTCCGGGCGCAACGGAGGCTGAACGAGAACTGACGCCGGGGGGGCGCGTCCCCCGGCGCCCCCCCTCGAGAGGGATGAATACGAAGGAGCGAGACATGAAACGACATCATCCGGCTTGGATCGCCTTGGGGGCCCTGTTGCTCACGGCCGCCGGCTCCGGGTGCGGGCCCCTGGGCACGTTCAACATGTACCACCGCATCTCGGTGCTCGACTACTCGGTGGCCCCCCACAAGCAGGGCCGGGTCGCGCCCGAGAGCCTGCAGAACGTCAAGGAGGCCGCCGTCCGCTGGCTCCGGTCCCGGAACCTCTTCATGGAGGTCGACGAGAGCGGAAGCGGCGGCGGGCCCGACACCCTCTTCGTCCAGGGCGTCGTCACCGGCTACCGCGGCCACAGCCACGGACGGACCGCCTTGAACGTCTTCACCGGCGTGGACGTGAGGGGCCTTGCGATCATCGACTACCGGTTCTTCGATGCCACGGGCCGGACGATCCTGACGAGACGCGTCCAGTCCCGGTACCGCTACCCGGCCCCCAACGGAGACCCCACCGCCGAGGCGGCCGGGTACGACCTCGCGAACTTCGTCGCCTGGCACAAGAGCGTCCGCCCCGGGTACCGGTAAGGGCCCGCGCAAGAAGTACTTCCCATTTCCAGATCGCTTCGATGACATGGGCGGCCCACAAGGGGAGGGACGCGTGCACGTCGTCACCGGCGCTTCAGGATTCATCGGAAGCCACGTGGTGGACCGGCTCCTCGACGCGGGGAAGGACACGGTCGCCTGCGTGCGCAAGACCAGCGACCGCCGCTGGCTCGACGGCAAGCCCGTCTCCCTTCGCGAGGTCGACCTCGACACGGGCACGGGGCTCGCCGAGGCGCTCGCCGGCGCCAAGGTGGTCTACCACGTGGCCGGCGTCACCCGCTCCGCCGACGCCGAGGCCTTCCGGAAGGGAAACTGCGAGAATGCCGTCCGCCTCGCCCGCGCGGCCCTGAAGGCCTCACCCGGCCTCGACCGCTTCGTCTACGTCTCCAGCCTCGCGGCGTCCGGGCCCGCGCGCGACGGACGCCCCCTGTGCGAGACCGATCCCCTGAGACCCGTGAGTTCCTACGGGGTCTCCAAGCGGGACGCCGAGCGGGAACTGCGCGCCGTCGAAGGCCTGCCGCTGGTCGTGGTCCGGCCGCCCATCGTCTACGGGCCCCGGGACACGAATCTCCTCGCCCTCTTCCGCGTGGCCTCGAAACGGGTCTTTCCCGTGGCGGGCTCGGGCCTGCAGGAGCTGAGCTTCGTCTTCGGGCCCGACCTGGCCGGGGGCATCGCGGCCGCGTCCGAGGCGCCCGTGGACGGCGCCTACTTCCTCACGGGGGGATCGGCCGACTGGCTCCGGGCGCGGCGGGCGATGCAACAGGCGCTTAAGCGGCGCACCCTGCTGCTCCCCCTTCCCGCGCTCGTCCTGCGGGCCGTCGGCGAGTTCTTCGAGAGGCGGGCGCGGTTCTCCGGCGTTCCCCATCCCCTCAACCGCCGGAAGATCGGCGAGATGCTGGAGCCGTGCTGGACCTGCTCCGGCGACCGGGCCCGCGAGGATTTCGGCTTCCGGCCCTCCGTTTCCCTGGAAGAGGGGTTCCGCCGGACCGCGGCCTGGTACCGCGAGGCGGGGTGGCTCTGAGGGGCCGGCGCGGGCCTACTGCTCCTTGAGCATCTTCTTCACGGTCTTGGGAATGAGCTCGTTCTTGATGTAGTTGTTGATGACCCGGAACTTGTCGTCGAGCATCTCCTTGAGCTCGTCGCTGGAGAGCAACCGGCCGATCATGTTGGTGAAGATGGCCGATTCCCCCGGGCCCCCCGGCGATCCGTAGCCGCGGACCGCCGACCCCGAGCCCGAGCCCCGGAGGCGCGTCTCGATCTCCTGGCGCACCTGCGTGATGCTCACCAGGCTCTCGAAGAACTCGGGCGGCGGCAGCTTGTCGTCCAGGAACTTGCCCACGTAGCGGGGAACCATCTCCTGGAACGCCTCCTCCGTGCGGCGCCGGATCTCCTCGCCCACCAGCACGCGGACCTGCTCGGTGTTCATCCCGCCTCCTTCGCTCTCGCCCCCGCCCCCCGCCGGCACGGCCGTCGTTGCCACCTCCCGGACCGCGTCCTTCCAGCGGTCCGATTCCATGAACTCGTTGAGCTGGCCCTCGATGCCGTCCTGGACCCGGCTCCTCAGATCCCCCAGGAATCCCTTCAGGTTCTCCTGCGAAACCTCCTCCGAGACGCGACTCGCCACCTCCTCCACCATCTCCTTCAAGGCCGCCTCGTCCGCCGGCTTGACCCCCGACGCCTCCACCTGGCCCTTCAGCGCCTCCAGGTCCTTCGACACCGCGCGCCGGCTGATCCCCTCGATGAGCTTCGCCATCTCCGGCGACTGCAGCATCGCGCCCAGCTGCTCCGAATGCTTCTTCATCTCGTTGCGGATCTTCCCCAGCTCGATCTTGATCTGGCGGACCAGACCCTCCGCCTCCCGCGCGAGGATCTTCTCCGTCGTCTTGCTGGCGATCTCCCCGATGGGCTCGTAGAGGGCATCCAGGTCCAGCGAGGACACCGACGCCTTCTCCGCCGCGATCGCTTCCACCGTCGAACGGAACGCGTCCTCCTCCAGCGCCGCGGTCAACCGCTCGGAGACCAGCTCCGCGATACGCTCCTCCGACACCGTCTCCTCGCGAAGCGACTCGATCTTCTCCTCGAGACGCGCCATCAGACCGTCCGACTCCGCGAAGGAACGGAGCTTCTCCTCGATCAGAGCCGCCACGCCCTCCTCCTCCATCCCCCCTCCGGCGTCCTCCCGCCCCTCGAGCAACGGCGCCGCCTCGCGCTTCGCGATCTCCGCGATGGTCTCCTCCGTCGGGACGCGCACCCCTTCCAGCGCTTCCCGGACCTGGTCCGCGACCGCGCCCCGGAGCGCCTCCTCGTCGGGCGCGTTTCCGCCGGCGTTCTCGATCTCCTCGCGGATCGTGCCCCGGAGCGCCTCCTCGTCGGGCGCGCCTCCGCCGGCGTTCTCGATCTCCTCGCGGATCATGCCCCGGAGCGCCTCCTCGTCGGGCGCGCCTCCGCCGGCGTTCTCGATCTCCTCGCGGATCGTGCCCCGGAGCGCCTCCTCGTCGGGCGCGTTTCCGCCGGCGTTCTCGATCTCCTCGCGGATCGTGCCCCGGAGCGCCTCCTCGTCGGGCGCGTTTCCGCCGGCGTTCTCGATCTCCTCGCGGATCGTGCCGCGAAGCGCCTCCTCGTCGGGGGCCGGCGCGACGCTGCCTTCCGGAAGCGTTCCTTCCTCTCGCATCCGCTGCACGTTTTCTTCGATCAGTCCGCGAACGATTCTCTCCAGGGCGTCCCGGAGCATCGACGCGCCCGACGCCAAGGAATCCTCGGGAGTTCCGTCCATGTTCCCTTCCCTTTCAAGATCCCCTCGTTCGATCGTGTACTGTAGCAGGGGGGCGGATCTTCATGCAAGCGTCGGGTTCCGTCGCCGGGACGCACAAGACGCGAAGGGGATGCAAAAACCGCCGGGGATTGTGCATGATGATGAGAGGAAGCGGAAACGCGGAGAGATTCCCGACGCGGGAGAGCGATCCATGAGCGCAGCATGCGGACCAGGGAGGGCGGGACCGGCAACCGTCTTTGCGGTCGTCGCGGTCTTCGTCCTGCTCGCCGGGTCGGCGTCCGCCCAGCTCACGCACGACGATTTCGAGGACCGGACGTGGAACTACTCGTCCCGCTACTTCTTCGAGGTGCTCTCCTTCTCCTCCCCCTTGCGGTGGGACGCCCTCTGGGACGAGGACCGGACCGGCTACCGCCTGGACCTCGGCTCGGTGCTCACCGACGAGTTCTGGATCCGCCAGGAAGCGCAACTCGTGCAGGACCTCGATGAGTGGCTGCTCTTCCGTTTCTCCTTCCTCCAGGCCGAGGACTACGACGCCCGGACGCTGCGCCACCGCATCGAGATCGAGGGGCCGGCGTGGCGGGGGATCCGGCCGGCCGTCTTCACCGAGCTCGACCCCTTCAAGGAATGGATCGACCTGGGGATCGGGGTCTCGGGACGATGGCCCGGCGTCTGGGAGGGATCGCTCTCGTTCACGCTGGTGGACGCGGTGTTCAACCGGAAGGCCAAGGAGAGGTCGTACGAGAAACCGCCGCTCTACCTGGAGCACGACTCGTCCTTCTGGATCGTCCCCTCGGCCGTGAAGGCCGGCTTCTTCGTCTCCTTCGACACGCCCATGATCCTGGACGACGCCGCCGAGAAGGTCGAGTACCGCTTCAAGCGGCTGAGGCTGGGGTTTCGCGCCGACGCCGAACCCGCCGAGGCGTGGGGGATCCACCTGGAAGCGTCCGGCGAGTGGACCTACAAGAAGCGAAACCGCGACGCCTACACGCCCCCGGACCCCGAGACCCGACGCTTCCGGCGGGACGCCGGTCGACTGCGACTGGAGGGCGAGCGGACGTGGACCCGGCCTGACGGGTTCGAGGAGGCGGTCGGGGCGGGATTCCAGTGGATCGAACTCCACGAGGTCTGGCGAACCCTGCACGATCGCGTGGAAGACCGGACCCTCTTCAAGCGGGACTTCGCCGTCTACGGGCGGACGCGCATCCTCCTCGCTTCCCCCCTCTACATGATCCTCGACCTCTTTCTCGGGAACATCCGCCACGACAACCACTTCCACCACCACCCCGAGGACGACCACCGCCGGACCCACCGCCTCGGCGCCAAGGTGGGCCTCTACCTCGGCTTCTGGTTCGGCCCGGGCCTGGAGATCGCGGCCTTCGCCCACTTCGAGCCGGACCTCCTGGAGTTCGGCGGAGGCGGCGTCAACGCCACGCTGACGTTCTGACCCCTTCGCGCCAGGCCTTGTCTTGCGCGGAGGGCCCGGATAGGATGGACACCCCCCTGAAGGAGGTGAAGCCCATGGATCGCGAATCCATTCCGCCCGAGGACCGGGAATTCCTGCGCAACGCCGTGGAAAAGGGGCTTCTTTCGGAAGAAAAATCCGAGGAGATCCTCGCGGCTCTCTTGGAGAAACGCGCGACGGGCGAGACGGTCGGCGCGTCCGCCCTGGCTGTGGAGCGCGGCCTGATGGATGCGTCCGCGGCCCGCTCCCTGGTCGAGGAAAGCGGGGAGGCGGGTGCGACGGAGGGGGATCAGACCGGGGAAGCGAAGACGCCCGAGACCCTCGAGGAGGCGCCCGCGGCGCGCCCTGCGGAGGCGGTGCCGGGCACGGTCGCCGAGGCGGAACCGGCGAAGGCGGCGCCCGCCGAAAAGGACGCCGGCGAGGGGGGCGGGGAAGGGGGGACGGGGGGGAAGGGCGAGGCGAAGCCGAAGGTGGCCAAGGCCTTGCCGGTGGAGGAGGAGGCGACGTCCGGGAAGAAGGCGGACCGCGAAGCGCGGCGGAAGGCTGCGAAGGAGCGCATGGCGGAGCGCCGCAAGTCGGACCGGGCCGGGAAGAAGAGGCGCTTGAGCCCCTTCGTCGTGATCGTGGTGCTGCTGGTGATCCTCGGGGCGGGCGGCATCGCGGCGGTCCTGATCTTCCTGAAGCCCGGCGGTCCCACGATCCAGGAGACGATGCAGCGCGTGGAGGACGCCCGGGAGCAGAAGAAGTGGATGGAAGCCTTCGAGGCGATCGACGCGTTCCTGGACGAGGAGCCCGCCGAGGCGGATGCGGCGAAGGCGCGGGCGAAACGCGAGGCGCTGGTCGAGGAGGTCACGCCGTACCTGGAGACGCTGAAGGACGAATGCCGGAAGGAGCTGGAGGAGGGCGACATGACCTCGGTGGGGGAGGCGCTCTCGAAGGGGGAGACGTTCCTGGCGCTCGCCTCCAGGGCGGGGGTCGAGGCGGGCGGGCTGGAGGCGGATCTGAAGGAGGCGAGATCGAGGTGGGAGGAACTGCAGCGGTCCACGGAGAAGGCCGAGCAGGTCTTCGCCACGGGCAAGGCGGACGGGGAGGTCCGCGTTCCCCGGGGCGACTACACGGTGACGCGGGCGCTGGAGGTGCGGGAGAAGGCCTCGTTCGTCCTCGAGGAGGGGGCGACGCTCTCCTTCTCGGACGACAAGGACCTGGTGGTCCGCCACGGCGCGTCGGTGACGATCGAGCCCGGGGCGCGGCTCGTCTTCGAGAGCAACGCGGAGCTGGCGGTGAACCGGGGCGCGACGGTGACGTTCCAGGAGGGCTCGAAGGCGGTATTCGGGCCGCGGAGCGGGATCCTGTCTCTGGGCCGTCTGGTGGTCGCGGGAACGGAGGAGCGTCCCGTGACGCTGGAGGCGGCGGACCTCGCGGACGGGTTCTACAACGTCCTGCTCGACGGGGAGGGGGCGTCGGGATCGACGCTGACCTACGCGACGATCGAGGGGGGCCGGGGTCGCGAGATCAAGGAGGCGCAGACGGAGGAGGCGGAGACCAACGGCGGGGGGGTGGCGGTGATCCACGGGGCGAGCGTGACGCTGGACCACGTGACGATCAAGAACTGCAACGCGGGGGGCGGGGCCGGGGTGTTCGCGATGAAGAGCGAGGTGAAGCTCGTCGGGTGCACGCTGGAGTCCAACAAGAGCAGCTACTGGGGCGGGGGGATCTTCGCCTACCAGGGATCGACGATCGAGGTGCAGGGGGGCGTGTTCCGGGAGAACTACGCCTACCGGGTGGGCGGGGGCCTCGAGGCGCAGGATGGCAGCACGGTGGCGCTTTCGGAGGTGACGTTCGTCAAGAACCAGGGCTCGCAGGACGGCGGGGCCTGCGCTCTCTATTCCGGGGCCGAGCTGAAGGCGGAGAAGGTCCGCTTCGAGGACAACCGGGCGGGCACGGGGGGCGCGTGCTCGCTCAACAAGTCCAAGGGCGAGTTCGTCGCGTGCGTGTTCAAGGAGAACAAGGCGGGGCACCGGGCGGGGGCGGTGGAGATCGGGCGCGAGGCGGGCTATCTCTTCGACGACTGCGCGTTCGAGGGGAACCTGGCGGCGCAGGACAAGGGGGGGGCGGTGATGGTGGCGGAGAACGCCCGGGCCCAGTTCCGCAAGGGGAGCTTCGCCTCCAACCGCGCGCCCGACGGCGGGGCGGTGTTCGTCCGGGGGCCGGCCGCCGCCGTCTTCGACGGGGTCTCCTTCTCGGAGAACCGGACGATGGAGCTCCGGGGACGCGGCGGGGCCCTGCTGGCGGAACCGGCCAGCTACCTGGAGCAGCTCGTGGAGAAGATGCCCGACGCCCTCCCCGGCGTGGAGCTGAAGGAGTGCACGTTCACGGGGAACGCGAGCCGGTTCGCCGGGGGGGCGATCTCGGTGAAGGGGATGACCGTGGAGATCACGGGGGGGCGTTTCGAGGGGAATTCCGCGGGGGGCGGCCGCTCGGGCGGCGGGGGCGTGCTGGACGGCTACGGCCGGTGCAAGGTGACGGTCTCGGGGACGCGCTTTTCGGAGAACGAGGCGAAGGCCGGAAGCGGGGGGGTCTTCTTCCTGCGGCGCGGGGGCGAGATCCGGGTCGAGAACGGGCGCTTCGAGAAGAACGAGGGCGGGCAGGGCGGCGTGGCGTATCTCGACCAGGTACGGGCGGTCATCGAGGATTCGGAATTCCGGGAGAACGAGGCCAAGGAGGGGGGGGCGATCTACGTGCGGGTCGCGCGGGGCGAATCGCTCCTGGAGACGCGGCGGGTGGTGTTCCACCGCAACAAGGCTTCCCGGACGGGGGGCGCCCTGCGCGTCTCGTTCGAGAGCCGGCTGGATGCGAAGGTGGAGATCGAGCTCCGGCTGGAGGGGGGGCGGATGGAGGACAACCGGGCGGACACGGGCGGGGCGTTCCACTTCACGATGAAGCCGGGTCCGGACTACCGGTTCACGGCGGATTTCCGGGACGTCGAACTGGCCTCGAACCGGGCGAGCGCGGGCCGCGGAGGCGCGGGCGCGGTGGAAGGGCCGGTGCGCCTCGACGGCGTCGCCATGAAGGTGAGAAAGAACCGCGCGGAGAAGGACGGGGGCGGGCTCTACCTCGACGGCGCCGAGGCCACGCTCGAGAGGTGCGTGATCGAGGAGAACGAGGCGGAAAAGGGAAAAGGCGGCGGCGTCTTCTACAAGGGCGAGAAACCCGAGATCGGCGAGGAGACGAAGGTGCAACACAACCGGCCGGACGAGATCGCCTCCGCGTCCGAATGACCCCCTCAAACTCGATTGGATGCACACCTACGCTCCTTTCCCGGTCTGTTTCCGGCTTCGGCGCGGGGCGTGGCATCGTCTCGAGCCGGGGGCGTTTCCGTCTCCTGGTTCGCTGGGCGTAGAGGGCGTACCCGACAAATGCCGAACGTGCACCGAAGGCGAGGCTGCCTGAGCACTTGCACGGAAAACGCAGGGACGGAGGTCTAGTTTGCGCCCGAAAAATCAAGCCCTTTTGGCACAGAGGTGCCGGTAGACGCGGATGGCGTCTCGGGCCTGCTCGACCTGCCAGTCTTCCTTGTTCTTCTCGAGTCCCTCGAGGAAGGCATGGGTTTCCTGGTCGGTGATATGGGCCTGTTTGTCGGA
>Ga0180434_10003447_pt1 | contig 20152 bp, 15 predicted proteins | sample SS_ome_7_FD_132453 | JGI IMG/M metagenome (GOLD analysis project Ga0180434, IMG submission 132453) | Hypersaline lake sediment archaeal communities from the Salton Sea, California, USA - SS_1_D_2 metaG | ecosystem: Environmental > Aquatic > Non-marine Saline and Alkaline > Hypersaline >...
CAGCGTGTTGGTACCAATAACGATCACCTTTAGCGTTGGACAGGCGGCACAGATTTCATCGGCTTTCAACACACCCAGTGGTGTCTGGATACTGATCATGAATTCCAGTTTCTTGTCGAGCTGTTGAATCATCTTTCCTGCTTCGACCACCTGCTCGGCTGTTTCGATGAACGGAAACAGTATGGCATCAATATCCAGATTACCGGCCATTTCCATATCTTTTTCCAGCTCATCAGTACCCAGTGCATTAACACGTAACACACGCTCGGAATAACCGAACGAACTGTTTTCATTGAATGCGTCGATCAGGTTCTGGCGGGCTCTTTCTTTTTCCTCCTGCACCATTTCCTCGACATCAAAGATAATGGCATCTGCCAGCACGGTACGCGCCCGGTTGATATGTTTTTTGTTGCGTGCCGAGGTGTACAGCATGGAACGGCGCGCACGATAGATTTCAGGTTTCAGGGTTTCCTTTCGCGCTTCCAGTTCATGAATATTCTTAACCAGTGTTTTACGCAGTACCTTACCGTTTTTGGTTTTGGGATACTCGTCCATCACGTATAGCTGCTTGGGACATTTATAGCGTGCCAGGTTGTTCTGACCGTAAAGTAGGATTTCCTCTTCCTGTTCCTGCGTCACCTCACCATGGGCGATGATCGCAATCGCCACTATGGTTTTACCCGCTGCGACATCAAGACCGAAAGCCACGCAGTCTGCCACCAGCGGATGGGTTTTCATGACGCGCTCAATCTCATGTGGCGACACACGATAGCCGAAGGTATTAATGATGTCGTCCCGGCGCCCCAGGAACCAGATATAACCATCTTTATCACGCTTGGCATAATCACCAGTGAAGAAGTAGCCATTACGACGCGCCTTGCGGGTTTCTTCTTCCAGTTGCCAGTATTCCAGGAACAATCCCGGATCATCTTCACTGATGCAAATCATGCCCTCTTCTTCCGGCCCCACTTCTTCGAGTGTTTGCGGATCAAGAATTTTCACCTTGTGGCCGGGTTGTACGAAGCCAGCCGAACCCGGCCGGATGGGGCGGAACTTGGAATGAGAGATATAGTAGGAAAACTCACTCATGCCAATGGCTTCATAAATATCCTGCTGGAAACGTTCCTGCCAGGCGGTAATCATTTCTGATGACAAATGTTCGCCGGCACTCATGCAGTGGCGCAGTGACGGGCAGTCATCAATGGTAAATTCTGTTTTCTGGATTATCTGGCGATAGATGGTAGGCACCCCGATAAAGATGGTGCACTTGTGCTGCTTTATCAGGTTGATCCATACATCCGGCGAGTTTTTACCTTCGTAAGCGACTACGGTATGACCATGATAGAGCGGGTCCATCAGCGCAGAGCCCAGCACGTAGGTCCAGTTGAATTTACCGGAGTGCATGATGCGCTCCTGTCCTTCGAACGAGAACCAGTACTGGCTGGCAGGTTCACGGCCTATCAGTGAACGATGCGAATGCAACACCCCCTTGGGAAAGCCCGTGGTACCCGAAGTGTAAACAAGATAAGCCGGTTCGCCGGACTTGGAATCATAATGATTCGGCACCTTGTCGGTTTCTGCCAGAATCTCAACCAGACTATGTACGGTCACACCATTAGGCTTGGGCAGGTCTTCGACTGAATCAATACCGGCAACAATAACATGCTGCAGGTTGTCCATGGTTTCAATATAAGGCAACAGGCCAGAGTAACTGGCCAGTGATAACACCAGTGCCTTGGCCTGGGAGTCCATCGCCAGGTATTTCACTTCAGAGCCGCTGAGCAGGGTCGAAGTCGGTACGGCGATAGCACCTCGCTTGATGCAGCCAAAGAAGGCGATAGGATAAGCCAGTGAGTTTTTCAGACAAATGAGGACGCGATCACGAACCTGCACATCAATGCTGTCGAGAAAGTTAACAAACTGGTCAGACTGTTCTGCCAGCTCCTTGTAGGTAATTTCAGAAGAACCAAGATCACTGTCTTCAATGATCATGGCAATTTCATTTTCCTTTTCAGTGCCCAGGTGCTTTGAGGTACAGGCATAGCCGATATTCAAAAATTCCGGCGTGTTGAATTCCCATTCTGGATACGGTGCGAGTTTCATAAGATGTCCTCTTGTTATATTTGACCGTAGGGCCAGTTTTCTCTGATGACATGGAATGGCAGCATGCTCAACACTTCCAGTGCAAACAGGTGGTATTCCTCTTTGAGTGAGCGCAGTGCGTAGGCTCTGAGAATACTCTGCAGTGCTTTACCAAACATGGGCGGATCAAGCATTTCACCTTCGTAACGAATCGCGCCACCCAGCAGTGCATCGGCTTCAATCGCTGCCTTCAAAATCGATACATCACGTTCAATTTCCTTGGGCGACGGTGTAAAAGCCACCTTGCAGATATTGATATGGTTAGGATGAATCACCTGCTTGCCGGTCAAGCCCATGGCCGTTTCAATCTTTGCGTGGTCGTAGACACAACGCGAGGCATCATCACCATGCAAGTCCAGCCAGCGGCGGATATCTTTTTGCTCAACGCATTTATCCGGCATCATGTGCGGTGTGAGCATGACTTCAACACCACCGATAACACCAACGCCATTGATACGTGCTTCCATGGTGAGCTCTTTAAAGAAAGTACCCAGTTCGTTAATCCAGTTTTCCGGGGTGATCTTGTATGCCATGGCCTTGGAAAAGTCATGAATACCAAACACCACATGCTTTACTGCCGGGTATTGCATCAACTGTGCTGCTATCTGCAGTGACTTGGGATGTTCGATAATGGGCTGGATTTCTACATGACTGTTGATGGATACCAGCCAGGACGACAGGTCACGAATTTCAGCATCGCCATACAACTCTCCGGCCTTGGCCAGCATGATGACATCGATATAGGGGTGAATCTGTTTGATGAGTTTCAGGTCCTCTTCATATTCCCTGGTTCTGAACTGGTTAATACGAATGGCAACCTGGAAATTGCGCGCTGGAAACTTTGGTAATTCCTGCAACAGTAATTCACGGCTCATGGCCTTCATGCGGCAGCCATCTTCCAGGTCAAACAGGATGGTGTGCGCATTGGTTTTATAGGCATGCTTTTGCAGCCTTAACTGCGCCTGCTCCATGGTTTCGTAAATACCATCCAGTGGATTGAACTTGATCGGTGGATAATAAATCTGGATACCCGGCCAATAGCCGCCCAGCACCGGTGCCAGTTCTTCTTTGTTTATCTTGGTTAGATCAATATTGGACATCTGCCATCCTCATCCTGTGTTTTATGCCGCTACAAAAGGCAGGTACTGGGCATTCCAGCTGCGGGAACGCACATACTCTTCGAGATTAATGTTTCTTATTTCTTCACGTTCTGATGAGCCATCTTTAAAAGCGGCCTGTAATACGCGCGTGGTGACCTGAATACTGACTTCGCGTAATTCGGCAATCGGCGGATAAATCATGCCCTTTGCCAGGTAGTGTTGTTCCGTAAAATCTGACAGGGCATAAGCTGATTCCAGCACCATGTCTTCACTGATACGTTTGCATTTACCCAGCACCGCTGCAAAACCAATACCTGGAAAGACGAAGGCATTGTTACCCTGGCCAACACGAATATCCTTGCCGTTGTGAGTCACTGCAGGAAATGGACTGCCGGTGGCCAGTATCGCCTGTCCCTGTGTCCAGTCAGCCAGATCCTGTGGCGTGGCTTCACAGTTGGCATTGGGATTGGACAGCGGGAAGATAATGGGCTGATCGGTATTGTTGTGAATCTGTTCAACCATGTGGCGGGTAAACAAACCGGCGCAACCGGTAAAGCCCATCAGTGCAGTTGCACCGGAATATTTGATCACTTCATTGAGTGTTGGGACTTCCCCTTCAATACCCCAGCCGGCAAAGGTTTCCTCAAACTGGGAAACCGACTGCATATAGGGTTCAATGTTTTTGCCATCGACCAGCAGTCCATCAATGTCGACAACGAATAACTGCTTGCGAGCCTGTTCATCACTAAGCCCTGCTTTCATCATGCCGGACTTGATGGCACGAGCCACACCTACCCCGCCGGCCCCGGCACCGACTACTACGACCCGTTGATCGGCGATGGATTCATTCTTTATCTTGCAGGCACTAAGCAAGCCGGCAAGGACCACGGCACCGGTACCCTGAATGTCATCATTGAAACAGGGGATCTTGTCCTTGTAACGTTCCAGTACTTCAAAAGCCACCGCGCGCGAAAAGTCTTCCCACTGGATCACGGCCTTGGGCCACTTTTTTTCAACATGGTCTACAAAGCGATCCATTAGTTGGTAATAGGGTTTACCTGACAAACGCGGTTGTTTGATACCAAGATAGGAAGGATCATCCAGCAGCTTGCGTGAATCTGTGCCGACATCCAGATTCACCGGCATGGTATGGAAAGGACTGATGCCGCCACCAGAAGTGTAAAGCGCCAGCTTGCCAACGCAAATGGCCAGACCACCGTGTCCCTGGTCACCAATACCCAGAATGGCCGAGGCATCGGTGGCGACGATAATACGTACGTCATTCCATGGATAGTTATCGAGGCACTGGTCGATACGGTCGATATTCTGCGGACTGACCGTCAGCCCTCTCGGTATCTTGTAAAGCGCGCTGAACTGCTGCACGGCCTTGCCGACAGTAGGCGTATAGACGATGGGCATCATCTCCTCGAGGTGACGCTCCAGCAGGGCATAAAAAGCCACTTCATTGCGCTCCTGCAGAGAACGCAGAAATTCGTATTTTTCGATATCGTCCAGCTGGCGCTGAAAGCCCTTGTACAAGCGGTTGACCTGCTCATCCAGCGTAACGACTGCCGCAGGCAACAATCCATCCAGCCCGAGTGCTTCACGCTCTTCGTAGGTAAAAGCCGTTCCCTTGTTGGTAGCTGTCAGGCGCAATACTTCCATGCCCCGTACGTTAACGGACAGGTATCCCTTACCGGATTCATCGATCTGGTAATCAAAATACGGACTGATCTTGCTCAAGACGCCTCCAGGTGAACTATGATGAGAATTTATTTTTTTAATAATTAATAACTTTTAAAGTTATTTTTTTAATAGTTCTAAGGCTAGTCAATGAAAAATAAATTGTCGACACTTTTTTGAAGAAAAGAATATAAATTCCCATTCAAAGATTTAATAGTGAGAATATGTCAACAATATATGAGAAGACTTTTTATACACAACAAGTCTTTCATTCAAGCTTCACAAAGCATGCTTTTACCAGGTTCACCTGCCCTCCTGGAAAGCAGCAGGACTCTGCCCTGCACCAGTATTGTGCGTCATTGTCGATCCATTCAAAAGAAAACCAGGGCAGGTGAGATTCGACTGATTGAAATATCAATTTTGGTGCACTTTTTCAGTGGGCGGTACGGATATTGCTGGATGTCTGCTATCAAGCAACATAAAGTGAATTGCCATTGGTACAGACAGGAAATCCCATGAACAAAACAGCCTCTTTAACTTTTGACGATAAAACTTACCACCTCGATGTCCTGCAGGGGTCAGAAGGAGAACTGGGTCTTGATATTGGCCAATTACGCAGTCAGAGCGGACTGATTACCCTTGACCCCGGCTACGTGAACACGGGAAGCTGCCAAAGCGCCATTACCTTTATCAACGGTGAAAAAGGTATTCTGCGATACCGCGGCATACCCATTGAACAGTTTGCTCAGTCGCCTAATTTTATCGAAGTCGCCTGGCTGTTGATCTTTGGCAGCCTGCCTACCCGACATGAATATGACGATTTCGTTGTGGACTTGCGCAAACATGCCAATCTCGATGAAGGCATGAAACACCATTTTGAAGGGTTTCCGCGCAATGCCCCGCCCATGGCCATTTTATCTGCGATGATCAATGCCCTGTCGTGCTTTTATCCTGAACTCATGTCCATTGAGGACCCGGAGAGTTTTCGTAATGCAGCCGCCCGCCTCATCAGTAAGATACGCACCATCGCTGCCTATGCCTTTCGCCATTCCCAGGGGCGACCCTTTATCTACCCTGATCCCCGCCTGCGTTATGTGCCGAATTTCATGCACATGATGTTCTCCCAGCCTTATGATCCCTACGAATGCAGTGAGACAGTGAATACGGCGTTGTCGCTGTTATTGATATTACATGCTGACCATGAACAGAACTGCTCCACCTCCACGGTACGTATGGTTGGTTCCAGCCAGGCCAACCTGTTCGCGTCCTGCTCGGCAGGAGTATCTGCACTATGGGGGCCATTACATGGCGGGGCAAACGTGGCCGTGATTCACATGCTTGAACAAATTCATGAAGGCAACATGACGCCGGAAGAATACGTAAAGCTCGCCAAGGATAAGGATAGTGGCGTAAGGCTGATGGGCTTTGGTCATCGCGTTTATAAAAACTTCGACCCACGAGCAAAAATTCTATCAGAACAGGCACAAAGCATACTGCGAGAAATGAATCTGCATGATCCATTACTGGATATTGCCCGCAAACTCGAGGAGATTGCGCTCGAAGATCCATATTTTGTTGAACGCAAACTCTATCCCAACGTGGACTTTTACAGCGGCATTATCTTGCGTGCACTCGGCATTCCTACTGATATGTTCACCGTGATGTTTGCCATTGGCCGCCTGCCAGGCTGGATCGCTCACTGGTGGGAACAAAATCAGACACCGGGAAGCCGCATTTCCCGGCCCCGCCAGATTTACACGGGTAATATGAAAATAGATTATGCGCCAATCGCACAGCGTTGAAATGCAGTTGAGTTTAAAAGGAGTAGTAAAATGAACCAACCCATATCATGGAAATCAACCGACATCCAAAAAGTCAATAACTACCTCATCATTAAAGGCAACCAATTGTTAAAAACCGGTGACAATGCCGAACGAGTGTATCGCGCCTGTTATGCGCTGCCATCCGATCCAGACAAGATGAATGACTGGATAAACATACACCTGAACGAAAATGAAGAGCAGGAACTTTACGACCTGTGTCTTCACAGCAGGAAGTGGAACCGATATTGATTACATGAAATAGGTCTCTGCCAGCGCGGCATGCACCTCTTCAATGCCAACCTGTATGTCGTCAATTTTTTCATGCAACTCTGCCTGGGAAATTTTATCGGTGTTTATGCTCGCGGTATGCTTCACAGTTTTACGAATCTTGGCCAGGGTCTTTTTTGTATTGACAAATGAACCAACACTTTCTTCTACCGAATCCAGGCAATGAATCACCGAGCGGGGAAACTGGATATTTTTCAGCAGGTAATTCAGCACTGCCGAACGGCTCACCCTGATCTGCACGTGGCGGCGATAACTCTGGTAGCCGGACATGGACTTTAATACACTGATCCACTGTAACGTATCGAGGGTGCGTGTTTCCAGAAGATCATCATCAAACAGGTCAGTGGATCGCACATCCAGTATACGTGTTGTCATATCCGATCTTTCAAGGTTTCTACCAATACGTACAAAGTGGTAGCCTTCATCACGATACAATACCGAACCCAGCAAACCACCCAGGCGCTGAGAACCTTCGATAATATTATTCAGGTAGTCATCCCTGCCCTTTTTGGTAATGCCGCTCCTGGCATTATCACGGGTATAGATATTCAGTTCGTTAATCAGTTCCCAGGCTGATCGCGGCAATACTTCACGTACAGTCCTGCCGTTTTCCTTGGCCTGCTTGAGGCAGGCAACAATGGAATTGGGATTGGCTTCATGATCAATAAGAAAACGTACCACGCTGCGTTCATCAGAATCAGCACAACAATCCGTAAAGATGTCGACCAGGCCCGTGATATTAACCAGCTGTTCCCAGCCCGGCGTTATACCCTTGGGCGTATCCAGCACCAGCTGGGTATTTACGTTGATAAGGCGTGCCGTGTTTTCTGCACGTTCAACATATCGTGCAAGCCAGTAAAGATTTTCTGCAACCCGTGAAAGCATGTTAACCCTCATCCATATCAACGATCCAGGTATCTTTTGAGCCACCACCCTGTGATGAATTCACTACCAGCGAACCTTTTCGCAAGGCCACGCGCGTCAGCCCTCCAGTGGTTACCGTGGTTTTCTTTCCGCTTAAAATAAAAGGCCTCAGGTCAACGTGACGCGGTTCGATTTTTTTACCGATAACGGTAGGCACTGTTGAAATTCCGAGCGTTGGCTGGCCAATATAATTACGAGGATTTTTTCTGATCAGTTTTTCGAAGGTCTCGCGTTCTGCGCGTGTGGAATTTGGACCAACGAGCATGCCATAGCCGCCTGATTCATTGGCAGGCTTGACGACAAGCTTCTCGAGATTATCCAGCACATATTCCTTTTCATCTTTGTACATGCAACGATAAGTTGGTACGTTAGGTATACCCGGTTTCTCATTCAGATAGTATTCAATGATCTCGGGCACAAAGGCGTACACTACTTTATCATCGGCAACGCCAGCTCCGGGAGCATTGGCAAGGCCCACATGCCCGGCTTTCCAGGCACGCATTAATCCCGGCACCCCCAGCATGGAGTCTTTATTGAAAACTTCGGGATCCATAAACTCATCGTCAATGCGACGATATATCACATCGACGCGTTGCGGCCCGGCCACTGTTTTCATGTAAACCACATCATCCTTGTCGACAAACAGGTCGGAGCCCTGCACCAGTTCGGCTCCCATTTGCAATGCAAGATAGGCATGCTCAAAGTATGCCGAATTGTAGATTCCCGGCGTTAATACCGCGATGGCAGGACGCGCCGCTCTGCGATTTTGCAGCCCTGCCAGCATTTCATAAAGCTGTATGGGGTAATCATCAACAGACAAAGGGGCATAACTTTCAAATAATTCGGGGAACACGCGTTTGGTAATCAGGCGGTTTTCCAGCATGTAGGAGACACCGGAAGGTACCCGCAGGTTATCCTCCAACACGTACATGGTGCCATCTGAATCACGCACCAGGTCGGAACCACAGATATGCGCCCAGATACCATTCGGTGGTGTCACGCCCACACACTGCTTGCGAAAGTTTTTTGATTCCTTCAATACCTCTTCAGGGAAAATACCATCCTTGATTATCTCCTGATCGTTATAGAGATCGTTGATGAAAAGGTTCAGTGCCTTGACGCGTTGTTTAAGACCGGCCTCAATCACATCCCATTCAGACCTGGGGATAATGCGCGGAATAATATCAAACGGCCAGCTGCGATCGATCATGCCTCCTTCTTCTTCGTTATAGACAGTGAAAGTGACACCCATTTCCTTGATAGCAAGATCCGCAGCATCCTGGCGCAATTCCAGCTCATCTTCATCCATACCACGTAACTGCTTGACGATTTTTTTTGCAAAGGTACGTGAACGGTTGGTTGCGGCCAGCATCTCGTCATAAAAGTCTGTTTTATACTGGGTCAGATCTATCGCCATTTATTCTTCACTCTGTTGACGCATAACGTAAATCCAGACAATAGGGATGGTCCCTGTTTGGCTGCTCAGGAGGAATATCCACTTTTCCTGATGAATGTCCATGCTGCCAGAATCGTGCCAGACGGCGTGACTCAGCCGCAAACGCATTGACCGGAAAATCGTCCGAATTCAGTCCACCCGGATGCTCGACATGGTAGGTACAACCACCCAGGGAAACCTTGTTCCAGCCATCGACCAGATCAAATATCAGCGGAGCATGCACCGGAATTGATGGATGCAACCCGGAAGGCAGGTTCATTGCCTTAAAGCGCACACCTGATACGTATTCTCCACGTTCACCGGTGCACCTTAATGGTACCCGCCTGCCGTTACATGCCACAAAATGGCGCGAATCTGTCATACCGCGCACACGCAACTGTAACCGCTCAACCGAGGAGTCGACGAACCTGGCCGTGCCCTGTGCCGTCACCTCTTCACCCAGCACATGCCAGGGTTCAATAGCAAAGCGCAGTTCAAGCTCGACATCACCGATATTCATCGAACCATAGCGGGGGAATCTGAATTCAATAAAAGGATCCAGCCAGTCCGCATCAAAGTCGTAGCCCCAGCGTTTCAGGTCTGCCACCACGTCCTGCACATCCCTGGAAACGTAATGTGGCAACATGAAACGGTCATGCAACTCGGTTCCCCAGCGCACCGGCTGCTGCTCGTAAGGCTCTTTCCAGAAGCGGGAAACCAGTGTACGCAGTAACAGGTTCTGCACCAGCGACATTCGTGCATGCGGAGGCATTTCGAAACCACGAAATTCGACCAGTCCCAGCCTTCCGGAAGCCGAATCCGGTGAATAGAGTTTGTCGATACAAAATTCCGCGCGGTGGGTATTACCGGTCATGTCGACCAGCAGGTTTCTCAGCACGCGATCCACAACCCAGGGAGATGGAGCTTCTCCCGCAGGAAGATTCTGCAGTGCTATTTCCAGTTCAAAGAGACTGTCATCACGGGCTTCATCAACTCTTGGCGCCTGCGAAGTGGGCCCGATAAACATGCCGGAAAACAGGTAGGACAGCGAAGGATGATTCTGCCAGTAGCGAATCAGGCTCGCCAGTACCTGGGGTTTACGTAACATGGGGCTGTCAGTCGCTGATATTCCCCCCAGTGTCACATGATTACCACCACCGGTTCCTGTATGACGGCCGTCCAACATGAATTTTTCGGTCCCCAGACGTGACAGGCGTGCCTCTTCATAAAGGACCTCAGTATTATTGACCAGTTCAGCCCAGTTTTCGGCTGGGTGAATATTAACTTCGATGACACCCGGATCAGGCGTGACAGAAAACCGTTTAAGGCGATCATCACGGGGGGCTTCGTAGCCTTCAATGACCAGCTCCTGGTCAAGTTGTGCCGCCACGGTTTCAACCACGCTCAGCAATTCCAGCCAGTGATTGAGGTCGGTTAACGGCGGCAGGAAAACATGCAGGTGACCGTTTCGCGGTTCCAGGCACAAGGCGGTGCGTACATACATCGAGTCATCCAGCTCCTGATCTGCAGCATGCTGCATCTGAAGGCCATGTTCATCGGCATGCGGATGCGGCACAAAGCGGGTATACCTGGCACTGACTGAGCCACTGGCTGACCCATTGGCTGAGCTGCTGAGTTTTTCTTTTGCGGCGAACGGGTCTGCTTCGTAAATCTTCTGCCGGTCTTTATCTTCCTCCCACAACAGTGAATCCAGCGGCAAACGGTACCCCATTGGAGAATCACCGGGCACCAGGAACATGTGTTCACGGCGGAATTTCCATTTCGAGCTAATCCATTTTCTGGCAACCGGGTCCCAGGCCAGTGGCAGGGTATAACCAGTGATTTTATCCAGGCCCGCTTCAAACAGTTTTAACAGGCGCTTGCGTTCAATCTCGTCATCCAGCTTGTTATCCAGTACATCGACATTGACCGGTAACGTGCCTTCTTTCCACAAATAATAAAGAACATCCTCAAAACCCGGGGTGATATTTTCCCGGCTTAATCCCAGCTGTTCTGCCAGCTTGAATGCAAATTCCCGGGCATTATCGATGTCCGACTGACCCGCAGTCCCCGGGTTTGCCAGCAACTTGTTGTCATGCCACACAGGCTCGAGATCTTTACGCCAGTAACAGTGCAATGCCCAGCGTGGTAAGGGCTCGCCCGGATACCACTTGCCCTGGCCATGATGTAATACCCCTCCGGGTGCGAATCGATCCCATAAACGCCTGAATAAATCACCAGCGAGTTTGAGCTTGTCATCACCCAGTGCCTCGGTATTCCATTGCGCGCCATCCATATCATCAATAGATACAAAGGTAGGTTCGCCGCCCATGGTCAACCTGACATCATTTTCACTGAGTTCCTCATCCAGCAACTCACCCAGTTGCATCACCTGTTGCCACTGTTCTTCAGTGAAGGGCTTGGTGACACGTGGATCTTCCTTGATACGAGTGACTGTATTGACAAAGTCGAACTCGACCTTGCATTTATCCGTGGCGCCCTCGACCGGAGCAGCACTCACCGGGTCAGGGGTACAGGCCAGCGGGATATGACCTTCTCCCGCAAACAGGCCTGAAGTGGGATCAAGCCCGACCCAGCCAGCACCCGGTAAATAGACTTCAGCCCAGGCATGCAGATCGGTAAAGTCCTCGTCTGGGCCGGAAGGCCCATCCAGAGAAGGCACATCAGCGGTCAGTTGCACCAGGTAACCGGACACAAAACGCGCCGCCAGCCCCATGTGACGTAAAATCTGTACCAGTAGCCAGGCACTGTCACGGCAGGAGCCAATACGCCTGCTCAAGGTTTTTTCACAGGTTTGCACGCCAGGTTCCATGCGAATCGAATAGTCGATATCCTGCTCGAGCTGCTGGTTTAATTTAACCAGAAAATCCACAATCGGCACCTTTTCCGATTGGTGATTTTTAATCCAGTCAGTCAGTAAAGGGCCATCTTCAACCAGCTCGAAATAAGGCGCCAGTTCTTTTTTCAACTGGGATGGATAAGTGAAGGGATAGTGTTTGGCAACATCTTCGACAAAGAAATCGAATGGGTTGATTTTTACCAGTTCAACAATCAGATTGACATCGATAACCAGCTTGCGGGTTTTTTCAGGAAAAACCAAGCGGGCCATGAAGTTTCCAAAGGGATCCTGCTGCCAGTTGAGAAATTGCTTTTTGGGTTCAACTTTCAGTGCATATTGGTGCACGAGAGTGCGCGAATGTGGTGCAGGGCGCAAGCGGATGATATGTGGAGATAATGATACCGCCCGGTCAAAACTGTATTCAGTCCTGTGATGAATAGCAACCTGGATAGACATGTCTCAGTCCTGGGTGAGTGTGTATAAATTAACATAACTCACAAACAAGTATCGTGCCATTAAAAATATATGACAGGGCTTTTCTTGAACTAAACTTAACTGCATACTGTGTCTATTCTGATTCCAGTAGTGAGTGTTTGTCATGACTTATTGTGTTGGTCTTCGTCTCAATGATGGTCTGGTGTTTGCCTCGGACTCCCGTACCAATGCCGGGGTGGATTACGTTACCACCTACAGCAAGATGCATGTTTTTTCGCCAGCCAATGATCGTATATTCGTTATCCTCTCTGCGGGAAACCTGGCTACGACCCAGGAAGTAATGAACCATATCAAGCGGGACATTGAATATCCAACCAATACTCCCAATCTGACAAATGTTCGTTACCTGTTTGAAGCGGCTGAATATGTCGGACGCATCAGCCAGGAGGTTCAACAATCTCATAATGCGGCTCTTCATCAGACCGGTGTCAGTGGTGAAACCACACTGTTGATCGGTGGTCAAATTTCAGGACAGGAACCTGGTCTGATGCTGATTTACCCACAGGGAAATTACATTGCCGCTTCACCGGAAACTCCCTACCTGCAGATTGGCGAAAGCAAATACGGCAAACCGGGACTTGACCGAATCGTGAGTGCTGATATGACGCTGGATGAAGGTGCCAGGCTTTGCCTGGTTTCGCTGGATGCCACTACTCGCTCGAATATCACCGTTGGACCACCCTTTGAGGTGGCAACGCTGAACAAAGGCGATTTAAAACTTAATTGCCGCTGTGTGTTTGAAGAGTCCGACCCTTACCTGATCAATTTACGCCGCTCCTGGAATGACGGAATTAATGAGGTTTTTAAAAAATTACCGCCCATGTCCTGGAGTCCGCAGCAGACAGAACTCAAATTACAGCAGACACAACAGCAGGTACAGCCGCCACAAGTACAGGCACCACAAGCTCAACCACAACAACAGCAGCAAATTCAGGCTTACGGTACGCAGTCAGACTTTGGTACGGGTACTGGAAAAATTTAGAATGAACTAGGGCAGCAAATCCTCTATCACCGCCCTTTCACCCAGCAGTTCATTACGGGAAATATCCAGACGATTTCGCGAGAATTCATCAAGATCCAATCCCTGTACAATTTCATATTCACCATCTTTAATGGAAACGGGATAGGAAAACATGACACCCTCAGAAATTCCGTAACTGCCATCTGAAGGCACGGACATGCTCACCCAGTCACCTTGCGGAGTTCCCCGTGCCCAGTCACGTACATGATCAACCACGGCATCGGCCGCGGATGCAGCAGATGACAGTCCGCGTGCTTCAATGATCTCGGCACCTCGACGCTGGATGCGTGGAATGAAATGATCGATGGCCCAGTCCCTCGTCACCATTTCCAGCGCGGGTTTGCCATTGATCAGGCAATTACCGATATCAGGATACTGTGTCATGGAATGATTTCCCCAGATCGTCATACGGGTGATATCAGCGACAAGTGAATTGGTCTTGTTGGCAAGCTGACCAAGTGCACGATTGTGATCAAGACGCGTCATGGCGGTAAAGTGGCGTGGATCAAGGTCTGGCGCATTCGAAGCAGCAATCAATGCATTGGTATTGGCCGGATTACCCACCACCAGAACACGCACATTAGGAGATGCATTGTCGTTGATGGCGCGGCCCTGGGCAGAAAAGATGCGGGCATTCTCGGTGATCAGGTCATTGCGTTCCATGCCCTTGCTGCGCGGCTTGGCGCCAATCAGGATGGCGTAGTCTGTATCACGAAAACCGATGGAAGGATCATCAGTTAATACCACGTCATGCAACAGCGGCAAGGCGCAGTCTTCCAGTTCCATCCCCACGCCACTGAGTGAAGACATGGCCTGTGGCATTTCCAGCAACCTTAATATCACCGGTTGATCTGGACCAAACATTTCACCGGAGCCTACACGAAAAGCCAGTGCATAACCAATATGGCCGGCCGCACCGGTAATAGTAACCTTGATAGGGGATTTCATATTATTCTGATCCTTGTATCAGCCAACAGAGACAGTTATAAGAATAGATGCGATGACAGCAAGTGCCAGAAAATTTTTAAATACAAAGCATAAATCAGAGCAGCATAAAGATAACAGCAATGGCAGCGATAGCACCTAATGCCATGTAAAAAGCCATCTCCTGGAAGCTTGATCTTGATTCGACCGTTTCAGGTTCAGCATCGGCCCTGGCGGGCTGTGCATCATGCGGGGCCGCAACATAGACAATAGTGATATTGTCCGAACCACCATGATTTATTGCAGCTTCAAGCAGGTTGCTGACAGCAGCGTTCTCACTGGAGCTTTCGCGCAGAATATTTGCTATCTGATCATCAGGGACTTCATCCGTGAGGCCATCACTGCAAAGCAATATTCTCTCGTCTTGATGAAACCGGCCACTGACCTTGTCCACCACCACGGTTTCCAGGTCAGCCACCCCCAGTGCCTGGGTCACCAGGTTTTTCTTGGGGTGGGAACAGGCCTCTTTTTTACTGATCTGTCCCTGGTCAATCAATTGCTGTACAAAAGAATGGTCTCGGCTTAGACGTTTTAGGTGATGACCGTTCCACAAATAGGCACGACTGTCACCGACCCACTCCACTGAATAATTCTGACCATCTACCTGTAAAGCAACCAGGGTACAACCCATACCCGGGAAGCCGACACCCTTTTCACTGGCAGCAATAATTTCCTGATGTGATTTATGTATGGCATCGGTCAGGGATTCACCGGCGCTGATACCTTCACTGATAGTGACACGTGCAATTTCACTGGCAACTTCTCCCCCCTGGTGCCCTCCCATTCCATCAGCCACAAGCCAAAGGTTTAAGTCCGCATCCGCAAAAAATGTATCTTCGTTATGATCACGCACCACGCCGGCAGTGGTTTCGGCGGCATAGCTGAGTTTACCGTTGCCGTTACTGTTCATCAGGAAACCTTGAACGAAATAAGGCTGGTGTCTTCACCACTTATCTTTTCACCGGGGCTGATAAAACCACTTGAACTGATAGGCATTTCTTCGCGACGCAGATAAACTTCCTTGCCATTTTCCAGCTTGACATACGTACCATTGGTGCTGGTATCAGTTGCAACGAACTTGCCTCGGCTGTAATCAATCTTGATGTGAGTACGTGAAGCCAGAGAGGACTCGACAATCATGTCAGACGACGGTGAACGTCCGATCACGAAAGGCAAGTCATCCCTGCCCAAGCTGACCGAAGTACCATTATGGCTCAGCTCGAGGGTACTATCCTGCTTGATATTGCCTGTAGCAAACACGACCGAGGTTCGGTCATCATTGGATGACCACAGGATATCGTAAATTGTTACCGGCTCGGATTTGCCTTTCAGTGTGGTTTTATCGAATTCCCTGGCTTTCTCCTGAAGCAGGGGATTCAGAGCATTATAGGTATCCTGAGTAGTAATAATCTGCTGTGATTTGGATATTCCCACCATGCGGGCAGCGACATTGACGGCATCGCCAAAAACATCGTTTCCATCCTCAATGACCTCACCATGATGCAAACCGGTTTTTACAGTCAGAAACAAGCGCTCAGCACCAAAAGGCATGACCATGGTGTCATTGATTTCACAGGCAGCTTCAACCGCCGAGTTAGCATCAGGAAAGCGACACATGATTTCATCGCCAATGGTTTTGATAAGTATCCCATTATGCTTTGTGGCGATCTTAAGCATGAACTCAATACAGTCATCTATCGCCGACTTGGCTGCTTGATCACCATATTTTTCATATAACGAAGTGCTGCCGACCACATCGGTAAACATCACTGTGCATTCAATCGATTGGCGATCCATTCATACGTCCTGAGCAAACTGGAGATTTTTCTTATTGATATTCAGATAATTACCAAATATAGCAAAGACAGCAAGTTAATTTGCTGTTTTACTGAATTTAGTTGAATGGACAGGGGGGAATATGGCACGCCCGGCAGGGTGAAAAGCAACCGTTGTGCAAAAACACAACGCAGTGCTTTGAACGCTCAGCAGGGATGCTGAGCCGGAATAACCACCATGGAAGGTTCAAAACACAAAATGAAAATCATACTTGAAATATGGCACGCCCGGCAGGATTCGAACCTGCTACCCTCGGCTTAGAAGGCCGATGCTCTATCCAAATGAGCTACGGGCGCATTAATCGAACAAAAAAGGGGTCAGAGTCATCTGACTCCGACCCCTTTTTAAGAATCTGGTCGGGGTAGAGAGATTCGAACTCCCGACATCCTGCTCCCAAAGCAGGCGCGCTACCAGACTGCGCTATACCCCGAATTCCTGACGACCTCTCATCAGGGAGGCGGAATAATACTCACACTACCGCCCGGCGTCAATTGATGAATTGCAAAAATCGGTTATCATGCGGCCTCTTTGACTCCATTACAGCTCTGAAGGAAATAATGACATGAGTGCGCAGATTCTCGACGGAAAAGCCATTGCTGCCGAACTTAAAGATTCGGTGAAACAAAAAGTAGACAAAATGGTTGCCGAAGGCAATCGGGCACCCGGGCTGGTAGTCATTCTGGTGGGTGAAAACCCGGCTTCCCAGGTGTACGTACGCAACAAGCAAAACTCCTGTGAACAGGTGGGCTTTTACTCTGAACTAAAACGACTGAGCGCTGACACGACACAGGAAGAACTGCTGTCACTGATTGATGAGCTGAATGAGCGCGAAGAGGTGGATGGTATCCTGGTGCAGCTTCCCCTGCCCGAACATATTGATGAAGAAACGGTGACTGAACGTATCCTGCCAACCAAGGATGTGGACGGCTTTCACCCCTATAACGTTGGACGACTCACCCTGCGTATGCCTTTGCTGCGTCCCTGCACCCCCAGGGGTGTCATGACCATGCTGGAAAAAACCGGCGTCGACCTGGTGGGCAAGGATGCCGTGATTATTGGCCAGTCCAACATTGTTGGCCGCCCCATGGCACTGGAACTGCTGGCCGCCCGTTGCACGATCACCATCTGTCACAGCAAAACCACGGACCTGCAAGAGAAAGTTCGAAATGCCGATATCGTGGTAGCGGCGGTTGGCGTTCCGAAATTCGTCAAGGGTGACTGGGTCAAACCCGGTGCCATTGTCATTGATGTCGGCATCAACCGTCTGGACGATGGCACGCTATGCGGTGATGTGGACTATGATGGTGCCGCTGAACAGGCCGGATGGATTACCCCGGTACCGGGTGGAGTTGGGCCGATGACCGTCGCTACGCTGCTGGAGAACACACTGCAGGCAGCAGAAATGCACAAACAGGCCTGATTGCCCTGAACACTACCTGATTGCAGATTGGGCTAAATGCGTTGCAGTGTGTTACGCCAATCTGCATTGGGTTCAGTCTTGAGCAGTTCCAGGTACTGCCCTACTTCATTTTCATACCAGAAATCATGTCCTTGGTTGGGTTCCTGTTCAAAGCCCCACCACACACCGCTTTTGTCTTGCGCAATCCAGGCTACCCACTGTGGCAGATCAGAATCTGACAGCCGGTGTTTCAATCTTGAGTCCATTGCTCATCACGCCCATGTAATATTCAAGTGCCTTGTATTCCTGGCTGCCTGTTGCGAATGGTTCTGCCCTTAATTCCACAAAACATTCGTTAAAGCGTCGATGCAGACTGGTTACCCGGTCACTGGTAAAACGGTAACCCGGAAAGCCGTTCGTCTGGCCTTGCGTCAGTTTACGACCACGCATGAAAACCCCCTGGTACTGAACATGGCAGTGATGACAGGTCATTGCCATTTGCCCAAAACGCTTTTTGTACAGTTGCTCACCTTGTTGATATAAAGCCCGGCTTTGTTCATTCACTTCAACATTGATCTCTGTACCCCTGGCCAAAGAACGCACAAAGGTTTCCAGGGCAATCAGTTTCGGGTCATCGTAAAGTAACGGGAAACGATCCTGTTTATCCGTCCAGCACGCATGGATTCTTTCCTGCAGGGTGTGTACTGTTTCATAAGCCGGTTGATAGGCCGGGTAAGAAGCAATGTTATTTTTATTTAGCAGTTCGCCCTCTTCTCCATGGCAACTGCCACAGGACTTTTCTCCTGCTTCGGATTCAGTGAATATCTGGCTGCCAAGCTCGACTGTCGGCATTCCGGGATTGAGAAATTCATCATCCTGAATCTCCTGAATATCCTTACTGAGAAAATCATACCCTGAAACAGGATCTGGGAATTGTGCGTTAATTTGCATCGAATACAGCATTAACCAGCCAAGTACCATTCTTGAAAATTTCATTACTGCTCCTTGAATGTCAAAAGATAAGTAATGACATCTTCAACATGCTGGGCACTGAGAAAGGTTTTGCCTTCATATCTGAAGGCCAGACGATGATGCTTATCAGGATGGCGGTAAAAGCCGGGCATAATGGATTGGGGGTTGACCAGTGTTGCATCAACGATTCGTGCCCTCAGCTGCGCTTCAGAATAGCGTAGCGCTACGCCATGCAATGGCGGCCCAATCTGGCCGTGAAAATCTTCTTCTGGAATTGGCATGGCATGACAGGCCAGACAATTTCCCATCCCCCGGTCGATTGCAATTTTTTTCCCCCGATGTGCATCGCCTTTAAGGCCACACAGGGGCTTTTCAATTGCGGGCAGACCATTTTCAGAAACCAGGGCCCAGTGACAGTAGCTGTCGGCCTTAGCCAGCTGAGACAGCGCTCCGGAGAGTAACAGCAGAAACAGAAAGCTGAAGTTGCGATTTTTTTTTGCAAGGCCCATGTTCTCATTCTAACCGTTTGAAAAAAATATTGTGGTGTAATACCCCGGGAATACGTCAGGATTACGCTGCATTGTTCGAGGATCAATGCTGATTGAAGCTGTTGGCTCGCCTGTGCGAAAATAGACAGATTAATTTTACTCAGAAAAAAGAACTATGGCTCAATACATTTACACGATAAACCGTCATAAACTAATATATTGAAATAACTAATATTTTTACCCTTTACTCAGTTGGACAATAGTTGGATAATGTCACGTAGAATCAACACATTACCTTACCGAGTGCGACAGAGAGTTAGACAATTTCAATGGCAGTTGTAAGACAACTCATACCAAAAGACTTACTCTGATCAAAAGAACGTGGACCAACAAAACAGGTCACGCTTCATACGCTTATAGAGCCAGAATCTGGCAAGACCAAATCAAAAAGAACGTAGAAATTACCCTTAAATCCAGAGATGAATCCGATGCTTGTCAGGAAGCGTTTGAAGTATTCAGCAAACACGCCAGCGACATTAGTGAAGGTAAAGATATTGCCAACCGAAGAAAGAAACTGCCCTTCTACACAGAAAAGTTCTTAGAACACACCAGAGACAGAGTTGAGCTAAGTGAAATCACAGCCAAACGCGGCGAGGTTATCGGTCACAACCTGAAAAGCCTCATTGAGTTCTCAAATCTTCA
>Ga0180434_10003448_pt1 | contig 20135 bp, 17 predicted proteins | sample SS_ome_7_FD_132453 | JGI IMG/M metagenome (GOLD analysis project Ga0180434, IMG submission 132453) | Hypersaline lake sediment archaeal communities from the Salton Sea, California, USA - SS_1_D_2 metaG | ecosystem: Environmental > Aquatic > Non-marine Saline and Alkaline > Hypersaline >...
CGGCTCGACTGCTTATGACTGGTCTACTTGTTATTAAGGTGCTTGAAAATGTCTCTGCTTGTAACAGGTTCGGTAGCATTGGACACGGTAACGACGCCGCACGGAACCAGAACCGACTGTCTGGGCGGTTCGGCGGTGTATTTCTGCATGGCGGCGGCTTTCTTTACCCCCGTAAGGCTGGTGGGTGTGATAGGCGGTGATTTCTCATTCGATCTGGAGGAGGTGTTCGCCGGAAGAGGCGTTGATCTGGCGGGCCTTCAGAAAAGGCTTTCCAGCAGGACCTTCAGGTGGACCGGCTCCTACGCCGGTACCATGGAGCTGGCCAACACGGATGTGCTGGAGCTGAACGTGCTGGCAGAGGAGCCCCCGGCTGTTCCGGAGGCCTTCAGCGACAGTGAATTCGTGTTTCTGGCCAATACCTCGCCGGCCCTTCAGCACCGTCTTCTCGACCAGCTCGACCGCCCTGTCTTCGTAGCCGCCGATTCGATGAACTGCTGGATCAGCGATCAGAAAAAAAAGCTGGAAAGTCTTCTTGGCAGGGTACACTGCTTCATCGTCAATGCCGCCGAGGCGAGGCTGCTGACAGGCTGCGACTGCACCGCCGCCGCCGCGCGGATGATAACGGCCATGGGACCAAAGGTAGTGGTGATAAAAAAGGGCGAGTCGGGTTCGCTGATGTACACCGCCTCCGGGGAAATGTTCCTGCTGCCGGCGTATCCGTCCACAGAGGTGAGGGATCCTACAGGTGCGGGGGACACGTTCGCAGGAGGCTTTCTGGGATATCTGGCTTCGGGTCGGGCCGATAGGGCCTTCGATCCCGCCTCGCTGAGAACGGCGGTCGCCTACGGTACAGTGGTCGCTTCTTTTACGATAGAGAATTTTTCACTGGACGGCCTGATCGCCGCCAAGAGGATCGACTTGGACAGGCGGCTGGAGAAACTTCGCCGCCTGACACGGTTCTAAGTTTTAAGCGGTGGCCTCATGCGGGTTTTTGTGGCGATAGATATCGGCGAACGAATGAGAGGGCTCATTGAGGACCTCCAACGCAAGCTGATCGGCGAAGCGACTGCGGATGGAATGGACCGCCGCCATGCGCGGTGGGTCAGGCCGGAGGCGATGCACTTGACGCTGAAATTCCTCGGAAACGTGGCCGACGGAGCGGTACCTTCGGTCTGCGAGGCGGTAGCCGAGGTGGCGGGCCGTCACCGCCCGTTCGAGCTTGAACTGGCCGGCGTCGGCTGGTTCGGAGGAAAAGCTGCGAGGGTGCTCTGGGTCGGGGCTGGAGACGGCGGCGAAAGCCTCCGACTCCTGCAAGGTGATCTGGAAGGGCGACTAGCGCGGGACGGCTGGCCCGCCGAGGCCAGGCATTTTACTGGCCATTTGACGCTATGTCGGGTAAAGAATCAGCGGGCGTCGGTGAAGATCGCTGAAATCGGAGGCCGCTACCGGCAGTCACGGTTAGGCTGTATAGGCGTCGAGGCAGTCAATGTCTACAGCAGCCTGCTGCGGCCTGAGGGGGCCGAGTACACGGTGCTGGCCTGCTGCAGTTTGTCAGGAGTAAGATAATGCTGCAGCCAAGGTTCTCAAGGCATTATGAGGGCGGCCGCTTGAAATAGAAACAGTGGTGTACTGATGATATTACTAGCTTAAAGCGGAGGAGGATGGACAAATGGCAAAGACGAAAAAGGAACAGAGCAGTTCGAAACCGACGGCGAAAGAAGATGCCCTGCACCGGGTGATCGCGCAGATCGAGAAGCAGTACGGCCAGGGTGCCATAATGCAGATGGACGAAACCCGCTACAGCCGGATAGAAGGCATAAATACCGGTGCGCTTTCGCTGGATATCGCCCTTGGGGGCGCCGGTATTCCGCGGGGCAGGGTCACGGAGTTGTTCGGCCCGGAATCTTCGGGCAAGACGACCCTGGCGCTTCATGTGGTCGCCAGGGCCCAGAGGGCCGGCGGCATTGCTGCCTTCATTGACGCCGAGCACGCTTTGGATACCACCTGGGCCAAGCGTCTGGGCGTGGACGTTTCCGCTATGCTGGTCAGCCAGCCTGATACGGGCGAGCAGGCCCTTGAGATAGCCGAGATGCTGATCAGGTCGAACTCGGTGGATGTTATCGTGATCGACTCCGTGGCCGCGCTTACCCCGGCGGTGGAGATAAAGGGGGAGATGGGAGACTCGCACGTTGGGGTGCAGGCAAGGTTGATGAGCCAGGCGATGAGAAAGCTGACCGCTGTGATCGCCAGAAGCAAAACGGCTCTTATATTCATCAACCAGATAAGGATGAAGATAGGTGTAATGTTCGGCAACCCCGAGACAACCACCGGCGGCAGGGCGCTGAAGTTCTACAGCTCCGTACGCATAGACGTGCGGCGGATCGCCACGTTAAGAGAGGGCGGCAACGCCGTGGGCTCACGCGTGAGAGCGAAGGTGGTAAAAAACAAGATTGCCCCTCCGTTTCGCGAAGCGGAGTTCGACATAATGTTTGACAGCGGCATAAGCTATGCGGGTGATATTCTGGATCTGGCGGTCGGATGCGATGTGGTGTCCAAGAGCGGTTCGTGGCTTAACTACGGCGACGTCAGACTGGGGCAGGGAAGAGAGCAGGCCAAGAAGTACCTCAACGAGAACAAGGAGCTCTGCGAGGAGCTCAAGGGAAAGATCCTGGCTGCTAAGGGTATGGTGTAGCTAAATGCTTTTCGAGGCCGCTCATATAAGGAACTCCTTCATCGAGTTCTTCAAAGCCAGGGGCCATGAATTCGTCCCCAGCTCGCCGGTTGTTTCAGCGGAAGACGAGGCGCTGCTGTTCACCAACGCCGGCATGAACCAATTCAAGGACATTTTCACGGGCCGGGCCAAGACCCCCTGCAGCCGGGCGGTCAACAGCCAAAAGTGCCTGCGGGTCAGCGGCAAACACAACGATCTGGAGGAGGTTGGTACGGACTTTTATCACCACACGTTTTTTGAGATGCTGGGCAACTGGTCGTTCGACGATTATTTCAAGGCCGAGGCGATCCAATGGGCCTGGCAGCTTCTGACCGAAACCTGGCGGATCGACCCCGGCAGGTTATGGGCGACTGTGTTCGGCGGCGACCAGCGGCTGGGCCTGCCGGCCGACGAAGAGGCGGCACGGCTCTGGACGACCGTCACGCCCATACCGGCCGAAAGGGTGCTGGCCTTCGGCTCCAAGGACAACTTCTGGGAGATGGGTTCCACGGGGCCGTGCGGCCCATGCAGCGAGTTGCACATCGACCTGGGGCCTGACCATTGCCGGATTAGGGGCCGCCCTTCACACAAATGTCGCGTCAACAGCGACTGCGGCAGGTTCATAGAGTTGTGGAACCTGGTGTTCATACAGTACGATCGTATGGCCGACGGCCGGCTGGTGAGCCTGCCGGCCAGGTATATCGACACCGGCGCCGGTCTTGAAAGACTCGCCGCTGTGCTGCAGGGCAAGGGCAGCGATTACGACACCGATTTGTTCCAGACCATAATAGCGGCGGTAAGCGAGATAACGCACCGTCGTTACGGCGGCAGCTTGGAAAGCGATGCCGACATGGCCTTCAGGGTAATCAGCGACCACGTACGGGCGGTAAGCTTCGCGATAGCGGACGGAGTGACGGTTTCCAACGAAGGCCGCGGCTACGTGATCCGCCGATTGCTCCGCCGCGCCTCTCGCTTCGGCAGGCTGCTGGGGATGCGCGAACCGTTCATATACAGGCTGGTTCCGGTGGTGGTGGAGTCTCTCGGCGGTGCCTTTCCTGAGCTGGCGGACCGCGCCGACTACATCTCGACGGTGATAGAATCCGAGGAAAGCGGTTTCGGCCGGACGCTCGACAGGGGCATAGAGATATTTGAGGATGCCGCCGCCAGAGCCGGAGGCGGCACCATAAGCGGCGAGGACGCGTTCCAGCTTTACGATACCTACGGGTTTCCGCTGGACCTCACGCAGCTAATGGCCGCCGAGCGGGGCATGAAGGTGGACACGGAAGGTTTTGAAGAACTGATGGACCTGCAGAGACGGCGAGCCCGGGAAGCCCAAAAGGCGGACTCTCAGATGATAGCGGCCGGGGCCGATCTGCCGTTTACCGATGATTCAGACAAATACGGTACGACTTGCTGCAGAGCCAGAATAACCGGTTTTCTTGAGGATTCAAACCTCAAGCTGGAGGGTAAAGCCGATCCCGGCCGCCTTCGGGGGATAATTCTTGATAGAACCTGCTTTTACGCTGAGTCGGGCGGCCAGGTCGGCGACACGGGAACGATCCGGTCCGGTGCAGGATGTTTTAGCGTCGAACGGACTGAGAAGGTCGGAGAGTGCGTCCTGCACCTCGGGCGGTTCACCAAGGGCGGTTTCGCGACCGGCGATGAGGTCACCGCCCAAGTCGGCGCTGAAAGGCGGCGGATCAGGAAAAACCACACCGCCACCCATCTTCTGCAGTGGGCTCTCCGCCGGACCCTTAGTGATTCGGTGGCGCAGCAGGGAAGCTATGTATGCGCCGATTACCTGCGGTTTGATTTTACATATCCCCGGGCCTTGACCGAAGAGCAGATCATGAGGGTCGAGAGTCTTGTGTGCGAAAAGATCGCATCCGACGCCCCGGTCACGGTGGCGGTAATGCCCAGGCGCCGGGCCGACAAAATCGGCGTCATAGCCCTTTTCGGAGAAAAATACGCCAGTGAAGTACGGGTGGTGGCGCTGGGCGCGGCGGATTCGAATGACCTGGCCAGTGCTTTCAGCCGCGAGTTCTGTGGGGGAACGCACGTTGAACGGCTGTCTGACATAGGCGGCTTCAAAATAGTTTCTCAGCAGAGCGTCGCCGCCGGAGTCAGAAGGATAACCGCTGTTACGGGAGAGGGCCTCACCGAGTACCTCGAGGCCCGCAGCCTTATCGTCGATGAATTGTCTGTTCTGCTGAAAAGCCCCGCGGACAAGATACGCGAAAGAGTGGAGCAGTTGATCAAACAGAACAGGAAACTCGCCAAGGAGTTGAAATCGGCCCGGCAACAAACCGGTGCGGCCAAGAAAGATGAAGTCTCGAGGCTTTTGGCCGGGGGCAGGAATAGGGGCGGGTCGGTTATCGTAACCGGACGGCTGGAAACAGCTTCTGTGGATGAGGCCAGGGCCGCCGTCGATATGATCAAGAAGAGGGCGAAATCAGCCGCGGCGGTCGTTGGTTTCGTCGACGGCGAGAAGGCGGTTGTCATAGCCGGAGTCACTGACGACCTGATCAGGAAAGGCCTGAAGGCCGGCGATATAGTCAAAGCCGTCGCTCCGGTCATCGGCGGCGGCGGCGGCGGTCAGCCGCACTTGGCCCAGGCCGGCGGAAAATCTCCGGAAAAGATCGACGAGGCGCTTGCGGCGGCGGCGGAGCTGATAGCACAAAAGCTGTGACCCCAGCGCCCTGTCTACTGACTACTGCCCCTCAAGCCTCATCCTCACGCTTTCGGCGTGGGCGTCGAGGCCCTCGGCCTCGGCAAGGCGGATAATGTCTTCCGCGCTTTCGGCGATTCCCTTTTTGTCGTATTCGATTATGCTTATGGACTTTATGAAATCGTTCGCTGTAAGTGCGCTGGAGAACTTCGCCCGGCGGCCGGTCGGCAGCGTATGGCTGGGCCCCGCCCAGTAATCTCCGGCGGCGACGGGACTATAGGGGCCGACGAACAAGGCGCCCGCGTTTGCTATCATGCCGGCTATTTCGCCGCTTCGATCGCCGCACTGAATCTGCAGGTGCTCGCTGGCCATGTCGTTTGCGATCGCCACGGCCTCGGGCAGGTCTTTCAGTACGATCACCGCGCCATACCTGGAAAGTGACCTGGCCGCTTCCGTTGCCCTTGAGATGCTTTCCAGCTGCCTCGCGAGCTGTTCGAGTATCTTCGAGGCCAGTTTCGGCGAGGTGGTCAAAACGACCGCGCTGGAATCGGCGGCGTGCTCGGCCTGGCTGAGCATGTCGGCCGCTACCCAACGGGGGTCTGCTGATTCGTCGGCTATTATCAATACCTCGCTGGGACCGGCTATGGAGTCTATGGCCACGTAATCGCCCGCGACCATCTTCTTTGCGGTCTGCACGTAACGGTTGCCGGGTCCGGCGATCATGTCCACTTTGTCGATGGTGGCGGTTCCGGCCGCCAGGGCCGCGACCGCTTGCGCGCCGCCTATCCGGTAGATTTCATGGATGCCGAGCTCGCCGCAAACCGCCAGGATGGATGGGTGAATGCTTCCGGCGTGCCTCGGCGGCGAAACGATCGCGATTTGGGGCACCCCGGCGACCCGCGCCGGTACAGCTGTCATTATGACCGTGGATGGAAGAGGAGCCTTGGCACCGGGAACGCATATACCGACCCGCCTGATCGGAGTGTATCTGAGCCCCGCATCGGTCCTGTTGCCCGTGAATATCCTTTGCTGGTAGGTCCTGACGTTTTCTATGGCGCCTCTGATCGATTTGAGCAGGCCGCGGTCGATTTCGACAAGGGCCCTTTCGATCTCTTCCGGCCTTACCCTGAAGTCCGCCGGCCTGAGGGCGACGCCGTCGAATTTCCCGGTATATTCGCTTACGGCCTCGTCACCCTTTAGGGCCACCTCACGCAAAACCTTCATTACTGTGAGGGCCTCTTCACTGTCGTATCCGGGAAACCTGCCGAACCGGGCCGCAGAGCCAAGCCTTTGCCCAAGTTCCGACATTTTGTCTTCGAAATCCGGTTCAGACCAGCGGATGAGTATTTTATTGAGATTCTCCAAGGTGCGTCCCTGCCGGCTTCTACTGTGTTCCCGCGAAGTTGCCGTAGCTGTAGACCTCGGTGGCCCGTTCGAGCAGCAGATAATTTGTGCCGTTGTAGGAGGTGACAAGGCCGGATACCGCGAATCTGGGCGGTTCAAGCTCTTCGGCTGCCGCACGGAGCGCCCTGGCAAGCGGCTGGCACGGCAAAAGCTCCAGCTCGAACGGCTCAATATTGCGGCCGAGGCCGTCGGGTTGGAAGAAGAAAGCGTCTTTGCCGCGTAGGATACGGCCGCTCCTGTGGGTCAATACGGAGTCCTGCTCGAGTTCAAAACCCTTTTGAAGTTGGTCGGCCCGCACAACCGGTTTGGTTTTCAACCGCGAGATGATTTCGTCGGGTATGGCGAACGAATCATCCGGTTCATTGACCGTCGCGGCCTCCACGGCAGCCGGTTCCGTTCGATTTATCGCGAGAAAGTAAATGACAAAAAGAAAATTTTTTCCCTCGTATCTGGTGAGGCGCCCCCAAAGCCTGTAATAGCCGTTCTGGTTGTCCGGTTGTTCGGCGGCCATTCTCTCCAGAGCCGCCGACGGCAGTACCTCGAGCTTATGTCCCGCTTCCACGCGGTCGTTTCCCAGGACCAATGGGCGGTCGAAAGCGAAGAGCCAGCCGCTTTGGCCGGTACTGTCACCCGCCTCGGTCAAAACGCCGTCCATGGCGCGCACGGGAAAGCCCTCCGGCAGCAAGTCGTATTCGGCCGCCATGGCGGCGGCCGCCACCAGTATTACCGGAAGCAGCATTTTCCACGGAGTTGTTTTCATAGCTTTGTCCTAAGTATTTCGGCCGCTTCGTCAGGATTCGCGGCCCGGTACAGGCAGCTTGCTATTTCGCCCTGCCGGGATTCCATCAGTCTGACCAGAGGGCTCCAGAAACCACCTAAAAGTATAATCGGTTTTCGGGCGGGTAGAAAACCCTTGTTTTTCATTTCCCATACGCTGGCCAGCTCTAGCAGCGTTCCGGTGGAACCTGGCAGCACCACGTATGCATCGCCGAGCTCGAGGAGGGCGGCCAGCCTCTGCTGGAGCGAGTTGGTTTGAATCTGCTGCTTTATATAACGGTTGGCCGGTCCGCGGCCGAACGCCCGGCAGGTTACGCCCACAGTCGAACCACCGGCCTCGGCGGCTCCCCTGGCCGCCGCAAGCATGGTGCCGCCGTAGCCTCCGTTGGCCAGCCGCCATCCGCAGCGGGCCAGCGTTCTTCCCAGGCTGCGCGCCAAAACATAGTCGGGGTCAGAGGGGCGGGCGTCCGAGCCGCCGAATACCGTCACCGTTTTTTGTCTCATGCTGGGTTCCGGCCGTCCGCAATGCTGCGGATATAGTTGAGCAGCCCTCCCGCCAGAAGGATCCCTTTTTCCCTTCGGCTCAGGTCAAGCTTGCCGGCGAACTCGTATCGGCCGTGCTTTTCGGCGATCCTGATACGGCCGATTTGGGCGATCGCATGCGGCAGGTCTTCAATTACAAGGGTGTCGCCGACGCTGACCAGGTCATAGTCGGCCGGGCGCTCGAAGAGCACCGGCACGATGCAGTAGTTGATCAGGTTGGCCTTATGAATACGTTCTACGCCCTTTGCGATGACGGCCCTTACTCCCAGGTACATCGGGCATAGCGCGGCGTGCTCCCTGCTCGATCCCTGGCCGTAGCCTTCTCCGGCGACGATTACTCCGGAGAGGCCTTTTTCTCGAAGCTCCAGCGCCCTTTCGGCGAACGTCGGAGCGCCTGGTTCGTTGAAGGCATTGAAGACCGCCTTGGCATACTCGGGCACATTCGAGCGAAGCCTCAAGAACGACCCCGCCGGCATGATGTGGTCGGTTGTTATGTTATCCTGGCACTTTATAAGCACCTTTCCGTCGAGTTGTTGCGCCGGTTTTTCCGGTAACGGCGGCACCACGATAGTGGAGCCCCTGATCACCTCCACGCGGGCGGACCGGCTTTCGTCGAGCGGTTCGTCTATCATCATATCCCCGCCGGAAATGCGCGGCTGCGGTTCTATTTGCGGCGGTTCGATTCCGAGGTCTCGCGGATCCGTGATCCGCCCGGTGACAGCCGCAGCCGCGGCGGTTTCGCAGCTTACCAGGTAGACCTGATCGTCGGCTGTTCCGCTTCTGCCCGGAAAGTTTCTGTTGAAGGTCCGCAGACTTATCGTTCCGCCCGGCGGCGAAAGCCCCTGTCCAATGCAAGGGCCGCAGACCGGCTCCAGTACCCTCGCGCCGGCGGAAATCATGTCGGCCAGCGCGCCGTTTGCGGCGAGCATCGCAAGCACCCGCCTGCTTCCGGGCGCCACGGCGAATTCGACCGTCCTTGCGAGGGGCCGTTTCCTCAGTACCGCCGCAACTGTCATCAGGTCGGCGTAGCTGGAATTTGTGCAGCTTCCGACTATCACCTGGCCCACCGGCCTGCCGGCGATTTCCACCACGGGTTTGACGTTGCCCGGCGAAGACGGGCAGGCGGCCATCGGCTCGATCTGTGAAAGGTCGAGGTCTATCGTGCGGTCGTACTCAGCTCCCGGATCGGCCTGAAGGTCCCGGCCGCCCCATTCATTTTGGCGGCCCTGGGCGGCGAGAAAATCCCGCGTGCGGCCGTCACAGCCGAATATGCTGGTAGTGACACCCAGTTCCGCGCCCATGTTCGTTATGGTCGCCCTTTGCGGCACCGAAAGGGTGGTGGTTCCATCACCGGTATACTCAACGGCCCAGCCGGCGTTGCCTCTTACGGAAAGGATTCCCAGAAGCCGCAGTATCACGTCCTTGGCGGCGACCCAGCTGCTTAGGCGGCCGGAAAGCCTTACCGCCATAACCTTCGGACACTTTAATGCAAACAACCCGGTGGCCATCGCCGCCGCCACATCCATGCCGCCGGATCCGACGGCCACCATGCCCATGGCCCCGGCGGTGGGAGTATGGGAGTCGCTGCCCAGCAGCGTGGCGCCGGGCCTTGCGAAACGCTCGAGATGGACCTGGTGGCAGATGCCCGCTCCGGCGCGGCAGTGGAACAAGCCGTATTTTGCCGCGCATCCCGCCAGGTAGAGATGATCGTTGCGGTTTCGCGGTCCAAAGCCGGCGGTATTGTGGTCCACGTAGCTGACCGAAAGGGATGTCTTGACCCGGGAGGTCTTCATGGACTCAAAAAGCAGAAAAGCGGTGGTGCCCGTGGCGTCCTGGGTAAGCGTTTGGTCTATTTTTATGGTGATATCGCCGCCGGGCTCGAGGGCGCCCTCGGCCAGGTGATCGGCGAGTATCTTGTGCATGAGCGATTGGGACATTTCTATCTACCTTATGAAAAAGGCGGCCCCGCGTTGTGTGCGGGGCCGCCGTCGGGACAAACTATGTCGCGTCGGATCGCCTTACTTGCCCAGGGTAGAGTCGCTGATCAGCAACGCATCCTTCTCGGACCATGGCACCGCCGCCTTGTCTCCCTGCCTGGCGGGCGCCAGTGCCCTGTCACCGACTTGCATCGTCTGGGCATTGGGCAGCTCCGTGCCCCAGTGCATCCAGAGGTTGTCCTTTTGTATGCCCACATTGGACTGCTTTTCGAAGGTAACGTGCGAGTCGTTGTAAAGCACGTTCTGCCCTTCTCGCTGGTGTGAGGCGGCGTTGAGGTAACCCTCGTCGTCGTCGAGTTCGGGGCCCGTTACGTAGCTCCACGGGTCGTCGCTGACGGCGTAGGTCTCAGCGTTCTTGTCGAGGAACGGGTTCCGGTCCGCGCAGACCGGTGCATCAGGCGGGCTGACCGCCATCATGGGGAAGCCCTGGCCCAGCCGGTCGGGCGGGTAGGGCATGTGATAGGAATAACTGCAGTGTGTAGCCGGACTGCCGCCGAAATCCCATGCCTCGACGAGTTCGTTGATGGTGCCCTGGCTCGACCAATCGCTGGAGAGGGTGAACTCCGAAACGCCGACGTCGCCCTTACAGAGGAACTGCTTGGGAGTCAGGTCGGCGTACTTGACCAGCAGGTAAAGGCAGGAGCCTATGGTGCACTCGGCCATGTACATTCGGCCGTAGGCGGCCGCCTGCATCGATGTTCCGCCGAGCCCGTTGGGCGCCGGGGTGGCCGCCTGCCAGTTGAGTATTTGATTTTGTGTCGTCCAGGTGGTTCCTATCGGACCGGCGATCGGATAGGCCTCGTCGTAATCATTCGCATAGATAAGCATGGCCTTGCCGATACCGGAAAGGTTTGTCCCGCAAACCATTCGATGGGCGATCTGCCGCACGCGGGCCAGGGCCGGCATGAGAATCCCCATCAGTAGTGCGATGATCGCGATAACGACCAACAATTCCACCAATGTAAAACCTTTGTTTCTCATAGTGCAGCCTCCTTTGGGCTTAACCGAATCAACAAACTGTCTCTGTAACGTATATTCGCGGCTGTGCCGCGTCTGGGTCGCTAGCCAGGCTGATAACCGCGAGGCCTGCAGGATCGCGACGGACAGACCGCACGATACAACCAAAGTGACCGCAAGTCCGATTTCACCGTGACCCACGGCCGTTAGGCAGGATCAAAAGATATGACGATAATTGAATATGATGACTGAAACAGCTATAAAAGGCTATTTCCTGCCCAACTATCCCTTTTTTACAGGACTTCGCGTCCATTGTCAAGTATCTTTTCGTCATTTTTTCTAAATTTCTTGAAATTTTTATTTTTGGTTTCTAATATCGCGAAAAACCCCGGGCGTTACCCATGGAAATCGAAAAACCCCCTGAAAAACTGAAAAAAGAACTGGAAACGCACAACCAGGGCCATCTGCTGGCCTTCTGGGATAAGCTCGATGCTGAAGGCCGGGGGCGCCTTATCGCCCAGATCGAGGATCTGGACTTTTCCAGAATCGATCAGTGGTCTCAGTTCGCCGCGGCCGGCACCGCCAAGGCAGCAACAGGCGGCAACCTGGAGCCGCCGGCCTATTTTCCGGCTGTGGCCTCCGGAAGCGAACAGGCCGAAAAATATGAACCGGCCCGGCGCCTGGGGCGGCGGCTCATATCGGAAGGCAAGGCTGCCGCTTTCCTGGTAGCCGGGGGAGTCGGCACCAGGTTGGGATTCGACGGTCCGAAGGGGGATTTCCCGATCAGCCCGGTAAGGCACAAGACCTTGTTCAGGCTGTTTGCCGAACAGATCATGGCCGCGGGGCGCAAGTACGGTTGTAAATGCCGCTGGTACGTTATGACCAGCCCGGCCAACGACACGCAAACCAGGCGTATATTCGAATCGAACCATTACTTCGGCCTTCCGCCCGGTGACGTATTCATCTTTGTTCAGGGGACTATGCCGGCGTTCAACCTGCAGGGCCGAATCCTGCTGGCGGACAGGGATCGGATAGCCCGTTCACCCGATGGGCACGGCGGCAGCCTGAAGGCTGTCTATAGCCAGGGCGCCTTGGATGATATGAAAGAACACGGCATGGAAATCATAAGTTACTTCCAGGTGGACAACCCCCTGGTGAACATATTCGATCCCCTTTTCATCGGCCTGCACCGAATGGAAGGCTCCCGGATGTCCTCGAAGGCGGTGAAGAAAACCGACCCCAAGGAAAAAGTCGGTAACTTCTGCCTATCCAACGGCGCGGTCGCCGTCATAGAGTACAGTGATCTGCCGGACGAGCTGGCCGTCAGGCGCCGAAAAGACGGCTCACTGGCATTCGGTTTGGGCAGCATAGCGATCCACATGATCGATGTTGATTTTATCGCAGAGCTCAACGCCGGAGGCTTTTCCCTGCCGCTTCACAGGGCGGTCAAGAAGATACCCCATGTCGATGGCTCCGGCCGCTTCGTAGAGCCGGAGGCGCCTAACGGCGTGAAGCTGGAAAGCTTCGTGTTCGACGCCCTGCCTTTGGCGGGATCCTCGATTATCCTGGAAACTCTTCGCGGTGAGGAATTTGCGCCGGTGAAAAACGCCGCCGGCTCCGACAGTCCCGCCACAAGCAGGGACCTGATGGTCGAACGGGCCGCCGCCTGGCTGGAGTCTGCCGAAGTGGCGGTTCCACGTAAAGCCGACGGCTCGGCTGACTGTGTCATTGAAATAGCGGCGGATTTCGCCCTTGAAAAGGACGACGTGAAGGCCAAAAAGGACCGCATCAGCCCGATCGGGCGGGGGGAGAAGGTTTATCTGGAGTGAGGGCTCCACGCCGGAGAGTTCTCTTATTACCCTTGACATCTTCAAGTCCGGCGCTATAATAGGGCGACCATGAAAAAGAATATACATCCGGAATACAAGAAGGTTACCGTCCGCTGCGGATGCGGCTGCACCTTCGAAACCCGCAGCACGGCCAAGGAAATCCACGCTGAGATATGCTCGATGTGCCACCCCTTCTATACGGGCAAGCAGAAATACGTCGACACGGCCGGCCGTATCGAACGGTTCCAGAAGAAATACGGCAAGGATTACATCAAAAAGGCCGGGAAAAAACGGTAGGGTCGCAGAGACGCGTCGCGCTTGGTAATCAGCAGGGCCAACCCCTTTTGTCATTTCGGGCACCTCAACCGCGGCCGCGCGGCGGGTATACGGAAGAAACAAGCGAATAGCGCGGTCTTCGGCCGCGGTTACAGGTTGCAAGTATCAGGTTATAGATACCCTTCACCACAGATCCAGTTGATCCAAATATCATTCAACTTGTAACTTGATACCTTATACCTGTTACCGCCGAAGGCGTTTTGTTTTTTAGGAGCCGAGCGCGGCAAGCCGAGAAATCTCATGCTCGGAACTTGAAGTATGGAAAGGGAAAACCGCGACAATAAGGACGCTCCACTTTTCAGGAAGCTCGCCGAGCTCGAGGACAGATACTCCCACATATGCCGGCAGCTGGCTGATCCGCAAATCGCCGCGGATCCGGCGAAGGTGCTGGAGTTGACCCGGGCCCAGGGCGGACTTAAGGCGGTTGTGGGGAACTGGCGACAGTACAAGCAGATCCTCGAGGGCCTTGATGACGCCGAGAGGTTACTGGCGGATACCGCCGTGGAGGAGGATTTCAGGGCTCTTGCCTCGGAAGAGGTCGGCCGGCTTGAGGAGAAGAAGCGTGCCGTCCTCGACCGCATCAAGGATGCGCTTGTGTCATCTGAAGAGGCACCGGTCGATTCGGTCATAATGGAGATACGCGCCGGCACCGGAGGCGAAGAGGCGGCCCTTTTCGCACGCGACCTGTATAACATGTACATCAAGTACGCCCAGAGCCGCCGCTGGAAGATCGAGCAGATCAGCTTCGCGGCGGCCGAAATGGGGGGATTCCGGGAAGTGATATTCAGTATAAAGGGACCGCGTGTCTGGTCGGACCTGGCCTACGAATCAGGAGCCCACCGCGTTCAAAGGGTTCCGCGGACGGAGTCCCAGGGCAGGATTCACACATCGGCGGCGACGGTGGCGGTCATGCCCGAGCCCCGCCGGATCGACATCGAGATCGTCCCGTCCGACGTGGTCGAGCACGTCAGCCGCGCAGGCGGACCCGGGGGCCAGAACGTCAACAAGGTCAGCAGCGCGATAAGACTCGAGCATCTTCCGACCGGCATCACCGTCAGTATGCGGGATGAAAAAAGCCAGCATAAGAATCGCGACAAGGCATGGCGGATCCTGAAAAGCAGGATTTACGAGCATCACCGATCCAGGCAGAGGGCTCGCGAGGATTCGCGCCGCCGCAGCCTGATAGGCACCGGCGATAGATCCGAGAAGATCAGGACGTATAATTTTCCCCAGAACAGGGTGACCGACCACAGAATCAATTTGTCGCTTTACAACCTGGAAAAGATAATGATGGGCGAATTAGATGAGCTCATCGCGGCGTTGAAGGATTATGACAGACGGCAGATCCTCGAGAATCTCTGAAATGCCCCCCGCTGCGCCGAGCCTCGATAGATTCACGCGACAGTACTCGAGGTGCCGGGTGCACGCCAGGCAGGTTCACGCGTCGGTCAGCTTGCCCGTGCTTACGGACTATTTTTCCCGCCTCCCGTCGCCGGCGATCCTCGGCGGCAACGAGCCGGGAACCGCCGATGCGGCCTTCAGTTACTGGGCGGCCCGGCCGGCGGACGTGTTCGTGTGTGCCGCGGCTCAGCCGCATGTCTTCGCTCGGCTTAGAGCCGCCCTGGGCAGGTACCGGCTCGCACGGTGCAGCGATGCCGCCGGCCTGCCGCGGGGCATGTTCCTCGGCGGCTGGATAGGCTATTTCGGCTATGAGCTGGGCCGTTGCATAGAGCGCATGGACAGGCCCGCCCCCGATGATACGGGCATGCCGCTTATAAGGCTTTGTTTTTACGACCGTGTTATCTGCTTCGACCACTGCCGAAAGGTCTTTTGGTTGATTGCGGTCGAGATGCCGCATGACGCCGAAGGGCCGCAGCGGAAGCTTTCAGCCCTTGAGGATATGCTGGCTGAATGCTGCGGCCGCCGCGTTGCCGAGCCGACGCCGACGGACCTTGAAAAGATCGACTTTTCACGTGTGTCGGCCAACATGGACCGCGGTTACTATCGTCAAAGCGTCGAAGCGATCAGGAGGTATATACTCGACGGTGAAGTTTACCAGGTCAATTTCTCACAGCGGTTCGAGTGTGACTGCCGTTGCCGCCCCGTGGACCTTTATCACTGGCTTAATGCCTATAACCCCAGCGGCTACGCGGCCTATATCGGCGCCGGCGATTACCATATCGTAAGCGCCTCGCCCGAGATGTTCGTGACGATCGCGGACGGGCGGATCCGCACCAAGCCGATAAAGGGCACTCGTCGCCGGGTGGGAGGCTTCCGCGGCGCTGAGTCCGTCAACAACCGGAACGTTGCCGAGCTCGAGGCCAGCGAAAAGGAAAAGGCCGAGCTGAACATGATAGTCGATCTGGAGCGCAACGACCTGGGCAAAATATGCCGTTACGGAACGATCAAGGTAGTCCAGCCCAGAACGATAGAAACCTATTCGACCGTCTTTCACGGTGTTGCCACCGTGGAAGGCGTGCTGCGCGAAGGTGTGGACGCATGCGACGTCCTGCGGGCCATGTTCCCGGGCGGTTCTATCACCGGCGCACCCAAGTACAGCGCTATGAAGATAATAGAAATGTTGGAGCCGACCGCCCGGGGTGTATACACCGGAAGTATCGGCTATGTTTCGATCAACGGTACTGTCTGCCTGAACATAGCGATAAGAACAATATTGGCGACCCGGCAAAAGGCCTTGGTGCAGACCGGCGGCGGAATAGTCGCGGACTCTTCGGAGGATGCCGAATACAACGAAACGCTGGTTAAGGCCAGGGCCCTCGTGGCCGCCGTGAGCAGCGGCGCGTGTTTGGCCCATGAGGCGGGAAAAGCCGGTTAAACCTCGCGTGCGCGGCGGCGGCCAAAAACGGGGCAGGCCTGCGGCTTTCCGATGGCAGCCCGGACGGTTGCCCGACGGGTTAAACGCGTACAAATACCGGGCCGGTTTTACATGATACCGGGTTAATGGAATGCATTGAGTGATGGCTCCGAAGGGTACGGAAAAAATCTTCTTGAATGATCGCCTCGTGGATGCCGCGGACGCCGCCGTTTCGGCCAGCGACGGGGGGCTGCTCTATGGGGCGGGGCTTTTCGAAACAATGCGGAGCTACAACGGTGAGGTGTTTTCGCTGCCCGACCATCTCGACAGGCTCTTTTTCAGCGCCGCGGCACTTTTCATCGAACACGGTTTCGACAGGAAATTCATAACCGATGCTGTTTACAGCGTCCTTAAGGCGAACGGGCTTTCTGATGCGAGGCTGAGGTTGACGCTTACAGCAGGCCCTATGACCGACGCCGAAAACCGCCGGCCTACCCTTCTGATCACCGCGGTGAAGATCCAGCCTTACCCAAGGCGGTATTACAGCGATGGCGTTCTCGTGGTCGTCTGCCCGTTCAGGCAGAACTGCGGCGACCCCACCTGCGGCCACAAGACGACCAGCTACCTCGCTCGCATAAGGGCTCTGGATATAGCCCGCCGCAAGAAGGCGGCCGAGGCGATATGGTTCACGCCGGACAACCGGCTAGCGGAGGGATGCATAAGCAATATTTTTTTGGTGAAAAAATCGGTGCTCTACACACCACCGATCGAAACGCCGGTGCTGGCGGGTGTGGCCAGAAAAACCGTATGCAGTCTGGCGGTTAAGAATTCTATTGAACTTGTGGAAAAGGCCTTGTACATATCCGACTGTCTCGAGGCCGAAGAGGTCTTCCTGACGAACGTTATAATGAAGATCATGCCGGTGTCGAGAATCGAAAAACACGCGGTCGGCGACGGAAAGGTGGGGCCTGTTACTGCGAGACTGACCGGCCTGTTCGACAAGCTGGTGGGTAGCATGTAGGAGGTAGGAGGTTGTAGATAGGAGGCTTGGTTCTCTGCACTTGGTGCTTTATACTTGTAACCTTTAACCGCGGCCGAAGGCCGCGCAAGGATAACATATGAAGGCAGCCAAAGTAGTTGAATCGATCGACGCCGTGGTCCCGCTGAAGCTGGCCCAGGACTGGGACAACGTCGGGCTGCTGGTGGGCAGGCCGAATCGTAACGTGAGCAGGATTCTTCTGGCGCTTGACGTTACCATGGACGTGGTCCGCGAGGCGCGCGACTTCAAGGCGGAGATGATCGTTGCGTACCACCCTGTTATCTGGGATTCCCTCAAGGCCGTCACTGCCGAGGGACCGTCAGAGGTGGTGTACGAGCTCGCAAGATCGGACATAGCGGTCTTTTGCGTCCATACGGCGCTGGACAGCGTGGAAGGCGGCGTAAACGACGGCCTTGCCGAGATAGTCGGCATAGACGGCGCCCGACCCATAGGCGACTATGTCGAGGATCCCGCCGGCCCCTGGTACAAGCTGGTGGTCTTCGTTCCCTCCGAATCTGTTTCCAAGGTCACTGACGCGATTTTCCGGGCCGGCGGAGGGCGCATGGGCAACTACAGCCGATGTGGTTTCCAGGCCGCAGGCGAGGGCAGCTTCCTGCCGATGGAGAACGCCTCCCCGGCGGTCGGTCGCAGGGGCAGGCAGGAAAAAGTGCGTGAAATCAGGTTTGAAACTGTAGTGGAAGCCGGCAGGCTCGAGACCGCCGTCGCATCTATGTTGCGGGCGCATCCCTACGAAGCGCCTGCCTATGACGTGTTCAGGCTGCAACATTCCGGTGAAAGGTTCGGCCTCGGGCGCATGGGCCGTTTGCGGCGGCCCGCTACCGTAGCCGCGATCATGCGAAGGATCAAAAAAGGCACCGGAGCCGCGGCCGTCAGAATCGTTGGCGATGTCCCGCCGAAGGTTGCCGCCGCCGCGGTCTGTGCCGGTTCCTGCGGCCGGATAATCAATTCGGTCATCTCTGCCGGCTGCGATCTTTACGTTACCGGCGAGTTGAAACACCATCACGCCCTTCTCGCAAGGCAGTCTAACCTGGCGTGTATCTGCCTTGGACACGGCGTCTCTGAACGGTTTATATTGAAAAACCTGGCTGCCCTGCTGCGGCCGCAGATGCCGGAGGTCCGATTTAAGGTCAGCGACAGAGACGTCGAACCGTTTAATTACAGGCGGATATGACACAGGAACATCCAAGCCGCAATCCCGCCGGACCCTCGCTCGATTCAGTGGTCGAAGCGGTACTGTTCGCCAGCGATGAACCGGTTAACGCCAACCGGCTGGCGGCGATAGCGGGCACCGCTACCGGCGAGGTAAAGCGGGCGATAAAGGACCTCAACGAAAAATACTCGTCTTGCGGCAACTCCTTCAGGGTCGAAAAGATCGCCGGCGGCTTCCAGATGCTCACGATGCAGTGTTACAGCAAATGGGTTGAAAAGCTGGTGACCGTCCGCAGCGAGAGCAAACTCAGCGCCGCGGCTTTGGAAACACTTGCCATAATCGCCTACAAGCAGCCCGTCATCAGGGCCGATATAGAGGCCGTAAGGGGCGTCGCGGTCGGGGACGTTCTACGAAGCCTCATCCACAAGGGCCTTGTAAGGATAACCGGAAGGGCCGAGGTTCTTGGAAGGCCCATGCTCTACGGGACGACCAAGAAGTTCCTGCGTGTGTTCGGCCTGGACAACCTCAAGGACCTGCCCAAGGTCGAAGAGCTGAAGAAGCCGCCGGCCTGAAAGCAGGGGGTAAAAGGGGTCAGACGGCACAGGAGGGTGTGTTTATCAGGAGTAACCCGGCCGTGTTTAATGCGGCCCGCCTCTAAGCGAAGCTGTCGCCGTCCAGATACCTGCCCGGCACGAGATAATTCCCTACGTAATCGGACACGGCTTCTTCCAGCGGGATCGTTTCCCTGCGGTAACCGGCGTTGCGCAGCTTTGTGATGTCGGCGGAAGTGAAGTACTGGTACTGAGGCCTGATGGATTCAGGCATATCTATGTATTCGATCGACGGCCGGCGGTCCATCGCCGCGAAAACCGCGCCCACCAGGTCGTTCCATGTTCTGGCCCTGGCGGTGCCGATGTTGTAAAGACCGGCGACCTGCGGGTTGTCCAGGAAAAAGAGCGTCATTTCAACCGCGTCCTTTACATAGACGAAATCCCGCTTCTGCTCGCCGTGCCTGTATCGGCTGTCGTGTGATTTGAACAACCTGACCGATCCGGTCAGGCCGATCTGCTCGAAGGCCTTGAGAACGAAGCTTCGCATGGGGCCCTTATGGTATTCGTTCGGTCCGAAGACGTTGAAATACTTGAGGCCGGCCGCTTTCTCCAGCAGGGCGTTTCTCTTGGCCCACAGGTCGAACAGCTGCTTGGAATAGCCGTAGATGTTCATCGGGCGCAGGCCCTCTATCCCGCCGCCGTCGCAAAAGCCGGCGCAGCCATCTCCGTACGTGGCGGCGCTTGATGCATAGACCAGGCGGGCGCCTTTTTCCAGGGCCCACCGCGCCACGGCTTTACTGTACCGGTAGTTGTTCTCCACAAGGTACGAGGCGTCTGTTTCGATGGTGCTGGACTCGGCACCCAGGTGGAAAACCGCCATGACTGCGGCTGGTCCGCCTCCCGTCGCGATCGTTTTTAAAAAATTATCCTTTTCGATATAGTCGGCGAAGGATAGGTTCCGCAGGTTCTTCCATTTCGCGTCGCGGCCCAGATCGTCCACGATTATTATCTCGTCCTCGCCGCGGCTGTTAAGCGCCGCCACAAGCGCCGAGCCGATGAAACCCGCTCCGCCGGTGACTATGATCATGGCTGTTTCCTTTTCCCCCAGGCAACCGCGACAGGATAATCCACGGCGGCCTGTGTGTCAAATGCATGAATCGCCCCAGCCTGTATCCTAATGCCGCATGCCGCATTCTACATGCTACCTCCTACCTTCTACCTTCTACCTCCTACCTCCTACATCTTGTATCCCGCGCCCCAACCATATAGAATTATCCCCACAAATGGTGATAGGTCTCTTAACAGCCCGTCTATGCCTGAACGGGGTTCGGTCGCTGA
>Ga0180434_10003449_pt1 | contig 20129 bp, 21 predicted proteins | sample SS_ome_7_FD_132453 | JGI IMG/M metagenome (GOLD analysis project Ga0180434, IMG submission 132453) | Hypersaline lake sediment archaeal communities from the Salton Sea, California, USA - SS_1_D_2 metaG | ecosystem: Environmental > Aquatic > Non-marine Saline and Alkaline > Hypersaline >...
CTCGGCGCGGACGCGGCGGGGAAGTCGCTGGGCCAGCGCTCGGAGTCGCAGAGCGAGACCCTGACGGCCGAAATCGCGCGCATCCAGAGCGGACCCAACGACACACTCGAGGGCGTCTTGGGCGAGTACGACACGATCAGCTCGGCGATGGGCAAGTTCTTGGAGAACGGACCGGAGTTCGCGCGCCAGGCGCTGAGCAAGGTGCTCGGTCCGGAACGGGCTCAGAAGACGGTCGAGCGCGTGCAGGCTTCGCTCGACCCGAAGGGATTCGAAGTGCTCCGCGAGATCGACGATGAGCAGCTGCTCAGCTTCATCAAGCGCGAGCATGCCCAGACGGTGGCGCTGATTCTCGCCAACTTGAAGCCGCGCCAGGCGGCGCGCATCCTCTCGCATCTCGAGCCCGAGCGTCAGGCGGACATCATGGGGCGGGTGGCCCGCATGGAGAACGTCTCGCCCGAGATGATCCGCAAGGTCAAGGAGAGCCTCAATCACCTCTTCAGCAATTGGAAGCGCGCTCACAGTGAATCGGCCGGTGGCATCGAGGCAGTCGCCGACTTGCTGAACAACCTCGATCGCGCGACCGAGAAGCGCATTCTGGCGGCGCTCGAGTCGGACGATCCCGAGCTGGCGGGCGACGTGCGCGCTCTGCTCTTCACCTTCGAGGACCTGATCAAGCTGACCGATGCCGACTTGCGCCAGGTGCTCAAGGAAATCGATTCCTCGAGCCTCGCCCTGGCCCTGAAGGCGGCGAGCGAGGAGCTGAAGGAAAAGATCTTCGCCAACATCTCGCAACGCGCCTCGGAGATGCTGCGGGACGAGATCGAGTTCATGGGTCCCGTGCGCCTGCAGGCGGTGCAAGAGGCGCAGAACCAGGTCACCGAGGCAGTCTTGCAGCTCGATGAATCGGGGCAGATCACGCTCGCCCGCGGCGGCGAAGGAGAAGAAATCGTTGCCTAGTTCGAGTCTCTTGCGCGGCGCGCGGATGAGCGCGCAGACGGTGGCGATCGGCGCCGCACAGGCGGGCGGCGTCGAGGCCGCAGGCGAGGCGCCCGTGCATACGGCGCGCGAGCTCGAGGCTGCGTGTGCGGCGGCCCACCGGGCGGGCCAGGCTGCGGGGGAAGCCGTTGGGCGCGCCGCCGCACAGCAGCGGATGGCGGCCACGGTAGAGTTGCTGGCATCTGCTGGACGCGCGCTGGCCGATGAGCGGACCGCGCTGTTGCGCGCGACGCGCCAGGACCTGCTGCGCCTGGCAACCGCCATGGCCGAGCGCCTGGCGCGCCGGGCGCTGGCGCTCGATCCAGAGGCCGCCGGCCGCGCCGTGGCAGACGCCTTGGCCCACGTCGAGACGGCCGCACGCGTCGTCATCTGGCTTCATCCTGAGGATCAGGCCCGACTCGAAAGCCAAACCGAGAAGCTGGCGGCACGTTTCGCGGCCGACGCGCACCTGGTGCTGCGGGCGGATCCCGACCTCGCCCCCGGGGAGTGTCGCCTGGCGACGGAGCAAATGGAGATCGACGCGACGCTGGCCGGGCATCTGGAGCGACTGGCGGAAGCGCTCACCGACTGGGAGCAACAGGCCGGGGCGAGCGCGGGCCTGACGGCGGAGGAGGCGGAGGCAGCGTCCGCGGCGACCGGCGAGCCGGAGACGGAGCCGGTGGCCCAGGACCCGGGGAAATGGGAGCCGGCGGGGTCGACGGGGGTGGCGGGCAAGTCGCGGACCGCGAACGGCGTCGCGGGTCGCAGATCGGCCACGCCCGAGGAGGCGCTGCGTGAAGTTGCTTGATCTCGACCAGGTGCACGAGGCGCTGGCGCGCGTGCCGGCGGTTCAGACGCGCGGCCGCGTGCGCCGTGTCGCCGGCGGCGTGGTCGAGGCGACCGGCCCCCGCGTTCCCGTCGGCGAGCTGTGCACCATCGCCGGGAGTCGTCCGCTGCCGGCCGAGGTGATCGGCTTTCGCGAAGACGCGGTCCTGCTCATGCCCTTGACCGACGCCAACGGCTTGTACCCTGGCGCATTGGTCGCGAGCCGCCGCCGCCCGCTCTCGGTGCGGGTCGGGCCGGCGTTGCTGGGGCGCGTCCTCGACGGCTTGGGGCGGCCGATCGACGACGCCGGTCCGGTACGCGGCTGCCTGCGCTCGATCTTCGCCGACGCGCCCGCCCCCCTCGAACGCCGCCGGATCCTCGAACCGCTCGCGACCGGCGTGCGCGCGATCGACGGCTTGCTGACCTGCGGGCGGGGACAGCGATTGGGGATCTTCGCCGGTTCCGGCGTCGGCAAGTCGATCATGCTCGGCATGATCGCGCGTCACGCGCGCAGCGACGTCAACGTGATCGCTCTGATCGGCGAACGGGGACGCGAAGTGCGGGATTTCCTGGAGCGCGATCTGGGTGCCGGGCTCGAGCGGTCCGTGGTCGTGGTGGCGACCGCCGACCAGCCTCCGCTGGTGCGCATCAAGGCGGCGATGGTCGCGCTGACAATTGCCGAGGCGTTTCGCGAGACGGGGCGCAACGTGCTCTTCATGATGGATTCGCTCACCCGGGTGGTCATGGCGCAGCGGGAAATCGGGCTCGCCGCCGGCGAACCACCTACGACCAAGGGCTATCCCCCCTCGGCTTTTGCGCTCTTGCCGCAGCTGCTCGAGCGTGTCGGCGCCGCGCAGCGGGGCAGCATTACCGGCCTCTTCGCCGTTCTCGTCGAGGCCGACGATTTGAGCGAACCGGTCAGCGATGCCTCGCGCGCCATCCTCGACGGCCACATCGCCCTTTCGCGGCGGCTCGCGCAGCGCAATCACTATCCGGCGATCGATGTTCTGGGCAGTGTCAGCCGCGTGATGCCGCAGATCGTTGCCGCACCGCACCGCGCGGCGGCGGATGAGATTCGTCGCGTGCTGGCCGTCCACGCCGAGGTCGAGGAAGTGATCCAGCTCGGTGCCTATGTGGCCGGATCGAATCCGGAGGTCGATGACGCGCTCGCGCGCCTGCCGGAGATCCGCGCCTTTCTCTGCCAGCAGCCCGAAGAGGGGTCAACCTGGAAGACGACGCTCGAGCGATTGACAGCGCTCGCCGCGGCGCGCCGGGGGGTGGAGGGGGCGGCATGAAACGGTTCCGCTTTGCCCTACGAGGGCTGGAGAAGGTACGCCAGAGCGAGGTCGATCGCGCCTACCGCAAGCTCGCCGAGAGCGAGCGCGCGCGGCGCAGTGACGAGGAGGAACTGATGGCACTTACGACGGCGCTGGAGGCGGGTTGGGGTCAGGTGGCGCGAACTGGGCGAGTCGACGGAGCGGCCCTGGATGCGGAGGCGAACTACGTTGGCCTGCTCCGGCACCGGCGCGCTGCGGTCGAGGTGCAGCTGGGGGAACGCATCGCGCAGGTCGAAGCGGATCGCCAGCAGCTGATGGCTGCCCGGCGGGAACTGAAGGCGATCGAGCGGCTGCGCGAGCGCCGCTACCTCGAGTTCCTGCAAGAAGTGATGCGTGACGAACGCGAGCAGTTGGACGATCTCGGCGGCCAGCGCCATCAGCGCCGCGTCGCCGCCTAGGGGGACGTAGACGTGAGTCAACGGGGTGCGATCAACGTGCTCGGCCTGGTGGCGATTTTCGCGGCCACGGCGGTCTTGCTGACCGTCGTGATGCTCTTCGTCACCGGTGTGGCGCAGCGCACGATCATCCCACGGCTGCAGCAGCGTGCGGAGCAAGCGGTCGCGGAGCCGGCCGAAGGCGCCGCGTCGTCGCCGGCGGCCGCCGAGCCGTCGAGCGCTCCGCCTCCGGCCGACAGCGAAGCCACGCCGTTTGACTCGCTGCGCGCCTTGCGCGCACAGATCCGGGTCGAGCAAGCGCGGCTGGAGGCGCGCAGCGACACCTTGGCGGCGCAGATCGCCGAATGGAAGCAGTTGCGCGCCGCCGCCGAAAACGCGGCGGGTGAGCGCGTCGCGGCGCTGGCCAAGATCTACGCGACGATGAAGCCGGAAGCGGCGGCGCGGGCGCTCGTCCGCCTCGATGACGAGACGTTCGAGCGCGTGCTCGCCCGCATCGATCGACGTCAGGCGGGGAAGATCCTCTCGCTCATCGATCCGGAGCGGGTGGCGCGGCTGACCCGCCGTGCGGCGCGACCGACGGGGGTTGACGCCTCGTAAGGAAGAGGCCGCGCGGGCGCAGCGAGGGCCGCCGCGGCGCAGGCGACAGAGGTAGCGGATGGGACCGGGAATGACAGCCGAGATCAGCGGGCACGGGAATGCCGCGCCCGCCCGCGCGGGGCGCGAGCGGGGTGCCGCGACCGAGGCGCCCTACGAGCAGGTGGCGCAAAGCGCCCTCGCCGGGCAGACGCCGCCGCCGGTGAACGATCGGGGGGACCGGGGTGGTAGGGCGTCCCCGCCGACCGGGACGAGCGGAGCGCCGACCGGCGCGTCGGGAAGCGCGACGCCATATCCCGCCGATGCGGCGGCCACGCCCCCCTTGCCATGGTGGCTGCAAGGTCCGGCAAGTGCGCACCTGAGTGCGGAGCAAGCGAATCCGGCTTGGGCGGAGATGGCGGGTGCGGCCGTGCCGGCGGGCGAAGCGGCTGCGGCCATCCGCGAGCCGGCGCCGTCGCAGGCCGGCGCGCGCCCCGGCGCCGCAGTCGCATCCGCGGCGGCGGGGACGACGGCGGGAGTGGCCGAGGCGAGTGCCGCGGGGCAGAAGCTGCAGGCCCTACTGCAACCGGCTGGTCCGGAGCCGCGCGACGGTGTCCCGCGCGAACCGCAGGCGACCAAGGCAAGAGCCGGGCTGGCCGGCGAGGCGGAAGAGCGGTCCCCGGTGGTGTCGGCCCAGCGACGTGCGGGCGCGCACATCGCGAACGCAACGCACGACGGAGTCAGGCCGGCAGCTGTCTCGGCTGTGCGTGCGGCGCAAGCGCCGGCCGGCGCGGCGGACACGGGGGAGGAAGCGGACCCGCTGGGGGACGACGCCCGTAGCGCCGCAGCGCGCGCGGCGCGACGCCGGGGCGAACGGGCAGTGCGTCCCTTCGAGCCTCCGCGCATCGCTGCAACCACGTCCGCGCCGCAAGCCGCGGAGGCGGGGGGTGTGCGGCGTGCGGCGGGGCCGGTGCGCTTCGCGGATTCGGCATCGGCAGTGGCGACGGGTGAGGGGGAGGCCGGGCAGCGCGTGCCGGACGCCTGGGAAGGCGAGTTCGGCCGACAGGCGGTGAGCGAGAGGTCCAACGGGGGCTCTCTGGCGCCGTACGCGCGGGCGTTCATGGAAGGGGCGCCCACCCGGCCTGCCCCCCGCGCGCCGCACGAGGCGGGCGGGCAGGGCGCGACGTCGTGGACGCCCGCAGCGGGCGAGTCCGCGGCCACGGATCGCGCCGCATTCACCGCGCCGGCCACGGCCCCGACCGAAGCGGACACGCGGCTCGATGGATTGCGCGCGACGGTCCGCGTGCAGACCGTCCGCGCGCTCGGTGCGGCGCTGTCCGAGGCGCGCCAAGAAGTGGTCGTCACGCTGCGCCCGCCGAGTCTCGGGCGCATTCGCATTCAGCTGCAGGTCGATCAAGAACGCCTGCACGCTCGCCTGCAGGCGGAGCGTCCGGAGGTGGAGCAGATTCTCTGGCAGGACCGCGACGTCCTGCGCCAGCGGCTGGGTGAACAGGGCTTGCGGTTGGAGACGATCGCGGTCGAACGCGGCGCGGCCCGCGTTGCGCCCGGTGCGGCTGCGAGCGACGGCGGGTCGCTCACCGACGGCTTGGATGCCCGCGACGCCGGAACGAGTGGGCAGGCGGCGCAGGACTCTGGCGGTCAATCCGAGCATGACAGCCGACCCCATGCGGCGCACCGCCTCCGCCTTGGCGCGGAGAGGGATGTCCTGCGGACGGAGGAACCACCGGCGACGCCATCCGCGCCGCGCGGGGCAGTCGATGTACGTGCGTAGCCTACTGAGGACTACGCCGCGAGCGGAGGAGGAGTAAGACGATGGATATCTCGAGCGTGACGGGATCGTCCGCGTTGCCGGCGACGACCGGATCGGCGGGCGACGTGCTGGGCAAGGATGACTTCCTGAAGCTGCTCGTGACCCAGATGCGGCATCAGGATCCGCTCAATCCGATGGAGAACACGGAATTCGTGGCTCAGCTCGCCGAGTTCAGCGCGCTGGAGCAGATGCAGAACCTGAACGAGCAGTTCGGCGAACAGACGCAGATGATCCAGTCCTTGAACAACAACATCGTCGCGGCGTTGGCAGGACGCCAGGCGACCATCGCCAGCGATCAGATCCGCCTGCCGGCCGAAGGCGCCGTTGAGCTCGGTTTCGAGGTGGGCCAACCGGCGGCCGGGGTGACGGTCACGATCTACGACGCGCAAGGCACGGCCGTCGATACGCTGCAGCTCGAACAGGTGCCGGCCGGAATTCAGCGTCTGGAATGGGATGGGCTCGATGCCGGCGGCGCTCGCCTGCCGGCCGACAACTACAGCTTCACGGTGTCGGCGACGGGGGCGGACGGCACGGCTTTGGCAACGCGCCCGCTCGTCGTCGGGACGATCGAGAGTGTCTCGTTCTCTGACGGGACCGCCTACTTCAATGTCAATGACACACGTGTGCCGCTTGGGGCGCTGGTCGCCATCGCCACCGAGCCCTCTCCCGCGGAGTCGGGTGAGTAGGAATCGCCTGAGAGGAGGAATGGAACCATGATGCGCGCGCTCTACTCGGCAGTTTCCGGTATGGCCGGCAACATGCTGCGGATGGACGTGATCGGGAACAACATCGCCAACGTCAACACGATCGGGTTCAAGGCCGGACGCCTGAACTTCGAAGAGGCCTTTGCCCAAATGCGCCGGGCCGCCAGCGCCCCGGGTGACAACAGCGGCGGCACAAACCCGATTCAGATCGGCGGCGGTAGCATGATCGGCTCGGCGAGCCAGCTCTACACGCAGGGCAGTTTGCAGATGACGGGGATCGGAACCGATCTCGCCATCCAGGGCAACGGGCTGTTCGTGATGAGCGACGGGTCGGCCAACTACTACACCCGCGATGGTTCGTTTCAGATCGATTCCTCAGGGCAGCTGATCAGTCCCAGCAGCGGCTTCATCGTCCAGGGCTACGCCTACGACCGGACATCCGAAAGCTACGCCTCCGACTTCACGAACGTCCAGGTTCCCCTGCATGGCATTGAGCCGGCCCGCGAGACGTCGCAGGTCACGCTGTCCGGCAATCTGAACGCCGATTCGCAACCGCGCGGCTCGCTGATGGAAACGGGTGTGCTCTACGGGAGCAGCGGGGAGCTGGCGAGCGACGCAACTGCGTTGGTCGATCTGCGCATCGGCGCCACGAGCACAACGCAGCTCGTCTATGACGGCGACGCGATCCACATGAACGCCATCGTGGGCGGCGACAGCGTGACCTCTGAGCTCACCGTCGGGAGCGGCACGACGATCGCCGACTTCCTGAGCGCCCTGACGCAGATGCTCAATAGCGGGGAAGGCGTCGAGGGCATCACGGCGACGATCGGCGCCGACGGGCGCATCGAAGTCGAGACCCCCGACTCGATGGGGAACGCGGCATCGGTCACCGGACTGACGCTGTCGGCCCTCGATGATCAGGAGCGCGTGCGCAGCGAGTTCAGTTCGGCCTTCGCCTTCGACGATCTGGAGAGCGCGCGCGACGCGAGCGTCTTCACCAAGCGCACGCGCATCTACGATGCGCTCGGCTTCGCGCACGAGGTGACCTTCACTTTCACCCGGGTCGCCGGGGCGAATGAATTCACCTGGGCGGCGAGTACCGGCACCGGCACCGCCAGCGTGCTCGAGGGCGGATCGGGACGGGTCACGTTCCGCAATGACGGATCCGTCGAGTCGTTCACCTTCGACAGTGTGGGCGGCACCATGCCGACCGAGCTGCGCGTCAACCCAGGGACCGGCGCCCAGGGGCCCGTCGACATCACGCTCGACATCGGCGCGCGCGGATCGTTTGAGGGACTGACGATGCTCAGCGGTTCGACGAGCGTTGAGACGAATCAGGACGGCTATGCGCAGGGCAACTTCACCGACTTCGAGACCGATGAAATGGGGCGCGTCATGGCGCGTTTCTCGAACGGCGTGATGCGCCCGATCGCCCGCCTCGCGGTGGCCGAGTTTATCAACCCGGCCGGTCTGACGCGCGTCGGCAACAACGCCTACGTCGAGAATCCAAACTCCGGCTCCCCGCTGGTCGGCGCTCCGGGCGAAGGAGTGATCGCCTCGAGCATTGCCGCCGGCGCGCTGGAGCAGTCAAACGTCGACCTGGCGCAGGAGTTCACCGACATGGTCGTGGCGCAACGCGGCTTCCAGGCCAATGCGCGCGTGATCACGGCGAGCGATGAGATTCTGACCGATCTGATCAACATCAAGCGCTAGCCGCACGCGCTAGCGTAGCGCAGCAACGTCGACGGTCTTGAAGGGAGGCAGACCGATGGCGGATGAGGAAGCCAAAGGGACGGAGCAGGCCCAGGCGGAGACGGCGGCGCAGCAGGCGTCGGCGCCGCGTCCGAACGCCGCGAGCCAGATTCCGGCCGCGCTGGCGCGCATCGCCGGGGGCGTGCTCGTGCTCGGCGGCATGACGACCGGCGTCTTCTTCCTCGTGACCGATGTGATCGGCCCGGGTCTCGGTCCCGCCCAGCAGGCGGAACAGATCGTGCAGAAGGAGGCGGAGCTGGGTGAAGCGACGCCGATGCCGGGCGAGCAGTACGTGATCGAGGAGATCGTCGTCAATCCGGCCGGCACGCGCGGCAAGCGATTCCTGCGTCTGGGCGTCGCCCTGGAGACGATGGAAGGGCCGGAGGTCATGGCCGAGCTCGAACAGCGCAAGGCGCAGATCCGCGACCTGTTCATCAGCGAGTTCTCGTCGCGCTCCCTCGAGGAACTGACGGATCCGACGGTGCGCGAGGAAGTGCGCGTAGCGTGCCTCGATCGGATCAACGGCTTTCTCGTTTCGGGTGATATCGCCAGTCTCTACTTCACCGACTACGTCTTGCAGTAGGGGGAGACCGTGGCCAACATTCTCTCACAGGACGAGGTGGATGCCCTGCTGCGAAGCTTCCAGGAGGAAGAGGGCAGCATCGAGTCCGAGGAGAACGTCGCCGAACCGGAGCCAGCGGCCGCCGCGAGCGGGGATCGGCGCATCCGGATCTACGACTTCCGGCGCCCAAACCGGATCTCCAAGGAGCAGCTGCGCTACCTGCAGACACTGCATGAAACCTATGCCTTCGGCTTTGGCGGTGTGCTGTCGGGCTACCTGCGGACGCTGGTCGAAATCAGCATTATCTCGGTCGAGCAGTATTCCTACGGCGAGTGGATCAAGGGACTCAAGGACTCGACCTGTCTCTTCCATTTCGGACTGGAACCGGACTTGGGCAAAGGGGCGATCGAAATCGACAGCGGGCTGGTGCTTGGCTTCGTCGACCGGCTCCTTGGCGGACGGGGCGAAACGGACGACGTCGAGCGCGAGCTCACCGATCTCGAGACGACGGTGGTCTCGCGAGTCGTCGAGGATGGGTTGCGAATGCTGGGCGACGCCTGGCATGAAGTCGTCTCGTTCGAGGCGCAGCTGCGGGGGCACGAACGCCACCCGCACCTCTTGCGCCTGCTGGCTGACACCGAGCCGGTCGTCCTCGTGACGATGGATCTGAAGACCAAGGCGCACCGGGGACGGATGACGATCTGCTACCCGTTTGTCGCCCTCGAGGCGGGCTTGACGCACGTGACGGGCTCGTTTGCGGCGCAGCCGCTCGAGCGCAACCACGACCCGCATGCCACGGCCTGGTTGCAGTCGGGCCTGCCGGAAGGGCGCGTGACTGTCTCGGCCTGCTTGGGGCACGGGGCGATCACGATCGGAGAGTTCATCCACCTGCGTCCGGGGGACGTGCTCCGGCTCGAGACACAAGTCGAGCAGCCGATGACGGTCCAGGTCGCCGGACGGCCCAAGTTCCTCGCGCGGCCCGGGCGCCGCGACCGCCGGTTGGCGGTGCAGATTTCCCATCGACTCACCGCAGGCCAGGAAGGAGAGAAGCATGTCGGATGAGATTCGCGAGTCGGCCGCTGACGACGCAGCCGAGGACGCATTCGAGGGCCGGGCCGAAGAGGCCGCGGACGACACGGGCGCAGGCGCGGCGCAGAGCGCGGGCACGCCGCCGGCCGGCGAGGAGATCCCGGCCGAACCGGAAGCCGACCCGCAACAGGATGCGGCGATCGAGGAGGCGATGAGCGAGGCGATTGCCGATGGCCCGTCCGCCTCCGTCCCCAGCGGCGCGGCGGAAAGCGGATTCGCCGCTGCTGCGAGCGACGGCGACGCGGGTCCGACGGTTCGCCGGGCGGAGTTCGACGCGCTCGGTGAGCCCGCGGGACGCGGCGATCAGGGCAACATTGAGCTGCTGCTCGACGTGCGCTTGCCCGTAACGGTCGAGCTTGGGCGGACGGAGGTCGAGGTGGGCGAGATCCTGCGCTTCGGGCCCGGATCGATCATCGAGCTGAGCAAGGAGGCGAATCAGCCGGTCGACCTGCTCGTCAACGGGGTTCTCGTCGCGCGGGGCGAGGTGGTCGTGGTCGAGGAGAACTTCGGTATTCGCCTGACCACGCTCGTCTCGCCCGAAGAGCGCATCCGGGCCCTGGGAGCGGCGGCATGAACGCGGTTACGCTCTCCACCGGGGCGATGCTGCTGCGCGTCGGACTGGCGCTGGGACTCGTCTTCGCGATTCTCGCCGCCGTGCTCTTCCTCTATCGGCGCGCTTCGCAGGCGCGGCGCGGAGGTCCGCGGCCGGCGGCGATCGAGCTGCTTGCTCAGCGTTCCCTCGGACCGCGCACGTCGCTGGCTCTCGTGCGGGTCGAGTCGACGTCGTTGCTGATCGGCGTCACGCCCCAGCAGATCACGGCTCTCGGGCAATTGCCGGCGCCGGCGGTGGCTGCGACCGAAGCGGACGGCGCCGTCGCCGCGAGCGACGCGGCACCCGCTCCGTCACCGCGCCCGGTGCGCGCGGCAACGCACGCCCCCGACGAAGAGGCCTTTGCCGATTACCTGCATTCGGAGCTCGGTCGGCTGCGGGGGTTGACCCTGCGCGCTTCGGGAACCAACGGTCGATCCCGCAGGGAGGAGCGATGCGGCGCCTAGGTTCAGCGCTGTTGGTCAGTGCCGTGCTGCTCGCCCTGCTGGGTGGGGGCGCGACCGTGGGCGCCGGGCCGGCGCTGACGCTCTCGCTCGACGACGGTTCGGGCACGCCCGGCGAAGAACCGCCGATCGCCACCGGACTGCAGATTCTCCTCTTGATGACCGTCCTGAGTGTCGCCCCGGCGCTCGTCTTGATGGTCACGAGCTTCGCGCGCATCGTTGTCGTGCTCTCCTTTGTGCGCCAGGCGCTGAGCACGCAGCAGATGCCGCCGAACCAGGTGCTCGTCGGCTTGGCCCTGCTGATGACCTTCTTCGTCATGGCTCCCACCTGGCAGGCCGTGCACGACGATGCCCTGCGGCCCTACCTGGACGGGGAGCTCTCCGCAACGGCCGCGCTGGAGCAGGGATCCGGGCCCCTGCGCGACTTCATGCTGACGCAGACGCGCGAGAAGGACCTCCAGCTCTTCGCCGGAATGGCAGACATCGATCGACCCGAGACGCGCGCTGATCTGCCACTGACCGTGCTCGTGCCCGCGTTCATGATCAGCGAGCTGCGCACCGCGTTTCAGATGGGATTCGTCATCTACCTGCCGTTCCTCATCGTCGACATGGTGATCGCGAGTGTCCTCATGTCGATGGGGATGCTGATGCTGCCGCCGGCGATGATCTCGCTGCCATTCAAGATCCTGCTCTTCGTCCTCGTCGATGGCTGGCACTTGGTGGTCAACAGCCTTGTCTCCAGCTTCAAGTAGGAGGGGCCGATGACGATTGCCGATGCGATCGATCTCTTCCAGAACGCACTGCTGCTGGCGTTGATGGTCTCGGGCCCGATGCTGCTCTTCGGCCTCATTGCCGGCCTGCTCGTCTCGATCTTCCAGGCGGTGACCCAGGTGCACGAGATGACGCTCACCTTCATTCCCAAGATCCTGGCGGTCGTGCTCAGCCTGTTCATCTTTCTGCCTTGGATGACGAGCAAGATCCTCGACTTCACCGCCTCCTTGCTCGGTGGGCTCGGCGGCTTGCGCTAGGAGCGACGCATGTTGCCGGTCTCCCCGGAGATGGTCGAGACCTTCGGCCTGCTGCTCGTCCGCTCGCTGAGTTTCTTCATGGCGGGCCCGATCTTCTCGCAGCGCAGCGTTCCGCCAACCGTGCGTCTGCTGCTCGGGCTGGGCACGGCGCTGGCGCTCTTCCCGATCGCGCCCGTACCGGAGGCGCCCATTCCCGGTCTCTTCGGCTTCTTCCTGGCTGTCGCCGGGGAGGTGTTCCTCGGCCTGCTGCTCGGCTTCGCGGCCGGCTTCCCGTTCGTCGGGATTCGCATGGCGGCGGGCCTCGTCGGCGTGCAGATGGGCTTCGGGGTGGTCAACGTCTTCGACCCTCAGCAGGGGCACCAGGTGGCGCTGCTCTCGCGCTTCTACGACCTGCTCGCGCTCCTGCTCTTCCTGCTGATGAACGGCCATCACCTGCTCCTGCGCGCCCTCGGCTTGAGCCTGCGGGCGGTGCCGCTGGGGGGGGCCGAGGTCGCTCCGGGGCTCGGCGAGGCGCTGCTCGGCCTGGCGGGGTCGATGTTCGTGACGATGCTGGCCGTTGGCGCACCCCTGATCGCTGTCCTGTTTCTGACCGATGCTGCCATGGGATTTGTCGCCCGGATGGTCCCGCAGATGAACATCTTCATCGTCGGCTTCCCCGTGAAGATCGGTCTCGGGCTGTTTGCGATGGCTGTAACTCTTCCCTATTTCGTCAGTACCGTCGATCGCCTCACGTCATCTCTAGAGCAAGATCTCCTCGCCCTGCTGGCTGGCATGTAGGTTGCAAGCCTCCGGTCGGCGCCTGGTCGGGCGCCCGCGCGAGATGGACCGAGACGGGATGCGACGATGGCCGAAGCCCCATTCCAAGAACGGACCGAGCCGGCGACTCCGAAGCGCCGCCGAGAGGCGCGCGAGGAGGGCAAGGTCGCCCGCAGCCAGGAGATCAACGCCGCCTGCCTGCTGCTTGCCGGCCTCGGGCTGCTCGCCCTCGCCGGCCCGTTCATGCTGCAGCGCCTGGGCGGCATCGTCCAGCGGCTGCTCGGCGCGAGCGCTTCACTCGAACTCGCCCCCGACCTGCTGATCGGCTACCTGCGCGGCGGGCTACCGGAAGTGCTCCTGTTGCTCGCGCCGCTGGCCGGAACGCTGGTCGTCGTCGCCCTCGGGGTCAACTTCGCCCAGGTCGGCTTTGTCCTGAGCTGGAAGCCGCTGGCGCCGAAACTGAGCGCGCTCAGTCCGACGCGCGGGTTCGGTCGGATCTTCTCGAAGCAAGGCGGGGTCGAGCTCGTCAAGTCGTTGATCAAGGTGGCGCTGATCGCCGGCATTGCCTGGTTGACGCTGCGCCATGAGTTCGCCCAGCTGACCGCGCGCATCGGCAGCGATCCGCTACCGACCTACCTGCAGGCGGCCACGGTGCTGCTGAAACTCGGGCTGCGCGTCGGCCTCGCGCTGCTCGTGCTCGCGCTCTTCGACTACGCCTTTCAGCGTTGGGACTTCGAGAAGAGCATCATGATGAGTGTCAAGGAGGTCGAAGAGGAGCTGCGCCAGACCGAGGGTGATCCGCGATTGCGCGCGCGCGTGCGCAGCGTGCAACGCGAAATGGCCCGCCGCCGCATGATGGCCAAGGTGCCCGAGGCGGACGTCGTCGTCACCAACCCGACCCACTTGGCCGTCGCCTTGCGCTACGACCGCGAGACGATGCGCGCGCCGACGGTGATCGCCAAAGGGGAGCGCTACCTGGCGCAGCGCATTCGCGAGCTGGCCGAACAGCACGATGTTCCCATCGTCGAGGACAAACCGCTCGCCCGGTTGCTCTACAAGGTCGAGATCGAGCATGAGATCCCGGCCGCGCTCTTCCGGGCCGTGGCGGAGTTGCTTGCCTACGTCTATCGCCTGCAGGCCCGCCGCCGCGACGGCGTGGCGACGGCCTGAGTCGGGATGAGGGGACGCCATGCGTGAGAGCCTGCTGAGCCGACGGGCCGACGTGCTGCTTGCGGCGGGCGTGATGCTCGTCTTGGGCGTGATGATCGTCCCGGTCGCACCGCAGATTCTCGACTTCTTCCTGATCGCCAATCTGACGCTGGCCTTGATGATCCTGACACTGACGATCTACGCTCCGCGCCCGCTCGACTTCAACACCTTCCCGACCGTCCTGCTCTTGGCGACGCTCTTCCGGCTGGCGCTCAACGTGGCCACGACGCGTCAGATCCTGCTCAACGGGTATGGCGGCAAGGTGATCGGAGCCTTTGGCAACTTCGTCGTCGGCGGCAACTACGCCGTCGGAGCGGTCGCCTTCATCATCCTGATCGTGATCCAGTTCCTCGTGATCACGAAGGGCGCCCAGCGGATTGCCGAGGTTACGGCGCGCTTCACGCTCGACGCCATGCCCGGCAAGCAGATGGCGATCGATGCCGACTTGAATGCCGGCCTGATCGACGAGCAGCAGGCACGCCAGCGCCGAGCCGAGATCTCTCAGCAGGCCGACTTCTACGGAGCGATGGACGGTGCCGCCAAGTTCGTGCGCGGCGATGCCGTCGCAGGCATCATCATCACGGCGATCAACATCATCGGCGGGTTGGTCGTTGGCGTTGCGCAATTGAAGATGTCGCTGGGGGAGGCGGGGCGGACCTTCACCCTGCTGACGATCGGAGACGGCCTTGTGGCCCAGATTCCGGCGCTGGTGATCGCGACCGCTTCGGGTATCCTGATCACGCGCACCGAAGCGCAACGCCATCTCGGGGCCGAGTTGGTCGGCCAGCTGCTGGGCGAGGCGCGCGCCCCGACCGTCGCCGCCGGCATTCTGTTGCTCCTCGGGCTCGTGCCCGGCCTCCCGCTCGTGCCGTTCTGGCTCCTGGCAGGGCTGGCCGGCGCAGCGGGCCTGTTCTCGCGGCGGGAGAAGCAGCGCGCCGCGGCCGCGGCGGCGGCGAAGGCGCAGACACCCAAGACGGATGCGCCCGAGCGCGTCGAACAGCTGCTCGAGCTCGACGAACTGGAGCTCGAGATCGGCTTCGGCTTGATCCCCCTTGTCGATGAGGAGGCCGGCGGCGAACTGCTGCAGCGCGTGACGCTCATGCGCCGGCAACTGGCTGCCGATCTGGGCTTCATCGTTCCCCCGGTGCGCATTCGCGACAACGTACGGCTACCGGCCGAAAGCTACGTGATCAAGATGCGCGGCGAAGAGATTGGCCGGGGGGAACTGGTCGTCGGTCAGTTGTCGGCGATGGGGCCGTCGGCGCAGCACGCGCAGATCCCCGGGGTGCGCATGCGCGAGCCGGTCTTCGGGCTGCCGGCGATCTGGATCATGAACGATCAGCGTTCCGAAGCGGAGGCGGCCGGGCTGACCGTTGTCGAGCCGGCCGCGGTCGTGGCGACGCACCTGACCGAGCTCGTCCGCGGTCATGCCCACGAACTGCTGACCCGCCAGGACGTAAAACAGCTGCTCGACCAAGTCAAGGAGACCCACCCGGCGTTGGTCGAGGAACTCGTCCCGCATCTGCTCACGCTGAGCGGCGTGCAGCAGGTGCTCAAGCGGATGCTGCGCGAGCAGGTCTCGATCCGCGACATGGTGACGATTCTCGAGACGCTGGCCGACACCGTGCCGCAGGTCAAGGACCTCGACGTGCTTGTCGAGCGGACACGGGCTGCCCTCGGACGCAGCCTCTTGCGCCCCTACCGCAATGCTCAAGGTGAGGTCAATGTCGTCACGCTCGATCCGAAGCTGGAGCAGCAGCTCGTCGATGCCGTCGTGCCCGGCCAGGAGGGCAATGCCCGCCTGGTGCTCGATCCCAGTCAGACTCAGGTGCTGATGGAGAGCCTCTCGGATGCGGTGCAGAAGGCGCTTGCCGTGGCGCAGCATCCGATTCTTCTCTGTAGCCAATACCTGCGGCCCTACTTGCGCGATTTCGTGACACGCTTCATCCCGCAGGCAGTCGTCTTGTCGTACCCCGAGGTAACCGGCGTCGCCACGGTGCAGACGGTGGCGACGGTTCGCGGGGCATCGCGCGCCGCTTGAGCGCGCGCAGGAGCAGGTCCGGATGAAGATCCAGCGCTTCACCGCCGACGACATGCCGAGCGCCCTGCGGGCCGCCCGGCGGCGGCTGGGCGCCGAGGCCGTCATCCTGGAAGCGAAGGCGGTGACCGAACAGGGACGCCGGCGCGTGACGGTCGTTGCCGCGCTCGACCGTCATCCCGGGCAGCCGGCCCCGCTTCCCCCGCCGCACGAGTCGCCGGTGACGCCGCCGCGGCGCCGCGCGCAGCCGCCGCTACGACCGAGCGTGCAGGAGGCCCCGCCCCCCCGCGAGCCGGCGGCGTCCGCGCCGGACGATGAGCGCGCCGCACTGCAAAGACGGCTCGCCTATCTCAATCGTCTTGTCGCGAGCGATCACTTCTCGCACCTCCCGATTCCGCTGCGCGAGATCTACCTCGATCTGATCGCCGCCGACGTCGATTCCAATCTCTCTTTCGGCTTGTTGCGGGCGATCGCCGAGCGTGGACCGGTCGACCTGATGACACCGCCCGATCTCGAGCCGCTCGCCGCCCGTTTCGCCGCGCTGTTGCCGGCCGCACGGGTGCGGCCGGGCGAAGAGGCGGGGCGCGTGCTGCTCCTGGTCGGTCCGCCCGGGGCCGGGAAGACGACTGTCGCCGCAGCGCTGGCGGCACGCGCCGTGCGTCGCGGCCTGCATCCGGGCCTCGTTTCGATCGACACGTTCACCGCGGGCGGGTCGGCGCGCCTCGAGCAGTACGCCCGCATTCTCGACCTGCCGTGCACGACAGCCTTCACTCCGGATGAGTTGGCCGGCGCGACCGGCGCTCGCCTGGCGGCGTGCGATCTGCTGATCGTCGACGGTCCCGCCATCGTCCACGGCGACCCGGCCGCGGCCGCGAGTCTGGAGGGGTTCTGTGATGCGCTGACCGACCCCGAGCTACACCTGGTCCTGCCGGCCAGCGGCAAAGTCGCCGATCTGGCGCGCATCCAGGCGGCGCATGATCCGTGGCAGCCGCGCACGCTGATCTTCACCCAGGTCGATCAGACGACGGCGCGGGGCGGGATCCTCAGCGTGTCGATCAAGGCGCGCTGTCCGGTCAGCTACTGGCTCGCCGGGCGCGACATCGTTTCCGATCTGCAGCCGGCCGATCCGGCCGCACTCGTGGCGCTCGTTTTTGGGACGGGGGCGGCGGGGCAAGACGCGGCGCCACAGATGCGGCGCCGCGCGTTGGCTTGAGGAGGACCCAATGGGATCAGCATCCTCTGCGAGAGGTCCCGCGCATGAGCGGCCCGGCGCCGACGCGATCGCGCCGCGGCGCATTCCGAGCGCTCACCGCGCGGACAGTCCGGCCCGGCGTCCGCGCCTGCGGACGATCGCCGTCACGAGCGGCAAGGGCGGGGTCGGCAAGACGAACATCGTCACCAACCTCGCGATTCGCCTGGCTGAATTGGGCCAGCGCGTGTTGCTGCTCGATGGCGATCTGAGTCTGGCCAACGTCGACTTGCTGCTGGGGCTGGTCCCGGAAGCGACGCTCTACGATGTGGTTGCCGGTCGCTGCAGCGTCGAGGAGATTCTGCTCGCCGGACCGGCCGGGATTCAGATCCTACCCGCTTCCTCCGGAGTGGAGGAGATGGCGAATCTCGACGATTACCGTAGAGAGGTCTTGCTGCGCTCCCTGGAGGCAGTCGCTCGGGATCGCGACGTGTTGCTCGTCGACACCGGGTCCGGCATCCATGCCCAGAGCATGCGTCTTGCGCAGGTCGCCGACGAAATCCTCGTGGTGACGACCCCCGAACCCCCTGCCTTCGCGGATGCCTACGCTACCCTCAAAGTGCTCTCAGCGCGCAGGTTCGTCTGTCCGCCGCGATTGGTGGTCAACATGGCGGCTTCATCCGCGGAAGCGAACCGAGTCGCCGGGCGCGTGCGCCGGGTTGCGCGTCGGTTCCTCGGGCTGGAACTGGAAGTGTGCGGCATGATTCCGCGCGACGAATCCGTCTGGCGCGCGGTGCAAGAGCAGCAGCCGTTCTTGACCGCGCATCCGACCTCGCCCGCCGCCGAGGCCATCCGCCGGCTGGCCGCTTGTCTGCTCGGGTGGCCGGGCGAGCCGGGTCGGCAGACGGAACCGGCCAGGCACACCGGGCAGGCGGCCTAGGGAGAAGCGGATGAAGATCTGGGTCGCTCATATTGCGCGTTTCGCCGGACTGGGGGCCGCTTGCATCACGCTCGTGGCGGGAGCGGCCTTGCACCTCACGGTGCCGACGATGATGGCGCGGGCCCTTGTCGTGGGTGCGTGCGCCTATGTCGCCGTCTACCTCTTTGCCCGCTTGGCCGGCGACGTTGTGCTTCGAGCGGCGATCCACGAGCAGGTGCGCCGCCATCACCACGCTCGCGCAAGTGCCGGCGACAACGCGCCGGAGGCGAGCGGCAGTCGGTTCTCCGCAGCTGCGACGGCCGCCGGCCGGACGTCCCCGCCTGGGTCGGGAGAGAGGCAGCCAGCGGCTGGGAGTGCGGACGCGGGAGGAACGCCGGGATCTCGATCCGCCGCGGCGCGGTCGCGCACGGAATCCTGGGGCGAGGTCGAGTCGAGGGAAGAGACAGGGGTACCGGATCAGACGGCACGCGCCGCCTGATCGACAGCCGAGGGAGGCAGAGGAAGAGCATGGCAGAGACGAGCGCATTGCTGAGGCTGGCCGCACGGCCGATTCCTTCCCAGCTGACAGCAGATGAACGGGCCCGGGCCGAGGCTTTGCGCAAGTATGCGCCGTTGGTCAAGTACGTGGTCGATAAGATCTCGAGCACGCTGCCGAAATCGATCGACACCGAAGACCTGATCCACACCGCGATCATCGGTCTCTACGACGCCGTGGCGAAATTCGACGAGACGCGTGGAACGAAGTTCGAAACCTACGCCGTGTGGCGCATCAAGGGGGCCGTGCTCGACGAGCTGCGCTCTCTGGACTGGGCCAGTCGCTCGACGAGACGCAAGGCGCGCGAGTTCGAACGCGTGTCGCACCAGCTTGAGCAGCAACTCGGGCGCTCGGCCTCGGAGCAGGAGATCGCCGAGGCGCTCGAGCTTCCGGTGCAGGCCTACAACCGTCTGCTCGAAGAGGTGCGCGGAGCGACGCTGCTCAGCCTCGATCAGACCGTGACGGTCGACGATGAACACGACCTGAGCGGGCTGGCCGAGGCGATCGAAGATCCGAACGCGATCGACCCGCTGGTGACGATTCAGGAAGAGGAATCCAAGGGCCTTCTGCTGGGAGCGATCAATAGCCTGCTCGAGCAGGAGCGGTTGGTGATCGCGCTCTATTACTACGAGGAAATGACCCTCAAGGAGATCGGCGAGACGTTGAGCATTTCCGAATCGCGCGTCTCGCAAATCCATACCAAGGCGATCACGCGGCTCAAGGGGCGCATGCAGCCGACCCTACTGGCGGCCTAGCCAACGGAGCGTAGACGGTGAGCGAGCTGGCGAACCTGCGACAAGTCCTGGCGCTGACCCAGGAGGTCGAGCGCATGCAGGAGCGCAAGCGACGCCGGGGCGGCGTGGAGCAGCAACAGGCGGCGCGACGGCTGGTCGACCGGCTTGAGTTGCAGGGTCGCCAGGTCGAGGGGACCCCCGGGCCGGAGCCGGTACATCCGGATGAGCGCGAGGCGGACAAGTCCGAGGATCGCGACCGGGAGGATGCACAGCGCGATGCTCGCCAAGGAGGAGACGCTGAACAGGATGCGGCCACAGAAGGCGAAGCCGAAGGAAGCGCTGTCGAGCCTCGTGCAGCGGAGCAGGATGCGGCCGCGCGCAGCCAGGCTGACCAGGACGCTTCCGGGCCCGACGAAGCTGAACGGGGTGATGCCGGCCGCGGCCACTCCCCGCCGGATGACGTGCGGCGGAGCGCTGCGGGGCGCGAGGATCCTGCGCTCGAGAGCAAGGCGAGGAAGGGCGCGCAGGTCGACCTGCGCATTTGACCTAGGAGGCGTGCGATGAGCACTCCACGCAGTAAGGCGACCGCTCGCCAGCGCCGCTA
>Ga0180434_10003450_pt1 | contig 20123 bp, 17 predicted proteins | sample SS_ome_7_FD_132453 | JGI IMG/M metagenome (GOLD analysis project Ga0180434, IMG submission 132453) | Hypersaline lake sediment archaeal communities from the Salton Sea, California, USA - SS_1_D_2 metaG | ecosystem: Environmental > Aquatic > Non-marine Saline and Alkaline > Hypersaline >...
AGTGTTGTAGGGCGGAGGCTACCCTTTCGTTGTGACACGAAGCAGTTCTGGAAGGGCGATAACTTTCGGCTGATGGTTGACATGCGCGATACACGTGATATCAAGCGTGCTTCCCGCTATTGCCAGCAGTTTTATTTTTTGCCGGCGGGGGGTGGAAAGAACGGTAAGATGCCGGTGGCGGGCTCAGCACGAATTCATCGGGCGACGGAGAACGCGCCGCTGGTTTCGCCGGGCGTGATTCGAATGGCTGGTAGCCGAACGGCAACGGGGTATGCCATGGAAGCGCAGATTCCTGCTGAGGCGTTGGCGGGGTTTGATCCGGGCGAACATCATCGGATGGGTATTTACACGATGCTCGAAGATGTCGAGCTGGGGCAGCAGTACCTCACGGTCGGCGATGACCTGTCGTGGCACATTGATCCCAGTACGTGGGCCACGGCTGTTCTGACGCGAGACTAGTTCGCAAAGGCAATGAACGTTTTGTGTGGTGTCCAGTCGGTGCTGCACGAGCATCTATCGGTCCAATATTGCAGAATGCCGGCGTGCCGAGTGATCGGAGCGATTTACGATATCAGGCGAACGGGCGCTTGCTTGTCGCCCGTTTAGGCGGTTGCTATACTTAGACATCCAAGTGGTGAACGGTCCGCCCGCTATGGGTTGGCTATTCGTTGTGGCAACCTGGCGCATGAGACTTACAGGAGGTGCGACCATGTCGGAACCATCAGAGCAAAGCGGCGATTCGGTACGTGACCGCGTCATCGCGATTATTGACCAAATTCGGCCGGCGATTCAGAGTGACGGTGGCGATATCGAATTTGTCGATATGGATGAACAAGGTGTGGTACAAGTTCAACTTCGCGGTGCTTGCGTTGGATGTCCGTCCGCAGCCATGACGCTCAAGTTCGGGGTCGAGCGGAACCTCAAAGCCAAGGTCCCCGAGGTTACGGAAGTCGTTTGTGTCTGAAGCCGGGCGTCTCGGTGTCTGATGCTTGTCGTGTCTGGCGTCTGTCTTATTGGCCGTTCTTCAAACCAATCGATTTGTTGTCCGACTCATCCTTGTTTGACATGGAATAGCCATTGTGTTGGCGTTGGTGGTTGACTTCGAGCTTCTGACGGTAGAGTTCCATGACGCCATCCGCATCGAGGCCCACGCACTGGGCGAGGCTGATCCAGAAGAAGAGCATGTCGATCACTTCGACGCGGGCATTCTGTAGGTCATGGAGGTGGAAACGTTTTCCTTCTTTGGCCTCCTTGCACCAGTGTTTCCAGTACATGCAGTCCCGAAGTTCCTCGAGTTCGTTGCTCATGGCGGCAAGGTAGTTATTGAGCCATTCGCCGGCTACCTGGGGATCGAAGTTATCTCGTAACTCATTCGGATCGAATCCGATGCGTCGGTTCAGTTCGGCCTGATGTTGAAACAGCTCGTGTAACACGGAACGCTCCCTCCATGTCGGGTCGTGTTTAGCAGGTGGGCTTGACGCAGCTAACCCGCTTCCCATTCAAGGGAGATGTTACGGCATTGAGACCGATCCCTCAACTCTATTTGTTTATGGGTCGTTTTACAGGTTCAGCTTGTCTTGGCCCTGTGAGCGGCGAATAATTCAATAGAGTGATCTTCAAGGTGGGCAACCGATGACGCCTCATCTCCTGGTGCGTCAGCACGCAGATCAAGCCGCATAAGACGTACGTGTCTTCCGCCACCGCATATACACGTAAAACATTCGATAGCGTATCGATTTCTGGCCTCAATGACCGGAATAAAGATCAAACGGCAAGCCGAACAGACTTCGATCAGGTCGCTTGAACCGGTGGGCAAGAAAAAAAGAAATCCATACAGAAACACAGCGTCATGGGATCCTATAGTTCAATAGATGGCGACATGAGGCTGTCGATAAGGCGTATTGGGGGGTTTGAAAAATGTTGACGCTTCACCATTCGATCAGGCGAAAAACGCGGCAAGATGACTGGATTGGCCCCGCACCGTGGATCACGACCCCACCCCCCGGTCCTCGAGCCCTGCAGATGATCACGCATGATCGTCACGTTACCTCCGTTGCTACCTCTAGCCATTATCCGCTCGTGGTACAGCGGGCACAGGGCTCAATCGTTGAGGATGTTGACGGCAATCGGTTTCTCGATTTCACCGCCGGCGTCTCGGTATGTTCAACCGGGCATTGTCATGCCCACGTGGTTCGCGCGATCGAGAAGCAGGCACGGAAGCTCATTCATATTGGCAGCAACCACTTTTGTAACGAATCGATGCTTACGCTAGCCGATAAACTGGCTGAAATCTCGCCCGGCAGGCAAAACAAACGCGTGCTTTTGACCAATAGTGGTACCGAGGCGGTCGAAGCTGCGATCAAACTGGCTCGTCATTATACCGGTCGCAAAAATCTCGTCGCTTTTTATGGGGCGTTTCATGGCCCGACGATGGGGGCGCTGTCCCTATCGGCGAGCGAATCGTTGCAAAGGCAGCATTTCGGTCCGTTTGTGCCCATGGTTCATCATGTGCCCTACGGCGATCTCGATGCGATTGAGAATCGCCTTTTTAAGATGGATTGTACGCCGGGGGAAGTGGCTGCAATTTTCGTTGAGCCTATCCTTGCGGATGCAGGTCATATTGTTCCGCCGGCCGGATTCCTCGAGGGATTGCGAACACTGTGCGATCGGCACGGGATCCTTCTGGTCGTCGACGAGACCCGGACCGGGATGGGGCGGACCGGCAAAATGTTTTGTTGCGAATACGATAACCTGGTGCCGGACCTTCTCTTACTGGCCGGTGGCATCGCCAGTGGTTTGCCACTGGGGGCATTGATTGCCCACGAGTCGATCGCGACGTGGCCCCGAAGCATCCAAGGCTCCACGTGTGCCGGCAACCCCATCAGTTGTGCTGCAGCGTTGGCTACGATTGACCTGCTTGAAAGACGCCTCATTGATAACGCCACCGACCTGGCCCCCATGGCCATGACGAAACTGCAGCAAGTTGCTCACGATCACCGTTGTATTACCGCACCGCGGGGCAGGGGGCTAATGTTAGCGGTTGACGTGGTCAAGAGTAGCCGATCACATGAGCCCGATCCGAAACTCCGCGACCGCATCCTCGCGGAAGCTTTTAGCAGGGGGCTTTTGTTGTTGGGTTGCGGCCCATCCGCGATTTGCTTCACGCCACCGCTTTGTATGAACCGCGTCCAGCTCGAAGTTGGCTTGGACGTTTTTGATGAAGCCGTCGCGACCGTAGCGATGTGATGGCAAGTCATAGGCAGTGTGCAGGATGCAGATCGAATTTAAGAGCTTGCATACATTAGCAGTATGAATGTGTCGGAATCAACTTTCTAGCAAAAACACCAAGCGTCATTTTTCGTACAGGAACGACGCTTGGTGTTTTCAATTTTGGGTATGCTGTGCGTCACGAGAAGCGAGGCATAGCATGCATCATGTCTCTTGTCAGTCCATGTGGGTGACGACTGCCTTGCCGAATTCAGAGCATTTGACGAGGGTGGCGTTTTCCATGAGCCGTTCGAAGTCGTAGGTGACGGTCTTGGCTTGTATAGCGCCGGCGATGCCTTTGATGATGAGGTCGGCGGCTTCCGTCCAACCCATGTAGCGGAACATCATTTCGCCGGAAAGGATGACGGAGCCGGGGTTGACCTTGTCTTGATTGGCATATTTGGGCGCGGTGCCGTGGGTAGCTTCGAAGATGGCATGTCCCGTGGTGTAGTTGATGTTGCCGCCGGGTGCGATGCCAATTCCACCGACACAGGCTGCCAGGGCATCGGAAACGTAATCACCGTTGAGGTTGAGCGTGGCGATGACGTCGTATTCGGCCGGCCGGGTCAGGATCTGTTGAAGGAATGCGTCAGCGATCACATCTTTGATGATGATGCCGCCCTTGTCTTCGGGCAGCTTGCACCAGGGACCGCCGTCGAGCTCTGTGGCACCATATTTTTGTTTGGCCAGCTCGTATCCCCAGTCGCGGAAGGCACCCTCCGTGAATTTCATAATGTTGCCTTTGTGGACCAAGGTCACGCTCTTGCGTTTGTTCTTGATCGCGTAGTCGATGGCCGCTTCGACAAGGCGGTGGGTTCCTTCTGCACTGACCGGTTTGATACCAAACCCGGTAGTGCCTGGGAAACGGACTGTCTTGAAGCGATCGGGGAACGCTTGCTGGAAAAGCTGCTTGAACTGATCGGCGTCAGCGGTTCCGTGTTGAAACTCGATACCCGCGTAGATGTCTTCGGTATTTTCACGAAAGATGACCATGTCCACGAGTTCCGGTTTCTTGACGGGACTGGGTACCCCCTGAAAATAACGGACGGGTCGCAGGCAAACGTAGAGGTCCAGGATCTGACGCAGGGCGACGTTCAATGAACGGATGCCGCCGCCGATAGGTGTGGTCAAAGGTCCTTTGATGCCGACGTGGTAGGTGCGAAACGCTTCGATGGTTTCATCGGGAAGCCACGTGTCAAGTGCTTTAAAGGCTTCCTCGCCGGCAAGGACTTTGTGCCAAGCGATTTTTCGCTTGCCGTTGTAAGCTTTTTCAACGGCAGCATCGAATACGAGTTGGGAGGCGCACCAGATATCGGGCCCGGTTCCGTCACCCGCAATGAACGGAATAATGGGGTTTGTTGGGATCTCGAGTGTCGTTCCTGTTTTTGTGATGGGGTCACCTGTCGGTCGCGTCGTTGTTGTCATGTGTTGGTGTCCTTTCGTGCGTCTCCACCGTCCAAATCGTCGAAATAATAAGGCCAGGGGGTCGAACCACTGGAAAGTGCTAGCCGAGGCGTGCATGTTCGCCCCGTTCGCTTCCGTGCAGAGAGCCGTATGCTAGCGGTTGATGTGGGGTGTTGTCAAATGTGTGTAGGACGCTTGCTGGATGAACCCGTGTGTTCGATTCTTACGGCGGAAGGTGCGTGTATTCTGCGCGTATGTCTCCGACGGTTAACGTTGGGGTTGCGGGCACCCAAAGGCCGAGCGGTCTAGAGGAGATTGCGCAACTCCTGACAGACCGTATCAACTTCAGCTTCGGTGAGTTGGCCATGGAAAGGCAGCGCGATCGTTCGGTCACAGAGTGCTTCGCAGATGGGGAAATCGCCGCGTTTGTAGCCGAACTGCTCCACGTAGAAGGGTTGGAGGTGAATGGGTGGGAAGTAGTTGCTGCAGCCGACACCTTTGTTTCGCAAGGACTGAATGATGTTGTCGCGTTGCTGACTTGTGTAGTCGTCGTTCAGTCGGATGACCATGACAAACCAACTGATTCGGCAATCGACGGGTATTTTTTGCATGGAGACGCGCGACTCGTCGCGAAGTCTTGCCTGGTACCATTCGGCCACGCGGTGACGCTTGCCGAGGATGTCGTCGATGCGTTTCATCTGTACGATCCCAATGGCGCAGTTGATGTCGCTGAGTCGACAGTTGTAGCCGAGTCGGGCATGAGCTAACCAACCCATACCATCGTCACGTCCTTGGTTTCGCATGGAGATGACGAGTTTGTGAAGCTGGTCGTTATTGGTGACGATCATACCGCCTTCGCCGGTCGTGATCTGCTTGTTGGGGTAAAACCCGAAGACACCTGCGTCGCCGAGTGATCCAGCCGGTTTGCCTTTGTAGGTTGCGCCGAGTGCTTCGCAGGAATCTTCCAGAATGTAAAGCCCATGCTTGTCCGCGATCGTTCGGATCGTATCCATTTCGGCAATGATGCCGAAGACGTCAACGGGAAGCAGGACGCGGGTCCTTGGCGTGATGGCGTCCGCGATCGCGTTGGCGTCAACGTTCCAGGTTGCGGGGTCGATGTCGACAAACACCGGCTTGGCGCCTTCGAAGAGTGCGCAGTTGGCGGAGGCAACGAAGGAGAACGGCGTCGTAATGACTTCATCGCCGGACTGAATGCCCATGGCGCGGAGACACAGGTGGAGCCCACTGGTACCGCTGCTGATGGCGGTTGCATATCGTGTACCGACAAATTGGGCGATGTGCGCCTCGAACTCCGCCAGCTTGGGGCCGAGGGCGAGGTGGGGGGTGTGCAGGACCTCGTTGACGGCATCGCGTTCGGCCTGTGTGATGTCGGGACGTGCAAGGGCGATTTTCATCCGATCCTCCGATTCTGCCAAGCCGTGTGAACTTAGAGGCTATCGGCATTATAGCGGCCCTGGATTTGTACCGACATAGTGTTTGGCAGAAGGTTTTGAGTCTCGCGCTTGCCAACCACGCACAGATCTCTAATATGCTCAAAGTGGGGTCGGAAGCCTGTAGATACACCATATAGGAGCCATATCTTGCCCGATAAAGAATTGCTCGCCAAGATCAATCGGAAGGATGCTTATGTAGGCATCCTGGGTATGGGTTACGTGGGTTTGCCGTTGGCTCGGACCTTCTGTGGGGCCGGTTTTCGGACGCTCGGGTTCGATATCGATCAACGCAAGGTCGATATGCTCAACGCGGGTAAGAGCTATATCAAGCATATTCCTAATAGCACGATCAAGCAGCTTTGTTCAGCCGGGCGGTTCAAGGCTTCCAGCCGGTCCCGCGATCTGCGGGCTTGCGATGCACTTATCATTTGTGTGCCGACGCCGTTGTCGAAGATGCGCGATCCGGATATGAGTTATGTCATCCAAACAACCGAGACCGTTGCGGGTGAGCTTCAGAAAGGGCAATTGGTCGCGCTGGAGAGTACAACCTATCCGGGGACGACCCGTGAGCTGCTCAAACCCATTCTGGAAGGCAGTGGCCTCAAAGCGGGTAAGGACTTCTTTCTTGCTTATTCGCCGGAGCGTGAAGATCCTGGCCGTAAGGATTTTACAACGGAGACGATTACGAAGCTTGTCGGCGGGTATGATCCGAAGAGTCTCAAGGTCGCTTCTGCGCTGTATGCCCAAGCGATTGCCCAAGTGGTGCCTGTCGGTAGTTGTGAGGTGGCCGAGGCAGCCAAGATTATCGAGAACGTTTACCGTTGTGTGAACATTGCGATGGTGAACGAGTTGAAGATGCTTTTCGAGCGGATGGGCATCGATGTGTTTGAAGTCATCAACGCTGCGAAGACAAAACCATTTGGCTACCAGGCGTTTTATCCGGGGCCGGGACTCGGCGGCCATTGTATCCCGATCGATCCGTTCTATCTGACCTGGAAAGCTCGCCAATACGGGATGAGCACGCGGTTCATCGAGCTGGCTGGTGAGATCAACACGGGAATGCCGGAATATGTGATCGAGCATGTGGCCCGCGCCCTGAATACCGTGGCCAAGCCGATCAAGGGGTCCAAGGTGTTGGTGCTCGGTCTCGCGTACAAGAAGGACATTGACGATATTCGGGAGTCCCCTTCGATCGAGTTGATCGAAATGCTGCAGGAACGCGGGGCGAAGGTGGATTACAACGATCCGTATGTGCCTTCCACCCACAAACAACGCGAACATGATTTGAAGATGAAATCGGTTCCGTTGACGCCCGCCAGTTTGAAACGGTACGACTGCGTTGTCATCGCGACGGATCACGAAGCATACGACTATACCATGATCGTCAAGAACGCCAAGCTGGTCGTCGATACGCGCAATGCCTGTGCGAAGGTGAAAGGCGGCAAGAAAAACGTTTTCAAAGCGTAGCGATCGGGGGTAAGCTCCACGATACGCATGGTCGATTATTGGTCGCCAAGGACCCGCTTCTTGAATTGATCGAGAAGGGGGTCATCGGTCGACGTCATGATGTTCAGCATTTCTGTCTGAAGTTTCTTGATCTCGGCTTGGTAGGCAGGATCGTCGATCAGGTTTTTGCGTGCACACGGGTCTTTCTCGAAATCATAGAATTCCTGCGGAACACGGTATCGAAAAAGCCTGACGCGCGCGGCTATTTGCTCGTCGGTCTTGGCGGCAGCTTGCATCGCTTTGAAGGTTAAGCCCGATTGTGATTCATTTTTAAAAACCGTTTCGCCATCCGACCAGGCATTGAAAAGGTACCCAAACTTCCGACTTTGAATACATCGCATCGGATAATGTTTCCGTGCCGCTGTCGTGTTGAACACGGTGAAAACATGGGTCCGCTCACTTTGAGATTCGCCGACAAGGAGGGGAAGGAATGAGTGGCCGTCCATGCCCTCAATTTGAGCGAGTCCCGCAGCTTCCAAGATGGTTGGCATATAGTCAATGCCGGAGATCATATGTTGCGTGTCGGCTGTCCCGGGTTTGACTTTACCCGGCCAGCGCACCAGCCAGGGGGTTCGGGTACTGGTCAGGTAGCAGTTCGTCTTGGCGAAGGGGAACGCCATCCCATTGTCGCTGAGAAACATGACCAGCGTGTTTTTTTCAAAGCCGGTTTCTTTGAGAGCGCGAAGTATTTGGCCGACCGTCTCGTCGCAACGTCCGACGGAGCTGTAGTACTGGGCGATTTCGCGGCGAACGTTCGGAATGTCCGGTAGAAAGCCCGGGATCTTGATTTCGTCCGGTTGATACCATCGGCTTGGGTCCGTGATGGTTAAGTCCGGTTGCTGTTTGCGCCATCTCTTGAGGAATATCTTTTCTTGCTCGCTGCCGGCGAAAGGTCGATGCGGGTCGTGTGAGTTGGCCATCAAGAAGAAGAGCTTCCCTGCCTGTTTCGATTTTTCAAAGAAATTCTTGGCATGCTTGTAATAGAGGGCAGGGTCTCGGCCCTTACCCAGCCTGTCCCACGTCACGACCGTGTCCCAACAGAACTTGCGTTGAGGGGCAAGATGTCTGACCTTGCCCATGATGCCGTTCAGATACCCAGCCGCCCGTAGCGATTCCTGTAGCGTGGGGACGTCGCGGTGGATGCGATTGAAGCCCTTGGCCCCGTTGCGATGGGGGTATCGGCCGGTCATTAGGACCGAACGGCTGGGCATGCAGACCGCAATCGTGACATGAGCGTGCTCAACTCGCATACTCTCTGAAGCCAGGCGATCGATGTTTGGCGTGACACCTGCGATACCGCCGGCGAACCCAGGCGTGTCGTAGTTTAGGTCGTCTGCAGTGATGAGTAAGATATTGAGCCGGGATGGGGTCGTTGTCGTGGTATTCGCGGTTTGGGTATCTGCTGCGTAGGCTCTTGGCGGACCGGATGACACGCACACAAGACCCGCCAGTAAGCCAATGAACAGATGCGACCGAATCGAGACGAGCATGGTTGGCCTCATTTCTGGCATTGCCATGGACGAGGGTATTTTTAAGGATGTATATATAGGGCAAACGAGCCCTATTGTGAGAGCGAACATACCCGAGAAGCATTGTTTCGGCAAGCGATTCAACATGGCGTGACCTGGGGATGGTTCGTGGTCGTTTAGGCGGTGATTTTTTGGGTATGCTATTGGCGGGTTGGCAAGTGAAACGAGGGAATGGCGAGGGACGATGACCAACCGGGAAAACATGATGCGGATTATCCGGATGGACATGGCTTTTGATTCGATGAAAGACCGTTCTAAGGCTGAGGAAAGAATGTGGCCAAAATATCGAAGATGAACAAAGAACGCAACGGCAAACGCGAACTGGCGTTGAGGGACCGTTTATCGCGACTTGGATACCGGTAGGCGTGTAAGCTGCTTGGCGATGAAGGTGAGCGTTTGATCATACGAGGTGGCAAGTACGATTCGATCGACATTCGCCGGGATATTTACCTCGTCGACGATTTGTTTCGCCTCAACGTCGATGGGGCGGTTGCCACCCTTACCCTGATGAGTGAAGCGAAGCAGCGGCTGCATTGGAACTGCACGAGGTGCAAAGGCGCCTGCGAACATGTAGGTGCTGCCCTGTCAGTCATTCTGAAAGAGAAGACGGCGCTGGGCTTGGCGAAACCTCCGCCCAAGCGTGTGCCGATCGAAAGCCTGGGCGAGGAGGAACTCATTCGCCAGGCCATCGAGGAACGACAGGAACGGGCTCGAATCGAGCGAATGAAGGTCCAGTCCACAAGTTCGGTATCCCTATGGACCGACTACCTGGTGACAAACGCCGAGTCGGGGAAGACGTATCGCGTAGCGCTGCGCGGGTGGAAACCGGGGGATTCATACTGCTCATGCCCAGATTTTCGCAAGAATACGTTGGGTGTATGCAAACATATCCTCCATGTGCAACACAAGGTTAAGCGACGATTTCCGTCAGCAATGCGCCGACGCCCGTATCGCCAGAGAGGCATCGCGGTTCATCTGAAGTATGGCAAGAAGATTGAATTGCATCTTCTGGTTCCGAGCAATCTCGACCCGTCGACAAAGAAGATTCTTCGCCCCATCACGGAACACGCGATTGACGACGTTCATGATTTATTGAATCGCATACGTAAGCTAACGTCAAAAGGCCATGAGGTCACCCTTTATCCCGATGCCGAAGAGTACATCAATCGTCGGCTTTTTCTGGATCGCATAGCGGCGACGGTCGCTGACATTCGCAGGGACCCCGCCAAACACAAGCTACGCAAACAACTGCTCAAGGCTGAACTGTTGCCCTATCAGCTCGATGGTATCGCGTTCGCGGCTGGGGCAGGCAGGGCGATTCTGGCCGACGACATGGGGCTTGGGAAAACCATCCAGGGGATCGGCGTGGCTGAGTTACTGGCGTGCGAAGCCGACATCATCAAGACGTTGATAATCTGTCCGACATCGCTGAAGTCGCAGTGGCGCAACGAGATCCATCGGTTCTCCAACCGGGATTGTCAACTTGTACTTGGCGGTGTTGCTGAACGTGCGAGACAGTATGACAACGGCAGCTTCTTCACCGTCTGCAACTACGAGCAAGTGTTACGTGACATTCTCGCCATTGAGCGTGTCGATTGGGACCTGATCATCCTGGACGAGGGACAGCGTATCAAGAATTGGGAGACAAAGACCAGTCGGATTATCAAAGGGCTTCGCTCGCCGTTTGCACTGGTCCTATCCGGCACCCCGTTGGAGAACCGGCTCGATGATCTGTACTCCCTCGCGGAGTTCGTCGATGACCTTCGCCTTGGGCCGGCTTTTCGATTCTTCAATCGCCATCGAATCGTGGACGAGAAAGGCAAGGTTCTGGGCTACAAGAATCTCGATCAATTGCGCGAGCAGCTCAAGCCGATCCTGCTTCGGCGTACCCGCGGGTCGGTCATGCAGGATCTACCGCCGCGGACGACGGAGATCATTCGAATCACACCGACCGACGAACAATTGGAACTGCACGGTGCGCATATGCGTATCGTGCTCTCCATCACCCGAAAACCTTATCTTTCAGAGATGGACCTTCTCCTCTTGCAGAAAGCCCTTCTCATGTGCCGGATGGCTGCTGACAGTACCTTCCTCGTCGATAAGAGAGACCCCGGTTACTCCAGTAAACTGGAAGCACTGGACGGCCTGATTGACTGTCTCTTCCAGGAGGAGAACCGCAAAGCCATCTTGTTCTCGGAATGGACCACGATGCTAAATCTGATTGAGCCGTTGCTCAAGAAGAGGGGCATCCCATACGTTCGTCTTGACGGCTCGGTACCGCAGAAGAAACGTCAGCAGTTGGTTAACCGGTTCCAGAAGGATTCCAATTGTAAGTTGTTCATCACGACGAATGCCGGTTCGACGGGGTTGAACCTTCAGGCTGCCAACACGGTCATCAATGTGGATCTTCCGTGGAATCCTGCCGTTCTAGAACAGCGGATCGCCCGCGCCCATCGGATGGGACAAAAAGCCCCTGTTCAGGTGTTTGTGCTCGTGACCGAGGGGACCCTCGAGGAAAACCTGCTAGCAACGCTGTCAGCCAAGCAGGAACTGGCGTTGGCGGCCTTGGATGCCGAATCCGACGTGGACAAGGTCGATCTGGTCAGCAGCATGGAAGAGCTCAAGCGGCGGCTCGAGATTTTGCTTGGCACTAAACCTGCGTCACCGATGGACGAGAGCGAGAAACACCGGCAAGCCGAAGAAGCGGCACGTCTCGCCCGACAAGAAAAAATTGCTGTCGTCGGTGGGCAACTCGTCAGCGCTGCGTTCAGTTTGCTGGGCGAATTGCTGCCCCAGCCGTCTGACGCCAAAGTCCACGCACAAGCGGCCGAAACCATCAGAAAGCGGTTGACCGACTGCATCGAGACCGACGAGCAGGGCCGAGCCCGGCTGACGGTGACGTTACCCGAGTCGTCCAGCCTGAATGGGATAGCCGAGACCCTGGCTCGCCTGGTGGGGGGATTGAAATGATTCCTGTCGTATGTGTATCGCCAGCAGAGATTACACAATAAATGCCGTTCTGTGGACGGTTTGCTCTCCCACGTCGTGAGATATCGGTGCGCGAAACCTGCAACATTCTTGATCGGTCCCTGTGGCGATTGAGACACGGTCCGAAACCACCCGCAACTCACAAAACATGCCTGTGGACTCGCCAAAAGGAGGAACCCTGTTTACAATCCACCTTTAAGAGAGCTGTTCTCTATTTGAGAGGTAAGAGATATGCCCGCCCCATCGCGACTGCTGATTCATTCGATACGTGACGCGACCATCGTCAACTTCCAGGATTCCTCGATCCTCGATACCCTCCAGATCGAGCAGATCGGTGAAGCCCTCTACGATCTGATCGAGAATCGCAATCGGAAGAAGATCGTCCTCGACTTCGAGAAGGTGCAGTTCCTCTCGTCGTCGGCCCTGGGCGTGCTGATCACACTACGTAAGAAGGCTGACGCCATCAAAGGTAAAGTCGCCATCTGCGGTATGAAGAAAGACCTCAAGAAGGTTTTTGAAATCACGCGACTGGACCGCATGTTTGATTTCTACGCCGACGAAGAGAAGGCTTTGGCCTCCTTCGGTATCACAACCGCGGGATAAGCACCAAGAGACCCGACGATACGTCTTCGTCATCGGAAGCGATGAAGTGAATCGTCATTTCACGATCGGCAGGATCTTCTTGAAGGTCTCGGTCCCCGCTTCACCAACCAGCTCAAAAATAGCGCTTTCTGTTGTCGTAACCACCGCCCCCGCTTGTCGCATGCGTTCAATCGCAGTGTCCCGATCGAGGATGTGCCGGGAACTCACCCCGTCGGCGCACACGTAGGGCGAGTAGCCGAGCTGAAGCAACCCGAGCACGGTTTGCTGCACGCAGACGTGGGCCTCAATCCCTGTGACAAGCACATGGGGACGAGCCAACTTACGCAGCTGTGCAGTGAGCTCTTCGACACAAGCGCTGAACGTCATCTTCTCGATCAACGGCACATCCGTAAGAAGCTCCGCTAACCTCGCACACGTTCGACCCAAGCCGGCCGGGTATTGCTCGGTCAGAATGATGGGCACATCCAGCACCTTCGCGACTTTGATCATCTTTGTGGCTGCCGCGATACAGGAGTCGGCTTCGCGGATGGCCGGCAACAACCGATCCTGATAATCGATGACAAGGAGGACGGTGTTGTCGGGCTGGATGAATGATGGCGCTTCGATGGCGGTTCGATTTCGGGACAGCATGGTCCCTACTTTAGAGTGGTCCGAGATTGCCGTCAATGCGACCGAGGAAACGCGGCACTATTCCTCAACAGACTCTACCAACCACTGGTTCACCAGTGCTGTCAGTGCTGACATGTGAAAAGGTTTGCGCAATAGAAACACCTTACTATCTGCGAGCTTGTTCACGGCACTGGCATCGCCACCTGTCACGATGGCGATCGGCAGATCAGGCGATACATCGCGAATTTCCCGAATACAGCACAAACCACTCTTCTTGGGTAGATTCAGGTCAAGAATAACCAAGCGCGCGTCCGCTCGATGCGCGTCAAAAGCTTGCATGGCCTCGATCCCATCGCTTACCACAACAACCTTGTACCCTGCTGTTTCCATCGCTGCGGACATGAAAAGCTGAATCTGTGGATTATCCTCGGCGAGAATGATGGTTTCGCCATGTCCACACGTCGATTCATCCATCGAAAACGGACTCGCCGTTTTCATCGGCGGATCACAACAAGGTATCTTCATCGTGATTCGCGTGCCATGCCCTTCTTGTGAATCCACCGTGATCTCGCCTTTGTGATCGACGACGATCCCGTGAACCACCGCCATCCCCAGCCCTGAACCGTTTTCGCGCGGCTTTGTGGTAAAAAACGGCTCAAAAATGCGATCGCGCAGTTCCTCCGGAATCCCGATGCCGGTATCCGTTACGACGAGAACGGCTACTTCTCTGTACGGTCGAGGCACCCTCGATCCCCCTCCCCGTAACGCCTCCGATTCATGGCGGACGGTAAGCTGCAGCTGTCCCCCTTCGGGCATCGCATCCCGCGCATTGACCGCCAAGTTCATGACAACTTGCTGAAGCTGAGACGCGTCGCCTTCCACCCACAACGGAGGTGACGACGACAGGTTTGTGGTGATCTCGATCGCGTCGGGCATGATAGGACGAAGCATTGCCACAGCTTCTTTCACGAGCTCACCAAGATGCACCGGCACCTTTGCGACGGTTGCCTTGCGACTGAACATGAGCAATGATTTGGTTACCTCGTTGGCTTGCTGTGCGGCTTGCTCAATACCTTCAATGGGTTTGAGCACGTCACGGTTCCCCGCAACAAGGGATCGGGCGAGTCCTGCATAGCCGAGAATCGCCATCGTCAGGTTGTTAAAGTTATGCGCTACGCCCGCCGCCAACGTCCCGACCGCCTCCAGCTTACGTAGATGACGAATTTGCTCCTCCAGATACTCACGTTCCTCATGCGACCTCTTGCGTTCGGTGATTTCGGTATGGGCAATGATCGCTCCGTGTTGCCCTTGGTAGACCAACGGGCTCACGCGCATTTCAAACCACCGCTGCTCCTTGGGGCTGTGGCACGCGTATTCAGTACAGAAAAGCGTCTGACGCCCTTCGCAAATTCTGACGATCGCATCAGCAACCTGACTCGCCGATTCCTGCCAGTCTCCTTTTGCGGAACGACATATGTCCAGGTAATTCTCACCGATGCCGGCATTGGGGTCCCCGAAGTCGTTCTCTTTCGCAAAGTTGCGCCAAGCCTGGTTGACCATCAGGATCGCGCCCTTCTTGTTCAACACGGCGATGTGTGCCGAGAGTCCATCCAAAACAGCCTGCAGAAATCTGTGTGATTCTCGGAGCGCCTCCTCGGCCCGCTTCTGTTCCGTCACGTCGCGGTTCAAGCCGACAATCCCGACCACGTTGCCTTGTTCGTCATGCCAGGGTACTTTCGTACTGACAATCCATCCTGTTTGTCCCTTGATGTTGGTGTAAAACCGCTCACAATTCAACATCGGCTGCCCAGAACGCGTGATTTCAAGTTCCTCGGCGAAGTAGGCTTCCGCCTCCGTATCAAGCAAGAAATCGTAGTCATGCTTTCCGATAACTTCGTTCAGGCACTGCGCGCCCAGGACACGAACCGTCGCGGCGTTGGCCAGCACAAAACGTCCTTTTATGTCTTTGACAAACACTTGATCCGGCAAATGATCGATCAGCGTACGGAGTAAGTTTCGCTCTTTCGCGGTTGAGGCATCCGCCTTTTGCCGCTCCGTGATATCGATAAGAATAACCATGACGGCGATGATCTGCTGGCCTGTTTCGATGGGCGCAATACGCACCTGCCATAAGGTAGGCCCATCTGTTGCGCAGTCGAAGTGAGCCGCCTGACCTCCGTGAAAGATCTCCGCCACCCTCTCTCGACACGTGTGACGAAACGCCGGCGCCAACTGGTCGAAAAAGTTGTCGTCGCGGGTATCCCCAACGACCGGAGAGGGCAGTGCTTTGTTACGATAGAGGATGTGACCGTCACGATCGATTGCCATGATGACGTTTGGCGAATTCTCCGCTAGCGTGCGATACATCGCCTCCGATTGGCGCAACGCTTGCTCGGCTTCCTGTAACTTTTGCTCGCTGCGCGACTGTTCAATGGCACGTTTTGCAGTAAAGGATAAAGACTCCAAATAGTTCCCATGCTTGACCAGGTAGTCATGTGCGCCGTGCCTCATCATCTCAATACCCAGACGTTCATCTTCCTGCCCAACCATGACGACAAACGCAATGAGCCTTTCTCGCCACCGTAGTGCCTCCATGAACTCCTTCCCCGACATATCAGGTAATGTGTGACCGAACAACACCAAGTCGACATGGTGATATTCACACCAAGCGATCGCATCCGTACCACGGTTGACACCTGTCACCTGAAGGCCTTCTTGGCCTAACTTGTTCTGTACAAGCGACAGAAGTCCCTCGTCATCGTCAACAACCAGAACGCTACAGGAATCAGCCTTGTCCACCATCGACAAGCTCCCCGTGAGATGGCTTGTACCCCTTGACCTGCATCACCCCGACAACCGTAAGAAAGCGTCCCGTTTTGCTTACCGTATTCACGAACATACCGTACGCTGCCCGTTTGGTCATATTGGGGCTGCCTTTGTGGCTATATCCCATCGATTCTCACAAGACAACAGAAGGGCGATTCCCAAGCATTTGCACGGAGATCCACCCTAGCATCGCAAAACCAGCGTCAGAAGGGCATAACAGACATTTGTGTATTGTAGCGATGAGCCGGGGACAGTTGAAGAACACCTCGATCTGTCATCTTGACACGGTTACACACTGGCTGAGTTCAGCCGGGAACACGCTACACTCATGAAAATCAAGTCTGTGTTGAGAACTCGTGCACTAAGAGGAACAGCTTTTCCTTCTCTTCTTGCGTAAGGATCCTCGCGCTACCATGCATTGCAGGACGCAAGCCAACGTCTGGATGCCCGATGGCACATCGCGGAAGCCACACAGTCCTATTTGTCGGCACGGTTTGATATCGCAATCACAACCGATGTGCCCGCTGTGAACCCTGCCATGCCTCTGTCGTGTTCCCTTTCAGCAAGCGCATACCCACTTCACGGAGCGATCGACCTTGGCCACTTGAATAGAGAGCCCAATCCGACAACACCCTGTCCACGCCGATCAAGAGGAAACATAGCCCTTGGTTTCGCGTAGGTGCTCCAGAATACGTCGTAGCTTCTGCTTCTGCTCCTTGAGATCGTCCCTGAAGCTGCTGGTCATCGTGTGGCGGATCTCCGGTCCCAGTTCCGAGATCTCGCGTTGAACCAGCCGAAGCAAGACCTCTCGCTCCTCCTCGGTCATCTCAACGATCATGACACACCTCCTCACCCAAGATTCTAGCCCCGGAAACAGCGTTCGGACCACGAGACGGGAGGTAGAGGCGAAGATTTCTCGTTGATTTCTCGTTAACCTCAGCCGTCAGAACTGAAAGCACCCCCCAACAGAAGCGATCAGGGCGGCAAATGAGTCTTGTAGCGAGCCAGATCCTGCCCTTTGAAGAGACGCTTCCTCATGACCGTTTCGAGAGAAAAAGCTTGATCGCCCCGTAAACGTCATCGGACGCTTACAGAAACTTTATGTTGGGGCGAACTGGATCTCGATGGAAATCTCCCAACGTTGACGATGCAAGCGGGCAAGGCCAAGAACCAAAAACGGATGTATTGCCGATCCGAGCAGACTTGGTAGCAGAGTTACGGGGCTGGCGAGAGGAATGTGGCAACCCTGGTCCAAGTAGCCGTGTTTTTGGCCAGATCCCAAAGGGTCTCATCCGCCGATTCAAACGTGATTTGGCGGCAGCAGGTATTCCCTATGAGGACGAGGCCGGTCGTCAATTGGACGTTCATGCACTGAGGCACACGACAGCTAGCCACTTAGCTGAGGGCGGAGTGGCACCGCGAACAGCTCAGCAACTCATGCGGCATTCCAAGCTCGATCTCACCATGCAGGTTTATACCGATCCCCGGCTTCTTGATACCGCCACAGCACTCGATTCGTTGCCGAAATGTCGTCCCGCTCAGAGTGTTCCCGAAGTGCAGAGGGCTACGGGAACCGATGGCAAAAACGGGGCGGAGAACAGGGCGGGAAACTGGGCGGAACAGGGTTCATCGAAAAGGTGGCCGCTGTCATCACTTGGCAATGAGCAAGCCGAACACCGGCACGATCCACATCTTACAACACCCGGTGAGACAAGAACTTCTAACATAAAAGGTCATTGCGAGTCACGTGCAGACAACAAGAAAGGCAACAGCGGGCGACGCGACTCGAACGCGCAACAATCAGCTTGGAAGGCCAAACGCCCATAGTTCCAACGCTCGCTCATATCGTAACTTACGACACCCATTGCGGGGGCTGGTACGAATCCTTGCCCGATGCGGCCGCGCGAACGTTTTTCAGCGCGGGTTGCCCACCGCGAACGTTTTCGCGCCGCCGCGAACGGTTTTTCATGGAAACCCCTCATTTGTCCGTTTTTCTCGCCGCGTAATCGTTTTTCATGGTGGTCGCCATCGCCGACAAGTGCTAAAATATTGTCGATATCGACGCTATAATGGCCGATAGTGAGAATATATTAGCCATACCGACTCCACAGTAGGCCTTTTATGCCCGACTCGAAACCCATCCTGACCGGACCGGCTGACGTGGCCCGCGTCTTGGCTGATCGAGCCAAGGCCCTTCGCCTCGCCCGGGGCTGGACCCAGCCCACGCTTGCCCATCGCGCCGGCGTAACCACCGCCTCGTACCGGCGCTTCGAGACCACCGGCAAAGCATCCCTTGAGCTCGTTCTCAAGGTGGCCCACGCCTTGGGTCGACTCGATGGGTTCACCAACCTGCTCAAGCCGCCGCCCGCATCGTCGATCGATGAACTGGCGGCACGCACCGCGTCGGCACCTAAACGGAAGCGAGGTGTGCGATGAGAGAACTCACGGTCAAACTGCAACGCACGCCCGACGACATGTTGACCGTTGGCAGGCTCGGCGAGCAGGATCGGCGAATCTATTTCGAGTACGACGATGCCTTCCTCGACACCGGCATCGAATTGTCGCCGTTCAAGTTCCCCGCCCAGCCCGGCCTGATCGAGCACGCCGACCACGCATTCGGCCCACTGCCCGGCGTGTTCGACGATTCGCTCCCCGATGGCTGGGGTCTGCTCTTGATGGATCGCCACTTCCGCCGTCAAGGCATTGACCCCGCGACACTCTCGCCGCTCGATCGCCTGGCCTACCTTGGCACCCGCACGATGGGCGCGTTGACCTACCACCCACCATCCCGCGAACACACCGACCACGACGATACGTTGATCGACCTGTACAACCTTGGCCACAACGCCGAGGAAGTGCTCGAAGGCGATGCCGCCGAAGTGCTGCCTGAACTGATGCGAGCCGGCGGATCGCCCGGTGGTGCCCGCCCGAAGGTGCTGGTCGGCATCCAAGGCGACCGCATCATCTCCGGAGAAGATGATCTGCCCGCTGGATACGAGCATTGGATCGTCAAGTTTTCCGCCAGGGAAGATACCCGCGACGCCGGCCCCGTCGAATATGCCTATGCCCTGATGGCCCGCGCCGCCGGGATCAACATGCCGCCCATCCGCCTGTTCGAGGTCAAGCACGGCCGAACCGTACGCCGCTACTTCGGCGTCCAACGTTTCGATAGAGCTGACGGCAACCGCCGCATCCACATGCACACGTTCGCCAACCTGATCCACGCCAACTTTCGCATCCCTTCAACCGACTATGCCGACCTGTTCAAGGTCACGCAGGCCCTGACGCGAAACCACGCCGACCTGCTGCGGCTGTTTCGACTGATGCTGTTCAACATCGCCGCCCACAACCGCGACGACCATGCGAAGAACTTTGCCTTCACGCTCGACGACCAGACCGGCGAATGGTCGCTCGCCCCCGCCTACGACCTGACCCACTCACCCGGTCCAGGTGGCGAACATACCACCACCATCCTCGGCGAGGGCCGCCAGCCGGTGCGCGAGCACTGCCTGAAACTCGCCGCCCAATTCGGCCTCAAGCCCCGCGAGACCAGCCCCATCATCGACCAGGTCAACGACGCCATCACCCGCTGGCCCCGCTTCGCCGACCAGGCATCCTGCACAAAGAAGATCGCCACCACCATCGGCAAGTCGCTCACGACGATCTGAAGCAGCGATTCACCGGCGACGCGACACGGCATGGTTCCTTCCCAGGCTCGATCTCTAGTGACGCCAGCGGAACCAATCGCACAGATAGGCAGACTTTGTTTCGCGTGTCCGGTGCGACCTGAGAAGTCGTTAATGCTTCTGTTACAACAAGTTAGATTGGAGGTAACCGTTTGTTCTGCCAAATGTAGCCTACCTGGTCCGGCGTTGAGAGCAATCTCCTTGTCGGAAGCTTCAGGGACATGCCTTCCGTAAGCGAGACCGCGAGGTTG
>Ga0180434_10003451_pt1 | contig 20119 bp, 18 predicted proteins | sample SS_ome_7_FD_132453 | JGI IMG/M metagenome (GOLD analysis project Ga0180434, IMG submission 132453) | Hypersaline lake sediment archaeal communities from the Salton Sea, California, USA - SS_1_D_2 metaG | ecosystem: Environmental > Aquatic > Non-marine Saline and Alkaline > Hypersaline >...
CTACTCTGTCACCGGAGCTACTCTGTCACCGGACATTTAGCAGGAACCGGGTGTTGCTCGGCTCTTTTTGTGGGAGCCGGGTGAACTTGTGCGTGGTTGGGCCGTAGGTTTTGTAGGCCCTGAGGGGCTGCAGCTGCGGCCTCAAAGCTGAGACGAAAAACCGTCGCAGCCCGAAAATGGGTTGACAGGGCGGCAGGCCCTCTTCATGATAGAGGGTTACATTTGGATATTGTCAACGGTAGAGATGCGCGGTCCGCCAGCGCGGCGCGGTTGTTTGGCGGGTGGGTTCGAGGCGCGGGGTGTTGGATTTCATATGGCATTTGCAGCACGCACGCGGACGGAAATCGGTGTGGAGAGAGGACTTGGCAGCACAGGCGTTCAATGGAGGGATGCCTGAGAGAGTCTTGTCTGGCTGGACAGGGTGGTCTGGTGACAGGGGCAAACCCATGAGCAAGCGAAAATTCCGTGGTTTCACACTGATCGAATTAATGGTGGTCGTTTCGGTCATTGCCTTATTGATCTCGATCGGTCTGCCGTCGTTGGCTGTTGCCCGGCGGTCCAGCAAGCGGACCGTGTGCAAGAAGAACTTGAAGAGCATCGGCGAGGCGATGCACGCCTATCTCCTGATGCGCAAAAAGGACGATCATCTCCCCTTTGTCGAAACGCTACCTTATTACCGGAAACAAAAAGCACAGGCGGACAACGATCGTGAGCCCTATCCTGCGATCTATGAGGTTTTGGACAGAGAGATCCGCAGTGCCGTCGAGGTGTTTGAGTGTCCAGCCGACTGGGTCCGGCCTCCGGATGAAGACGATGCTGAAGCAATGCAAACGGCGCAGCTCTATCCTACATATACAGATCGTTATTATGATCTGCATCGGACAAGTTATGAGTGGAACGAACTTCTGAACGGAGCGCGAATCACGCTTAAGAGTGTTGTTTCTACGAAAAAGGGGCTTGAAGAGGCCATCAAGTTGAGGCATGAAGAAGCGTGGCTGCTTCGTGATTTCGACGGCCCTCATCAGATTGCTAAAGAAACATCGGGCGCTTTCAACTATTTGTATGTCGATCTGCATGTGGCGGGCGATAAGGAGGTCAAAAAGAAGGATGATGACGAGGGGACGTCACCCGGCGCGCCTAGCCCATAGTGTTTCGAGTTAGATCGACGATTGGATTTGATCCAGAGGTGATTTCGAGCGGTAGGGTCTTTGTGTACGGGGCATTGAACAAAGGAATGTGACATTTGCTTCGCCGATTGGCGTTTTTTGGGGTGATGCGAGGCTTGCCGTGGTGAAAAAGAAGGCGAAAAAATCAAAGAAAACTCCCAAGATTGAGATCTCTCAGCGCACGAAAATCATTTTGCTGATTTCGTCGGCGTGCGTGATCGTGATCGGTGGGGCGTGGTGGGCGTACTATTCATTGAGTACCGATCCGCTACCCCAGTTGGAAGTCGCAACTCCCCAGAAGGTCGTGGACTTCTTGGGGAGCGGCAGGGGATTCGCTCGCATGTCTGTTTCCGAACGGGAACAGTTCCTGTACCGTGCGGTTGAGCAACATGCCCGTGGTGATTCACGGGATCAGTTCAACCAAGCGTTGCGGCGCATGTCGCGTGGGCAACGTCAGGTCTTTCTTGATGCGGTCTTTGATGTGAGCAAGGTGCGTTTCTTGGAGCGTGCCCGCGATTACAGTCGACTTCCCAAGCGGCAGCGAAAACAATTCGTCACTAGTGCGCTGCGTGATTTTCGCCGGCTTCAGCGGGCGATTGGCGGGCAGAGCAGCGGCTCTTTTTCGGGGGGTTCATCCTCCGGAGGGGGGGGTACGGGTAATGCTCCCGCCAACCGATTTGACAACAGTATGGCTGAGCCGTTCCGAGGGGATCTGCCCAGTAGCAGTGACGAGTTCACCAAAGCCATCGTGACGCGGACGAACCCCTCTGAGCGATCGGAAGCGCAGCCGTTCATCGATGCCGTCGCGGAGCGTTATCAGGAACTCAAGAAGAACCCAGGCGCCATGGCACGCTTCGAGAAGGGCCTCTAACTCTAACCAAGTCGTTGTATCTTGGGGTGGTACGTGCATGTTCGGTGGTAGGGTTCCTGTTAACGGCCCAGCCACAGGGCAGCAAAGGCAACGCATTTCCTTTTAGGTGGTGTTTTTTTCGACGCGGATGTTCGTTACCGCCGTCGGAAGGCTGCCCGATCCATCTCTCGTTTATGTTCCCGTTTGCGGATGTCTTGGCGCTTGTCATATTTTTTCTTACCGGTAACGACGGCCAATTCCACTTTCGCCAAGCCACGTTTATTGAAATAGATACTGAGCGGGATCAGGCTCCTACCCGCTTCGGCCACAGCGGGAGTAAGCTTTCGGAGCTCCCGGCGGTGCAGAAGGAGCCGGCGATTTCGCAGCGGTTCGTGATTGCGGTCCGTCGCGGGGGGGTAAGGGTCGATATGTAGCCCGTAAAGCGTTACCACATAACTATTTATGCGGGCGAACGCCTCGTTGAGCTGAGCGCGTCCGTCACGCAGGCTTTTGACCTCGCTGCCGGTCAAGGCGATGCCCGCTTCCACGGTCTCATGGATATGGTACTCGTGGCGGGCTTTCTTGTTGATGATTCGGCGTTGAGACTCGGATGGCTTTTTGGCCATAACTTCTTTTTCCCAAAGGGATTAGGGCCGATAAGGGTAAAAGCACAAGGTTTCGGGGTCGCCGGGACCACCGGAACGAGCCTCCGCTGGAATTGTACCGGTCTGGCGGGGTGGTGCCAACTGGTTCCATGCAACCGGGTGGCTTTTTTGCGGTATAATCGGATGAGCCATGATTGTTAGGCAAGCCGATAACGATGGTGTACGACTGACCCGCCGTGCGGAGAAGCGGCTGGTCATGCAAGCTCGCAGCGGGTGTGAAGAAGCTGCGCGTACGCTCGTCGATACGCACAAGGATCGACTTTTCGCGTTTGTTTGGCGTATTCTCCGGGACCACCACGAGTCGGAGGAAATTTGTCAGGAGGCTTTTCTCCGAGCGTTTGATTCGTTGGATTCGTTTTCGGCGGAGTACCGGTTCAGCACCTGGTTGTTTACGATCGCCTATCGTTTGTGCTTGAACCACATTCGGCGGCGTAAGTCGCTGACGGGCGAGTTGGACTTTACGACGTTGGAATCCGAGAAGGAGCAGGATGCCGCGGTTCAACTGGCCGAAAGCGAAGAGGCGCGTCGTTTGAAGGACAAGATTTGGGAAGCGGTAGACAAGCTTTCCGTGCCGCAACAGGCGGCAATCACGTTGTTTTATCGCGAAGGTATGAGTTGTGAAATGATCGCACGGACACTCGGAATTCCGATGGCAACGGCCAAGAGCCATCTGCATCGTGCCCGAGGCCGGTTGCGAGAATCGCTGGCAGGGCTTGTCAGCGACTGGTCTCAAGTCCAGGCCCTGAGAGAGGCTGTCTCATGATCGCATGTCAGCACGCCAAGAATCTCTTTGACCGCTATCTGGATGGTAGTCTATCTCCCTCCTTGCAGACGGAACTACACGCTCATCAGTTGAGCTGCCAGTCGTGCCAAACGGAGTTAGCGATTCTGGAAGCATGTGGCGACGTCATCGCGGGTGACAAGCAGGAGCCCGTGCTCAGCGCGTCGTTTACGGATCGGGTGATGTTGGCACGGCGGGCACAGGTGCGACCAGCCAAGCGTCGCTGGGGGCGCACGTTCTTGGTGTTCGGCTCACCCATGGCGGCAGCCGCGAGTATTGTCTTTGCCATTATTCTGATCGCGCCCGCGGCGAAAGATCAGCCCAAGACGGTTGTGCTTGGAGGAGAGGGCGGCAAGGTCGCTCCGCCTGTTGCCGTTCAGAAAGCCTTGTTAGGAGGTAAGGAGTTGCCGCCGGAGGTGCAAGCTGACCTGGACAGTACGCCGCAGATGGAGGCGGTCGGTTTCGTCGAGGATTGGCTGGCGCCGATTGTGGCCCAGACGCGCGATACGTTCCAGATGGCACAAAATGGGGTTGACCAGCTCGAGGTTCTGGTGCGTCTCGGGGCATCCGATGCGAACAGCATGTTAGTGGCGCGTTGGCAATCGGCTCGGCAATCGGCTCAACGCGATCAGGCTCCGGTTGAACCGACCGGAGACGCGGAAGCGAACGAAATCGATTTACTGGATCCGGCTTCTCCTCGTCCAGCAAGTCCGGCTGTCGAACCGGTATCTGAGCCTGAGCCGGCTCAACTCTTCGATGCTTTGTAAGTCCTCGGTATCAACACACAAATAGACGACCCATCGGGGAGCCACCGTGTTTACGCATTGCAGGTATAACGCGCTTGGCCGGTTGCGTTGAAGCCGCCTCTTCGCGCGGGCTTGCATTCCTTGGCTGCGGTTGCTCGTTTTCTCCTGTCCTCATGCGTTATACTGCGCGTTGTTGTTCAAAAAAAGATATGCGGTAGGGCGTGAGTATGTTTTGCACGCGGATTTTCGGGTTTCGTTTTACAGGGCTATTGATGTTGGCGGCCTTCGTTCGCGCGGATGTGCCGCTGCACGCAAAGACATTAGCCACAAGCGTGCCAGGCGATGCACGGTTGTTTATTGAGTTGCGCGTCGTTGAGGGTGTGTTCAGGACGCCTGCCGGTTCAGCCTTGGCTGAGTTGTTGGCGGGCGTGGTCAAGACGGAAACAAGCGGCCCCACCACGCAACCGGCGAGAACGCAACCTGTTGGTCGATTTCGTTGGCAGCGATCACTGGCGGCGGCGGTCGGTTTGAAGAATCGACAAGCGGCGGAGCTTCTGTTTACGGGCCGGTTGGCGATTGCTGCGGATGGTTGGAGTGGGATTGGCGATGCGGTGCTGTTGGCTTTGCCGGTTGATCCTGCCGCGCTGGAGGGGGAGCTCTCTTCCCTGCGTTTGTCTGAGACTTCGGCTCGAAAGGTTCGGCGTTATCGATTAGGTCGGGATCATGAGTTGGCTTGTGATGGGCGCGTTGCGGCGTTGGGGCGGCCTGGTAATCGATCGACCCTTTATGCGCGAACACGGGACTTGCTCGAACGGGGAGAAGGTGATTGTTTGGCTGAAGTGGCCGAGTATCGCGAACGTACATCAACGTTAGCAGCGGATGGCCAATTCATGTTTTATGCGGGAGGCGGAGGGCAGGCGGGTTCAACCGGTGGCATCATGGGGTGGTGGCCGAGCAAGTGGCCGCAGCCGATCTCGCTAGCGGTTGGCGTCGAAGTGACGCGTACCACGGTGACCGCAGAGGTCAACGGTCGCCTCGATTGGGGGAGTGTGGCCTTCGCCTCGGATGAGCCACCGGTGGATTCGTTGATGGCGTTACCTCGGTCGGTCGTTGCGGCATGGACTCGCCGAATGGATTATACCGGGGAATATCAGCGAATGGAGGCGAAAGACTCGAATAGCTTTGTGCGCTCCTATATCAAAGTCTTGCAGACAGACCTGCCTCAAGAGTTGATTCAAGAATCGTTGCTGGAGCACTTAGTAGGCGACACCATCTTGCTGGTCGATCAAGTGACCTATCGGCCGGAGGCCAAGAACAATGTTGGAGGACGTACGCTTCCCGCGAGTCGTCCGACGACATCTTCGAGCCCATTTTCAGTGGACGGTGTCCAGGCCAACGACGTGTTGCTGTTGCCGGCGATGGCGTTGGCGGTTGAAACGGACGATCCGGATGCTGTGGCTGACTCGCTTCTATTGTTGGCGGACAACTTGCTTCGATTCTTGGCGTTACCTGAAGCACTTGCCGGTTCGATCCATGTTCGTAAGGAATCGGTCGGTTTGGATGATGACATGATTCTTTCGATTCCGTTGGGGCCATTGTTTGCCGGTCGTACGCGTTGCGTGTATCTAAACTCGCTGGCGATTAGCTGGGCGGTTGTTGATCGTTGGTTGGTGATGGCGACACATCCGGAGACGGTGCGACGAATGGTTTTAGCCCGGCGAGGTGCGATCCCGACACTGAAGATTGGCCCTCTGGAAGACATGGTGAGTGGCGTGGCACAAGGCCGTGAGGCGACACAGATGGCGATGGTGGTACAGCCTCATGAGGCCAGCCAGATGATCGATTCTTGGATTCGTTACCTGAAGCGATACCATGCTGAAGTGCTTCAACCGGATTGGTGGCAGCGCGTTCGCTCCAAGGACCAGGCCTCGCGGACGCAGTTGGGTATTATTGTGCCGGCCCGCGCGTCCGACCGTGTCGTGGAGGTTGCGGATACGTTACCCAATTGGCCGGCGCATCATCGGCTGATGCCTGGTGACAAGATTCTGGCGGTCGATGGTCATGCACTCGACCAAGCTAAGCCCATGCAATCCCTTCGTCAGCATTTAGCGCTTCGTGAACGGGCAAAGGGTGTGCGTCTGCTGGTTTTGCGCGGGGGGAAGCGTCAGGAAATCGATATCCCCATGACAGACATCGCTTCCGACGTGGAAAAACTTTTGCCGATTGGCATGCTGCAAAAACTGGCGGATGTGTGTCGTTTTTTCTCCTTAGGCACGCAGGTCATATGGCGTGACCGCGCGGATGTTCTGAGGGCTCGTTTAGAACTACAAGTGACCGCACCGACCACTCCAAGAAGTCATTGAATCGGGCGTTTTGTGCGTTCATGCAGATTGTGACGTGATAAGCCAAGAAGCCTATTACGATTTGGACTTTTTGTTACCTGTGTCACTGGGGGCTTTGCTGGCCGGCGGCGAAGCGTCCTTCTTGTTGGGTGACTTGTCTTTCTTGTCCTTGCCGGAGGCGAGATCTTTTTCTGCTTTCGCAGCCTTCTTGTACTCTTCGCTGCGGTAATCGGTTTGGTAGAATCCCGACCCTTTGAAAATAATACCAGCGCCTGTGCCGATGAGCCGCTTTGCCCGTGGTTTATGACAAGCGGGACATTTCTTGACGGGGTTGGCGGTGATGGACTGGAAAAGCTCAAAGTTGTGACCGCATGCAGAACACTCATAGTCATAGGTAGGCATTGCAATTCCTCGTTGTTCATTCAATAGCGAACAGCATTTGGCCGTGCGTTCAGATGGAAGCATCAATGTCGCGTTACGTGAATCCGCAACGGCACGGCTTGGATTGTTTAGGCGCAGGTGTTATGGTTCTCGTTGGTCGCGATCTCCTCGTCGTCCAGCTGCTCCTGTGCCGCTTTGGAAACAATCACCTTGGCAGGACGCAGGACACGGTCGTGCAGCTTGTATCCCTTGGCCACCTCCTGCAATACGGTGCGGGCCGGATGCTCCGATGACGGTTGCTCCATCATGGCTTCGTGTACTTCCGGATCGAACGGTTGCCCCTCGGCCTCGATTCGTGCCACGCCGAAGCTGGTCAAGACTGTCAAGAAGTTCTCTAGTGTTAGCTTGATGCCGTCGATGATCGCATCGGACGTCGTGTTTTCGGTTCCGGAGTTGCTGAGAACACGCTCGAGATCGTCGAGAACGGGCAACACCTTCTTGACCAGTTCCGCATTAGCGTAGCGTAGTGATTCGGTTCGTTCTTTTTGGGTGCGACGTTGATAGTTCGCTAATTCCGCCTTGGCGCGAAGGTACTTTTCTTTCCATTGTTCTGCTTCGGCTACAACCTGTTCTTCCGGTTGTGACGTCGCAGACTCCGGCTCACCGATGGTTCCATCCGGTGTCTCTTCTGATTCCTGAGCTGGGGGCTCGGGCTGCGATTCCGAAGCCTGGGCATCGGTCCGGCCGAACTCCCTAATTTCCGTTTCGGAGGGGGTCACGATTTTCTTCTTCTTGCTCATGGTATGTTACTTATCCTTACGTCCTGCCTGTTGATCCGTGCCGGAGAAGAAAGCGGCGACCTTCTCGAAAAAGCCCTTAGACTCGGGCAACACGGAGTTGTCCTCGCTTTGAGCGTATTCGCGGAGCAACCCCTGTTGTCGCTTGTTGAGCTTCTTGGGGACCTCGATCCACACTTGGACAATCTCATCGCCGCGGCGGCCTGATCGCAACGAGGGCAACCCCTTGCCGGCCAAACGGAACATCTGCCCATGTTGTGTTCCGGAGGGGATCTTGACTTCGATTCTTCCGTTCAGGGAGGGGACTTCAAGTTTGGCGCCCAACGCTGCTTGCGGGAAGCTTAACGGGACGCGGCAAAGCAGATCCTGGCCATGTCGTTCAAGAAAGGGGTGCTGGGCGACGCGCACGTAGATGTGCAGGTCGCCTTGGGCGCCGCCGTTTTCGCTCGGTTCGCCTTCGCCGGCGACGCGAACGGCTTGGCCCTCGTTGATGCCGGCAGGAATCCGCACGGAAAGGTCGCGATGCTTGACTTCACGGCCGGCCCCTCGGCACTTCTTGCAATGCGAGACCACCACCGTTCCTTTGCCACGACAGCTCGGGCATGTGGTGACGATGCGTCCAAAAAACGCACCCAAGCCACTGGCCTGTTCCACTTGCCCGTAGCCGCCGCAAGTGGGGCAGTTCCGTTTTTCGGAGCCGGGTTCAGCCCCGGTGCCGGAGCATCGGTCGCACAAGTCGCGACGGTCAAACGAGACCAACTTCTCGATACCGGTGGCGATCTCCTCGAGCGTGAGCTCGATTTCCATTTGGAGATCGACACCGCCACGCCGTCCGCCCCGACCGGATCCGAAACCTCCGCCGAAGATGTCGTTGAACATCGAGAAGATGTCTTCAACGCCCATTCCGGAGAAGTCATGCAGCCCGCTGGCGCCTCGCAACCCGCTGTGGCCGAAACGGTCATAACGTTGACGCTTGTCCGGGTCGGAGAGCACCTCGTAAGCCTGAGCCGCCTCCTTGAACTTCGCCTCGGCTTTCTGATCGTTCTGGTTGCGGTCGGGGTGGTGTTTGAGCGCAGCTTGCCTGTACGCTCGTTTGATCTCGTCGGCGCTGGCATCACGCGAGACGCCCAGCACCTCGTAGTAGTCACGTTCCTTCGCCACAGGCATCTTAACTCTAGGCCGACCCTTGTATTATTATCGGATAGAGCCGGCGATCTCCTTCTTTTCGTCCTTGAGGTCGGTGACGAGGACCTGGGTGGTCAGCATGAGGCCCGCCACGCTGGCTGCGTTTTCGATCGCGGTACGGGCTACTTTAGCGGGGTCGATGATGCCCGCCTTGAACATGTCTACGAACTCGCCGGTTCGGCCGTTGTAACCGACCTTGCAGCTCTTCTCCAAGATTTCCGAAACAACGACGGCACCGTCCTCGCCGCAGTTATCGGCGATCTGACGGGTCGGCGCTTCGAGGGCGCGGATGATGATATCGCTCCCAATTTTCTCTTCGCCTCTGGCTTTATCGCGGGCTTTCTTGACGGCCTCGATCGCCTTGAGGAACACGACGCCACCACCGACAACGACACCTTCTTCCACGGCTGCACGGGTGGCGTGGAACGCGTCTTCGACCAGGTCTTTGCGCTCCTTGACTTCCGTTTCAGTGGCGCCGCCCACGCGGATAATCGCCACGCCGCCGGTCAGCTTGGCGAGCCGCTCTTGGAGCTTCTCACGGTCATAGTCACTTGTGGTCTTCTCGATCATCGAACGGATTTGATCGCATCGGCTCTTGACGTCCGCTTTCTTGCCAGCACCTTCGATGAGGGTTGTCGCGTCTTTGTCAATAATGATCTTCTTGGCTCGGCCAAGATCCGACACGGAGACATGTTCCAACTTGACTCCGAGGTCCTCGCTGACCAGCTTGCCACCGGTCAGAATGGCAAGGTCGCCCAACAAAGCCTTACGGCGATCACCGAAGCCGGGCGCTTTGACGGCCGACACATTCAGCACGCCACGCAACTTATTGACGACCAAACCGGCCAAAGCTTCACCCTCGACATCTTCAGCAATGATCAGCAGCGGCTTGCCGGTACCCACGAGGCCTTCCAACAATGGAACGATATCGCGGATGTTGGAGATTTTCTTTTCGTAGATCAGGATGTAAGCGTCCTCGAGAACGCATTCGAGGGTGTTCGGGTTTGTCATGAAATAGGGTGAGAGGTACCCTTTGTCGAACTGCATGCCCTCAACGACGTCCTTCTCGGTAGCCAGGCTCTTGCCCTCTTCGATTTCGACGATGCCTTCAGCGCCGACATCCTTGAGGGCTTCCGCCAACAGCTTGCCAACCTCTTCGTCACCGTTGGCACTAATGGTCCCGACCTTGGCGATGTCATCGCCTTTGACCTTGACCGCTTGATCGCAAATGCTCTTGACGGCGGCTGCGACGGCGGCATCGATGCCGCGCTTCAATGCCATCGGGTCGGCACCGGCGGTCACATTCTTCAAACCTTCACAGTAGATCGCTTCAGCCAACACGGTGGCGGTGGTGGTACCGTCACCCGCGACATCGCTGGTCTTGCTGGCGACTTCGTTGACCATTTTGGCGCCCATGTTCTGGAAGGGGTCCGGCAACTCGATCTCTTTGCTGACCGTCACGCCGTCCTTGGTGATTCGGGGTGAGCCGAAAGACTTCTGGAGAATGACGTTTCGGCCCGTGGGCCCCATGGTGACCTTCACGGTCGATGCCAGTTTCGAGAGTCCCTTGAGGATCTCCTGGCGGGCGATATCTTCAAACATCATTTGCTTGGGCATCTTATTTCGCTCCTGGCGATAATGATTATGTTGCGGTTTCCGGCAACCTTGTCTCTATGCCGCCGATGGGGGACGTCTGGCCGGGTCGTCGCGCGAATCACCAGTACGTCCGTCACTTGATCGGTTACTTCTCGATGACTGCGAGCACGTCGCTTTCGCGGAGGATGACGTACTTCTCGCGGTCCACCTCCACATCGGAACCGGCATATTTGCCGTAAAAGACCTCGTCGCCGACCTGGACGCTGAGTGTGCCGCGTTTGCCGCTATCGAGCAGTTTGCCGGTTCCCACCGCGATGACTTTACCGCGTTGCGGTTTCTCTTTGGCGGAGTCGGGCAAGACGATGCCGCCGGCGGTCACTTCTTCCGCTTCACTTTGCTTGACGAGGACACGATCATCCAAAGGTTTAATATTGACCTTGGCCATTTTTGTTCATCTCCTGATTGCTTTAACTTCGTGCCCCCGCAGGGGCTCGTTGACAGAGTCGAATATCCAAAATAGAAAAAACTCAAACCATAAGAAACAGGGTGATAAGAAACAGGGTGAGCCGTACCGGCTGGCATTACATCATGCCGCCCATGCCGCCCATGCCGCCCATGCCGCCCATGCCACCCATACCGCCCATGCCACCCATACCGCCCATGCCACCCATTTCGTCCATACCGGGGCCGCTAGGTGCTTCGCCTTCGTCTTTGGGTTTCTCAGTCACGATACAGTTGGTGCTCAGCAGAATGCGGGCGACACTGCTACCGTTCTGGATCGCGGTTCGAACGACCTTGGTCGGGTCGATCACGCCATCCTTGAGGAGGTCGCCGAACGTATTCGTGTCGGCGTTGTAGCCAAAGTTGCCATTCTTGGCGAGCACCTTGGCCAGGACGACGCCGCCTTCCTGTCCCGCATTGACGGCGATTTGACGCAGTGGGGCCGACAGAGCTTGACGAACGACTTCGACGCCCGTTTTTGCATCGCCTTTGGCTTTGATCGTGTCCAGTGCGCCAAGGCATCGGATGAGTGCGGTCCCACCGCCGGGCACGATCCCTTCTTCGATCGCTGCGCGCGTGGCATGAAGTGCGTCCTCGATCCGAGCCTTTTTCTCTTTCATTTCCGTTTCGGTGGCAGCACCAACATTGATTTGGGCAACGCCGCCGGAGAGCTTGGCCAGACGCTCCTGGAGTTTTTCACGATCATAATCGCTCGTCGTGATATCGATTTCGCGACGGACTTGTTCGCAACGGGCTTTGATTTCCTGCGAACCCCCGGAGCCTTCAATGACAAGCGTATTGTCGTTATCGACGCGAATTTTCTTGGCGACCCCAAGATCCGCAACCGCGACCTTGTCGAGCTCAATGCCCAAGTCCTTCATGATGCACTTGCCACCGGTGAGGATGGCGATATCTTGCAACATAGCCTTGCGGCGATCGCCGTAACCGGGGGCCTTGACTGCACATACCTGTAGGATGCCGCGAAGCTTGTTCACGACAAGCGTGGCCAGTGCCTCACCTTCGACATCTTCAGCAATAATGAGCAGGGGCCGCTTGGCTTTGGCGACTTTCTCGAGCAAAGGCACCAACTTGGCGACACTGGAGATCTTGTCTTCGTGAATGAGAATATAGGCTTTTTCCAGGACCGTTTCCATGGCGTCCTGGTCGGTGACGAAGTGAGGACTCAAATAGCCGCGGTCGAACTGCATACCTTCCACGAGGTCGTAGTTGGTTTCAGCAGTCTTACCTTCTTCAACGGTGATGACGCCATCTTTACCAACCTTCTCGAAACATTCCGCCAGAAGCTGCCCGATCATACGATCGTTGTTAGCGGAGATCGCGCCGACGTTGATCAGTTCGTCTTTGGCGGAGACACGAATCGGCTTGGAAAGCTTGCCGAGCGATTCGCTGATCGCATCGACCGCCTTCTTGATCCCCCGGCACAGCGCCATCGCATCAGCGCCGGCGGTCACGTTCTTTAAACCTTCACGGTAGATGGCCTCAGCCAGAACGGTTGCCGTCGTCGTCCCGTCGCCAGCGGTATCGCTCGTTTTGGTGGCCGCCTCCTTCACGAGCCGGGCGCCCATGTTCTCATACTTATCCGCCAGGTCGACCTCTTCAGCCACCGTGACGCCGTCCTTGGTCACATTGGGTGAGCCCCAGCCTTTGTCCAGGACGGCATTTCGGCCGCGAGGCCCCAAGGTGCACTTGACCGCACGAGCCAGCTTCTCAACACCGACCAGAAGCTTCGCCCGAGCATCTTCCTCGAACGCCAGTTGTTTCACTGCCATCTGTGTTCATCTCCTTCAAGTATCAAAAGCACCGGGTATGTACACCACGGGCAACCACGTTGCATTTCCTGACAGGGAATCTCCCACGCCATAACAGCAAAAAGCAAGTGGGGTGCCAAAGCGTTGGCTGAATGCAGAAGAGTACGTAAGATTATTCCTAAAAAGAGCTTATGATTACTAATTCTTTTCGGGATGTTCGGCGGCTCATGCCAGCCCGGCAGAAACGCAGTTGAGTATGCCATTGTGACAGGCGGTGCAGGTGTGGCAGCTCTGTTGCCGTCCACGACGATTACAAAGGCACCATAACCGGTTCACTTCAAAAACAGGGCACCAGCGATAAGAAAAATTGATATACCTAGACAGCCGATGTAAGCTACCTAGTCTGTCTAGGTATAAGATGTCAGCCATAGCCGAATGGGTCCATCATCGACCTGGTTTGGCACGTTTCAAAAGAGGCGAAAACCATGCCTACTGATCCTGAACTCATTCGCGGCATGTTGAGCACGATCCTGCTCGAGGTGATCTCGCGGGGGCCGATGTACGGCTACCAAATTTGTAAGACGGTCAACGCGCGGACCGATGGCCACTTCGATCTTCGGGAAGGCAGTCTCTATCCCGCCCTCCATCGCCTCGAACGTGATGATTTCTTGAAATCCTACTGGGAGAAGATGGCGACCGGTCGGCGGCGCAAATATTACGAAATCACCGATGCCGGCGTGGCCGCTCTGGCCAAAAAACACGAGGATTGGCGAGAGTTCGCCGGCGCTGTGGAACGTGTATTGGCGACGGTTGTGCCCGCGCCGCAATCCGCAATATAAGCGACAAGAGGTCAGCGAATGCCGAAGCGCACACAGGTCCTTTTCTGACGTTTCCTGGCTCGAGTGTTTGATTCTGTAAACGTGGTTCGGAACACCGATTGTGTTTTCGACCTATGAACAGCCTGATGCGCCCATCCCGCGCGCCGACCGCGAGGAGGACAAACGGTATGAAACAAAAAAACATCTCCTGACCAAACGAACCCAATTCAAAGCCAATCAAGACGCAACGAGAACTCCCATGGGTTGATCGGTTGGGGTCTGGCCTGAACGGTGGCTTGTCTATAGCATGGTCTGCCGATGCCGAAGTGTTTGGATGTCACTGGGTCAGCGGATCATGCACGCCAAGATCGAAAGGGCACCGCGATCGACTTGAAGCGACTGTTGAGGCGTCCCCGAACGTTTGAGGGTGGGTTGTATCTGCCGTCACGTTCGGAGCGGACGGTGGGTCGGCCGATTGAGGCGTTCCCGCCGCCGCCGTTGCTGCGCGTGCCGATGCAGCAGCATGATGGGCCGGCTTCGACGATGGTTGTTCAGGTGGGGCAGCAGGTGGAGGCGGGCGAATGCCTTGGGCGAGCCGATGAACCCGGTGCGGTAAGCGTACACGCACCCGTCGCGGGGCGCGTGGTGGCGATCGATCGTGTCGATACCGCTCGGCATTGTGACGTGCCGGCGGTCGTTATCAAGCCAATCATTTCGCAAATGCCGTTACTGCAACCGGATGATCCGCCGCTGAACGAAGAGGTGAGACCCAAAGGTGCCGTGTTTTTGGTGCCTGACCTAACCAGTGTGCAGCCGCTTGCACAGGTTTGTGAGGAAGCGGGCGTGATTGATTGTCGCGCGTCGGCTCGCGGTTTCGGTCGTCAGTTGCGTGAGGCAGCATCGCATGACATTACCGACGTGATTATCAACGCGATGGATAGCGAGCCCATGTTGACGGCCGATCGGCAACTATTCGAATCGTCGGTAGAGGCGATTCTTCGCGGTAGCGTATGGGTACGTGATGCGTTGCGGGCACGGCGTGTGTGGCTGGCGATGGATCGGACGGATCGCTCAGCCCTTCGCCGCTATCGGGCGATGGCGGCCGGCATGCCGGTGCGCGTGGTTGGGTTACGTAACAAATACCCGCAGTCGGCTTCTGTTCTTTTGACGTGGTCAATTCTGGAACGCACGGTACCTTATGGCCGGTTGCCCGAGGAGGTGGGGGTTTTTGTTGTCGAGGTGCCGACGCTGGCTGCTTTAGCAATAGCCGTGAAGCGGCACGAACCGATGACGCATCGGGTGGTCACGGTGACGGGGTCGGCAGTTCAACGTCCCGGCCATTACGAAGTTCCGATTGGGACGACGTTTGCGGATGTTCTTCGTCATGTCGGTATTCAGGATGTCGTCGTGCGGGTGGTTGACGGGGGCCCGATGACGGGACAGGCTGTGGAATCGCTCGATGCGGTGGTGACGAAGCAAACAAGCGCGGTCTTGGTATCGGATCGTAACCGTGATCGTATTGCGTTGCCGGGTCCTTGTGTCCGCTGTGGATGGTGCCAGGAGGATTGTCCTGTGGGTTTGGATCCACAGGCTTTGCTGGATTTGATGGAACGTGGTTGTTTTGATGAAGCATCAAGATGGTATCCCCATGCGTGTGTCGAGTGTGGGCTTTGCAGCTACGTGTGTCCGGTGGAGTTGCCGCTGGCTGAAGCGGTTCGCCAGTTGAAGCAGCGCGTGGCGATCGGGGAGTTGCGTGCCCAGCATTAAGATTTGAACACGAGGGACGTGCGGGCCCACAGGTGATTGGGTTTCGCTATTTTTCGTTTTGGCGTTTTGATTGTGGTTTCTTATGGCTGACGAGACCTCCATTCCGCTTCCTGAACCTGGCTTGCTTCGTGTCGGCGGGGCACCCTACTGGCGGGGTATGGCCGGGGTTATGCCGATCACTTTGACGTTCGCGACGGCGACGGCGGTGGTCTTGGTGAGCAGCTTGGCGTTGTTCGGCTGGCAAGCCGTTCGTGTGCTGACGATCTCCATCGCGGTGGCTTTGTTGGTGGAATCGGTTTTTAATGCGTTAGTTGGGCGGAGCCGTAGTTGGTCGGAGGGCCAAGCGCTGCTGATTGGTTTGTTGTTTGCCTGCACATTACCGCCGATGGTGCATTGGCGCGTCGTGGTGATCGGTTCAGCGGTAGCGGTTTTGGTGGGGCAGTCGCTGGCTGGGGGTGTGGGCAACTATCTGTGGCACCCGGTGGTTTTAGGGCGTGTTCTTACACAGATCTTGTTTCACGAGGAATTGATGCCGAAGCACTGGCCGATTTTGGCTTCAGGGCGATTCTTTTGGGGTGATCTGTCGCGTTCCATGCCGTTACCCACCCTTTGGAGTGCGAGCACGCGCATAGTGCCGGATAGCGTGGAGGCGTGGCGTGTCGTTCGGCCGGCCGATCAGTTGCGTGAGGTGATTCCGGGTGTGACCGGCAACGGACCCTCTGAAGCGATCGGTTGTCTGGTTCGTGACACGTTACCGGGCTGGCTTGATACGCTGACCGGTATGGCTGGTGGAGCCATTGGCGAAGCGAGTGTCATAGCGATTTTGATTGCTGGATTACTGCTGCTTTGGCGTGGGTTTCTTCGCGGATCGATGGTGTTTGGCGTGGTGGCGTCGGCGGCCGTGATGGCTGCGGTGCTTCCGGTGCGTATTCAGTGGGAGAGCGGTTTTGTGACAAGTTACTGGTTGCCGGGGACGGCGATTTATCAGGGATTGCCGGTTGGTTTGGCCTATGTGGGTTACCAACTGACGGCAGGGGGGCTCGTCTTTGTCACGATCCTGTTGGCGTCAGATCCGAGTAGTACGCCGTTGACGTCGCGCGGACATTTGATATTTGGTGTTGTCATAGGTGTGATGACGATTCTATTGCGTGTTGTGGTTGGGATGCCTGCTTCGGCCTATTGGGCTTTATTGTTCGCCAACACGTTGGTGCCGATCATCAATCGTATGACACGCCGGCGCGTGTGGGGGACTTAGCGTTTGGGCTTGTGTAAGGTGGCGTTTTCGGGTTTGTCTCAGCGTCGTTCCAGGCGAATCTTGGCTTGCACGGTTTGGCCTCGTTCCAGTGGGCCGACGGGCAGGAAGCCAGGTAGAGTGCCGCTGAGTTCACGTTTGGCGGTTACGGTGATGAGGCCGTCCCATCCCTCCCCGTAGGGGGACTCGAGTTGAACGGACCCAGCGATGGCATCGCGAATGGACGATGTGTCGAATGTTGTATCTGTGGCATGGCACCACCGTTCGATGGGGATTTCGAATCGACGCTGGCCGCCTGCGGGCGACTGGAACTCGACTGATTTGATTTGCATGAAAAACCGTTGGCCGACCTGTTCAATGAACATATCGAAGGGGGCCTCTGTTTCGTGAACGATGACGGCGAATTGGCCTGTGGCTTGGGGCCAGCGTCGGCACAGATCGTTCAGGGTCGTCGTTTTCTGCGACCGGTCGAGGGTCTCAGCAAGCTGGCGAATCGTTTCATTATCGCAATCGATATCGGCCAATAGGCACAAAGCTTCGGCAGCGGATTGCCGAATGTCGGGTGAATCGTGCGTGCTGAGGTCAAGGATGCGTTGAAGTCCGATGGCTTCCAGGGTTTGGATCGCGGTTTTCTGTTCCTGAGCGTTGGCGTTGTCACCTGCTGGGCGTGCTTTGCTTACGATGGGTTCGAGTTGGGTGACGGTGCTGTAAGCGATCAGCAATACGGCTGCTCGCCGCACATTGTGGTCGCTGTCGTCGAAGTTTCTGACGAAGATCGAAAGGTTGTCGTCGTTGACACGGCCATCAAACCGTTGGCTGAAGGTTGCCTCATCGTGTTGGTCGCGTAGGTATTTTGCCGCCTCTCGCACCGTCCGCTGATGGACCAGTTGTTCGGTTGTCTCGGCGGCGGACCGGCTCAGTGACTGAACGGTGTACATGGTGCCGGCGCCCACGGCGATCACTGCCGCCAACAGCAGCACCATACGAACGGGCAGCGTCGCCCAAATGGCCACTTTGGCTTCGGGGACCTTGGGTTTGGCCCGATGTATCAGACCGGTGACCTGGTTCGCGCCGCAGGCGGGGCAGACCACGCTGCCCGGCTGCATCGGAGCTTCACACATGATGCAGTGTTTGAGCTCCTCCTTTTCTTTGGGAGGTTCCACGCCGATCCAGGAGTCCTCGGCGATGTCGGTGGGTTTCCACTCGAACGGCGGGCGCGCTTCTCCGATTTTGAAGCTTTCGCTGCATTGGGTGCAGATAGCGGTTCGACCAATGGCCTCCAGCTTCGTTCGATACCGGCGTTGGCAATGCGGACATTCGACCCGGATCACATCAGACTCCCTTTAGACGGCTACGATGTGACGACCCGGGTATCATACCGGATTGATGGTGGGTTTCTAGGGCCATTCTGCTTTCTGTGTAGAGGCCTTATGTGTGGCGGCACAGATGTTCTGATTTGGGGGGTGTGCTGTCATGGTTCGATGTACGTGAAGGCTGAAATGACCTTGAGGCTGTCGTCCGTTGCGAGATCCACCAGTTGTGTGGTGGGTTGTCCTTCTCGCGAGAGTAGCTCCACGACGGGTTTGGTATGTTGGCCGGGGCAGGCCCTGATCACGCGAGCTTGCTGTCCGTTGCTCAGCTGGACGCCGCTGCCGATCGGGAACAATGAGACGCAATCGAGAAATGCACGGACGACCGTTCGGTCGAGCTTGCCTCGGCTGCCTTCGAACAGGATGGTCTTGGCGGCTTCGTAGGGTAGGACGGGATGTCGGTGGGGCCGAGCTTTGGTCATGGCTGCGTAGGCGTCGGCGACGGCGACGATCTTGGCGCACTGATGAATGAACATGCCAGAACGATGGCGTGGATAACCACTTCCGTCGGCTCGCTCATGTACCTGATAGCCGACGAACCTTGCCGCGACCGAGATACTGTCGAGACGTTCCAGTTGATTCAAGGTGTAGATGGGATGCTGTTGGATCTCAAACCATTCGTTGGGTTGCAGTGGTCGTGGGGCGAGGCGAATATCTTCGGGGACTTGGAGCATGCCCACATCTTGAAACATCGCCCCTAAGCCGACTTCCGTGACCTGCTCACGGTCGAAGCCGAGTTGCGCTCCGATCATCACACTCAACATGGCGGTGCTGACACAGTGGCTAAACAGGTACTCTTGTTCCGGGCTTTGCATGCTCACGACGAGGGGCAGGAGATCCATGTCCAACATGACTGTTTCATTGAATTGGCGGACCATTCGCCGGATTTCTGATCCGGATGCTGAATGTCCTGCACTGAGCGTTTCGCAGAGATCGGTGAGCAGCCCGGTCGCTTCGGCATGTCTTTCGCAACCTTTGGCGGCTTCGTTATTGAGATCGGCGAGCGATAGGTTTGCGTATCGTGGTGGTGGCTCGGACTGAGCGGGTATGAATTGTTCAATCGCCTTTTCTAAAATGGCGTCGAGTTGCTGGGTGTCGATGTTATCATTTGTTTGTGCGTATTTTTGGGGTTTCTTGTGGCCGATTGTGATGGTCTGGATATTGCGATGCCGCAAATGATGGAGTAATCGAGGTGTCACCTGTTGGCCCGCGGCAATAAGCAGAACACCGTTGATGTTGAACACATCTTGTGCCAAATGGGAACCGACACGGAGTGCCTCTGTACTAAAGTACTTGATGGGCGATGTCGCATGTTCGGTGTCGGTTGGCGATTTGTTGGCGTCGTCGCCTGCCACGATCTGCTCTGTGGCCGTGGTAGGCTCATGATCGTAGGTGGGCTCCGGCTGGAGATCGTCTATTTGTGTCAGCCCGTTCATACCGTGTTCCCCCGTTTGGCGATCGCTGACCCATTCGATACGAACGATGTAAGACGGTGCGGCTCGCCTCGTACGTTTGGCTGGGATTCTGGATAAACGTAAGATACGCTTCATGGGTGGGCAAGTGATATTTTGTTCGTGGAGGTTGAAGTTAGTGGGCAGTCATGATTGGGCTGATGAATCGGGGTGTTTTTATCGGGCGGATGTTTTGTATCAGCTATTTCTTGGCTTTGACTGGTGTGGGTATTAGCGTGGTTCGATTATGGGAGCAAGGCGGGGAACAGGGCGGTATACTATGTAACACGATTGGCATCGGTGCTCGTGTTGTTCAGGTGTCAAGTCGTTTGCAGATGTGGGCCATGGCTCGGCTTGAAGAGGCGTGTGTAGGATGAATCTGCCGGGATTGATTAGGGTGCGTCAGCGTTTCGCCGGCGGGGCGATTGGGGATGTGGAGGCTGCGGAGGCTGCGGTTCGATCCGAGCTTGCGGCATGTGGGGTGGCGATCCGGGCCGGGTCGCGGATTGCCATTGCGGTGGGTAGTCGGGGGATTGCCCACATTGCACCGATGGTTCGGCAAGTTGTGGCGTGGGTTCGATCACAAGGTGCAGAGCCCTTTATTGTGCCCGCGATGGGTAGTCATGGCGGTGGCACTTCGGCGGGGCAACGTGAAGTTTTGGCCAGTTATGGCATTGTAGAA
>Ga0180434_10003453_pt1 | contig 20113 bp, 15 predicted proteins | sample SS_ome_7_FD_132453 | JGI IMG/M metagenome (GOLD analysis project Ga0180434, IMG submission 132453) | Hypersaline lake sediment archaeal communities from the Salton Sea, California, USA - SS_1_D_2 metaG | ecosystem: Environmental > Aquatic > Non-marine Saline and Alkaline > Hypersaline >...
CTCATTGCCCTGGCCAAACGCTACACCCAGCTCTACAACCGAGAGTGTGCCGCGCCCGTGCGCATGCCTGCCCTCGGCCGCTTCATCGATAGGGTCAGAACTTCCAAGACAGGACACTAGCGGCCCTCCTCAGTCCGACCTCATTCCTCACCCATCAAGGGCAAGGAGGCATTCCCGCTTCCTGAGCGTGGCTCTAGAGCGCCTCTCCCGGCCACCCTGCGGCGACCTTGTCCGCCAGGTCGGGGTACCACCTCGGGATCTGCTCCAGTGCGTCGCGCGCCGCCTCCAGCCGGCCGATCCCCGAGGTCGTGCAGTTGATCCCCCCCACGATGTTGGCGGCGCACGTCGCCGCCACCGGGTCCTTGCGCTGCAGGTAACTCCACAGGAACCCCGCCGAGTACGAGTCCCCGCAGCCGGTGGTATCCGTCGCCTCCACCTCGATGGCCGGGCACGCGAAGTGATACGCCTTCCCCTCCCGTTGGTGGAAGAGCATGGACCCCTGCGGCCCCAGCGTGATCGTCACGATGGGCGGCCCCTCGGCCACGATCTCCCGGCCGGCCGCCACGAAGTCGTCGGGCGTCTTGAGTTCGCGCCCCACCGTCAGCCCCGCCTCGAACTCGTTCATCTGCATCGCGTCCACATCCCGCGTCCACTCCCGCCAGTCGTCGAAGGGCACGTGCGACTTCTTCCCCTCGGCGTTCCACCGCGCCACCTTGCTGTGCACGTCCATCTGCACGAACCCCTTCGCCTGGCGGCACACCTCGTTCATTATCTCCCGCGTCAGTTCCGTCCCGTTGATGAAGTTGATGAGCGTCGCCTCGCTCCCGGCCGCCTTGAGCGCGTCCTCCAGGGTGAGCGGCTTCATCAGGTCCAGCACGAACTCGTCGCGGAAGGTGATACTGCGGTACACCAGCTTCGTGTTGGTCAACTTGCCCGGCGTCTTCACCAGGTCCGCCGTGTCCACCGCAGGATACTTCGCCAGCATGGCCAGCACGTCGTCGTAGCGGTCCTCGCCCACGTTGCTCACCGGGTGGATGCGCACCTCCGGCGGCAGGATGGACGACAGCGCCGCGATGTTGTAGGTGATGCCTCCGTACGACTCGCGCCGCTCCCCCTTGTGCGTGATGATCTCGTCGTACACGATTGCGCCAACCACCGAGATGGTCATGCCTCCTCCTGATTCTACGGGGCGTACGGCACAGCCGAGCGCGGCTGTGCCTCCTCAGCGTGCCCTCAGACCCCCAGCGCCGGCGGGTCCGCCGTGATGATCTCCAGCCCCTCCCCGCGGTACTCGACCTCGCGCACCGAGTTCGGCACGAAGAACGTGTCCCCCGGCGCCAGCGCGATTTCGCCGAAGTCGCCCGCCGCGCTCCCGCCGCCGGCCACCACCGCGCCGGCGTAGAAGCGGTCGTTCGCCAGCCCCAGCCGCCCGCGCACCGCGATCTTGCGCGCCGCGAAGTGCGGCGTGTGGTCATATCCGACGATCTGCGCCACCGAGCCCCCGGCCTCCTCCGCCAGCGTCCGCGGCGCGAGCCGCGCCCGGGCCATCAGCGCATCGAGGCTCTCGCCGCCGTACTCGAACACCTCCAGCCCCACCTCCCAGCCCTTGCCCATGTGGCACAACTCCGCCGAGATGGGGAATCCCGCGCACTCATTCTCCGTCTGGATCACCAGGTCCGAAGGCTGCTGCACCTCGATCATGAACACCCCCGACCCGATCGCGTGCGCCGTGCGGCTCGTCACCAGGAAGGCGTCGCCCGCCTTGACCGGGATGCGGTGCAGCGCCTCGACCTGCCCGTCGAGGTCCATCGTCTCCACCAGCCCCGCGAACCGCTCCCTCGTCACGCCCGGCTTGAACCCGAACAGGATGTACGGCTCCACGCCCGCGATGACGCGCGTGTCCACGATGATCCACGACTCCGTCTTGCCGAACGGCTCCCCCCAGTGCCGCTGCGCCAGCGCGTCATCCGGGTGAGCCTGGATCGGCAGCCGCACCGACGAATCCAGAAACTTGGCCAGCACCGCCGTCGTCGCCCCGAACCGCTTGACGTGGGCCTCCCCCAGCAGCGTCTCCGGGAACAACTCGACCAGCAGCGCTAAGGGCACGTTCGTATCGCGCACCACGCTCAGGCCTTCCAGCGCGGGCTCGCCGTCGCGCCGCGGATTCACCGCACGCGACACCGACGCGATCCAGTCCTCCGGATAGAAACTGTCCTCCGCCTCCGGCACGCCCCGCAACTGCCGGAACATCTTCCCACCCGTGTACACCCGCCACGTCTCGTTGGGGTAGAAGACGATGGGCGCTCCGGCCAGCCGCTTCAGGTCATCCAGTTTCGACACCCCTCACTCCTCGCGCTCCGCATTGGCCCGCGATTATAGCACACCCTCGCGCCCGCGTGTAGGGCCCCGCCCCCTGCGCCGTCCCGACTGTCATTCCGAGCGCACGCGAGGAATCTCGCCCTCCTCTCACTTCTCACTCGCCCCTGCTCCTTCCCCGTAGCCCACCTTGCCGAAGGCTAGGTGGGCTCCCCTACGGCCTCTGGCTGTAGGGCGGGCGCTCCCACGCCCGCCGCCTCCGGTGGCCTGCCCCCTCTCCCTTCCAGGGACTTGTGCGCCTCGGGAGCAGAGGGTTGGGGTGAGGGTGCGCAACAGGACCTCGAAACGCAACGCCCTATGTCATCCCGAGCGTGAGCCCTGGGAGCAGCAACGCTGCTCCCCTACGGGCTGCGAACGAAGCACCCGAAAGGGCCTCTCCCCGCCTGCATCGAATCTACCCGCACCGATTCGCCAACACGGCCCGCCGCACCGGCCGGGCACTCCAGGGAGCGCGCCATGCCCAAGAAGCGCTACGAGATGCACGTCATCTGCAACACCCACTGGGACCGCGAGTGGGTCTATCCCAGCGCCGAGACCCGCCTCCTGCTCATCGAGTTCATGGACCACCTCCTCGACCTGCTCGACCGCGACCCCCACTATCACTCCTACCTCATGGACTCGCAGACCCTGTGCATCGAGGACTACCTCGAGCACCGCCCCGAGCACCTCGACCGCGTCCGCAAGCACGTCACCGACGGCCGTCTCATCGTCGGCCCCTGGTACTCGCTCCCCGAGGAATACTGCGTCAACGGCGAATCCCTGCTCCGCAACCTCCTCGTCGGCCACCAGGTCGCCCAGGACCTTGGCCGCGTCATGAAACTCGGCTACACCCCCTTCTCCTACGGCCAGACCTCGCAGATGCCCCAGATCTACCACGGCTTCGACATAGACACCATCATCTTCTACCGCGGCATCAACACCCCCCACTCCGAGTTCGTCATGGAGGGCCCCGACGGCTCGCGCGTCCTGGGCTGCCGTTTCGGCGCCTGCTCGCGCTTCAGTTTCTACTTCTACATCTACCGCGTCGTCGTGCACGACATGACCCGCGACGAGTGGTGGTACACCTGGGAGAAGGGCGCCCTGCCCTTCCGCCTCTGCAACGCCGCCCATCCCCGCTCCCACTACTACGTCGTGGACCCCGCCGCAAAGCACTACTACAAGGACCGCATCCCCGCGCAGATGCGCAAACTCATCGCCGACGAGTCCGAGCACTTCACCACCAAGTACCTCGCCTGCATGCAGGGCTTCGACTCCTCCGAGCCCGACCCCATCGAGCCCGGCCTCATCGCCGACGCCCAGAAGGCCGCCCCCGACCACACCGTCATCCAGTCCTCCCTCGAGGACTTCATGAACAAACTCAAGACCGCCGTCAAGGACCCCTACGTCATCAAGGGCGAGTCCCGCGACCCCGGCGCCACCGGCAAGTGGACCCACCTCTTCGGCGACGTCCTCTCCTCACGCACCCGCACCAAGCGCATGAACACCCTCGCCGAGAACGCGCTCCAGCGCTGGGCCGAGCCCTTCGCCCTCTGCGGCTGGACGCTCGGCGACGAGTACCCCAAGCGCGTCATTGACCGCGCCTGGCGCTACCTCCTCAAAAACCAGCCCCACGACACCATCTGCGGCGCCGGCGTGGACCAGATGGAGAAGGACATGGTCTACCGCTACGACCAGGTCAACATCCTCTCCGAGGGCATCATGCGCCGCGGCCTCCAGAGCATCCAGCAGCGCATCAACAACGCCGCCCTCGGCCCCAAGGACACCGTCCTCACCGTCTTCAACCCCTGCCCCTATCCCCGCTCCGAGGTCGTCACCGCCTACGTGGACCTCCCCGACGGCTGCGAGATAGACGCCTTCACCCTGCGCGACTCCCGCGGCCGCCTCGCCCCCAAGCAGGAGGTCTCGCGCTACCCCCAGGGCACCCTCGTCCGCAACCTCACCGACATCAGCCTCGAACTCCGCGCCCAGCGCGTCCTGCTCCACTTCGCCGCCGACGACATCCCCGCCCTCGGCTACAAGACCTTCCACCTGCGCCGCGAGGAGTTCGAGACCGGCTCCCAGGAGACGCTCGTCACCGCCCACAACACCATGGAGAACGAGCACCTCATCGTCGCCGTCAACGACAACGGCACCCTGCGCATCACCCACAAGCAGTCCGGCCACACCTTCGACGGCCTCCACTACTTCGAGGACTGCGGCGAGACCGGCCACTCCTGGGTCCACATGACCCCCGAGTTCGACCAGGTCATCACCAGCCACGGCTGCCCCGTCCACATCGAACTCGAGGAGAGCGGCCCGCTGCTGGCCCGCTTCCGCCTCGACTACCGCATGATGATCCCCGAGGGCCTCGAAGAGCGCGACGACGGCGTCCACCGCGCGCCGTCCAGCCGCGAGATGCTCATTACCTCCCGCGTCACGCTGCGTCGGGGCGCCCAGGCCGTCGAGGTCGCCACCACCTTCGACAACCCCTGCAAGTTCCACCGCCTGCGCGTCTGCTTCCCCACCCACCTGGCCGCCGAGGTCTCCGCCTCCGAGGCCGTCTTCGACGTCATCGAGCGCCCCATCGAGCGCGGCCCCGAGTCGCCCTACTACAACCGGGAGAATCCGACCTATCCGAACCACCGCTTCGTGGACGTGAGCGACGGCAGCGCAGGCCTCGCCCTGGTCAACGATGGGATCCGCGAGTACGAGGTCACCGACACCCCCGAGCGCCTGCTGGCGCTCACCCTGCTGCGCGCCTACGAGTTCCGCCAGTCACCCGTCATTGACCGCTGGGACGTCCACCCCGAGATGCCGCTCGCCCAGGCCCTGGGCGAGCACGAGTTCCGCTACGCCATCTACCCCCACGCCGGCAACTGGGACGACTCCTCCGTCTTCCGCCAGGCCGACCTGCTCAACCTGCCGCTGGAGATCGGCCAGGCCGGCCCCCACAAGGGCGACCTGCCCAAGACCATGTCTTTCCTCTCGCTGCAGCCCGACGAACTGGTGCTCACCTCCGTCAAGCGCTGCGAGGAGCGCGACACCATCATCCTGCGCTTCTTCAACCCCACGACGCGCCGCATGGATGCGACCGTCTCCGTCTTCAAGCGCATCAAGGGCGCCTGGCTCACCAACATGAACGAGGAGCGGCGCAAGACCCTGGAGCCTTCGGGCAAATCCGTCTCCCTGCGCGTCCCCAAGAAGAAGATCATCACCCTCGAACTCGAACTCTGACGCCCCCTGTCATCCTGAGCGAAGCGAAGGATCTGGCCGCGGTTCCCCTGTAGGGCAGCCCTTCCCACGCCCGCCGCCTCTGCCTTGGTGCCCCTCTCCCTCCCAGTTGTAGGGGCGCACGGCCGTGCGCCCAGATGTCTGAGCGCCGTCGAAGGCCTCCGCCCGATCCTTCTTGGGTGAACCCCGAGCAGGGGAGCACCTCTGGTGCTCGGTGCTCCCGCCGTCCTTCGGAGTGGCAGGGGAGGCCCGCCCCGCGCCTCCGTGAGTCATCCTGAGCGGAGCGAAGGATCTCGACCCACATCCCCCCGCTTCGGCTCACACACGGGATCCCTCGCCTGCGGCTCAGGGTGACGCCCTGCGGCCGTCACTTCTCCACCGGCAGAATGATCCCGCGCATGATGATATTCTGACAGAACACGAACACCAGCAGCGTCGGAATCGCCGCCAGCACCAGCGCCGCCAGGATCATGAACTGCGGCGCCCACACCTGCATCTGAAACAGCCACACCATCAGCGTCCACATCCTCGGGTCCTGGCACACCAGAAACGCCCACATGAACGACCCGTACGCGAACGTGAACGTCGTCAGTGCAATCACCGCCAGCACCGGCTTGCTCAGCGGCACCGTGATCTTCGCGAACATCATCCACTCCGGCGCCCCGTCCAGCAGCGCCGCCTCGTAGAGGTCCCGCGGCAGGCTGTCGAAGAATCCCTTCAGCAGGAAGATCGAGTACCCGCTCGCCATCGTCGGCAGAATCAGCGCCCAGTACGTGTTCAGCAGGTGCGCCGACTTCAGCAGCAGGAACCCCGGAATCATCGTCACCTCCGCCGGAAACGCCATCGTCGCCAGCAGGAAGAGCAGGATCTTGTACGTCGCCGGCAGTTCGTAGCGCGACAGCGCGTACGCCGCCAGCGGGTTCACGATCAGCGTCACCGTCAGCAGCCCCACTACCAGCACCACCGTGTTCCAGAGCGCCCGCCCGTGCAGCAGGATATACTGCGTCACGTCCCGGTAGTTGCGCACCACGAACTCCCGCCGCACCGCGCGCCGGTCGTCGAGCATCTCCACCCAGTCGCTTCCGCGCCGCGGCGGCGTGATCGCCCCGACCGACGCATACTGCGCCCCGTGCGCCTCGTTGACTCCCTCGAGCGATCCGTGCTTGTCCAGCAGCCACTCGCGGTAGAGCACCTCCGGCGTCCGCAGCCGGATCCGCTCCGGCGGCGCCGCGGATGACACGAAGTCGCACCAGTCCAACCGCGCCGCCTCCTCGCGCGGCGCGGCCGGAGCCATCGCCACCTCGTCCCACGCCGCGTGCTGCGACCCGTGCGCCCGGTTGAACGCCTCCAGGCTGCCGTACTTCTTCCGCAGCGACTCGCGAAACGCCGGCGCCGCCTCCGCCTCCAGGCGCACGTAGTGGAACGGAATCTCCCGCCGCACGAACGCCGTCCAGTCCTCCGCCTCCTCCGCATTGGCTGGCAGCCGCTCCGACAGGTGCACGTCGGCCATCGTGGCGTAGTCGCGCTCGTGGCGCTGGCGCACCGCATCCAGGTCCTTGCCGTACTGCGTCGAGAGCCAGTCCCACCACATCCCGTCCATGCTCACCGGGATCCGGTAGCGCGGCTTCAGCGACCGCTTGAACGCGACGAAGTCCTTGTACTTGCGCGTGTCGCGCTCGCGCGTCTGCCGGTCCTGCCACTGGTCCACCGGGTAGGAGAGCCCCTCGTCGTTCCAGTTCTCGTTCGCCTCGCGGTACGCCTCATTCAGCGCATCGAGGTCCCCCTCGAACCTCTTCTGCAGGAACCGCCGGTACCGCCACAGCCCCTCCGGCGTGATCTTCGACACGCTCAACTGGTGCGCGACGTTCACGTACTCCAGCGGCAGCGTCTCTCCGAACGCCTGCCACTCCCGCACCGCCGCCTCGTTCACCTCCGCGGGCGGCTCGACGTCCTCGAACTGCGGCTCATCGCAGGCGTGGAACCGGTTGAGGTAGTTGATGTCCTCGTCGTACTTCGACTCCAGGTACTTGCGGAACAGCATCGCGTCGTCGTACCAGTAGCGCGGGATCACGCGGAACTCGTGCTGGTCCACCGGGCTCGTGAACGAGAGCGAGATCATGAGCAGGAACGGGTACACCATCGTCACCGCGCCCACCGCCAGCGCCAGGTAGAGCCCCGCGATGACCAAGCGCATCTTGCGCTGCTTCCGCCCCACCGTGGACAGAATCGGCACCGCCTAGGCCTCCGCCGTCCGGAACTGGATCCGCGACAGAATCCGCAACTGCAGCACCGTGAACCCCACCAGCAGCGACCCCAGAATCCACGCCGCCGCCACCGCGTACCCGAAGTGCAGGTACAGAAACGCGTTGTACCAGATCTCCAGCCCCACCACGTGCGTCGCGAACACCGGCCCCCCGCCCGTCATCGCGAAGATGAAGTCGAACGACCGGAACGCCGCCACGAACGCCCCCACGAAGTTGATGATGATGAGCGGCTTCAGGTAGGGCAGCGTGATGTGCCTCACCTTCGGCCAGATCCCCGCCCCGTCCAGGTCCGCCGCCTCGTAGTACTCCTCCGGGATGCTCTTCAGCGCCGCCAGGTAGATGATGCACGCCAGCCCCAGCCCCGCCCACACGATGGGCAGCACCACCGAGATCATCGCCAGCCGCGGGTCGTTGAGCCACGTCTGCGGCCCGATGTGCGCCGCCGCCAGCAGCCGGTTGAGCAGCCCGTGCTCCGTCGGCTCGTAGAACTGCTTCCACAGGAACATGATCACCAGGCCCGTCGTCACCGCGGGCAGGTAATAGAGCGTCCGGAAGAGCACCTTCCCCCGCGGCACCTCGTGCAGCATCAGCGCCAGCAGAATCGGCGAGAAGAACCCCAGCCCGATCACCAGCACCATGTAGGTCATGCTGTTCAGGAGCGACTGCCAGAAGCGCTTCGTGAACAGCACGTGGCTGAAGTTCTCCAGCCCCACCCACCGCGTCTCCGCCACCAGCCGGTAGTCCTGAAACGCCATCAACGACCCCCGCACCAGCGGGTAGTACTGCCACACCGCCACCGATCCCAGCGCCGGAAACAGCACCAGGTACGCCGGCCAGTACTTGCGCCAGTGCCGCGCCAGCCGCTGTGCGCTCCGCTTCTGCGCCGCCGCCGCCTCCTGCGCCGCGATGTCGGCCGAGAACGCCCGGAACACCTGCCGGAAGAGCAGCCCGAACCCCACCGCCAGCAGCACCACCACCGCCCCCGCAATGCGGATCCGCTTCGCCCGCACCTCCGCGGGGATGATCCCGATCATCCGCTCGTTCGTGTGGGCCACCTGCCGGTCCAGCAGCGCCTTGTAGTCCGTCCGGTCCGAGATCACCACCGCGTCCAGCGGCGGCGTCATCTCCACGTAGATCATCTCGCAGTTCCGGCCGTACGGCTCCGGCCGCCCGTTCCGCAGCGCCTCCTCCAGCGTCTCCTCCCAGCCCGGCGGCACCTCCCGCAGGTACCGCTCGTAGCCGAACTTCCGCAGGTACTTGGGCACGATGAACTTCGCGTAGCCCCCCTCCACGTACACCCGCGTCTTGATCCGCTGCGCCTCCTCGCTCGCCCAGAACTTGATGTACTCCCACGCCACGTCCCGCTTCTTGGGGTCTTCGATGGTCGCGTTCATCCCCTGCATCCAGCAGTTCAGTTCGCTCCCCCGCAGCCCCGTCGGCCCCTTGGGCACCGGCGCGATCCCCACCACGTTCGGGTTCACGTTGGCCATCAGGTCGTCCGACAGGTACGTGAAGTTCATCCCGATCTTGCCCAGGTTCCACTTCACCCACATGTCCTGCTGGCCCCGATACGCCACCCCGCGATGGGTCTTGCCGTTGCGCGTCCACTTCTCGCGCATCAGCCGCTGGTAGAACTTCAGCGCCTCCACCGCCGCCTCGTCGTTGAACACCACGCGCCACTGCCCGCTCTCGTCCTGCCGCATCACCTCCCCGCCCGCCGACCATAGGAAGTTGATGAAGAACCACGACGCCTGCGGCCCCCCCGCCAGCGCGATCCCGTACTGCCCCTCCTCGGGCTTCGTCAGCCGCTTGGCGTACTCGAACAGCTCCTCCCAGTTGTCCGGCGGCCGGTCCGGGTCCAGCCCCGCCTCCCGGAACAGGTCCTTGCGGTACACCAGCGCCATCACCAGCGTCCCGTAGGGTATCGCCCAGACGTGCCCCTCCCGCTTGATCACCTGCCACACCGGCGGATAGATCCGCTCGCTCAGGTCCTCCTCCTTGGCCCACTCCGCCACGTAGTCGTCGAGCGGATAGAGGAACTCCTGCTGGATGTACGAGTCCGAGATGCGGAAGTTCACGTACAGGACGTCCGGCGCCACGCCCCCCGCCATGGCCAGCAGCGGCCCCACCTCCATCCCCAGCCCCGGCGCCTCCAGCCCCCGGAATCCCTCGATCTTGATCTCCGGGTGCAGCTCCATGAACCGCTCCACGATCGCCCATTTCGCGCGATCGCCGATGTTGCGGTTCTCTTTCAGGGGGAGGTCGTAGACCTTGAGCGTCATGCGCTCCGCCCGGCCGGGCCACGCGCACATGGAGAGCACTCCGACGGCGAGCAGACACCGCCAGCAGGCCATTCCGAGTCCAGCGGGACGGGTGGCGAGCACGGCGCCATCTTACCATGCTCGTCTCGCCCCTGACAAGCGCCGCCTCGATTTACATCCCACCCCCGAATGCGGTATACTCCCCATAGCGTCGGCATGCACGAGCGCGCTATGCACCTGCGCGACACAGATCTCGACCAGCGCAAGGCCGAGGACGAGCGCCTCCGCCGCGAGGACGACCACGCCCGCTACCTCGAGGAGCAGGCCCACTCCCGCACCGCCGTCATGCGCATGCGCCTGGGCGACTCCCTGCTCCGACGCGGCCACATCCGCCGCGCCATCAGCGAGTACAAGCGCGCCGTCAAACTCGACGGCGACAACGTCCGCCTCCGCACCCGCCTCGCCGACGCCTACGTCCTCATCGAAGAAATCCCCGCCGCCATGGCCGAGTACCGCAAGGTCGTGCGCGCCGACGCCCGCCACGCCGACGCCTACGCCAGCCTCGGCGACCTCTACCACCGCTTCGGCATGTTCGTCAAGGCCCTCGAGATGTACCGCCACGCCGTCCACAACGACCTCGAGCGCCCCTACTACCGCTACAAACTCGCCCAGTGCCTGCTCCACATCGGCGCCGCCCAGGAGGGCATCGAGCAGTTGCGCGCCGCCGTGGACCTCGCCCCCCGCGACGCCTTCTACCACTTCCGTCTCGCCGACGTCCTCTCCCGCGCCGGCCGCGCCGAGGAAGCCCTCGACGAGTTCCGCGCCGCCGTCCGCTGCGCCCCCTACGACGCCTACTATCGCTTCCGCCTGGCCGGCGCCTGCATGGCCGTCCGCCGCGCCTCCGACGCCATCAACGTCTACCGCAAGATCGTCGAGATGTCCCCCGGCGACCGCGCCTGCTGGGTCCTGCTCGGCGACGCCTACTCCGAGGCCGGCCGCCCCGACGTCGCCGAGAAGATGTGGGCCTGCCTGCCCGACCTCGACGACTACGAGCGCGACTTCGTCGCCCGCCGCCGCGCCGAGTACTGCGCGGCCGCTCCATGACGCTCCACGCCCTAGTCGTCGGCCCGCTGCAGACCAACGCCTACCTCTTGGTCGGCGATCCCGGCCGCGACGCCCTGCTCGTTGACCCCGGCGGCGACCCCGACGCCATCGCCGACCTGCTCGCCCGCGAGCAGGCCGCCCTGCGCACCATCATCCTCACCCACGCCCACGCCGACCACACCGCCGCCGCCCAGCACCTCCAGCGCGCCAGCGGGGCCCCCGTGCTGCTCCACGAGGCCGACCTCCCGCTCCTCGCCGACCCCGAGGCCAGCCTCGCCGCCTGGACCGGCGCCGACGTCGCCGACCTGCAGATCGCCCGCACCCTCGCCCACGGCGACCGCGTCGAGATCGGCGCCGACTCGCTGCAGGTGCTCCACACCCCGGGCCACACCCCGGGCGGCATCTCGCTGCTGGGCGACGGCATCGTCTTCACCGGCGACGCCCTCTTCGCCCAAGGCGTCGGCCGCACCGACCTCCCCGGCGGGTCCACGGACCAACTCCTCGCCTCCATCCGCGAGCGCCTGCTCGTCCTCCCCGACGACACCGTCGTCTATCCCGGCCACGGCCCCCAGACCACCATCGCCGACGAGAAGCGCCTCAACCCCTTCCTCTAAGCTCGCAGGGCCGCCCCCCTCCCGCGTCGAACCCACCCCCATGCACATCACCGACTCCGAGAAGCATCTCCTGCGCGACCTCGCCCGCCAGGTCGCCGAGATCGCCGCCCACCCGCGCCACGCCGCCCAGGCCGAACTCTGGAAGCAGCAGAACGCCCTGCGCCGCGTCCGGCCCATGGTCCTCGTCTTCCCCGAGGGCTCCTGGACCGAACTCCTCCCCGACGACTCCCTCGTCATCGCCGATCCCTTCTTCCGCCGCTGGGAGTTCCACCTCCGCCACCTCATCTACCGCTGGCGCCACCTGCGCGACGACAACGTCATCACCCCCGTCATCAAGGTCCCCGCCGTCCGCAGCCACACCGGCTGGGGCCTCGAACCCAAGACCATCCCCAGCAGCGAAGCGCGCGGCGCCGTCGGCTTCGACCCCCCCATCAAGCAGCCCGAGGACATCGCCCGCCTCCGCGCGCCGCGCCTGCGCACCGACCCCGAGCAGACCCGCCGCAACCACGAGGCCCTCTCCGACGTCATCGGCGACATCCTCGAGGTCCGCCTCCGCCGCGGCCTGCCCGTCAACGCCAGCCTCATCGGCACCCTCATGTACCTGCGCGGCCCCAACCAGATCATGCTCGACATGGCCGACCGCCCCCAGTGGGTCCACCAGGTCATGTCCTTCATGGCCGACGGCGTCGCCGGCCTGCTCGACGAGGTCGAGCGCGACGGCCTCGACCTCAACAACGCCGACGACTACACCGGCTCCGGCGGCGTCGCCTACACCGACGAACTCCCCGCCCCCGGCTTCGACGGCGTCGTCCGCCTGCGCGATCTCTGGGGCTTCGCCGACGCCCAGGAGATCGCCGACGTCTCCCCCGCCATGCACGACGACTTCGTCCTGCAGTACCAGTGCCGGCTCCTCGAACGCTTCGGGCTCAACTGCTACGGCTGCTGCGAGTCCTTCACCCACAAGATGCATCTGATGCCCAAGATCCCCCGCCTGCGCCGCATCTCCATCAGCCCCTGGACCGACATCCGCGTCGCCGCCGAGGCCCTGCAAGACCGCTGCATCTTCTCCTGGAAGCCCAACCCCGCCGAGATGGTCGGCCGCGGCGTCTTCGACCCCGACTCCGTGCGCGCCCAGATCGAGGAGATGCTCCAGGTCACCCGCGGCTGCGTCGTCGAGATCATCCTCAAGGACACCCACACCGTCCGCCACGAGCCCCACCGCCTCACCCGGTGGGTCCAGATCGCCGGCGACCTCGCCGCCGCCTACGCCTAGCCCCCCTGTGCGCTCGGATACCCCGTGATCATCAGGTCCGGCCCCACCCGCCGCACCGTCATTCGCTCCAGCCGCAGCGCATCCTCCAGCCGCGCGACCCCCCTCCCGCCGGCCGTCGTGGGCGCCTCCCTGCCCCCCACCAGCAGCGGTCCCACAAACAGCACGAACTTATCCACCAGCCCCGCCTCGAGCAGGCTCCCCGCCATCTCCGAACCCCCCTCCACCAGCACGCTCGTCACCTCGCCTCGCCCCAGCGCATCCAGCAGCGCGCCCAGGTCCACGCGCCCCTGCCGCTGCCGCACCAGCAGCACCGCCGCCCCCGCCCGCCGCAGCGCCTCCAGCCGCGACTTCGGCGCCCGCCGCGTCGTCGCCACGATCACGGGCCCTCCGTGCTCGCGCAGCATCGCCGCCTCCGCGGGCAGCCGCGCCCGGCTGTCCACCACGATCCGCAGCGGCTGCTCCGATCCCCCCAGCCGCCCCGTCAGCCGCGGGTCATCCGCCAGCGCCGTCCCGATCCCCACCAGCACCGCATCCGACTCCGCCCGCAGCCGGTGCACCGCCAGCCGCGCCGGCTGCCCCGTGATCCACCGCGACGACCCCGTCCGCGTTGCGATCTTCCCGTCCAGGCTGGCTGCCAGTTTCAGCGTCACGAAGGGCCGCCTTGTGGCGACGTAGTGGCAGTACACCTCATTCAGCAGGCGCGCCTCCGGCTCCAGCAGCCCCACCTCCACCGCGATCCCCGCACGCCGCAGCCGCGCGAAGCCCTTGCCGTTCACCAGCGGGTTGGGGTCCTTCATCGCCGCCACCACGCGCGCCGCCCCCGCCGCGATCACCGCCTCCGTGCAGGGCGGCGTCCGCCCCTGGTGGCAGCACGGCTCCAGCGTCACGTAGAGCGTCGCCCCCCGCGCGCGCCGCCCCGCGCGCTCCAGGGCCACCGCCTCGGCGTGGGGCTCTCCCGCCCGGCGGTGATACCCTTCGGCGATCGTGCGGCCCCCCTTCGCCACCACGGCCCCCACCATCGGGTTGGGGCTCGTGCGCCCCCGGGCCCGCCGCGCCAGGGCCAGCGCCCGGCGCATCAGCGCCTCATCCCGGGGCGTCGCTTCCCGGCTTGTCCGTCGTCTCATCCTTGGACTCGGGCTTCCCTGCGATCAGGCGGGCCATCTCGCGCCACATCCGCATCTCCCGCTCCGTCTGGCGCGTCTCCACCTCGCGCATGTCGGCGATCGCCAGAAACATCAACACGAACGCCACCACCACGCAACTCATCCAGTACACCAGAAACGCCACCGGCCGCCCCTGCGGCGTCCCCAGCCCCAGCACGTAGATCCCCAGGAACACCGCCGTCACCAGCGCCCAGAGCAGCGTCCCGCCCGCCATCCGGATCCAGAGCCGCCGCCGGCTGATCACGCTCCGCCCCGTCTGCCACTTCCTGATCTCGAGCACCATCAGGAGCAGCGCCCCCATCATGAGCGCCAACAGGATCACAGCCAGCGCGTTCCGCACGCTCCGCCCTCCGCTCCCGATCCGGCCGGGGTCGCGCGCATCATAACACACCCCCCCAGCCACTGGCAAGGCGCCGTCTTCTCCCGTTGTCAACCCCGCCCGTTCCGCGTATAATGCCCCCCAGGCTCATGCCGCCACGCGCCTCAACACGCGAAATGAGCACAGGCGCCGACCCCGACGAGGCGGCGCTCATCCAGCGCTGCCAGGCCGGCGACGTCGCCGCCTTCGACGCCCTAGTCGCGCGTTACTCCTCCTGGGTCTACAACCTCGCCTACCGCGTCACCGGCCACCCCGACGACGCCGAAGACGTCGCCCAGGAAGCCTTCGTCCGCGTCTTCAAGTCCATCCGCCGCTACCGCCGCGGCGCCGCCTTCTCCACCTGGCTCTACCGCGTCGTCACTAACGTCTGTCTCGACGAGGTCAGGCGCCGCGGCCGCCGGCCCGTTCCCCTCTCCTCCGCCGCCCGGCCCGACGCCGAGCCTCCCGACTTCGCCGATCCCGCCGCCGGCCCCGAGGAGATCGCCCTCCAGCGCGAGCGCCGCGACGCCATCCAGCGCGCCATCGCCTCCCTGCCCCCCAAGCATCGCGCCGTCCTCGTCCTCTGCGACCTCCAGGGCATGTCCTACGAGGAGGCCGCACAGGTCATCGGCACCCGGGTCGGCACCGTCAAATCGCGCCTCAACCGCGCCCGCCTGGCCCTCAAAGAGAAGTTGGAGCCCGCAATGGAACTCATCCGTTCCGGCTGAGGTCTAACCAGATGAGCGACCGGGGCCGCCCCTGGGGGCGATCCCCGGGGAGTGCATCATGCGCTGCAACGAATGCAGAGACAAGTTCTCCGAATACCTGGACGCCCGCCTCTCGCCCGACACGGCTGAGCAGGTCGAGCGCCATCTCGCCTCCTGCGCCCGCTGCGCCCGCGAACTCGATGACCTCCGCGCCCTCCTGGCCACCGTCCGCAACATGCCCGCCGCGCCCGTGCCCGAAGGCTTCGTCGAGCGCGTCCACCGCCGCGTCGCCCCCTTGGGCGCGCCCCGGCGCGCGCCCGTCTGGCGTTGGGTGGCCGTCTCGGCCGCCACCGCCGTGTTGGCGCTGGCGGCGCTCGCCGTCTTCGGCCCCACGCTGAGTACCCGCGAGCGCGCCCGCCTCGCCCCGTCCCCGCGCCGGGCTGCACAGAACTACGGCGAAACCGACCGCTGGGCTCCCGAGGCCGCCCCGTCCACCCGCGACGACGGGCTCGCCGCTTCTTCGCCCGCCGCGGGCGAGCACGACGCAGTCACCTCGGACCGACCGGCCGCGACGCCGAAGAAGCCGGCGGAGTCGCCCGCCTCCGGCACTCTGCCTCCGGGCATACACCGCACGCCGCCCACTCCGCTTCCGCCTCCTCCCACGGTAGGGGAGGAGGCATCCGGGCGCGCCGGCGATGACGGCCGCAGAGACGCCGGCGCCACCACCCTCCCGAAGGAGAAGGCAGCCGCGGCCCGACTCGATGACGACACACCCATTGGCGACAAGACCGGCACCGCAGCCGGCCTGAAGGCGGAGGTCATGGACGGCGCCGCAGGCGCCCCACAGGCCGAACTGCCGGAGGGCCAGTCCGGCCCCCGCGCCGCGTCCGCCCCTGCGCCGCCTTATACCCCCGGCGAGCAGGTCGTCCCGGCCGGCAAGGGCGCGCCGGCGCCCGCGCGCGAGGGCGAGGCGCGCGTGCCCATGCTGTCCGACTCGGCCATCTTCTGGGTCACACCGCAGCAGCCTCCCTCCTGGTGCCTCCTCACCCTGCGCAAGCCGGCCGCCCCGGAGCGACCCATGACTGCACTCGATCCGACGCCGTCCACCCTGAACGGCTCGGCTGCGCTCGCGTTGCAGAGCGGCGTCCCCGATCTGCTCGTCGAATCGCGCGTCGAGGCGCGCAGCGCATCCCTTCGCGTGCGCCGCCTTGCGCGCACCGACGCCGCCGCCCTCCCGCGCGTGGGAAGCCATGTGGCTGGTCTGAGAGACATCCCGCTCTGGCAGGCCGCCGCGCTGTCCGCCGGCGCCGTCGCCGCCCTTCCTCTGGACCGGCTTGCGCCGTCCGTCGGCGCCTACCACGGCCTTCCGGGGGCCGTGCGGCTCTCCGCCGTCTACCGGCTCACCCTCTCCGCCAAGGACCAGCCCGACTGCGTCTACCTGCTCTTTGTCCCGCCGTCGGGCGTCACGGCCGGCGCGGCCATGCCCCCCGGCCCGGCCGTGGACGTCCTGCGCGCCCTCACCGCCCAGTGCGGCGTCACCCTCCTGACCCCCGATATCTCCGTCGGCGCCCCCCAACTCGCGCTCACGCCCATGCCGCCCCGGCAGGCGCTGGCCGGCGCCCTGCAAATGCTCGGCCTCACCGCCACCCAGGACGCCTCCGCCTGGACGGCCCGCTGACGCGTCGCATCCCCGCCGCAGGAGCCCCCCGCCGCCGCGCAGAAAGCACTCTCGTCGCGGCCCGCCTGCGTGCCGCCGCTCCGATCATGCGACACATGAACCTCATGACCCTCAGGCGATCCGCGCTTCCCCTGGCGCTCCTCATCCTGGCCGGATGCGCCAAACCCCAGGCCCAGCCTCCCACCGGCACGCCCAAGCGCGTCCCCCTGCAGCAGGCCCAGGCCCTGGTGGACTTCGTCATCTACACGCCCGCCTACCTCCCCGCCGGCGCCGCCGTGGGCGACGCCTTGGTCGTGCCCGAGCAGATGGTCGGCGAGTACCTCCTGCCCAACGAGATCGCCCTCGAACTCGGCTCCGGCGTCAGCATCTGGGAGATGCCCGACGGCGCCCTGCCCCTGCCTTCCACTGGCGTCCCCGTGCGCCTCAACGGCCGCACCGGCTGGCTCTCCTCCGCCGCCGGCCTCGGCCGCCGCTCCCTCGAGTGGCAGATCGAGGGCACGCGCGTCGGCCTCTCCGGCACCGTCGAGACCGCCCTCCTGCTCCGCATCGCCAACTCCTTCGAGCCGGCCCATCCCGACGTCGAGCCCCGGCCCGTCAGCGAGCGCCGCGCCCGTCTCGCCCCCGGCCTGGCCACGCCCCTGCCGCCCGGCGGCATCGGCGCCCACCTCGCCCCCGGCCCGCCCGCCTTCGTCACCTCCGTCTACCCCGGCCTCCCCGCCGACCGCGCCGGCATCCAGCCCGGCGACCAACTCATCGCCGTGGACGGCGAGCCCCTCGCCGACACCCGCCCCGAGGGGGTCGCGCGCAAGGTCCGCGGCCCGCTGGGCAGCACCGTCCAACTGACCCTGCGCCCCAGGGGCGGGCGCGCGCAGCGCGCCGTCACCCTAAGCCGCGCCGCCGTCCCCGTTCTGCATCGCGAGCGCGTCACCGAGCGGGCCGCCCGCGAGAGGATGGCTACCGCCGTCCTCACGCCGTCCTATCTCCCGGAGCGGTTCCGGCTGGCCGAACTCAACCTGGGCGTCTGGGACCCCAATCCCGCCGGCCTGCAGCCCGACCTCCGCGCCCTCTACGACGGGCCCCGCCGCGCCGTCCTTATCATCGCCCAGCGCCCCGCCGCCGCCACCTGGCCTCCGTGGACCCCGCCCGCCGGCTCCGAGCCCGTCACCGTCGGCTCCGCCCAGGCCCGCATCGGCCGCACCCCGGACGGCGCCACCCTCCTGCTCTGGCGCGACGGCGACACCGCCCTCCAACTCTTCGCCATGGGCCTTGCCCGAGACGAGGTCCTGCGCGTCGCCCAGTCCATGCGCCCCGCCGAGGCCGCCCCGTGATCCGCGGCTTCTTCAAGCGCATCGGCCAACTCCTCACTGGCCCCGCCCTCGACCCCGAGACCTACGAGACCCTCGAGGAGATCCTCATCGCCGGCGACGTCGGCATCCAGACCGCCTCCGCCGTCATCCAGCGCCTCCAGACCGAGGTCGCGCAGCGCCGCGCCGACGCCCCCCAGGCCCGCCTCATCCTGCAGGACATCCTGGCCGAGATCCTTTCCCGCCACCAGGCCCCCCTGCTCGCCGACCCGCCCGAGGCCGGCCCCCTCGTCTACCTCGTGATGGGCGTCAACGGCACCGGCAAGACCACCACCATCGCCAAACTCGCCCACCGCTTCCAGGCCCGCGGCCGCCGCGTCCTGCTGGCCGCCGCCGACACCTTCCGCGCCGCCGCCGCCGAGCAACTCGACGTCTGGGCCCGCCGCGTCGGCTGCGACGTCGTCCAGCACAAGCCCGGCGCCGACCCCGGCGCCGTCATCTTCGACGCCATCGCCGCCGCCCGCGCCCGCAGCGCCCACCTCGTCATCGCCGACACCGCCGGCCGCCTCCACACCCAGCGCAACCTCATGGACGAACTCAAGAAGATCGCGCGCGTCGCCCAGCGCGAACTCGGCCGCCCCGCCGACGAGCGCCTCCTCGTCCTCGACGCCACCACCGGCCAGAACGCCCTCGTCCAGGCCCGCACCTTCGCCGAGGCCGTGGGCGTCACCGGCGTCGTCATCACCAAACTCGACGGCACCGCCAAGGGCGGCACCGTCATCGCCATCGCCGACGCCACCGGCCTGCCCATCAAACTCACCGGCACCGGCGAAGCCCTCGACGACCTCCAGGACTTCGACCCCCGCGCCTACGTCGAGTCCCTCTTTGAGGATACGTGAGGCCGTAGGGGCGCACGGCGGTGCGCCCCGCCGATCCGCCACGCGAAAGGAGATCACCCATGAAACAGTCCGGCATCCTCAACCCGGCCATCTGCCGCGCCATCGCGGCCCTCGGCCACACCGACATGCTCACCATCTGCGACGCCGGCCTTCCCATCCCCCTGCAGCCCGAGCGCATTGACCTCACCGTCGTCGAGGGCATCCCCGCCTTCCTCGACGTGCTCCGCGCCGTCGCCGGCGAGTTCCCCACCGAGAAACTCATCCTCGCCCAGGAGACCCACCAGGTCAGCCCCGCCATGTGGGACGAGATCCAGAAAGTCTTCCCCGGCCTCCCCGTCGAGTTCTACCCCCATCCCGTCTTCAAGGAGTTCGTCGCCCGCTCCAAGGCCGTCATCCGCACCGCCGAGTGCACCCCCTACTCCAACATCGTCCTCGTGGCCGGCGTGACCTACGGCTAGCGCGGATCTTTCGCGATATGCTCGGAGGGCGCACACTCCGCATGCCGGGACGCGGCCCCCTCTCCCTCCCCGAGGGAGAGGGTAGCGGTGAGGGTGGTCCGCAAACGAGGACAGGCCGGATGAGGCCCGCTTCAGCCGGGCTTGGTGCCACGCACACCGGCTTTCCCCTCCAGAGCCGGGCAAGCCCCGCGAAGGGGGAAGTGCGGCCTACGGACGCGAATCAACAACCCGGGCCGGGCCCTTCCCGGCGCCGGCCCGGAGAGCGAAGGACCCCATGGACAAAGTCGAAGTCGAGATCACCATCCCCGCCGAACCCGACGCCGTCTACGCCGTCGCCAAGGACGTCGAGAAGTTCCCCGAGTTCATGCCTGACGTCGTCGAGGTGCAGATTCTCGAGCGCGACGAGGAGAAGCAGGTCAGCCGCTGGGTTGCCATCATAAAGGA
>Ga0180434_10003454_pt1 | contig 20101 bp, 20 predicted proteins | sample SS_ome_7_FD_132453 | JGI IMG/M metagenome (GOLD analysis project Ga0180434, IMG submission 132453) | Hypersaline lake sediment archaeal communities from the Salton Sea, California, USA - SS_1_D_2 metaG | ecosystem: Environmental > Aquatic > Non-marine Saline and Alkaline > Hypersaline >...
CCGGAGAGCTCGAAGACGCCCATGACCCCGTCACGGACCTTTCCGTCCAGACCGAAGACGTGGTCAGCCACGATGCACGTGGCGTCCTCGTTGGCCATGGCGACCTTGTAGACGCCCGCCTTCTTGATCTGGGGTTTCCGCAACTTCACCGGGAGGGCCTGGCGCTTGAGGAGGTTGACCCCCTTCGGGCCGACCACGGCCGCGGTCTTCACGACCTCCTTCGAGGCGCGCACGTTGTCGGCGAACACCTCTCGGAAGGAGGCACTCTTCTTCATGGCGTACTCGAGGGCTTCCTGGGACCCGAAGGCCAATGAAGCACCGCGCTCAAGCTCCCCGAAGGGAATGTCCAGCTTCGCCGCGTAGACGTACCGGCCGTCGTAGGGCGGCTGCGTGCGGGAGAAGAGCGCCATGTCACTGGCCGCCCCCTCCCCGGGCGCCACAGGCTTGCCCAGTTTCGTTCCCTGCACGATCTCCTGGAGAGAGGACTTGGTGAGTGGGTGGAGCTTCCCATTCACCCAGAAAACGTCCAGGGGCGACAGACGGAAGTTGTCGACGACGAGCGGAACGCTCACCTTGTCGTCGAGCTGGATCTGCCCCACGCCCATCCCGTTGTCCGCGTCCACGCGGTTGAAGTTCACCTGGATCTTGGCGTCGGCCAGCCACGGATAGGACTGGTGAAGGAACTTCACGACCTCCTGCATCCAGTCGTCCGGGTTCTTGCTCAGCTTGACGTTCGCCTCCTTGGTGAACTCGCCGAGTACCTTTTCCGTGATGAAGAGATTGTCCATGGCTTTCTCCTACGCCTTCTTTGAGGTCAGATTGGTCTTCGAACTGGCCGCTGTCGGTTGGTCGACGGCCTGGAGCACGCCAAGCGGCGTCGTCGGGTTCCCCGGCGTTGTAGAGATATGCTCGTGGGTCTTGAGGACGAGCATGTCCGTGTCGTACTTGGTGAGGAATCGCTCGTCGACCAAAGCGAAATTCCTGACCGAGAAGTCCGTATTCAGGTTGATTGCGCTCACCGCGCCGCTCCCGCTGATGTCTATGGTGTTTCCGGACACCTGGTAGAGGAGGTTGGGCTGACCATCGGTCCCGTTCGGAACCGTGACATTCTCGCCGTCAACGACGACCGTGCCGGTCTCCACCGGCTCGCTGTTGAGCTTGAGTTGGCCCCCAACGAGTTCGAGCATTCCCGAGATCTGCACGCCCTTGTCCGTCAAAGCGATGAATTTGTCGGGTCCCCAGGTGAGGGCGATCCGAGTATCATCCATGACGATCGAGTGGGTTCCATGCTCGATTGCCGTCAGATTGTCGTTGAGGGTTACCTTGTTGCTCCCCCACACCAAACCGATCTGTTTTTCGTTCATCCGGAACTGGGCGGTCTTGGGAAAAGTATCCTTTCCCGCCTGGATCGCCACTTTAGAAAGTCTGACTTCTTTGGCCTGATTATCCACCTCGAGGAGGGAGTGCGTGCCGAAAAGAGCCCAAAGACCCTCGGAAATGGTCTGCCCTTTCGTCTCGATCGAGGCGTTCTTCGTGGGCCTGTTCGCGTTGGAAATCGCACCGGCCACAATATCTACGTCACGATCGGCCTCGTCGGAGGGATCGCTGTTGATACTGATCTCCGTTGTGGCCTGCTTCGTGGTGTCGTCGGTCTGCACTTTGAAGCTGTAGCCAGCGAAGATGTGCCAACAGTCCTTCGCCCACGTCACAGCGAGGCTCTTCACCCGGCTCAGGAGGGTAAAACAGAAGCTGGACGCGAGGCTCAGGATGTCCCCGTTCTCGTAGATCTGGGTGTAACTCCGAGGATCGTCCCGGTTCTGAATGACCACGTCTCCCTCGAGCGGTGGGTCTATCACGGAGTCCCCGAAGTTTGCCGCATCGATGCTATACCGGTCGTGTAGAGCCCTACGCAGTTCCTGATCCTTCTGCTGGACCGTCCCCGCGGGGGACTTGCGCTCCTCCGTACGAGACCTCGCCGTACTCACCTCACCCAGGATGAGCCATCCGGATGTGGCGAATCTGACGCAGGCCACCCGGGTCCCAACAGGGTACGGCTTGTAGATCCCCGAGGTGATCGGACGACCGACGCCCTCACTCGTGCTGTCGAGGGCGATCCGGTAGGTGTTGTTGCTCGGATTGTAGGAGCGGATGCTGCCCATGCCGAAGGCGGCCTCTCCTCGTATATCTCCGAACAGTCCCGATCGCATGCTACTCCTCGAACTGGGTCGAAAGTTCCTCGAGGATCTGGATGACGCCCTCGTCAAGATCTGACGGGGTCTCCTCCTCGGGTTCTACCATCAAACCCATTATAGAGTCGAGTTCCTCGGTCAGGGCGACTTTGGACATGTTATCCCGTACCTTCGTGTTGAAATACTTCCCGAAGGCGTAGGTGGCGATGGGGTGTCCATCAGGACCAATGTTGGAGACTGCACCGAGCCCGGGAGCGGCCTTCAGCGTCTGGTGGGGGCGTTCTGCGACGAGCTGACCGATGAAGTCGTTGGCGTACTGAGGCGCCTTCCGGATGGACAGAAGGGTGGGCGTGAACTCGATGAGGCGCTTCCGCTTCTTCTGCAGCTTCTTGTTCATGGCTTCGAGGTTGTTGACGGAGATCACATCCCCTCGATAAACGCCGAACTCCACGTCAGCATCCCCTGGGTCATCGATCTGTGCCCGGGTCGTGAGGGGATGGATGGCTGTCTCGAAGATCTTCCGCTTGACGCGAACGCCAGCGTCGGTGAACACCTTGCCCATGTCCGTGATCATCTGGGTCTGCACGGCCTTGATGTCGTTTGTAGCTGCGAGGAGATCCTGGGGCTTGACAGCGCCCCCCGCAGAGAGCATCTGACCGGCCGCCACCTTCTGACGCTTCTTCACGCCGAGACCGACCTCCTTGGGAATGAAGTGGCGCATGCCGTCCACGGTCACATTCCAGCCGCCGGCAGCGGAGGTCTCGATGTTGTCTACCTTTCCAGGCTGGAGTGCCAGGATGGCTCGGCCCTTCACGTTGGTGGGCATCTCGAGGATCTGCTTGAGACGGGGATAGCCCAGGCTCGCACCACCCACGACGCCCCCCGTGTGGAAGGCCTTCATGGTGAGCTGCGTCGCCGGTTCGGAGATGGTCTGGCCGGCCAAGGTCCCGACATGGTAACCCACGCTTGGAAGCTGCCCATTCTCGAGCGGACCGAAGCACATGGCGCACACCCCGCGAGTGGCCTGACATCGGAGCGGCGAGCGAACCTTGATCCTCTTGGTCCCCCGGGCCTTGAGGTTCCTGATGAGCTGCGGGTTCGTGATCTTCCCTCGGTAGGACCCGGACGCCACGACCCGATCGAGCGCCTCGGGGTCCGTGATGTCCATGTCGATTCCAAGGCGGGTTCCGCAGTCCCGGGTGGAGATCGTCGTGTCCACTGTGGCTGCGATTAGCGATTTTCCGAAGGCACCAGTGTCAGCCGTGGACAACTGCCGGTCCATCAGACCTTTCCGAGCACCCGGGATGAGAGCCCAGAAGCTGCCCATGTCCATGCCTTCGGAGAAAGACCGCTCGATGGGGACTTCGGTGATCTTCCCCTCATGGTCGGTCACGGCCACGGGCGAAGCGACCATCTGCGTGATCATGTTGGCCTTCCCGAACGCCCCGGAGAGAGGTCCTCCGATGACGGCCCGGTTGTCCACCTTGGACCTGACGGCCTTCTCCATCTCGTCAGTGGCCGCACTGTAGGCCGCAGCAAAGCCGACCTTCTTGGCCTTCTTCTTGGCCTTCGCCATGATGGCGTCGCGTTCCTTCTTCGGGAAGTCGAGGTCGCCCAGGTCGAAAGACCAGCCCACTTCGGTGACGTACTTGTTGCCCAGGTCCTTCACCTTCGAGATGACCTGACCGGCCACGGCCGGCTTCTTTCTCGCCAGGTCGTGGAGGATCTTCATCAGCTTTCCCTTGTCCACCGAGATGTTCCCCGGCTTGAATCCGAGAGGAAATGCCTGGTTGAAGAGAATCTGGCCGGCACAGATCCGCCTCCCCTTGACGACAACGGCATCGTTCACCTTGATCCGGCCAGCCCGGTATCTCTGGAGGACCTCGTTCTCGGTGGAGGCCGATTTGGCGCGCCCCTTGGGCGTCGTCATGAGATACACACCGAGGACCATCTCCATGGAAGGCGAATGGATGAGGCTGTTGTCCCTGGGACTGAAGAGGTTGTTGCTCGGGAGCAACGTGGTCGTGGCCTCACGGCGTGCATCCTCTGAGACAGGCACGTGGACCTGCATGGCGTCCCCGTCGAAGTCGGCATTGAACCCCTTCACCACCAGGGGATTGATCTCGATGGCCTTACCCTTCGCCAGCATGGGTTTGAAGGAGAGGAGGCTGAACTTGTGGAGTGACGGAGCCCGATTCAGGATCACCGGCCTCTCCTTGACGACGGCCTCGAGGGCAGCTCTGGCCGCGGGATCCTTCTTCTCGATGAGTTCCCTGGCCTTCAGCGGCGGGTAGCCGAGCATGCTCATGCGCTGCACGAGGAAGGGTTTGTAGATCGTGAAGGCCATGTCCTCGGGCAGCTTGGCCTCGTCGATGCCGAGCTTCGGGTCGGGGATGATCGTGGAGCGGCCGGTGAGGTCCTGGCGCCGCTTCATCACCTTCCCTTGGAAGAGGCCGTACTTGTTCTGCTGCCCCTTGATGGTGGCCAGGAAGCCCTTGAAGTTCTGGCTCCTCGTCAGCGGCTCCTGCAGCCCGACCAGGCCACGGACAGCACCGTAGAGCTGCGCCCGTAGTGGGGCGAGGTTCTTGTCGTTCACGCCGAGTTTCTTGAGGTCCTTGATCTGGTTGTTCACCATGAGGACTTCCCGGTAGCCGTGAACGGGGTCTGCGACATTCAGCGTCCCATCCGGATTGGGATAGATGGGCCGCATCTTGGCTGGCACGACAGGGACCTTCGAGTTGAGGTAAGCCTTCACGGGCGTGAGGTTGAGCGACTTCAGGGCCCGAAGATAGCGCATCTTCTTGATGGCGCGATCCCGCCTGTCGCCCTTCAGCATCTTGACCTGAGTTCGGAGCGACTGCAGCTCGGCGCTCACGTCGATCTTGGAAAGGAGCCGTTTCAGCCCCTCGCCCCCGGTGACTGTCCCCTCGGTGTGCTCCTTGGTTAGCTCTCCATCAGGCGTCACCCACAGCGTTCCGTTGATCAGCCCGTTGAACTCGGACCGCTTGAACGGCTTCCCGGGCTGGCTCAAGACGCCGATGATGGCCTGGTCCATGAGCGGGTTTGCGATCGGTCCCTCGAGATCGATGTGATTCCAGTAGTTCCCGTCGAAGCCCCCGGTGAGGCCTCGATCGAAGAGACCCTTGGACTCCGGGGACAGGTCGTTGGCCTTGACGACACCAGGGCTCTTGATCTCGCCATTGCTCTGATCGAGGATGTCCTGGTCGGTGAGCGGAAGCGCCTTGAGCTTCTTGCCTTCCTGCTTCACGTTGATCCCGGCACCCCTCATGTAGGACATGAACTTGTCGACTACGAACGGCGACTTCGGGGGCGGCGTGGGCAGCCCGAGCTGAGTGGCTCGCCAGAACTCGTCGTTGCGTTGCGACTTGATCGTGGCCGCATCTCGCAGGAAGGCCGTGCCGCCGCTCGAGAGAAGCGAGTACAGCTCCATCATCCCGATAGCCATCGGGCTGGCGTGGGGCTCCCGGGCCGGGGACTCATCGTGGGTATACGTGGTATGACCACGGGCGCTCAACTTCTTCGAGACCTGGTGTCTGAGCTTCACGAAGTGGAGATTCCCCGTCTGCACGTTGTTGTGGTACTTGTTCGACGAGGGGTCGTAGAGACGTTCTGATCCGTTTCGGTTGAGACCGTTGGCCGCGAGCTCGTCCTGTAGCTCACGCCGAGCGTCCTTTCCCATGAAGTTCTTCACGAGATACGGCTTACCCGTCTTCTCGGCGATCTTGCCGGCAGCGGCCTCGAGATAGGCTCCGGGGTTCGCCCGGCCCAGGACTCCGGATGGGTTGAAGAGGACGTCCAGGGGCTTTCCGTCCTCGCCCTGGTACATCTCCTTGTCCGGCAGGATCATCGTGACGATACCTTTGCCGCCGTGTCTCTGGGAGAGCTTGTCGCCAATCTCGAGGGCCTCAGACGTCTTCACGTAGACCGTGATGAACTTCCTCGTCTTCACGACGTTCATCACCTCGGCCGGGTACTCGCTGTCCCACCGAACCGACACGTCGTGCCACTGATGCTTGAGAGACCTGTGGAGGCTGGCGTAGCTGAACTCCTCGTGGACCTTCACCTTCCGCACGGCAGGAATGGCCACGTCGCCCATTTTGAGGATTGCGCCGGTCTTCACGACGCCATTCGGTCCGTACTTGCTCCGGTCGATCCCCTCGGCCTCTTGCGGGAAGTGCGCGAGGAAGACGGGCAACCCGACGCTGATCGTGCCGTCGAGGTTGAGGCTCAGCTCGTGCTTGTGGACGGACGTGAGCTTCTTGGCGGCGCTCTCTGAGACGACGATGCCGTCCTCGAAGTTGTACCCCTTGTACGGCATGAAGCCCGTTCTCAAGCTCTTGCCGATCGCAAGAGCGCCCCCGCGGGTAAAGTCCGAATCAGCCACCGGCTGACCCTTCCGCACCTTCTGCCCGACCGCCACGATCGCCTTCTCGTTCAAGAAGGCGTTCGAGTTGAGGGGATAGTGGTCATGCAGAGGCACATTGTACGTCTTCCCGTCGTCGCCCCGGATGACGATCTTCTTCTTGCTGACCCTCCGGACCTCCCCGTTCGCCGGAGCCTGGGGAACGATGCGCTCCCCTACCGCAGTCTCATAGCCCCGCGCCCCGAACTTGGATTGCACGAGAGGCACGTCCGGCTCTGCCAGCGGGACGGCCTGGGAGATGTGGTGGCTCGCCATGAGCACCCGGTTGGGGCTGTTCGTGTGAACGAAGGGGACCGCGTTCGCCGCGAAGCTGAAGAGCTTCGACGGGCTATCCAGGATGTAGTCGACCTGCTGTGCGGGCACCATCTTGAGTTCGCCCTTGCTGCGGGCCTTGACCTGGGGCTTCTTGGCTTTCGGAGGCTGCCGCTTGTGGTCGAACTCGTCGTAAAAGGCAATGACCTTGTCCTCAAGGTCGAAAGCCTTCTTCGTTTCACGCTGACCCGTCTTGGCGTTGATGACCGTCAGCCCGATCTCGTTGCCAATCTTCCTGGCCCCCAGGGCGAGATGAGCGTTGATCCCGATCTTCCCCGAATCGGGAGTCTGGACAGGATCGAAGACACCCAGATGACTCGGATGAAGCGCCCGGAGCCTGTCACTCACGGCATGGACGGAGGAGATGCCTCCCTCACCCATGGAGGTGACCAAGGACTGAACGCCTACCATGTCGATCGGGTTGTTCTGGTCGCTGTACCGGGAGAACTCGCTGGTGGTGAAGAACCGCTGCACGGGCTTGGTGAAAAGCGACGGCGGCAGCACGTCCACAACGGACGGACGCCGGTCGATCTGATACTTGATGGATCGTTCGGCCATGGGAGCGTTCTGCTCGAGCTTCTCGAAGACGAAGTCATCCACCGAATGGAGCGACTTGTAGGCCAGGTTCTCCGTGTCGTCGGCCTTCACCTCGCCTCGCGCCAGGCGCAGGGCCTTCTCACTCGAAGCCACGAGCACCTTGGGCTCGATTCGACTGTACTTGGTGCCCAACGTCAGCTTCGTGATGTTGGGGTCCAGAGGCTTGGACGCAAAGAAGTCCTTGATGGCCTCCGCCAACTCCTCCGTCGTTTCAGGCTGCTCAGCGTACGGCCGCATCTTCTTGTAGAGCTTCGTCAATTCCGCCGGCCGGTCGAACTTCCGGTTCGCTTGGAGGATCTCGTCTCCCCAAATCTTCCTGAGATCCACGTCAGTGACGCCGAGCGCTTTGAGGATGGGGTAGAGGTACACATAGGTGCTCTGGCCGACCCGGATGCGGAAGACCTGGCGAAGGCGGTCGAACTGGATCCGATAGCCGCCCCCGGCTGTGTTGATGAAGGTCTCGACGTTGTTGTCGGCCGTGTACCTGGTGTACGTCCCCGGCTTGAGCCGGATCTGATTGACGATCTGGACCTCTTTGCCGCCCACGATGAAGGACTGCTTGCTCGTGAGGTGAGGCACAGCCAGGATGGGGTGGCCCATCTGACGGTCCAGGACACGCTTCGACGTGGTATCCGTGATGGTCACGTCACCCAGAAGACGAGAGGCCAGCGTTCGGCCCGTCGTCTTGTACTTCTTGTGCAGTTCGGGGTCCCCGTACATGTCCGAGCCTGTGTTGACCCAGCGAAGATTGGAGACCGAGATCTCGTTCCGCTCCCCTCGAATGGGGAACATCCGATCCACACGGTTCTTCAGGTTGTTGAGTAGAGCGGCAAAGCGCTCTTGGCTGACGATCATGCTTTCACCTCGGTTCGCATCGTCCTAACTATAGCGTGGGGCGTTAAAAAATCGAACCTATGTGGCATAAGAAAAGTGAAAGGAGGTGTTCGATGAGCACACCGGGAGGGTTCGAGGACGACATGTTCATCCTCACGCACACCCTCGAAACGCTCTCCGAGGAGATTTCGTTTTGGAGGAAGGGGAGATGAAGGAGGTCTGGGTAGGGCAATACGCCTATCGTCCGTTCCGAGTGACCGTGGACCGGGGGAAAATTATCGAGGTCGAGGGGGACCTCAAGTGGGCCAAAGGAATGCGCCTGCGGCACTTCAAGAGGACTGTGTGGAAGCACTGTACCGGTGAGGTGCGAAGGGAAGAGACATGACAGTACACGGTGGTATGTCTCTACGGAAGGCGCTGAAGCTCGCCAGGAAACTCGGCTGTACGGTCCACACGGTCGACCGTAGCGGGGAGATCAGAATCTCCCACGCCAAAATGGGCCGGCGCATCAACGCGAACAATAGGAAGAAGGACGCTCCTCGCGCCCTGGTCTCCTTCCTAATACGACTTCAGAACCTAAATACGTAGGAGGTCTCATGGGATTCAAATCGACCATCGTCGTCCGGAAGTCCAACATAACGGGCAAGATGAACGAGATGCGACTCCCTCTCTCTCGAGATGAGTTCCTGCTCGGGTTGAAGAAGTGGGAGCTCGGAGGAGGCCTGATCCAGGATTGCTTCCCGACGCTCAAACCCGAGCAGCGGGAGTTCATCCAGACGGGCATCACTCCCGAGGAATGGGACAAACACGTCAACCCCATCGAATGCCAGACCTGCAAGCGCCGGGTGGATGAGGACTACACCGTGGGTTGCCCTGAGTGCTTCAAGCACGAACACGCAGAGGAGTAAAAAGCAAAAGGACCCCATCCCCTGCGGGTGAGGTCCTTTTTTACGTCGACTCGTCGTGTCAGAGCGCGAGCGCGCCGGTCTTCCTGTGCTGCCGATGGGTCGTGCGTGTCACACGTTCCGGTCGCGCAAGGGTGACCACCGTGTCCGGGCCGCCCCAGCCTTCTTGAAGCGCCTGGGTGGCTTTCAAACCCACCCTGATCTCTGCACCGCAGAGCTCACACTCCAAGTATCCGGGCTTCATGGAGAACAGTCGGTCTCCACAACCCGGACAGAGAATGGGCGTCGGCGTTCCGTGGTACGGAGCCTCGCCTTTGATTCCGGGCCTCATGGTACACCTCACAATTTCTAAAACGGGGCTCGACAAGAACCTCCGGAAAGTTTACTGCTCTCATCATTAAAGTAACATAGAAAGATAGCCAAGTAAAGAAAATTGTGGCCATACGAAGAATAACCACGGTCTATGTCATAAGACAAATAGACGGAAGATGTGATCATTTTGTGGAAAGGAGACGGACATGACCGATGAAGAGAAAAGCAAAGAGATGCTGAAGAAGACGAGCAAGATGCTCCGGAACCTCCGCGATCTCGCGGGGAAAATGGAGGAGATAGAAGACGAGATCCGAGGTACCCTGAACCGGCACGTGGACACCATCATGGAGATCGACGTGGCGGGGAACGTCGACGCCAAGGTCGATGCCCTGCTGGACATCAGCCTCAGCATGGCGAGGGCCCAGGTCCTCAGCCTCAGCATGGCGAGGAAGCAACTCGATCTGAGCCTTTTCGACATGATCGCGGACGAGGATCTCTGACGAGAAGGAGGCCGCATTCGCGGTCTCTTTTTACTAGTAGGTGCGTTGTGAAATGAGCCAAGTGACGAAACACCCGGGAATCGACTCAGGCATTGACCTGGCCAACATGGGGATCGCCGATACCTTCGGCGTTGCTGTGGGTACGTTCGCGGATCACACGGGCCACCACACGCTGTTTGCTATCAAGGACGGCGTCGCCGTTGCACGATGGGAGCCAGACTATTGGCGAGAGGGCGGCTACCACCAGGCGGGTTGGTACTGCATGAGGACCCACAAACTGCTCTTGCGAGAAGAGTACTGGAAACAGGAGGAGCTGTAACGGCTTCTCTCTACTCGGGCCACATCTCGTCTACCAGAGGATCGCCTTCCTCACACGGCTCAGCGAACGTATCCGGTTCCGGATCCGGCTCATCGACGGGGACTCGTCGGATGAACTTGATGTAGGTGAGGGTGGCGATCTTGTTCGACTTCTCGCTCTCGGAGATGATCTCGACGTTGGGGTCGTTGTGGAGCTTTCGCCACGTGACCTTGTCCCGCTCGAAGTAGAGGTTGAGCACCTCGACGTCCCTGTACTCGCGGAACTGCTGCCCCGAGTCGTCCTCCTCATCCGTGAATATGGAGAGGGGAGACCGCCGGGCCCGCTGGATGGCGCTGACGGCCATGCCGAGAGCTTCTGTATCTCTTGGCGCTGGAAGAGCCACTAGATACCCGCCTTCTCCGGAGACCTGGAGGGCTTCTGCTCCGGCTGTGCGCTGATGGCCTTCTTGGCGTTCTGGATGATCTTCATGCGCTGCTGGATGGATCGGGCGAGCTGGGGATTGGTCTCCTGCAGTGCCATGAGTTCCTGATCCTTCATGTGATCAGGCGTGTTCTTCATGAAATGCTCTGCCATGAGGCCGAGAACGCTGGGCGGCGGGAGCGATCTGCCGTTGCCGCCGGCACCGTTCGGCCCGGGGAAGGATGCTTGCGGGGCCGCTGGATTGGGTTGCGCCGGCTGGGCCTGCTGTCCCTGGGCGTCCATGGGCTGGCCCTGCTGCATGGCCTGTTCTGACGCAGCCTGCTGGGCCTGGGCCTGAGCATCCATCTGCTCCTGCTGGAGCTGCATCTGTGCCCGCCCGATGATGATCTGCTGCTCGGCCTGGGTCTTGGCCGTTTCGATCTGCTCCTCGTACATGTCCCGAAGACGCTGCTCCCGCTCGGCCCGCTTGTTCTCCTTCTCCTTCTCGAAGTCGAAGTCGAGTTCCTCGATGGTCGTGCGGTCGGAGATGGTGTTCGTCTGCCGAAGGGAAAGCGCGATCTGCTTCTGCTGGGCGTCGTCGGCCATCTTGAAGTCCCGGTGCCTGACGTTGATCTTGGGCAGCCTGAGAAAGCGCTGAAGCCTGGGGATGAGGAAGGTCTGCTCGAACCGCTCCAGATCCTCGATCATGTTCAAGAAGAGGTTCTCAAGCACACGCAGGGACACAGACGCGCCCGACCACTGTAGGTTGCCGATCACGAACTCGACAGGCACGTCCAGGCCGCCTGCGATCTGCTGACGAACCATCTCCATGTCGTTGAAGACGTTCAGGGCCTTGGCGTCTCCGCGGATGTTCTCGACCGTGGCCGGGAACGGCGCGGTGAAGATGGCGTTGGGGTCCCGCCGCCACGTCCGGATCATGTCCTGCATGTTCGACGCCCACGTCTGAAGGTTGTAGTTCAGGTGGGGCGACGCACCGCCCGGCGCAGCCGATGGGATGAGAACGGTGAGAGGCAGGATGTGCTCGACGCTGATGGCCTCCTGTGCGCGTCGAAGAGTCTGGTAAAGCCAGGAGTCCTTGAAGACGTGGAGGAGCGGCGGGATGGGGAAGTTCTCGTCCTCAGAGGACGGGCCGAGCTCCTCGAACACGTAGATCTGGTCTTCGTCCAGGCCGAAGTTCTTGTTCTGCCTGATGGACTCGAGGATTTCGTCTGGCGTCGTCTCCACCAGGACACGATTGCGCCTGGGATCCTCGATCTTCTTGATCAGATACCGGGGAACCCGATAGACGTACCGCTTGTATCCTGTCCACGGATTGCTCTGCACCTCCATGTCCATGGGGCGCCAGCGAATGATCTTGATCCTCTTCCGGTTCCGGACCGTGACGCACTCTGACTTGAACTCTCCCGAGTGATCGCACTTGGGGCAGTTGGACATCCATTTGTGCCCGGCATAGCGCCACTTCAGATTCTTGATCGGGAACTTCTCTTTGCAGGAAGGGCAGATCAGGAACCGCTCGAAGGGATAGGCGATGGAGAGGTAGGCCACGCCATAGACGCTCATGTCCAAGAGCGCCTCGATGGAGACGCGCTTGATGTTGATGTTGTCTTCAAGGAGCGACTTCCAGACCTTCTTCGAGTTCGATGTGCCCTCGTAGATGAGGGGCGTCTGAACGTACGCCACCTTCTTCTTCAGGATGGGCTTGATCTCGGAGTGCGTCATGTACAGGTAGAGGCACCACCTGTAGAGTTCCTTCATCGAGGGAGGAATGAACGCGCTCGAGAGGTCGAACGACGGGTGGGGGTACGTCATGACGGACTTGCGCCCCTGCCTGGTCCTCTCCTTCAACGATGCGACGTCGCTCATGGTTTATATCCTATCGCCCTGGAGATCCTTCTGAGACTCGACGCTTTCATCTTCGGCACCGATGTCCTATATCGGAACTTCGGGATCTTGGGATCCGGCGGTTGCACGTTAATGATAACGCCGCCCGTCGTCTTTCTACTTTTCTTTCTCTTTCTTCCGAACAGGTCGGTCAGCGCGGCTACGGCCTCGGCCGCCAGGAACGCCGACCCGACGCCGAGAGTTCCTGTCCGAATTCTGCGTCCAGCCTTGCTCTTGTAGAATTTACCGAGCCCCCCTTTTCGCCCCTCGAGGAGGTGGATTCCTTCGCCGGCCAAGGCGGCGTAGCCGATCGCCTGAGTCGCTGGATGATGGACGATGTCCTTGAAGCTACCTCGCTTCTCGAGCTCGTCCAAAAATCCGATCATGAACGCGTTCATTGCGCCGGTCCTTGTCTCTGAGGTAGTGGCTTGGCCCCGCCGAGGGCTTTCTTCGGCGTGAGGGGGTCCTTCATGATCCCCTCCTTGAGCGTCTTCTCGTAGTCCATCTTCTCCTTGCCGGACTGCTGCCCGATGAACCTCTCGAAGGACTCCTTGGGCTGCTTGATGCCGGCAATGGTCTCATTCTGGGCAGCGTGCTTCTCCAACTCGTCCAGGAACCCTCTCATGAAAGCGGCATTCATACCGGAACCTCCTCGCCCTTCGCCAGGCGCTCTTGGATGTAGACTTCGATGTCGTGCAGCTTGCCGACCTGGACCATGACCGGGTCGTGCTGCTGGTGCTCCGGGATGGAGAGCTGGGCGAATCTCTCGATGTCCCAGACCTTGCGGACCTCCTGTGCCAGCTCCTTCAGCTCTCCGGAGTACGGCGGTTGAGCAAACGCGAAAGCCCTGTGATATACCAGGAGCCCCGTCTCTCGACAGCATCCCTGGATGTACGCTTTGATCTCACGGGAGAAGGGCCTGACGACGATGGCGTTCGTCACGGTGAGGCCGTAGCCGAGTTCCTCCGGTAGGCAGACCTGGATGTGCTCCGTGTCGACGTACCGGTCGTTGAAGGCGATGATGACCTTCTCGAAGACCGTGTAGTCCTCCCAGAAGTCCCTGATCGTGAGGAGGGCTCGCAGGGCGTTGATCTTGTCCCGGACCTCGTCGCTGACCGTGGTTCCGAAATCGTCCTCGATCTCCATCCAGAGAGTCGTGGGATCCCAGTTGAGCCACGCATTGCCGAACCGTCCGAAGAGGATTCGGCTATAGATCTCCGGAGGGATGAACCGCTCGCGGAACACGTTCTTGAGGTCTGCGATCTTTGCCACGTGAGCTACCCGTTCGTGCCGGCAAGGTCCCTGTCAACGTCCTTCAGAGCGGCCCCGAGACCGATCTTCCCCGCTGCAGCCGGCGGCTCAAGCAGGTGACGCTTCACGTGGCCTACGTCGGTGTTCGGGATCCGGCGCATCATGTGGTTGAGGATCCGCTTCTCCACAGTGCCGGCCTCGGCCAGGGTCTTCTCGGGATCGTTGACGAACTTCGAGACGAAGGCCTCGTCGAAGATCTTGCCGAGTTCGTGGCCCTTGGTGGCCAGGGTCTTCAGCTTCCATGACCGGAGGTCCTCGTCCTTGCTGCCGAGCTTCTCCATAGCGAGACCGCCGTACACGGCCAGGTACGGGTCACGGAGACCGTCGTCGTACCGGTCCTCGAGTCCCGCGAGCTTGTCGAAGGTCTCCAGGGCGGCACAGATCTCTCCAGGACCCGCAGAAGCGGCGTCGTGCATGACCTCGAGAAAGGTGTCGGCGAGGTGAGCTGCAGCGCCCTCCTTGACGAGAGCATAACGGCCCTTGAGCTCTTCTCGAAGCCAGGGACCGTGCTTCTCCTTCTCGACGTAGTCCCAGATCCGGCCGTCCAGGCCACACCCGGTGGCCGCCGCCACCTTGAAGAGCTTGTTGGCGTGCTCGAACCGCTCCGTGGGCGAGAGACGGCTCATGGTGTGGAGGAAGTCCTCCTGAGCGCTCTTGGCCAGGAACTCGTGGTCGAGGGGCTGGACGGTGGGCTCGTTCTCGACGGTCACCAGGCCGCTCTCGGGACGCGGGAACACGCCGGCGAGGCCGTAGGGCAGGTTCAGGTCGTGGCGAAGGTGCGCCCGCTTCAGAAACCACCCTGCGGCGTTCCGAAGGTTCTCGGGGAGCGAGTCCGCCACCTCGCAGAAGTACCTGCCGGACAGGGCCGTGGCCGTCTTGTTGTAGACGGGCCAGCGGCGCACCTCTCCATGGGGCGTGGCGATCTTCACCGCGAACGCCTTGTCGGAGAGAGATCCGACCTTCTCGAGCGGAACCAGGTCAAGATCCCTGGCACTGATGTGGGTGATGAAGTTGGGGTCGTCGTAAAAATCGAGGACCCTTCCGGCCACCTTGAACATGGCTTCCTCCTACATGCTGGCGGCTTCGACCGGTCCGACGCCCATGGACGCCGCTCCCGGGGGAGCCTGTGGCGCGGAGGGGGCCGCTCCGCCTACCGGAGGACCCTCCTGGGCCGGCGCGGGGGCCGGCATCGGCTGCTGTGTTGCAGCTGCGGCCTCGGGCGGCACACCGCCGGCCTCGGGGGGCAGCCCCCCTGCCGCGGCCGCGGCGGCCGGATTCGGGGCCATTCCCTGCATGGCCGACAACTCCCCCTGGATCCGCGCCATCTCGCGCTGCATCCGGATCATCTCCATCTTGGAGCGCATGTTGGTGACGATGCGTCGGAGACGCTTGTTCTCCTGGTGAAGGGGATCGGCCTCCATCTCGTCGATGGGGTCGGGGTGCTCGAGATCCCGCCGGAGGTCCTTCTCCAGCTTCTGAGCGTAGAGGCTGCTGAGCATGGGCAGATTCTGCGGCGGCATCTGCATCGTGTGCATGGCGATGGCCTGGAGCACAGGATTGCTGGAATCGCCGCCGTATGCCCTCTTCTCCAACTCGGCTTCGCCGTGCGCAGCCAGGATACGGAGCATGGCGCTTTCCATCGTGGACCTCAAAAAACAGATCGGGTTCCGTCACGAGAATGGTGCACAGGGAATTCTACTCTAAAGGACTCTCTGGGCAAGTACTGGGATGGCGGCCGTGTTTGGAAGGAGGGGTCATGGACCACTACCCACCAGGCATCGCTCGGGGCCTCGAGAGCTTGATTGTACTGCTTCTGGGTTCCGTGGCCGTCGTTGGCTACCGACTCGGAACAGGAGAGCTTCAGAGGGATTTGCAGAACTTTTTCGCCCGAGACAGGCGAAAGAGTCGCAGACGTCTGCGGCAACCCTGACGTTGCCCATCCCCTTCGGGGGATGGGTTGGTGTCGCCCGAACAGTGCGAGGCCTTCGGGTCGAAGAGGGTGGCCGCGGCCCCCCTCTTTTTTACCCCGATTGTGTCATAAGACTTGTGAGGAATGGTGCTTGAAAGAAACTTGCTCTCTTTTTAGTCATGAGAGTAGTGAGGGATTTCTTTTTTATGGAGGAGCGATGACACGGGTGATGAATCTCAGAACGGACGAGCAGATTGCCTATGATCAACCTCCGGTCCACGCAGTCGTCCTGGCCCACCACCAGTCCCGGGGGAACTGGAACTGGTGGCTCCCAGGGTACTTCGATATACCTGTTCTCGTGGGACGCTTCACAGTGTCGTGTGGCGATTTCTGTGCTTTTCGGAGAAGACCAAGGAGAAAGAAATGAACAACGAACCTGAAATCGTGTGGCCGGCTTTCCTGACCAACCAGTTGGAGCTCGGCAACCCCAACGCGAATGTCGCCATCGTCTGCGGCTGGACCCGACGCGCCCTCGTGCGAGAGAAGCTCGAGATACAGGACCATACCATCATGGAGCGCGTGGCTGCGATCGGGCAGATGTACACGGCCGAACGGGGCGTGGACATGCTGGTGCGCAACCTTCTCGCCAACCCCCGAATCAACACGCTCATCTTCATGGGCCGTGACGTGTCCGGCGCCTCGATGGAGGCCATAAACTTCTTCGTTCGACGGGAGAAGTACGGCCTCGAGGAGGGCAGCACCTCATCGGGCTCGAAGTTCTTCTTCACGCACGCTGCCCCGAAGGCGCGGATCTGGGCGAACGTCAACCCGCTCACCGTGGAGAATCTCAGAAGGAATCTCGCCGTCATCCGACCGGCCAGCTACGATCCAGCCAACATCGTCGAGCTCATCGACGCCTGCCACGGAAAGGGCGCCCCCACAGGATCCCCGGAGGTCGTGCCGCCGCCCCTGACGGAAGCGGACACAATGCCGGCCCCGGACAGCGCGCACACCATCCGAGTGAAGACCGTGGCCGACGGATGGCTCGAGCTTCTCCACTACATCCTCACGTTCGGTAAGAGGGTGCCGACTCACTATGACCAAGACACACTCGAGGTGATGGACCTGGTCATGGTGATCACGGAGCAAGACCCCCACGAGATCAAGAAGTCCGTCCCGGAGTTCATGCCGTTCATGCAGGACCACGTGAACGACTACATCGACGGGCTGATGTCCCCTGACAAGAAGGACGACCTCACCTACACCTACGGGAATCTGATGAGAGCCCACTTCGGAACGGACCAGCTCCTGAATACGGCCAAGAAGATGGCCAAGGATCACGGAACCCGGAGTGCTGTCGTGAGCCTGTGGGACGCCGCCAACCCCATGAAGGGCAGCCCCTGTCTGAACCACCTGTGGTTTCGGATCATCGAGGGTCGCCTCTTCATGACGGCCACCATCCGGAGCAACGACATGTTCCAGGGCTGGCCGGAGAACGCCTACGGGCTTCGCCACCTCCACGAGTGGATGCGGAACATGGTGCTGAAGATGGGGGGCGAGCACCAGGACGACGAGGGCCTCGGTCTCGGAGACCTCGTGATCATCAGCCAGTCTGCCCACATCTACGAGGACTGCTGGGGACCGGCCAAGGAGATCGTGGACGAGCACCGCCGGTACCGGGAGTGGCATGACGAGAAGGGGCAGTGGACGTTCGCAACGGCCGAACAAGATTCGACGGTGATCGCCACACTCCACTCACCAGAAGGCGAGTTCCTTACCTCAATCTCGGGAAAGCCGGAGAAGATTCGCCGAGAGATCGCTCGTCGCGGTCTGATTTCGGACGTCGGCCACGCCCTGTACGTCGGTCAGATGCTCGAACGATTCCACAGGTGGGAGGAGCTCTACGAGATCGACAACGAGATCATAAAGATCGTCACGAAAGCAGTCCGCAGAGCTGACGAAGACTTCGAACGCAGCGGCGGCTCCGCTCGTCACTGGGTCCGTGACTGGTTCCTCGCCTACCTACAACAGGAAGGGCTTGTTCTCATGAAGAAGAAAAAGGAGGCGTGATGCCCAGGAAACCAAGAACCAGGAAGGACATGGTCGCCTACCTGACCGACCACTTTCGCTACTACACCGGCAACTCGTGGAACCGGTCCACGAGCTACGCCGCCAACGTCAAACTCCACCGGATCATGCCAGGCGATCTCAACGGGTACGACTTCCTCCAGACCGAAGAAGCCTTCTGGAACGGGAGGGACGTCATCCGGGAGTTCGAAGAGCGCCACAAGTACGAATGGCAGATCTTCAGCAACGGCCGCTCCAGCGGCTACCTTGTCCTCTACCGGGGCGGTCTGGAGCCGTCCGGGTACAAGCGATGGTGCGTCTCATGCGGACAGCAGAACTATCGGAGAAACATCCCGCCGCAGCCCGAAGACCTGAACGACGAGGAGTGGGCCTGCTACGTCTACGTCCTTCGCAACAACCACTGGATTCCTGCTGTCTATGCGCACCAAGAAGAGGTCAAGAAGCTCGGTCTCTCCCAGGAGAGGATCTGCGAGATCGTGGAACAGGCGAAAGCGGACGTACGAGAGTACGGCGGCGTGGGTGCCAATGTGTGCGGACGATGCAACGCCGAGGGAACTCTTCGGGACTATCCGACGACGCACATGCGGGCCGTCACATACGGCTACAAGGGCATCGACGAGGACGAAGACTTCGAGTCCTGGGACACCGATTCTCTGAAGCATCGTGTGGACATCGTCTGGGACTTCGACAGGACCGTCGAGAAGGTGGTAGCTGCCTTTATCGACTTCGTGAGTTCTCACAAGGTCGTGGAGAAGCAAATCATGGTGCCCAAGACCATTCACGTGGCCGTTCCGGCCGAAGAGGAGGAACCCTGTGCTTCAGATTGAGAGAGGAGCGACCATCATCGCCGGAGACGGCAAGACCAAGGGCAGCGCAACGGGCGGTGGCTACCACTGCCGCCTGGAGGGCTGCCGGGGCTGGCGCATCGGTGTGCGATGGGCCGACGGGGACATTACGTTCCCGTGCTCAAAGGGAATGATCCTCGTCGGAGAAGACAGGATCGCCGAAGGAAGGATCATCACATGACCGAGAAATCTCACGTGGCGCTCACGCGCTGCTTCTACTGCGGCGAGCCGTACAAGATCTTGCTCGCCACGCACTACAACCAGAAGGGGGAGCCCATCAGGGACCTGAAGCCCGCAGACGGCAAGGTCGTCGACATGGACCCATGCCAGGAGTGCCAGGGCTGGATGAAGCAGGGCATCGTCCTGATCGGCATCGAGGAGGCCAAGTGCGCTCCGGGCTGGAACAAACCGAAGCCCGACGAGAAGAACTGGATGCCCGACCCTTGGCGGTCTGGAGCCTTCTCGGTCCTCAGGGAGGAGGCTTTTGTGCGGATCTTCCCGCCCGAGTTCCACAAGTTCGCCCTGGAACACCGGTGGATGTTCATCGAGCACGAAGCCATGGTGCGTCTGGGCTTCGTCGAGGAGGAGGAGGAGCCCAGGGTGTGTCCAAGCTGCAAGTCGAAGGGCTTTCCAGTGAGTACGCTCAGCGACGACCGATGCACCTTCTGTGACGGAACGGAGGGCGGTCACGAACCGAGCGTCACAACGGCCCTGGAGGACCAGGAGAAGGAGGGTTCCGACGAATGAGTCAGATCAAAAGAAGCATGGAGGGGATGGACTTCGGAGAAAAGATAGCGATGCTGATCGCCCACGGGTTGAGCGACAAGGAGATCGTAGAGTACCTCCCCTTCTATCCGGAAGAAAAACTCGTGGCTCTTGTCCGCACGCTCATGCAAGACGGCGGTGTGATCCTGCCCGACGAAGAAACCCCCTACGACTCATCGGAAGACACGCACAGACACCAGGAGCGAGTGGCCGAGCTCGTACACCAGGTGCGGGAAGAGCTGGGGCGCCGAGCCGCCCTCCATGACGAGAGCAAGCTGAAGTCGCCGGAGAAGGAAATCTTCGACGAGTTCACGCCAAAACTGAAGACCGCCGCCTACGGCAGCGACGAGTACAAGGGCTTCCTCAAAGAGATGAGGGTAGCCCTTGAGCACCACTACATGCACAACAGACACCATCCGGAGGCCTTCGAGGCCGGGGTGGCGTCTATGAACCTGCTGGACCTCATTGAG
>Ga0180434_10003455_pt1 | contig 20099 bp, 18 predicted proteins | sample SS_ome_7_FD_132453 | JGI IMG/M metagenome (GOLD analysis project Ga0180434, IMG submission 132453) | Hypersaline lake sediment archaeal communities from the Salton Sea, California, USA - SS_1_D_2 metaG | ecosystem: Environmental > Aquatic > Non-marine Saline and Alkaline > Hypersaline >...
AAACGATTCTTCGGCGCGGCCCGGAATATTGAAGAAGGCGGAAGTCTTTCGATAATCGCTACGGCATTGATAGATACGGGGAGTCGGATGGATGAGGTCATCTTCGAAGAGTTCAAGGGAACCGGTAACATGGAACTCGTACTCGATCGGAAACTCGCGGACCGTCGTATCTTTCCCGCCATTGAAGTAAACCGTTCATCAACACGAAAAGAAGAACTCCTCCTTGATCCTGATGTACTTAACAAGGTTTGGATTCTTCGAAAATTTCTCAGCGAATTGAGTCCGCAGGAAGGTCTCGAACTTCTCGTGGAACGAATGAGGAAGACGAAAAGCAATAAGAAATTTCTCGAATCGATGAGTGAATAACCCCGGAGGAAAGCCTCGATGAAACCCACTATTCATCCCGAATACCATGAAGTCACCGTCACCTGTGCATGTGGTAACACGTTTACAACGCGATCGACCAGGAAGAAGATCAAACTGGAGATCTGTTCGAATTGTCATCCGTTTTTCACCGGAAAACAGAAGCTTGTTGATACCGCCGGCAGGGTAGAAAAATACAGAAAACGGTATAAGCTCGCTACGCCCAAAAGAGAAAAATAGGATATTCAGGATACGTTCAATGGGGTAGATGACAAGCATTTCTTCAATCACCTACGCGCGCTCCGGCAGCGTACTGTAGAACTAGAAAAAGATTTATCTGATCCTAAAACCATACAGGACCAAACGCGGTACAAATCCCTTGCCAGGGAGCATGCACGAATATCTTCGGTGATTTCAGACCTCCAGGAGTTGGAAAACCTGGATGCGCGCATGCGCGAAGCTCATGAACTCATCGAAGATGATGATCCTGAAATATCGGCGCTTGCTGACGAAGAAATAAAGGAACTCGAGCCAATAATAGAGAAACTGAAACAAACCATGGTAAAACATCTCATCCCGCCGGATCCGCTCTTTTCAAAAGATGCGATTTTAGAGATCAGAGCGGGTACCGGAGGGGAAGAAGCGGCTCTTTTCGCGGCGGATCTTCTGAGGATGTATACGAAGTATGCGGAATCCATGGGGTGGTCTATCGAGCGCATGAGTACGAATGTTACGGAATTGGGCGGCATCAAGGAGATCGTATTGGCTGTTCGTGGTCCAGAAGCCTACGGCATGCTTCGGCATGAAAGCGGAGTACATCGTGTTCAACGTGTACCAACTACGGAAACTCAGGGTCGAGTTCATACCTCGGCAGTAAGTGTCGCGGTTCTCCCTGAAGCGGAGGATATCGATATAGAGATTGAATCCAAAGATCTCCGTATTGATGTATACCGATCGAGCGGTCCGGGGGGACAGAGCGTTAATACCACGGATTCGGCAGTACGAATCACTCACATCCCCAGCGGTATCACCGTACAATGCCAGGATGAAAAGTCGCAGCATAAAAATAAATCAAAAGCAATGAAAGTCTTGCGATCTCGTCTACTGGACAAAGCTATTCAGGAACGGGATATGAAGCTGGCGGCGGATAGACGGAGTCAGGTCGGCTCGGGTGATAGAAGCGCAAAGATTAGAACCTACAATTTCCCGCAATCCCGAGTAACGGATCATCGGATAAGCCTGACGGTATACAAACTCGATCAAATATTGGCCGGTCATCTTGATGGTTTTATCGAAGCCCTCCAAACGCATTATGCTGAGAGACAGCTGTCGCAGTTGGAACTCACATCATCATCATGATCTGGGCTGAGGCAGCTCGGAAAATTTCACACACATTGCGGGACGAATACCCGCCGGAACAATCTCTTTTCGCAGCGTGGAGAATACTTTCGGACGTGAGCGGCGAGCCGTTGAACACCATTCTGCCCTGGAAATCACATGCTGAGGTGCCGGAACCTCACGCGCGGACCCTTGACAATATCCTGTCACGAATGCGGGCACAGGAACCAATTGAATACATACTCGGGAAATCCTCATTCTACTCGCTTGATATTACGGTCAGCAAATCAGTCCTTATTCCCCGTCCTGAAACGGAGATACTCGTTGAATCAGTTATAGGCTGGCACACAATGCACGATCGCATCCCCCGAATGGTACTCGATCTCGGTACCGGTTCCGGATGTATCGCGCTGGCATTGGCTCATGCATTTCCCGATGTTCACGTCACCATGGTCGACCGATCACCGGACGCCCTACGCACCGCGAAAGAGAATATCTCGGAATACCGTCTTTTCCAGCGCGTTTCCTGTGTTGCGAGCGATTGGTGGAATGGACTCGCCTCGGGTAAATCATGGGATGTCGTTGTAAGTAATCCTCCATATATTAGACGCGCTGATCTCATGTCCCTCCCTCTTTCCGTCAGAGAGTTCGAACCGGTGTTTTCTTTGGATGGAGGTGAGGATGGCTTTGATGGATTCAGGGCCATTATATCCGGCTCAATACATGGACTTAGCCCCAACGGATTGCTCGCGTTGGAATGTGGATGGGATCAGGCGGACAATATTGTGGCAATGATCAACAAAACGGATGCATTTTCTTCCTGTTGGGTGGAAAAGGATCTCAGCGGAGTTCCGAGGATAATACTGGCACTTCGGAAGGAGAATACCCATGCTGCGTAGCATGACGGGATACGGTCGTGTTTCACGTTCAATTCGTGATAAAGAAATATTCATGGAATTGAAAAGTGTAAATTCCCGATACCTCGATGTATCCTTTCGTCTCCCACACCGTTGGGATCAGTATGAGATAGATTTCTCACGCATTCTCAGAGAGCAGTTACATCGTGGAAAAATAACCGTACATGCCGGTATTACGAGTACAAAAGATAAAGATCTCACATATCTCAACCGGGCTCAGATCCGACTATACCAACGTGAACGGCGGCTGCTCAATCCCGGAAGGCATACAGAAATTCCTTATGATGAATTTGCCCTGGATAACGCTACCGGCGGATATACCATAGATCCGGAGCATATTACCGATGAAATCCATGCGTTGCTCAAGGCAGCGATGAAATCACTTATCGAAAGTCGCTCCGCAGAAGGTACTGTCATTGAAAATGAGTTTACCTCTCATCTGGCCGCATTGGATTCCATCATGTCCTCCGTTGAAACGAATATGCAAGACATGCCGAACGTTCTTTCGGATCGGATGAGTCAATCACTCAAGAAACTCGGTCCCGATGCCATACCACTCGCTGAGGATAGAGAACGCGTAGCAAAAGAAATCGCCGCTCAACTGATGAAAGGTGATTTCTCGGAAGAACTCAGTCGTATGAAGAGTCATCTCACATCGTTCGCCACTACCATGAGTGGCGACGCTCCACATGGCAGACATCTGGAATTCATTCTTCAGGAAATGCAGCGCGAGTTAAACACAATGACGAGCAAATGCTCCGTTGTGGATTCCGTTCAACTGGTACTTCAATCCCGTGTTATTATCGAGAAAATGCGGGAGCAGGTTGCCAACATTGAGTAACAGCATCGTATTCCCCATTATCCTTTCGGCTGGTTCCGGCACGGGAAAAACGACAATTGCGAGGGCTTTGAAGGATCGTTTTCCGAATCGATTTCATATTTCCATTTCAGCGACAACGAGACTGCCACGGGGAAGTGAGCGCGATGGAATTGATTACCATTTCATCGATGAAGAACAGTTCACCAGGATGATAGACAACGGACGTCTCATAGAGTGGGCTCGCGTCCATGGGCATCTCTATGGAACACCACGATATGAAATCGAAAAGTCGTTGGGCTCAGGAAAAATCGTTCTTCTCGATATTGACATTCAAGGGGGGATTCAGATTATCTCCTCGGTCCCGGATGTTGTATCGGTTTTTCTTCTTCCACCGTCTATGAACGAACTTCGAAGACGGTTACAATCACGGCGGACGGAGGATGACAAACAAATAGAACTCCGAATGGCAACCGCGAGATCGGAAATTGAACAGGGTGTATCGTCGTACGAGTACATTCTGATCAATTCAGATATAGAAGTATGCGTTGAATGCATCGCATCCATCATCCAGGCGGAACAAATGAAATCCTGGCGCATTCAACGAAGTGGTACACTCAACAGCTTTCTTGAAGGAGGGCACTTAGGTTGATATTTCCCGTTGATGAGATCATGAAGGAATATGGAAACAAGTATGAATCAATCATCATAGCCGCGAAGGAAGCACGAAGAATCAACTCTCTTCGTCTTGCCGCAGGTGGAGCTCCCGAAGGTGCCGTCAAATCATCTGTAGAAGCGTTGAGACGAACTTCGGAAGGATTGGTGCAGTGGAAATATGCGGAAAGAGCTTCGAGAGGATTCGACGCTGACGAGGACGCATGATACCCGTCGCCTGATTTTATCGTATCTGGAATATGTCAGGGATCTCGGTGAAGACGAGATCCTGTTCGACGAATCGATCTCACTAGATTCTCTTCGGGGGGCATCAGACACCAGCCGGGAATACGGTACATCTCTCGATGATATTGCCGATGCTATCCGAAGCTGCCGATCATGTCCTTTGCATTCGTCTCGTCGAAATGCGGTACCAGGTGACGGCAATACAAAAAGCGGGTTCGTATTTATGGGCGAAGCTCCCGGAGGGGCGGAAGATAGAGAGGGCAAACCCTTCGTCGGCGCGAGTGGCCAACTGCTTCGGAGATTATTACAAATCGCCGGCATCGGGGAATCATGCTTTTTTATAATGAATATTATTAAATGCCGTCCTCCCGGAAACAGAGATCCTCTCACCGAGGAGATAGAAGCATGTCGACCATTCACCGAACAGCAGCTGAAGGTCCTGAAACCGAAACTTATCGTTGCTCTTGGTCGTTTTGCGGGACGGTATCTTTTGAAACGCGGGGAGGATTCAATCCGGATGATGCGCGGCACACTCCATTCAGTTGAGGGCATACCAGTCATTGTAACCTATCATCCATCGGCTTTGCTTCACCAGGAAAACTATCGATCGCATGCATGGGAGGATATGGTTTTCATTCGACACACCGCGGATTCTCTCGGCCTGCTCACTTCAAATGGATCACAAAAGACATGACCCGCTCTCCTTCAGTTCAATCGCCGGTCCCACCTCATGCGCCTGAAGCTGAGATGGCGGTACTCGGGGCCATCATGCTTGATAATCAGGTGCTTGCATCGGTGGCGGAGTTCATAGTAGCTGACGACTTCTACGCTCCCGCGAATCAGAAAATCTACGCTAAAATGATTGACCTGGATACAGAAGGTACGGCTATCGACCTTGTCACCATGCAGGAAGCGCTTCGTACATCCGGCGAGTTGGACCAGGTGGGAGGCGTGATCTACCTCAGTGATCTTCTCGATAGAGTCGCCACCGCAGCCAATGCCGACTACTATGCCAACATCATCGTACAAAAATCCCGTCTGCGGGAACTGATAAGAACAACAACTCGACTTACCGGTCAGTGCTATCAGGGACCGGAAGATGTTGAAACGTTTATCGATGAAGCAGAACGGTCGATATTCGAGATCGGTAACAAATCTCGGCCTGGTCGATTCCGACCTCTTTCCGAACTCGTCATAGAGACATGGGATGAACTCGATGCCATCCATCGAGGAGACCGGAGTAGAACCGGGATACGAACAGGTTTTCCGTTACTCGATGACAAACTCGGCGGCCTCCAGCCCGGTAATCTTGTGATCATCGCCGGTCGACCATCTATGGGCAAGACGGCTCTAGCTTTAGATATAATGCGCAATGTATCCCTAAGAGAAAAAGTACCGTGTGCCTTTTTCAGTCTCGAAATGAGTCAATTCGATATCGTGCAACGCATATTGAGCGCAGAGGGTAAAGTCGATTCTCATAAACTCAGAACCGGCCGGCTGGGAGCGCGCGGGTGGGATGCATTGGGCAGAGTGGTCGGATCTGTTTCGGAAGCTCCTCTCTGGGTTGACGATTCGGCCGGAATAAGCATCATGGAGATACGGGCGAAGGCACGACGTCTGAAATCGGAATCCGATATCGGCATGGTAGTCATAGATTACCTTCAACTCGTTTCAGGTGGTCCGAGATCAGAATCGCGCCAGATAGAGATCTCTGACATCTCACGAGGATTGAAATCCCTCGCCAAGGAATTGAGTATTCCCGTTGTTGCTCTAAGCCAATTGAACCGGAAACCTGAAGACAGACACGGGAGTAAGAGGCCTCAGCTTTCGGATTTGCGTGAATCAGGAGCCATTGAACAAGACGCGGACGTCGTTCTGTTGCTGTTCAGACCCGGTATGTACGATAAAGAGAAAAGCGAAGAAGGGCCTACGGAATTGATAATCGGAAAACAACGAAACGGGCCCACGGGTATTGTAAAACTCTTTTTCGAGAAGACGCATACTCGCTTCTATCCTATTGCCTCCGAAACCGCCGAATCCCCGTGACGAAAAAACAAATCCTCTATCGATGTGCAGCATGCGGTTCCGAGAGTCTCAAGTGGCAGGGTAGATGCCCGGATTGCGGCGAATGGAATACATTTCACGAAGAAAGAACGAATGCCTCAACGCCGAAAAGCAGAATCAGCATATCTTCAGACGCGCATATCACACCGCTTGAATCAGTAACCGACGCAAAATCTGAGCGTTTCTCATCAGGGTCAAAGGAATTTGATCGGGTACTTGGCGGAGGAATCGTCGATGGATCGTTTGTACTGTTAGGAGGCGACCCCGGCATAGGGAAATCTACGTTACTCATCCAAACAGCCGCACATGCATCCAACGCAGATAAGACGGTACTTTATGCTTCGGCGGAAGAGAGCGTCGGTCAGATACATATGCGATCCAAACGTCTCGGCTTATCCGCGTCTTCGGTCAAACTGATTTCCACCAATGATATTGAAGAACTTGAACGGGCCGTTGAAACCGCTGATCCATCATTGATTATCGCCGATTCGATTCAAACGTTCTTCAGCCCGGATCTACAATCCGCACCTGGAACCGTTTCACAGGTAAGGCAATGTGCCGCGCGGCTCATGTCCATAGCAAAAAATCGGGGTGCAGCTACATTTTTAGTTGGACATGTCACCAAAGACGGGTCTCTTGCAGGACCGCGTATACTTGAACATATGGTTGATACCGTACTCTATTTCGAGGGTGACCGTTATCAGTCATTCCGCATTCTCCGAACGAATAAAAACCGTTTCGGTTCAACAAATGAAATCGGCGTGTTTGAGATGGTTCAGAACGGTTTGAAGGACGTCCCCGATCCGTCCCGATTTTTCATGGAAGAACACGAACAGCCTGTGACCGGGAGCGCCCTCACCGCTGTTCAAGAGGGAACGAGAGTGCTGGTACTCGAAGTCCAGGCACTTGTGGCGCGATCAACCTTCCCGACACCACAGCGTGTATCCACCGGTTTGGAAAAACAGCGACTATCAATGCTTCTTGCTGTGCTGGAGAACCGCTCAGGTATCGTCACAAGTGACAAGGATGTATTTGTAAATGTCGTTGGAGGGGCTAAGTTGGTGGATCCCGCCGGAGATCTGGGTATCGCACTGGCCATTGCTTCCGCCGTCAGGAATAGAGTCGTGACCCGCGGAACGGTAGCGGCGGGGGAGATAGGCCTGGGCGGCGAAATTCGACGCGTCACTCATCTGGAAACACGTACGAAAGAAGTTGAGAAACTCGGATTGAAAAGATTCATTATACCAGCCCGACATAAAAAGCATCCCGAAGGAACGAACCTATCCATGCTGCCTGTTGAGAATGTCTCAACGGCCATACATCGTGCATTGCAGCATGACCATAAAGGGATTTCAACGTGAAAACACACCTTCGTTTGAGACAATACGCCGTATATCCTGTCGAGCGTCATTTATTTTGCTTAGGAGGAAAAATCTATGAGTAACAACAGAGCAGGATTTTCAAGTCAGCAAGCCGGATTCGATGTCAAAATACCGAATATAAAGCTCAAGTTCAGATGGGTAGTATTGGGTTTTATTATACTATGGATGTTTTCCGGAGTGTATACCGTTGGTCCGGATGAAGCAGGGGTGGTTCGAAGATTCGGTAAGCATGTTCGCTCCACGGGACCCGGTATGCAGTATCACCTTCCGGCACCTATTGAACGTGTCAATACGCCCAAAATACTCCAGGTCCGACGGGTGGAAATAGGATTCAGAACGCTATCCGTGGGACCACCTGCCCGGTATAGAGAAGTACCCGAGGAAGCATTGATGCTCACGGGAGATGAAAACATCGTTAAAGCAGAATTCATAGTTCAATACAGGATACGAGATGCGGAAGCATATCTCTTCAATGTAAAGGATCCCGATGAAACGGTACGTGATGCAGCGGAAGCCGCGTTACGACAAGTCATCGGATCACACAAGATCGATGAAGCGCTAACAGCCGGAAAAGCGGTGATCCAGGATGAGACCCTTGAAAAACTTCAGGAAATCTTAGAAGGCTATTCCACCGGATTGATGATCGTAGCCGTTCAGCTTCAGGATGTTCATCCTCCCGACGCTGTTGTTCAGGCTTTCAAAGATGTTGCAAGTGCCAAGGAAGATAAGCAGCGTTTCATTAATGAAGCAGAAGGGTACCGGAATAATGTCATACCCGCTGCCCGCGGGGAAGCTGCCCGAATACAACAGGAATCCGAAGCGTATTCACAAACACGTATAAAGCGTGCCGAGGGTGAAGCGGAACGCTTTCTCAAGCTTTACAGTGAATACCGAAAATCGAAGGAAGTCACGAGACAGCGACTCTATCTCGAAACCATTGAGCAAATACTACCTAACAGGGAGAAGGTCATCGTTCCTGATAACGCATTACCATTTTTGAACATTGGATTGGGTGAAACTATCCGAAATCTCCTCGGCGGCGATCAGGGAGGTGTAAAATGAAATCAATCGTCACATTGGTCATCTCCATTGTCGTACTATTGATACTTCTTTCGCTGTTTCTCTACACCGTGGATGAAACGGAGCAGGTTGTCATAACGCAGTTCGGTAAACCGATAAAGATTGTTACGAATCCCGGTATCAAGATTAAACTCCCGTTCCCCATCCAGGTGGTCAATTCTCTGGAACGAAGAATACTTGAACACGATGCAATGCCCGCGGAAGTTCTCACAGGCGATAAAAAGAACCTCGTGGTAGACAATTATGCGAAGTGGCAAATAGTAGAACCCTTGAAATTCATGCAAACCGTGGCAAACGAGAATGAAGCACAAGCGCGTCTCGACGATATTGTCTATTCCAAAGTCAGGGAATCCATCGGAAAGGTCAAATTGACCGATGTCATCAGCACTCATCGCGATTCAATTATGGCCGAGGTTACCAGGGCAAGCGACGAAAAAGCCCGGGAATATGGTATTCAAGTACATGATGTCCGTATAAAGCGTGCAGACCTCCCTGAAGAGAACGAGCGGTATGTCTTTGCTCGAATGCAGGCAGAACGGCAACGCCAGGCGAATCTGTATCGTTCCGAAGGCCGCCAACAGGCAGAAGTCATCAAGGCACAGACTGACAAGGAAAAGGAGATAATCCTCGCTGAGGCTTACGCGGAAGCACAGAAAATACGGGGAAACGGTGATGCAGAAGCTACACGGATCTATGCCGAAGCATATGGTCGTGATCCTGAGTTTTATTCATTCGTGAGAACTCTGGATTCTTATAGAAATGCATTGGATGAGCATACAACCCTGGTTTTGCCAATGGAAACGAATTTTATGCAATATCTCAATAAAGGCGTCGCAGGGACCCGTTGAAATATGACGGTTATTGAAATCGCGTTACCGAATAATATACTATAAACATGATTTCATACTGCGTTCACGTCCACGGAACACGGTAACTTCAGGAGAGACTCCATGAAAAGTATCGAACAACGCATTAATCGTCTGGCCCAGGAGGGAAGAGACGATGTCGCAGGTCTTTTAAAACAATTGATAGCCATCCCCTCCATGAGTGGTCAGGAAGGTGGCGTTATTGAACAGATACGGGTCATGATGAAAATGATGGGTATGAGAACGGTCCGTATCGACAGACTCGGTAATATCATCGGCACCATTGGTACCGGATCGAAAGTTCTGGCGATAGACGCCCACGTAGATACAGTTGAAGTCGGAGACCTCGATGCATGGGAATCCAACCCATTTGAAGCGGTGGAGAAAAACGGATGGATATATGGTAGGGGAGCCTCTGATCAAAAGGGCGGTATGGCTTCTATGCTTCTCGCTACCCGAATATTGAAAGAGGTCGGAGTACCGAAAGGTATTACCGTCATGTTCGTGGGAAGTATCATGGAAGAAGATTCCGATGGCCTCTGCTGGCAATATCTGATAAATGAGGAAGAATACCGACCGAATTGGGTCGTTATCACTGAACCAACGGGTTTAGCGGTGAATCATGGGCAGCGCGGACGAGTCGAAATCGAAGTGACAACATCGGGAAAATCCGCACATGCTGCTGCACCTGAGCAGGGTACTAATGCAATCTATCTCATGAATCCGATTATTAACGCCATTCGAAAACATGGCTCGAAATTGAAAAAAGAGGATAAATTCTTAGGCAAAGGATCGATAGCAATTACTGATATACGATCCCGCGCTCCCTCGTTATGTGCCGTTCCTGATCGGTGTACCGCACATCTCGACCGAAGACTTACTGCTGGAGAAACGGATATATCCGCGCTGGAAGAGATCAAATCTCTGCCAGAGGTAAAGGCCGCGAATGCTTCGGTTACTATCCCCGACTATTCGGCCCCAAGTTATCGTGGCGTGCTGTATACCGTTCAGAAATACTACCCATCATGGATATTAAAGCCTGATCATACACTTGTGAAAGCCGGTATATCGGCGGCCCAGAAAGTATTGCGATCCGAACCAGAACTAAAAACGTGGAACTTCAGTACGAACGGTGTTGCAACTATGGGATTGTTCGGTATCCCTACCATAGGCTTCGGTCCATCAGAAGAGCAATATGCTCATTCTCCGGAAGATCGATGTCCCATTGATCACCTTGTGAGCGCCGCTGCGTTCTATGCGTATCTACCATACGTTCTTCAACCTATTGCTGAAGAACTCTCGAAACAGGAGAAATCGGAAGAAGAATCAGAGGAGGACGCACAGAAAGAAGCGACCCAGTAAAGTCATTTCGCTACATCCAACGAGTGTATAGTGTGGATCTCTTGATACAACTGAAAGTCCGAGCATTGACTATATGGCATCTAATCCGCGTTTCTCACCACGTTCGTACTGCATTCGCCGATAGGCATGCACTATCGACGCTATGCTCTGTTCCGTATATTCCGCCAGCTGGCGGATACGCCGAGACTTCGCGGCCTTCTCCACGTATCTCGGAGAAACTTCCAGCCTCTCGACTTCGCTCAAGGACTACGTCGCTCAGCCATTCGGCTCCGCTCATGAACTTTGTCTATCAGTTCCGGAAGATATTAAATCCTCATCTGTCCTCCTTTTTGAAAGGAGGAAGCAAGAGAAAGAGGGATTTAGTTCCATGTATTGATTCAATCTGCATCTCGACGGCTTCGTTACAAAATCCGGTGACAAATGCGGGCTGAGATCCGCTGCACAAAGACGATTGCCGGTCTCATTTCATGTGTCAGGTTTTCATATACGGTACCAATACGAATCCTGTTCATGGTCATCGTTTTTGTAATCGCAATGGGAGGATGCGCCGGTCGTACCCCAATAGCACAACTCCAGTTGGATGAGTATTTGGCGCGTGCGGATTCGTGCGCCGGTTCATGTTATTGGGAACAGGCCGAATCGTATCTGAATGAAGCGATCAGGCTATACCCGACACATATCGAACCGTGGCTTCTTCTCGGTACAATCTTCGAAGAACAGCACGAATATGAACGAGCGCTCGGATTCTGGAATCGCATCATCTCCGTTCGATCTCAGGAAAAAGAGGCTATAATCGGACGATGGAATAGTCTTCACGCCCTGTATCTGATACATCAATCCGATAGCCTCGAACAACAACTGCGGAATGACATAGAAAAATGGGATGCTTTACGACCACGTACACAGCTATCAATGGAATTGGCATACACCGGTTGGAGATTGCTGGGAGACGATTCTTCCGCTGAGAGGGTAGGAGCAATTCTCGCATTTCGACATCCGGAATCCGAGGAAAGCAGAGAGTATGAATCCAGGTTGTTTTACATGACCATCAATCCGTTGGTCCAGGATCCCGCGAAATCGGTTCAGGTTCTCTCGGATTTCCTCTCCCGGCAACAGACTAGTCCCTGGCGTTTCGAGGCGTACAGGCTTCTTGCAAATGCATATGAGAAAAAACGGGACTACAATTCTCTCGCTCGAACCTTGAGAGCATTCCGCGCGGAAATGCCGAATGATCCCCGCGCACTTGAGATTTCCGCACGGATGTATCTGAATCATAACCTTGGTGACTATCGAGCACTGCAGTACGCGAGACGTGCCGTTGACGCCCTGGTCAGTTTTCCACCTCCTCCGGTATATTCCGTGGAACAATGGCGTCGGGAACGATGCCGGTTGATCACATCCGGCAGTATTCGATATGCTCAAGCACTTCTTCGAAGAGGTGATGTGGAAACCGCTCAACGTGTTATAGATGATCTTTTGGGCAATTCGAATATCAACAGCACATGTGACGTATCCCTGTCGGGGGCATATGTGCTACTGGCGGAAACATACCTTGCCAAGGGGAAAAATGATATGGCTATTGATGCCTTGATCGAGGCATTAATAATCGGTGATCCGGGCGGCACATGGGAATGGCGGGCCCAGCGACATTTTTCCCAGGTATTACGGGAAATGAGCATTGATGCACATCCCCTCTACTACTCACGCGGACTCAAACGGTATCCTGGTCCCCGTTTTCGAGATGTAACCACTCGAACCGGTTTACCCGCAACAACGAGTACGCATGTCGCCTGGGTTGATTATGATAATGACGGATGGGACGACATCATTCTTGATGGGCGCATACTTCTCAAGAATATTATGGGATCACGTTTTGAAGATAAGACAACATCAGTACAATTCCCCGCACGTCGAATGGGCGCTGCGCCATGGTGTGATATTGATAACGATGGAACTCCTAACGTACTTATGATACCGGATGACCCAACATTGAATGCGGAACTATTCCAACTCGTTGAAGGCCGATTTACGTGCACCGATACGTTGCCTTCTTCCGGTTCCCTGATACAGGCAGCAACGATATTCGATGCGGATCTCGACGGTAGTCTGGATATATTTCTGGCCCGTGGAGAACGCTCAGAGGATCAAACCGACATAGTTCACGGTGATATGCTTCTCATCAATCAAAACAGCGGAAATTTTATAGACAAAATATCCGAATTCATGATCGATTCCGAACCGGTACCAGGTCGTCGCGTGGGCATCGCCGATATCGATGACGATGGTTATATGGATATGCTTGTAACCGCCCGGAATTCAAAACATCTACGATTATATTCGCGTGATCAAAACGGCGTTTTCACTAATACAACCTGCACTTCGGGTCTGTTTTCGCATGAAAGAACACCATATACATTTCAATCAGTACGATGTTCCTGGGCCGATTACGACGGCGATGGTGATCTCGATATATTCTGTACGCAGATTTCATCGTCCTGGGATCACGATTCCACAGACCGATGCATGTTATTCGAACAGATTGAATCCGATCATATCCGATTTACACAGGATGTATCAGATAGGGGAATCAGGTGTGCCGGAAGTCATTCGGAACCCACATGGTGTGATGTCGATCTCGATGGAGATATCGATCTCTTGCTTGTGGCCGATAATATGGGACGAGGGTGTTTTCTGTACCTGAATAATGAGGGATCATTTATCGATGCGACCTATCTGTCAGGGCTGGATGTTTCCAATGCACTTGGGTGCGCAATATCCGACTATGATCATGATGGAGATCAGGACGTGATAATAGCAACAACGAAGGGCGTACGCCTGTTCAGAAATGAAGCTGACAAAAAATGGCTCGCCATTCATGTGGTTGGAAACGGCGTGACAACGAATACCGATTGTATCGGATGCAAAATAGAGCTACATTCTAATGACCACACTCAGTATCGTGAGATCTCGCATTCTAAAAACACATGCAATCAGAGTTCTCTTACGCAATTTTTCGGGTTTAAGAATGACGTTGATGTTTCCACGATTCGTATTCGCTTCACCGATGGGGAAATCCTCGACATACCCGGTGTTGCTCCGAATCAACTCGTAGTGGTTCATCAATAACAGAAGAATAAATCGGGATAGGGCGGTATCAGTAGAACCGTCTTCCCCGGATGTTGATTCAACGAGGAAGGTAAGTAAATGACTCATGAACGAATCATAATCATCGGTTCCGGACCGGCAGGATTGACCGCTGCAATCTACACTAGCAGAGCCATGCTGAATCCTCTGGTGATTGAAGGTACGCAGCCCGGTGGGCAATTGATGATAACAACTGACATAGAGAATTTCCCCGGCTATCCGGAAGGAATAATGGGCCCGGATCTCATGGCAAAAATGCACCAGCAAGCCGAACGATTTGGAACACGATTCCGTATGGAGATGGTCACGTCATCACGGCTGACCGAGACACCGCCCGTTATCCTGCTCGGCGATGAGGAGATCAGTGCCGATGCTATCATTATTGCCACAGGTGCCTCCGCACGGTACCTCGGCCTGCCATCTGAGACTAAATGGCGGGGACGTGGTGTATCGGCTTGCGCCACGTGTGACGGATTCTTTTTTCGGGATAAGGAGATTGTTGTCGTAGGCGGTGGCGATACGGCAGTCGAAGAGGCATGTTATCTGACCCGATTCGCGAGTAAAGTGACGATCATACATAGACGTGATGAACTCCGTGCTTCAAAGATTATGCAGCGTCGGGTGTTTGACAATGACAAGATTGACGTTCTCTGGGACACGGTTGTCGTTGAAGTTCTGGGCGAAGAACCGAAAGGAGTCAATGGCGTCCGGATACAAAATGTGAAATCAAAAAAGATATCGGACTTTCCCTGCGACGGTATGTTTTTGGCCATCGGTCATGAACCCAGTACCCAGTTTGTCCGAGGTCAACTCAATCTCGATGAATCAGGCTATATAGTTATCGAACCTGGATCCACGTCCACGGGAATACCAGGCGTATTTGCCGCAGGTGATTGCCAGGATTCCGTATATCGTCAGGCGGTGTCAGCAGCAGGTACCGGGTGTATGGCAGCCATAGAAGCGGAACGTTATCTCCACACCTTAGTTTAATAGTATGTCTTAGGATGCAAACCCGCGCGACATGAATTACGTATCAGTACAAAAAAACGATTATCACGATCCGCTCTGCGGGGAAGAATGGGAATGAGGAACTCCGACCGGCCTTTCTTCCAGACCGGTATACCGTTTTTGCTCGTATTCGTCGGTATTGCCATAGGATCGCTCATCGAAGCCACTGCAAACTCATTTTCCATAGCGGTCTGTGCGGGTTCCATTATCGCGCTTGCGGGATCAACGGATCGTCAAATGAGGAACTCGGTACTGGCCGCATCATTCGGAGCGCTGTTTATCTTCATAATCGGAGCATCGATTATTGCGATACGGTGTCGGACAGATACGATAACTCATTTGCGCTCAGGATTACTCCAATCTGATCCCATGATCGTTGTCGGAGCGGGTCTCATCTATGTATACCTGGTGATGAGGATGGCCGTCATCCCCCTCGTGGCCGATTCAAATGATGTTCGAGGGTGGGTAATTGGAATCGGCCCCGGTTGGATATCAGCAGCTATTCTCGGAATACATATATCCGGAACATTCCCTCAGCATATTATTGAAGAACTTGCTCTTTTCATAAACGGTACAACACTAATCTCACTTCTCTCTATCGGTATTTCATTACTCAGAAATCGGTCGATGTCCCGTTGGATTCATCTAACGACTTCCGGAATAGGGATACTCGTGGTATGTATAATCTGGAGCGGACCGTTTCACTATCAGGATATACTGGAACTGATCATACGGACATCGGCGCTTTCGCTGGGTATTATTCTGATCACGCCGATTGTTCATATTGTGTTCGCAGGCGGATCACTGCTCCTCGCATTGGGACTTGCAGGTTTCCCGCTAGGCATTTTGTACGATCTAAGAAGAATGTTGTATTTGACAGTTGAGAGCGCCGGAGTAAATATCGGTTTCATGATAATATGGCTGGTTCCCCTCGTGGCGTTGTTCCGTGGTCTTCAATGGCGAGGGAGACGAACAGAGAGCCGGATCACTCGATATGGATTGGGACCGTTAGCACTTTATCTGGGAATCGTCGCGCTGTTTATTACATTTCCCGATCTATACAGCGTATGGATATCACGATAAATTCAAAATGGAAACGAGAACTAAACGTCCATGATACATGTTGAAGACAATTCAAGAAAAGAATAGGATACTCGAGATATGAAAGGCTGGAAAACGCGACTATGAAGATGTTGATAGAGATGAGTTGGGGGAGAGTTAAAGTCGCACTTGTGAAAGATAAATTACTCTTTGATTATACAGAAGAACAAATAGACCGAGGTCAGCTAAAAGGAAACATCTATAAAGGCGTTGTAACAAGAGTTGAACCTGCTCTGCAGGCTGCTTTCGTGGATATCGGTGAAGATCGTCACGCATTTATTCAGGCAAAAGATCTTCATCCTCGAGTATTCCCCGAGAGCATCCGACAGCAACAGCTTCAGGACATTCAGATTCAGGATGCGCTCAAACGACGCCAGACCATACTCGTTCAAGTCACACGTGATCCCATACGAAACAAGGGAGCTGATCTCACCTGTCATATATCCTTGGCCGGACGATTCCTCGTGTTCATGCCGGAGGAGGAAAATGCAGGAGGTATATCACGAAGAATAGACAATTTGAAGGATCGCTCCCGACTGCGGACCATCCTGTCAAAACTCAATCCCCCAAAAGCAAGTTCCGTAATTGTACGCACGGTAGGAAAAGGATCAAATAAAAAAGAATTCGAGCGGGATCTAGGCCGGTTGGTTCGTCTGTGGGATAAAATTCGATCGGATTACGATGCATCCTCCGCACCTGCCCTGTTACTCCGCGAAGAGGACGCCGCTGTTCGTGCCCTTAGGGATTATTTGACGTCTGATATCAAGGAAGTGATTATCGGATCAGAAGCCGTAGCTTCGCGATTACGAGATTATGTATCCACCGTAATGCCACGAACCAGGGTCAAGATTTCAGTTCACCGTGGGAATGGACCACTCATGCTTGATCACGGTGTTGAAGAACAAGTCATTCATGCGCTGGAACCTCGCGTCTCCCTCCCGAGCGGAGGTTCGATCGTGATACAAGCCACGGAAGCACTTATTTCTGTAGATGTCAACTCGGGGAAATCTACGAAAGGTGCCGGTAGTGCCGAAACGGCTCTCACGACGAATCTCGAAGCTGCGGAGGAAATAGCCCGACAATTGCGACTGAGAGATCTTGGCGGACTCATTGTCATCGACTTCATCGATATGGAGTCGGATAAACATCGCAGCGAGGTTGAACGGTCGATTCGGAATGCATTAAAGGATGATAAAGCACGGGTTTCCGTTGGACATATCAGCTCATTCGGAATGCTGGAGCTTTCCCGTCAAAGGTTACGGAAGTCCCTGTGGAGCATGCGAACTGCTCTGTGTCCCATGTGTCAGGGATACGGTCGTATTTCGAGTCCCGTATTGAGCGGGGAGCAGGCTATTGATATGATTGCCCGACGGGGGGGTGATTCTGCCAATTGCATAATATCCATAGGAGTGGATAAGAAGACGGCTTCGGTTCTCATGAATGAACTACGAACCGCAGTTCTCGATCTGGAAAAAAGCTTGAATATATCCGTACGTATCCTGATTTCGGATAAAGCGGATAGTCCACCTGTTATCGTATCCACCGAACCACTGGAAAATCAGGAATCTTCCGTATTCCAAAGAGAAATTGATCTTGATACGACCAGACCTGAATCATCTTCATTCGGAAAACGATGGAAACCGAAGCGACGGGATAACAGAAAAGATTCACGGAATGACCAGAGAAAGGATTCCTCATCCGATACGCAGCGACACGGGAAGAATACATCGGATTCGAGAAATAAAAGGAGAAGAAAACCCAGATATCCCCGATCGTATCAGCCCCGCAATCAAAGTACAGAATCAGCCACTACAAAAGAAAACCGCTCATCCGGCGGAAGCGCTCGTACTGTCCTGGATACGTTTAAACGCGTATTATCACGACGAAAAGGAAACTAATCCCGACGCGCACTGATTCTCTTACGTCTTTTCCATCGATGGACCGCGTCTTCCAATTGTTTATCGAGTACGCGGTCCATCTCCTTTTCAACGCTTTTTCCCTCTTCTACGCGACCAGCCATTCTTAGCAGCTCGGCCATTTCTTTCGCGGAATCTTTCAGAAAACGTCTATTGGCCCGAACAATCACCGCTTCTATAATAAGAAGTAAAACGAGGAATATGCCTATCCCGAAGCCGACGAGCACATACGGGGCATATTCCTCCCAGAACATAGCCCGACCTTATTGATCCTCTCCACGCAACGGACTCAATTCGTCGCAGTACGGTGGGCACGGCCAGATCCGTTCGAGTAATTCTCCCTGTATCATATCTTTACCGCTACTGTCCATGCCAACAATCACAAGTTCGTTTTCCCCATCATCTGTCTTTGCGAAATATACACGGATCGCGATACAATCCGTCTGATTTAAGACCGAGAGAAGCGCTTCTTTACGAATCGCGCCACCAATAACTGCATTCGGGGATGCATGTGTTCTGAAATTCTTGGTTAATTTCTTTGCCTCCCGTAGATCAATTGAGTGATTATGTGATGATGAGATCACTCCATTGGACATGCCAACCTCCATGTTGAATTCCTAAGCGCCCCTGAAAATCGTGAGCATTCGTGTGAATACTATACCGGGAACAATTGCAGATCCGGTTCCCAAGAGCAAAATGTCTCACGGTGCATTATATTCAGTCATATTGATATTCATATGTCAAACGTAATATTCGGAGTATTTCCCGATCCGTACGAAGATTTGGAAACATATGTGGATCACGGTGGAGATGAAAAAATACAAGAATCAATATCCGGACTATTGTGTTCATAGAAAATTGATGGATCATCCATCTATTCACCACAAGATCAAAAAGACTATGGATCACGGGATCATTCCGCGAAAACGTAGAGGACACGTTTGAAAACCGTTTTCAGCGCACTCATTGTAATAACTCATATCATACCGACAGGGGCGATTGGAGTCGCGAAAAGCGTGACCATGGATCCTCATCATCAGTTCGTTTCACGTACATGGTCAATAGACAATGGTTTACCAGCTAATGGTGTTCTTGCCTTACTCCGGACACAAGACGGGTATCTGTGGATCGGTACGGAGGGTGGACTCGTGCGTTTCAACGGTGATGATTTTCACACGTTTGATCCCGATCGATTCGGTGACCTTTCTTACCAGGGTGTGACTTGTCTTGCGGAAAGTGACGGTGGTGGTATGTGGATTGGCACATGGGGGGGCGGGCTATACCTGTATGATAAGGATAACATCAAAAAGTTTACAACCGAAAATGGTTTGGGCAGTAATTATATCAAAGCACTCTTCTTAGATGAAAATAATAAACTATGGGTAGGGACAAGACGCGGCCTCAATCTCATAGAAAATAATCACATTGAATCGCCATTCCTTGAGTATGAATTTCTATACTGTCCCATCATGTGTCTCTCAAGAGCGAGAAACGGTGACATTTTTATCGGTACGTGGGGAAACGGACTGGTTCGGGCGTCTGAATCGGGTGATCATTCATACACCCGCGTTTCGTTTTTCGAACATGAACGCGTAACTGCGCTCTGTCTTTACGATCAGGACAATATAATAATTGGCACCGATGGACATGGTACATTTATACTGAGTGACTCCTCCCTCGTTGAGATATCATTACCGGAAAAAATGCAACGCGCCGCGATCACTGCAATACGTCTGGATTTTAACGGGGATATATGGATTGGCTCCCAGAATAATCTCCTTCTACGGTTAAATATTGATCACATAACTACGGTTCCTCAGTCGCTCGATTCTTTTCAGGTA
>Ga0180434_10003456_pt1 | contig 20094 bp, 25 predicted proteins | sample SS_ome_7_FD_132453 | JGI IMG/M metagenome (GOLD analysis project Ga0180434, IMG submission 132453) | Hypersaline lake sediment archaeal communities from the Salton Sea, California, USA - SS_1_D_2 metaG | ecosystem: Environmental > Aquatic > Non-marine Saline and Alkaline > Hypersaline >...
GCTCCTCTTTTATATTATTTATTTCCTTAAAAAATCTCAAGAAACAAACTACTGATCAAAAAGATTGGTGACCAAATACCTGTATCTTAGATAAGGTTTTTCTTTCCAGGCTTGATAAAAATTATCTTTCCACTCTTCTCTCCAAAAAGCCATCTCTGGCAAAAACAAAAAACCGTCTCTGTATCCGAGAAAACGGGTCTTAAGCTGAGAATGAAGATAAGCCAGGATGGCACAGGTTAAGGCTGATTTTTGATTTTCATTTTTGCACGGAAGCTCTTTAGTCTCCTCTCCCAGTACAGCGAATAGATTACCCCCACACAACTCCTTGGTAAGCGTAGGAAAGACCTCTATGAGGTTCATGTTGAGAACAAATCCATTTTCTTCCAGGTCAGATACCACTTCCCTAGCAAAATCACAAAACTTTTCCATAAGAGCTGGAGGCAAAGGGGCCACCTTAGCTTTCCGGAAGGTTTTAGTCGATAAAAACTTCTCATAAAGCCTGAAGTCTCCTTTTCCTTGCCCCTTGGTTAAGGGGGCATCAATGGCTATCGCCTTGGTCTTCTCAAGGAAATTATTAAGTTTTTCTAAAAGCTTTTCTCCTTTTATGGCCTCACAGTCTTTACACCACTTTTTAAAAGGGAAGAGCTTGCCTTTCTCTTCTCTTAAGATGCAGACCCCGGTTGTCTTTTTCTCTTTCCCTCCCAGATCAATACCAACAAAAAGATTTTTATTCATGTTCAGCCCGGCTGCTGAGCCCTCCTTTTTTGAGGCGTTCCTTATATTTTCCCAGGGCTTTGTCTAAGGCCTTGTCTAAATCTATCTCAAAATGGTTAGCCAAGCTTATGAGAGAATAAAATGCATCGCCCATTTCATTTGTAAGATCTTCTGAGGATTCTGTTTTCGTTTTCCCGTAATCTGAATTCTCTAGAATCTCTTTTGCCACCTCCCCAATTTCAGCAACCAGATCTATCATCAGCGCCTGAGGAAAGTGTTGCATACTGCTTTCTTTGAGAAATTTTTCCACTTTTTCTTGGTTTTTATTCATAGTTTAAGCTTTTTTATGTTTAGGTTTTTCTTCTGGTTTATAATATTTCTGCTCTCCTAATTCTTTTGGAAAGTGGGTCTGGTCAGGCTTTTTCCCGGGCACATCGTGAGCATACTTATAACCCTTGCCATAACCCTGTTCTTTCATCAGGTTGGTCACTGCATTACGCAAATGCAAAGGCACCCCAAATGAACCTTTTTTAGCATCCTTTTTAGCTTTCATTAAAGCAGCATAGGAAGAATTATCCTTAGGAGCTGTAGCTAAATAGGTCACACCGTGAGCTAGATTAATTTGAGCTTCCGGAAACCCTACATATTCTACTGCCTGAGCTACCGCATTAGCTACATTAAGAGCATTAGTGTCTGCATTACCAATATCTTCTGAAGCAAAGATGACCATGCGTCTGGCAATAAACCTTGGGTCCTCACCAGATTCTACCATTCTAGCCAACCAATAAAGAGCACCGTCAGGATCCGAATCTCTCATGCTCTTAATGAAAGCTGAGATGAGGTTATAGTGTTCTTCTCCTTTCTTGTCATAACGAAGGGCATGCTCTTTAAGAGCTTCTGTAACGTACTCTTCTTTGATTGTTTTTCCTTTTTTTGCCTGAACGAAATTTACTACAAACTCCAAACCATTCAAAGCAGCTCTAGAATCACCGTCTGCAAAATCAACCAGTTTCTCCAAAGCTTTGTTAGTAATCTTCATTTTCTTCTCCTCTAGCCCATTCTCTTTATCTTTTAATGCTCTCATTATTATCTTTTGCATTGCTTCCCTAGAGAGAGGCTTTAAAACATAAACTGAAGAGCGTGACAACAGAGGAGATATCACGCTAAAGGAAGGGTTTTCAGTGGTTGCACCAATTAATACAATAATCCCGCTTTCCACATGAGGTAATAAAGAATCCTGTTGCGCTTTATTGAAACGATGGATTTCATCCAGAAAAAGGATGGTCTTTTTCTGGTGAAGCTTCCTTAGGTCAGAGGCTTTTTTAATGGCCTGCCTCACTTGTTTTACCCCAGCCTCAACTGCTGAAAATTTAATAAAGTGAGCTTTTGTTTTTTCAGCAATTATTTTAGCCAGCGTTGTTTTCCCAGACCCTGGAGGACCCCAGAAGATAAGGGAGCGGAGGTTGTCGTTTTGAATTGATTGACGCAAAGCACTTTCCTCACCTACTAGATGATCTTGACCGTAAAAAAATTCAAAAGTATGAGGACGCATCCTTTCAGCTAAGGGGGCCTCTTTTTTTAAGTTTTCTTCAAACTTTTTATCAAATAAGTCTTTCATGCACCTGCCTTTAGCTTAACCATGCTAATTTATTTTTTAAAATTAAAACAATAAAAAATAAAGGCTTTAAATAAAAATCAGAAAGCCTCAAAAAAAAATAAAATAAGGTACTAATTAATGGTTATGACTACTATTCTTTTGTTCTTATCGATCCGAGATACCGGATAAGTACTTTTGCCGGAAGGCAAATGTACCACTGCTCCGCCTTTAAAATTAAAGGGGAGTTTCTGGGGATCAAAATGAGCAAGATATCTGTCCTCTCGCTTCTCCACCTTACATTTCTGATGGATAATATCTATCATCCCAGCCCTCGAATCAATACCGATAACCTCAAATCCTTCTAGAATTTCGTTGTCAGTCATGCTTCTTTAATAAAATAAAAAAATGATTTTGTCAAATGAAAATCGATCCAAAATAAAAAACCATGAAAATGGTCTCTAAAAAGAAATGATGGGGTGCTGTTTTAGGGTTTTTTGTTTTTTGATATCTTTGATATCTATGATATCTTGTTTTTTTTGTTTTAGCACCCCTTTTGGGAAAATTGTATTAAGTTGTGATGTACTGTATTCTTATAATAATCAATCAGAAAAGTGTGTCAAATGAATTATTGTGGAAAACTTTCTTTCCCAACCTTTATATACTTTTGGAGCATTAAAAAGAGTTTAGAATTTACCTTTTTGGCCAAAGATAGATAATTCTTTAATTCGTTTTTCCAACGTGGTATTTTTTCAAAATTCGGATTGTTTTCTGGAATGTATTTCCAGGACCTTGCATTATCTAAAACATCGCAAAGCTTTAAAAGTTGGATTTCTCTGCTCTCTTGAGATAATTCTTTAATATGTTTTAGCTTACTTTCTCTTTTCTGCTCTTCTGTTTCATCCTCTGGCCTTTCCCTGGTCAATCCCTTGACCAGTCTTTCTACCTGTGGTCCGAATGTCTCTGCTATGTCCTGATAGCCCAGAGAGCCATCTTCTACCACATCATGCAACAAAAGAGCACAGACACTGTCTGCGTCTTTAACTCCTAATTCCTCTAAGAATATAAGGGCGACCCTAATGGGATGAATAACGTAAGGTTCTCCGCTGTGCCGAGTCTGCCCCTCATGTTCCCTTTTAGAAACAAGCAGGGCCTTGGAAATCCTTTCCTTTTCTGAAGACGGAAAGGAATCTGCCTGTTCCAAGAGCCTGGATTCTTGGAATTTTAAATCAAGAAAGTTATCTTTTGGCATATATATAAGCTTACAATTTAAAAATAGTTTTTTCAAAAAAAAGAAGGGCTAAACCCTTCATACTGCTTCCTGTTTACTCTGACGACCCCTTCTTATTAACCAAGTATATCAACTTCTCAATCCTTTTATCTGCTTCTTTGAACTTCTTGTTCAGCCGATAAATCAAACCCATTATTATCAAGCAAAGGAGAGTAGCGATAGCCATAAAAATAAATTCAAGAAAGAATCCGTCTTCAAAAAAGAAATAGAACAAAAATGTGGCATGAATAAAGAGTACAGGTATTAACAACAAAACAATCTTTCCAGAAAGCTTCAATCCATATCACCTCTTATTTGAAATATTAGTTACTGTTTCCTTTTTAGAAACAATTTATAATTTCGTCAAAAAGCTAATCCTCCTTTATACAGGCCCCATCTTTACAACCAGAGGGGCAGGTATAATTCTCAGACTTAAGTTCACCCCCCATGCAATAAAATTCAATCAGATAATCTTCTACTCCTACACAGTCTGCTTCAGGTCCGCAATCCGGGTAAAGACACTCGTCGTATTCACACTCCCCTGCCTGGCAGGCTTTTCCTTTCTGATAATAATTTTTCCCACCGTCAGAATCTGCACAGGTATCAGGCTTTTGTTCGCAGACATCCATGCCTGCCGTCTGCCCGTAGTTTGCACCCACATTATGAGCGCAATATCCCGTAAGGCATTCTGAATTCTTATCACAGTCACCCTCTCCTGCCTTGCATTTATTAGACAAGGAGCAATGATTCCAGCTCCAGAGCGCCGGAGCAGGAGCGTCTTCTGGCTTTTTAGGTGCTTCTCCTTCTACAGGCTTAGATGGAGTTTGAGAATCGCAACCGAAGAGATTGTTCAGCTTCGCCCGAGTGGTCTCTCCTACAAAACCAGTTCCATTTGTCAACCCCCAAGGAGCAAGTACTTCTTTTTTAAATTTCTGCTGGAATCCAGTTACAGCAGAAGCAGTATGGGGACCAAAGAACTTGTTTCCTTCTTCGTCGTCTGGTATAGAAAAACCCTTTTTCTCCAGGGCCTGATGGAGAGCCTTGACCGCATTACCTTTGTCTCCGTATTTAAGATCAGAAGAAAAGTTATAACACCAAGCGCTCCCTCCCTTTTCCACCTCTGCGAGTTGCTTTTCCAGAGCAGCAATCTGCTGCTGTAATTTCTGGATCATTTCTCGAATATTTGAAGCTGTCTGGTAATGACTGACCTCATGAACAGCATACACTTTTTGAAAAGCAATAAAGGACACTAAAGAGAGAATAATGAAAATGAAATGAATTTTTTTCATATATTTTTTTATTTAATTATTTCAAGGAAGTGGCTCCAGCGTAAGGATCACCCCTACCTGCTGGATACCAGTATTTGAATTGATAATGATGGAGTGTTCATAAAGACCAGGGGCCAACCCTTCAGAGTTAATAGTAACCCAAACCACGTCTTCCTGTGAAGGGAGAATTTCCCCTTCCATCACAGAGACATCGAGCCAAGGCGGACTTTCATGTGTCATCTCAAAAAGAAGAGCTTCTTCTCCTGGGTTCTGAATTGTGAAAAAATCTTCATTCTTGATTGCTGAAAAAGTCAAATAATCAGGTTCTACTATCATCTGGGCAGGCTCTGGAGACGAAGCAGGCGGAGGCTCAACTCCCTTTTCGTGACACTTACAACCTACGCATTCCTTTTCCGGATCACAACCAGTAGGGCTCGACTGAGGGTCACATTCCTCTTCCGGAGCTGTAATATAGCCGTCTCCACAGATTGGAGTTACTTTTGGCTGCGCAACACATTTACAGTTAGAATCACAAACCTCTCCTTGGCCGCAACCACTAGGAGTAGCCGTATAGTCGCACTCCTCCCCCATCATCTGGTCATAACCCTCATGCTCTCCATTACCACAGCAGCATTCGGGCTCAGGACAGTCTACGCTGCTGTCGTCAATAATGTCTTCAATGTGTTCGGGGTAGGCTTGCACTTCTCCCCATGTCCTGGCCATAATACTGTCATCCTTGTTCGGATCATCGGGCTTCCAGTTTCCGTCCTGGTCACGATGATACTCTTCTCCCAAGCCCATAAAATGCCCCACTTCGTGAGCTGCGTTCAAACCAGTGGTCATGGTTGTCCACTCCCCAAAACCATCCCCATTGTCCACAGGTGTTTGATGCGCATCAGCCACATTGCCTCGCTGGTTGACTGGTTCGTTCACCACATTGACACAGTGCCAGCCCGGCATGTTCTGTTTGGCATGGGAACAGTCCTTTTCTCGAGGAAGAATATCAACCACCACCTCAAAATGGACAGGGCACTCGCAAAGACCAGTTGAATAGGTAAAGTCAGGCTCATTCCAGATATCCAGCATCCCGTCCACCCATTCACTAACCAGCTGTTGAGCATTTACCCAACTCACATCATCTGTAAAAGCAAAAGCTAAATAAACTGTGATGGTGATATCACAACCATCACGGGTAACAGTAGTCTTTGCTTGGCTAAACCCAGGATGAAAAAAGCCTGCCAAGACCAAGAGAAAGAAAATGGCACAACTAATATATTTTTTAAAATGATCGCTCATAAATTACTGAATCTCAAAGGCTTCTTTTTCTTCATTCCAAACAATCCTATCTTCATTGGTCTCCCACCATTCCTGCCAGGCCTGAACTGTCTCTCCTTTGAAAGGCACATAATAACGTAAATAAAAGAGAGAGCGTTCTTTTACCAATTCAGGAGGCTCTCCAAAATGCGTGGCCTCTGTCGAATCAAGGCAAGAGATCAAAACCGGGATCCCCTGCTTCTCACCTAAAAACAAAAGCTGGGCTCCGGTCAGCATTCTCAGGGTATCATTTTGATCGTCTGCTGTCTCTTGAAGACTGGCTATTATCGTGGGCCTTAATTCTGGATTATGATCAGCAAAACCAGGCAATAAAATAATGGCTGCCCAGCGGTCAGAAAGAGAGTTGCTTTTAATAAGTTCCTGAAGTATGGGAACGCTTTCTACTCCTAATTCATTTATCTCTGAAACCGCAGAAAACGTCTGAGGTCTTGTAAAATCAAATCCAGCAATAATGGAAAATATCTTGTCTTTTACTGTTTCCTCTTCTTCTGGCTCTGGCTGAAAAATAAAGATATGCCAAACACCCACACAAATCACAATCGTCAATAAGCCGACAAGAATAGTCTCAAGGACTTTGTATTTCCGCATGTTTAAGGCCTTAATTTCTTATTTTAACCTTTGAAGAATAAAGAAAAAAGACGGGAAAGCACATACATCAATATCCCATACCCGATCATGGCAGATAAGGTCGAAGTCTCCACAATCCTTCCCAGGCATAAGGTGTTGGGAAAGATGTTTTCAAAGGGGCTCACCAAAACAGCAGTATATTTATAAATAAAATGGACTACTGGGGTAAGAGGGTTGGCTTTCAAGAAACGGAGCGCCAATCTTAAAAACAGCACTCCCTCCACCAAGGCCCAGATCCGAAAGGTTGCTTTTTTAATAAAATAATATGCTTGCTCAAGGATTCTCATATGTAATTTAAAATCGCAGTAATGCCGTAATGACCGGCTAAGGCAACAACTAAATGAAAGATTGTTTTGCCAATAGACACGGCCACGAAAAACTTTTTAATATCGTAATTTAATATTCCGCTGATAATCCCCACCACATCATCTGGCAGAGGCGTAGCTGCAAAAATGACCAAGGTAATAAAGCCTCCGTAGCGATCAAACATCTTTTCTGCTCTCTCCAGGTCCTTTTTTAATTTTTTCTCCCCTATCTTTCTCCCTCCCCATCCTAGAACGTATCCCACGACCTCGCCGACAGCAGCTCCAATTCCTGTCACCGCTGCCAGAATAAAAGGGTTCAAGGGAGCAGCTGCAGCAAAGATGAAACCAGCAGCGGGCAAAGGAAAAATAATGGTGGCTGACCCAAAAAGACTGATCAAGAACAGGCCGACGTAACCGAGATAACTTAATTCCTGAAATAGCTGAAAGACCATCCTCTATCCTACCCTTTTTAGCAGCTCTTCTTTCTTGTCCGTCTTTTCCCAGCTGAAGCCAGGTTCTTCTCTTCCAAAATGTCCGTAAGCTGCCGTCTGTCGAAAAATCGGGCGTAATAATTTTAACTGGCTGATAATTTCTCCCGGCCTTATACCAAAAACCTTGGGCACTGCCTTTTCCAGTTTCTGGTGGTCAACCTTTCCTGTACCAAAGGTATCTATCTTGAGGGAGATGGGTTTTACCCCTCCAATAACATATCCCATCTGCACCTCACACTGCTCTGCCAATCCGGCAGCTACAATGTTTTTTGCAATATAACGAGCCATATAAGCACCGGAACGGTCAACTTTAGTGGGATCTTTGCCACTGAATGATCCTCCTCCAATAGGGACAGTCGCTCCATAAGCGTCAACAACCGTCTTCCTGCCAGTAGCTCCAGTATCTGCCACCGGCCCTCCGATCACAAACCTTCCTGTGTTGTTGATGTAGTACTTGGTTTTCTTATCCAACAACCCCTTGCAAACTGGACGAATTACCTTTTTCCTGATGTCTTCTTTTATCTTTTTAAGAGAAATATCAGGATCGTGTTGGGCTGCAATCACTACATTGTCGATTCTTTTGGCCACCCCATCTTCGTACTCCACTGTGACCTGACTCTTCCCGTCCGGTCTCAGATAAGAAATAATTTTTTGCTTTCTCGCTTCTGCTAGTCTGCGCGCTAAGCGATGAGCCAGCATAATGGGCAGAGGCATGAGTTCTGGTGTTTCGTCACAAGCAAAACCCACTACAAACCCCTGGTCTCCTGCTCCCTGTTTTTTACTTCCCGCTTTCCTTACTCCCCGCGCAATATCAGGGGATTGGGAATGAATGGAATTAAAAACAGCCAGGGTCCGGGAATCAAACCCATACTCTGGTTTTGTATAACCAATGTCTTTAACCACTTCTCTGGCGGTCTTTGAAACATCTACCCAGGCCCTTGTAGTGATCTCACCTCCTATTATTACGTATCCCATACCAGTCATGACCTCGCAGGCCACACGAGCATAGCAGTCTTTTTTAATAATTTTATCTAAAACAGCATCTGCTATTTGATCGCAGATTTTGTCAGGATGTCCCTCAGTTACAGATTCTGAGGTTAAAAAAAACTTGTTCATTAAAAATTAATACTTAACTTCAAATTCATCAAAATCGCCTTGATATTTCTTCCATTTAAGGTCAAGACTTTCTACGTTGGCTGAGGGCGGGCCTTCTTTCGCCCACTCAACAAGCCTTTTAACTTTCTCTTTTTCTCCTTCAGCAACCACCTCTACTCTGCCGTCTAAAAGATTCCTTACCCACCCAAAAACCTCCAGCTCATTGGCTATCTTACGGGTATTCTCTCGAAAAAAAACGCCCTGGACGCGGCCCGAAACGAGCATATGTGCTCTTGTGGGGTTCTCCATGTTAAAAAGATACATGTCTCCGAGCCGCAAAATTGTCCTTGGGCTCGAAGATTAGATGCCGAGAAGGCTTTTGCCAATAAATGCTAATAAAGATATGAGGAGCGAAATAAGTACCAATAAACCTGTAGCTCCTAGCACGATAATTTCTAGCAGGTCAACAAGCGACGACGATCCCATTTCTTTTTTAAAATATCGACTTAATGCTTATTAATCTTATTACTGCGGCCTTTTGATTATAATAATTTTCCTTGCCTAAAGTCTTCTGTTATTTTCAGGGCCCTCTTCTTCCCTTTTTGGGTCAGTTTGAAAATGGATTGAGGACTCCCAGTGATAAAACCATAATTTCTCAGTGCCCTAAGTGGACGGTCTAGCTTTCTGGTATCTGGCCATTTCTGTCGGTCAGAGAGAGCAAAAACCTTAGGAAACAACTCAAAACATTTTTTAGTCAGCTTCTCAAAGCTCGCCTCTTTTTCCTCTTCTTCAAGCATAAACAAAGCAAACAAAATGAGGTCATTGATAGAGGCTTTTTTGTAAAGCTCTTCATCGATCTTATCTTTTTTAACCATATTAATTATAGAAAAACTTATTGTTTAATAATCTCATTTTCCGTGTCTTTTGTCCAGCAAGAAATTCACTTAAAAAAAGGCTTTTTCAGCCTTCTGTTAAGAGGGTGGGCTCGACAGGACTTGAACCTGTGACCTCTGCAATGTGAGTGCAACGCTCTAGCCAGCTGAGCTACGAGCCCCAAGAGTATCTGATTATAAATTTAACAAATTTTTATCCTAAAGTAAATAAAAAATCAGGCAGTGTTTTAAAAAACTGCCTGAGACAACTGAATAAATTTTTCTGGAGGCAAAGATACAAATGCCCTTCTTCTAAGGTAATGCCTTAAGACGGTATCGTCGTCAATCAGCACGTCAACCCCTTCTTCTTTCAAGACCTTGAACTTCTTGGTCCTTCTGAAAAAAGGACCAACGCAAATTATTTCATCATAAGGAATCTCTGATTTCTTGAGCCACCTTTCTGACTTCTTCTGAAAATACCTCATTCTGCTGGATAAGATTAAAATTTCCCATCCCCTCTTCTTGAGCCCAATTAAGATCTTTTTTATTCTTTTGTTTGTTGCGCCGGTGAACAAGGTAAAAATTCCTACGAACCATTCAGGGAGAGCACCTAAAATCCTGGTGTATAATCTCCCTTCAGGCAATATCCTCAGAGTACCGTCAAGGTCAACTGCTATTTTCCTAATTTTAGACCACCTCGATTATGTTAAAGCGAACTCAGATATTTTACAATAACTTAAATTAAAAGTAAAATAACATAAGGTATTCTTTACAGATAACAACCTGCCTCATGAAGGTATTTGAGTTCCATTTTAACCCTAAGCTTAAATCAGATGTCACGTTTGATAGTTTTTGCTATGAGCCGGTTAATATCTATGAAAGGAGATTAGGCGGACTGTATATGATAGGCCTTTTAAAAAGCATCTTGCCTAAAAACCAAAGGTTGGTTGAAAAACTAGCCAAAGCCATCAAGAACAACTACTACCGCGCTAGCCTTCAGACTCCAGAAATAGCAATCAAAGATTCTTTAAAGTTGGCCAATGAATTTCTTGACAAGGTTGTACAAAAAGGAAATGTCAGGTGGTTAGGAAAGCTCGACTTTGCTGTTATCTCTTTAAAGGATTTTAAATTAAATTTTTCCAAGGTTGGGCAAATCAAGGTAATGGTGGCCAGAAACAGCGAACTCATAGATATCGACCAAAAGATCAACTCAGACGACATGGAGCCCTATCCCCTTAAGATATTCAGCAACATGGTCTCTGGAAAATTAGCAAGAAAAGACACGGTTCTTGTGCTCACACAAGACATCTATGACCTCTTCAAAAAAGAAGGGATGCTAGAAGAAATAACCAATCTCCAGCCTTTCAGCGAAAAAGGATTAAGAGATATTTTAGATAAAAACAAGGAGAAACTGGTGGACACCTATGGAATACTGTTGGCTATAGTGCTAACCAAAGAAGAGGTGGTTGGGAAAAAATCCACCATCTCCCCTGAAGTAATGAAGGAGTTCTCCCTCAAAGAGCTCTGCGCTCCCTTTTTAGAAAAGATTAAATCAATCAAGAAACCAGAAATATCCTTATCTTCCCTAAAGAAAAAGGCAAAAGAATCAGCCCCAGAAGACGTAGGTTCTTCCTTAAAAGAAAAAATCAAAATCCCCAAGGTAAATCTGTCTTTCTTAAATCCTGTCAAGGAATTCTTTCAGAACCGCTTTCAGGGAGCCAAAGGATTGACAAGCTCCACATATTCTAAATTGAAGGATAGTGTTTTCAATAAAAACCTGGTGCTCATCGCCAGCCTCATAATCCTACTGGGCGTAGCTTCTTTTTTTTCTAATATTGAAGAAAGACAAAAAATGGAATCTTTCAGCCAGGAGTTACAGGAAATAAAAGGTAATCTAGAAAAAGCAGACAGTTTCTTAATTTTAAAGGATACGCAACCAGAAGCTACCAGCCGCGCTAACGAATTACTTCAACAAGCTTTTGACCAGGCCTCTTCTCTGTATGAGAAAACAGCTGGCCTCCCTAAAAGATTCAGGGAAGAAGTCTCTTCAGTGAAAGAGACGGTCACCACACGTCTCTTTGAGCTTAACAGCCTTCAGAATATTGAAGATCCCCAAATCGTTTATCGCTTTGAAAAGAGAGAATACGTTCCCCAACAACTCTCTCTTCTCAATAACAACCTCTATTTTTCCAACCCCCTGGCCAACAATATTTTTCTTTTAAAAGAAACTGGAGAAACAGTAATTTTAGAGACAGGAGAGGAAAAGATAAAACTTAGCACTCCAATCCAGGCTCGAGTTGTTTTCTTCTCTTCTCCAGAAAGCATGTTTTCAGTTGAGGGCGAAAATGTGGACTCCTTTTCTGTCGAACCCCCTTATAGCGACTTTTCTTTCAGCTCTCTCTCTGCCTTTAATGACCACCTCTATTTCTTAGATGGGGAAAAGGGCCAGATAATAAAATATGCCTCTCGAGGAGGATTGAGTTGGTCTTCCCCAGAACTATGGCTTGAAAGCCAAGAAACTAAGTTAGTGGAAGCCGACTCCATAACTATTGATGGATCAATCTGGGTATTAAAAGACAACTCTATCATGGAATATTTCGCAGGGAGCTTGAAAAGAACACTGGACTTTGAAATTTTTCCTGTACCAAAGGATTTTTCGCGGATCTTCACCACTCCAGACCTAAACCATCTTTATATTATAGAGCCGGGACAGAAAAGAGTTGTGGTCTTAGCTAAAAACGGAGAGTTGATTCAACAGTTCCAAAGTGAAAAGTTTGATAACTTGCTGGACATAGCAGTTTCAGAAGATGAAAATGATATTTATCTATTGAATGGTCTTACCTTGTACAAAGTAAGTATCTAATCGAATTCAATAATCACCAATTTAATCTCCCTTATGGGAGATTTTGATTTTCAAAAAAAATAGGGAAAAAAGTCCCTAAATTTTAATAAATTTTTTGTTTCTCACGTGCCTCCTTTCCATTTCCTCTTCGGTAATCCCTGTAACATGCATCAATTCTACGACCACTACATCGAGAAAGATTGATACAATATTTTCGAAAAAATCTCCAAGTGGTATGGGCTGTTCTGTCAATTGCCTCTTTAAATAACTGTTGCAACTTTCAATAAACTGCTTTTTTTCTGGCAAAACAATCACCAAGTCTCCGTATGATGCCAGGGGAGATTTTCCATTAGCAGTTATGATAATGATTTCTATTTCCAAATCTCTTTTTTCTGCCTCCTCTCTCACGTGTTGGCAGACATCTATATTGCTTGAGGTCTTTCCAGACCCGGAAACAGCTATCACGAGAGCTTTGTCACGCATCCAAGGCGTAGTAATGCCCAGGGGTCCAGTGATGAAACAAAGGATGCCTAGATGGGTCAATCGCATGGCAAAACTCCATGCTCCCTTGAGAGCAGAACGACCCTCAGCTGCAAAGTAAATCGGAACCCCTTCAAAATAAGCCCATAGGACTAACTTCACCATTTCTGTAACACTCTCTCCTTCCATACCAAATATTTTTGTGGCTGTCTCTTTTATCATCTCCCCTATATTAATCATGGAGGAGGTCATGCGACTCAAATCAATCTTCTCTACTGATTCTTTAAACTTTTCATTCTCATATTCGTTTTTCATTTCAATCCCTAACAAGTTTTATAGTTACTTCTATTTTTTAACAAAACAAACTTTTAAAATCAAACTGGATATCTTTTTTTATGACTGGCGCTAGTTTTAATCTAATCTATTCGGGTCAAGTTAGTATTGACATAATTTAATTTATGTTTTATAATTATAAGCATAGCACATTGTCAGACGCGCGTTTTATCACCCTGATTTGCTTATCAAATTAATTGATAAATAGGTCTGGGTGATATTAAATGTCGCCAAATAATATATTTGATGACGAGTTCCTTAATAAGAATAAGTCATCATCAAAAAAAAGAAGGGGAAAGAGTAATGGTCTGAAAAATAAAAAAACCGCAGTGGTCCACACGAAATTAGACGCCGACGTTGATATGGCGCTAGCATATCTTAAAAAGCATGGTGTAAATTTTGAAAATTTTATTTTCGAAACACACGGAGGCAACAACGGTGCAAACAACATATCAATAAAGGACAGCGTATCGATTGACGTTCTTCATGGAGCTTTAGATCATCATGGACTTCATAACAAAACAGCCCTGCATATGGCTGTAGAAAAGATCGGAGAACACGAAGAGTGGCTCAAGCCTATACTGAGCAGACTACTAAGAATAGACAGTTACGGAGAGAGCTTATTCGGAGATATCGGCACCATAGCCAAAGCTATGGTTCACACCGACATGTCTAACCAAGAAATGTTAAAAAGGGGAGTAACATTGGGAACTCTAATATTAGAGTTCCACGAACGAAATCTCGAGAGAGATCATAACCTGACCAAAAATATCATTAGCAACTATTTCATGGATAAAAAACTATCGATGCCTGAAGCGTTCAAAAGGTATTTGCAACTATTAGATAATCCCAGATTCCAAAGATTTACAGATCTATGCGAAATACTCTCAGCTAAAGCCGAGATCGATGGAAAGAAAACAGCTAAAAGGCTAGGGGAAGAGTTGGTGTCTCTCCTCTATCAAGAATTCGGAGAAACATATCGAAAAGGAGAAAAAGAAGCTCTGAAAAAAGCAGTGAGAATAAGAATCGACGAAAAAAGGAAGGATTTTATAGCGGTCGTAATCACTGACAACCCAAAAACTCATACTGCCCTACTTAAAATGGGAGCGGTAGCCGTAATACAAAGAGATTCTAATGGTAACCACCAATTATTTTTCAATTCAAAAATGATCCGAAAGCCAACGACGGACTGCATAGTGTATTGGATAAGAAAGTTAGAATTGTTTCTATCAGGAAAAAACAACTTCGGTTGGGAAGACCTAATAAGTCCAGAGACTCTTATTTCTTGCCCAGAGTGGCACTATTTTCTGGGCGAGGAAAAAAGAAACCGTGAGAGAGGAATTTTCATCTTGAACGGTTCACTTACGGCACCTGACGTGCCGCCAAGCAAGATTAATCTAGAAGCCATTACAACCATAGTGTGGCTTTGCCTAAACAAAAAGTGAAACTCTTTTCCTTCATCAAAAAGGGCAGCATCCCAATAAATAAGAGATGCGCAACAACAAAACAAAAATCAAGCTGCCTACTTACAAACAAAACACAAAAATGCATCTCATTTTTTTTTGCCTAAGTTTTCGACTTTTAAATAATTCTTAGATAAAAAAAGAACCCCAGAAGGGGTTCTTTTCCTTTGATTCACAAGGAAAATTTATTTCAGTTCCACCTTGGCTCCTGCTTCTTCAAATTTCTTTTTCATTGCCTCAGCGTCTTCCTTTGCTACCTCTTCTTTAACTATCTGGGCGCCACTGGCGACAGCGTCTACCAAGTCCTTAGAATCTTTAAGTCCTTTCTTAGTAATGTCCCTCACCGCTTTGATGACTTCGATCTTTTTATCACCCACGTCGGTAAGCACTACGTTAAAGACGCTCTTTTCCTCTTCAGCAGCACCAGCCCCAGCACCACCTCCGGCACCCGGAGCAGCAACTACTTGAGGAGCGGCAGAAACGCCAAACTTCTTTTCTAGAACCTTGACCAACTCTGCCAAATCAAGAACGTTCATTTTTTCAATTTTTTCTACTAAGTCCTTGAATTTTTCAGGGACTTCAAATTCTTCTTCCTCTTTTTCTTCCTCGGCTGCTTTCTTTTCTTCCTTCTTTTCCTCTTTCTTTTCTTCTTTTTTTTCTTCCTTCTCCTCCTCCTCTTCCTTGGCTTTTTCGTCTTTTTTAGCTTCTTTTGCCATAATTTTTATTTTTAATTATTTATTTGCTCTCTTTGATCGCGTTAAGAGTATAAACCAGACCTTTGATGTTGTAATTTAAAGCTCTTACAAAATTGGTTAATGGAGCAGACAGGCTTCCCGCCATCCTTGCCAGAAGCTCTTCCTGGGAAGGAGTCTGGGCTAAGGAGATAAACCTTTCTGCTGTTTCTAATTCGTTCTCCAGGAAACCTCCTAAGATTTTTAGATTAGAATTTTCCTGAGCAAATTCGTAAACAATCTTGGCTGGTGTTACCAGGTCTTCGTATCCAAAAACCAGGGCGATCTCACCTTCTAATTCGTCCACATCAAAATCTAATTCCTTTTCTTTCAAAGCCAATCCCATAATGGTTTTCTTAGCCACCTTCAGTTCACCGCCAGACTTCTTAAGTTTGTTCCGTAACTCAAACATGTCATTGACTTGTAGACCAGAAAATTCAACAAACATTAAAACCTTTTGTCTTTCGACTTTATCCTTTATCGCCTCAAGGGCCTGCGTTTTTTGCTCTTTTGTTTTTGCCATAATATTTAATTAATTTTCAAAATAAAAAATCTGTGTTTCCACAGACCTACAAAATCTAGTCCTTTTTCCTCGGTAGGATAATTTACGCCTCTCGGCAACCTACGGTCTGCGGAATATAGTCAGTATATATTTTTAACTATTCTCTGTCAAGACAGAAAGCACGAGCTCCCCAAACCGCTTAGCAGCTGAAGGCCCGCAGGCAGTAATAATCCCCTCGTCTTCCACCACTGGCTCATCTAAATATTCAGCTCCCTGTTCTTTGATTTTTTTCACTCCCTGCTTATTCATCTCAGAACTCCAGACAGTAGCTTTCTTTCCTTCTAAAACACCGGCTTTGGCCAAAATGACAGGAGAGATGCAAATAGAAGCCAATAATTTCTCTTTCTGGACAGTCTCTCTCGCCAGCTCATAAGATTCGTCATTATCCAGATGGTCAAGGCATCCAGGACCTCCAACAAAAATGACACCGTCAAACTCTTCCGCTGCAACTTCAGAAACTAGAAAGTCAATCTCTGCTTCCCCTCCTTCTGCTCCAATAGCTAATCCTTTTTTATCGGAAGCTGTTTTCACTTCCACGCCACCTTCTTCCAGGATCTGTTTGGGAATGAAATACTCTGGATCACGGAAATCCCGGAAAGCAATTACGAAAATCACGCGATTGACTTTGTCTCCTGTCATAAATTAATTGTTTTTTAAATACTTTTGCTTTGCAATGTTGTGCTCCTCCAGCGTCTCACTGAAAATTGTTTTGCCTTCTGGAGTAGAAAGATAAAACCAATATTCACTCTCTTTGGGATAAACAGCAGCTTCTATGCTCTCCAACCCAGGATTACAGATCGGGCCAACAGGCAAACCCTTATACTTATAAGTGTTATAAGGTGAATCGATTTTGGTTTCCTCAATAGAAACCTTAGTACTTTTCTTGCCTGTCAAATAGGTAATGGTAGCGTCTACCTGGAGCGGGATATCATTTTCCATTCTTTTCCAAAGAATCCCTGCCACTATTTTCTTGTCCTCCATGGTCCTTACTTCTTTTTCCAACAAGGAAGCCATGGTCACAATTTCAAAGATGGACTTTGCTTGGTTTTCAATCTCTGTTCTCAGCGCTTGGGTTAATCTTTGTCTGAAAGTGTCCAGCATCTCCCTAATCACCTCTATAATATCTGACTGAGCATCTTCTTCAGATCCCAGTTCGCCTGCTGGTTTCTTGGTGTAATAAGTGTCTGGGAATAAAAAGCCTTCCAGGCTCAATTCCTGAGGTTTTTCTTTTAAAAAATCGTATTCTAAAGAAAAATCAAAAGCAGGCTCATGTTCTGGATTGCCTGGAAAACCGACAATGAGGAAAAACTTATCCTGACAGATAAAACCTTTTTCTTCAAAATATTTACTAATATCATTTAAATTCCATCCCTCCACTATGGTGATTTTTTCTTCGGCCACATCCCCTCTCACAATCCTGCCTGTTATCTGGGGCACGTTCAGAAAAGAACTCAAATAATAACTACCTGCTTGCAAGTTATTCTGCTGACCATTCCAGAGAACGTAAAGAGTAAACAAGTATTTGTCTTTTATCAGCCCCTCTTCCTCCAAAGCAGAGGCAATATCAAAAAGCCCCTGCCCTTCTTTCACTACAAAAAGCTGTTCTTCTTGGTGGAAAAAGCTCTTCCGGAGGTAAATACCCTGCCAAGCCCAGAGCCCTTCCAAAAAGAAAAGAGCAAAGATTAAAACCAAAATAAGAACCTTCCAGGAATGATCCTCTTTTCTTCTTTCTTTTTCTTCCTCCTCTTCCCAATCGTCTGGTAGTTGAAAAACTCTTTGGTGGGGCATTATTTTTTCTCTTCTATTAAGGGAACAAAGGCAAAGCCAGGATGTTCTGTTTTTTCAAACTCTGTTTCCGACTTTTTCTCATAAACCCAAATGGAAGATTTCAAGGGAGCGACAATCCTACCTCCTACTCTTAGTTGCTCTCCCCAAGCCTCAGGCATTTCCTTGCCAGAGGCAGAAGCTAAAATCCGCTCAAAGGGAGCTTCTTTTTTATATCCCTGAGAACCGTCTGTACAAACAAATTCTGCTATTCCCTTTTCTACAAAATTATACTTGGCTGTGTTCTTCTCCCCAAACTCCTTGAGTTCTGGCACAATCTCAATACCAATCACCTTTCCTTCCGGACCAACAATATGAGATAAGAGAGCAGTGGTCCAGCCAGACCCAGAACCAACATCTAAAACCTTGTCTCCTTTTTGAGGAGACAGCTGCTCGAGCATAAAGGCTACTACCAAAGGCTGAGAGATGGTCTGGCCGTGACCAATGGGCAGAGCCTGATTCAAACCAGCCAGCATCTTCATGTGTCCTGGCATAAAGTTTGCCCGGTCAATTACCTTAAAAGCATCAATTATCCGGGGAGTCTCAAGCCATCCATTTTTAATTAAATGATCTATAAAAGCCATATCTTAAGAATTTAAATTTATTTCTTTTCCTTCGGATAGAAGGATGATTTTTTGATAATGATTTTATAGATGTTTTCTATAAAATCACCACCTGCATAACCAACAATAAAACTCAGGGCTGGAGAAAAGGTCCCTTCCAGGGTGAACCCGACATTCTGGATAGCAGTGGAAGAAACCAGGCCGATCATGCCAGAAATAAAAGTCATCCCCAGAAAGTAAGAGAAGTTGAAGGGCACTTCTTTATAAGCAAACTGGTGCTTTAAAAATCCTACCAATCCCCTGACCGCTCCTCCCCCAAAGCCTGAGAGAAAAATTTCTATACCCATGTTATTTCCATTTTAAAATAAACTCATGGAAATCATCCCCTTCATAGATGCACTTTTCTTCTTGGCAGGAAACATGATTCTTAAAAATCATCTGTAAGGCAGCCAGGAAATGACCTTTAAATACCTGGCAATGAAGCGGATGAAGGTAAAAGTCCCTAAGCCTGACTACAATATAATTTTCTTTTTTGTTCAGTTCTGCTACTTCCAGCTTACCGACTGTAAAGTATTTTCGCCACATGGTTTCTGCAACATTGAACACCATGTCCACAGAAACAAAGCTCTGAACAAACAATTTAATAAGGCGGGAAAGCTTTACGTCATATTGGCCGATCTGTATAAAGTCTTCCTCTTTATAGCCAAACAGTTCCCTCATTGAAACCAGCAGGAACCCCCAGGCCCTTAAAGGATAGAGCTTGCTTGTTTTAACCTTCTCTAGTGTCAGATCGGGAAACCCCAGTTCGGACAGCGCATCTTCCAGCTCTCTCAATCCTTCATTACCCTCTCTCTCTTTTACAAGCTCCAACTCCGCCTTTAGAGCTAAACCTCTTACCTCGCCCCTGACATCCATCAGATCCTCTTTTTCTTCTTCTTTAATATCTAGAGGCATAAATTTTTACAATTTTGTTGATTATTCGTACCTCCTAAGCGCTTCCACAGGCTTTAAGGCTGCCGCCCGACGAGCGGGCAGAAACCCTGAAAGACAACCGATCAGGAAAGAAAATATCAGCCCAAAAGAAAAGGTAAAAGGAGAAACTGAAGCCTGTAGATAAAACACGGGATGGACTTGCCCGAAAGCCTCAATCATCTTTGCCAAACCCAGACCGGGGACAACTCCCATTACTCCACCCACAAGCCCAATAACACCCGACTCAATCAGGAATATCAAAATAATAGTAGAACCCTTGGCTCCCACTGCCTTCATTATTCCGATCTCCCTCCTCCGCTCTCGGACTGCAGTATACATTGTGTTCATAATTCCGATCCCCCCTACAACAATGGCAATGCTGGCAAAACTAAAGACAGCCAATTCCACCACTCCCATAATGTCATTGGCAATCCCGGCAATCTTTTCACTAGTAAGTACAGAATAGGGCATTTCTTCCTGTCCTCTTTTTCTTTTCTGCACCTCAGCCAGGTTCTCTTTTATATCCTCTGCTACCTTCTCAGCAGACGCATCAGAGTCTATCTTGACCAGCACCTGGGTTGCCCCTTCCCTCGTCCCAGTAATCTCCCGGAAGAGATTCAAATCAAGATGGAGCATGGTGTCGTCAGTCTTAGAGCCCATTGACTTGAGTATTCCCACGATTTCATACCTCTTTCCTTTGATGTAAAAGGGGGTATTAATCTTCAGGTCTTCAAAAATCTCCTCGTTTACCAA